>Ga0137308_101167_pt1 | contig 29080 bp, 22 predicted proteins | sample Inofrocosms_June_FD_97181 | JGI IMG/M metagenome (GOLD analysis project Ga0137308, IMG submission 97181) | Mouse cecal microbial communities from Vienna, Austria - N-Acetylneuraminic and N-Acetylglucosamine D2O microcosms_June | ecosystem: Host-associated > Mammals > Digestive system > Large...
AGCCCCCTGTGTTCACACTCTTGTGTTCAAATTTTGTGTTCAAACCATAGCTGATGAAAAAAAATAATAATGGGAAGTCTTTCTTTGGTTCGGTGGATTTTTCGGCTTGGGCCGATTTTTCCGGTATTGGTTTTTCTTTTGCCCAGTCCCATATATTGGTTCAAGTTTAGTCGGGCATATATAAAGCCCGAACCAAACCAAAAATACAAAAGGCGAGCCTCGGATCCAATTACAAGTTGGTGCCGAAGCTCGTTGAACCCACGCGATGCGTGTATGAGTTAGCGGACGGTCGAGACCTCAGGCTCGATTCACGAAAGCGCGGCGGCGGTGCCGCAACTCCCTAATCTGGTTTCATTCTAAATGCGTCAACATCAGATGTAACTGAGTATGCCAATATTGCTAACCCGATAAAACCAAGAACAGCAATAAATAAAAAAGTTCCGGAAATTATTTGAATATGTGCCGAGTCTTGTTCAAATATCCTTTCGTATTTAATTCTTATGAAAATAGAAATGAAAGAAATAAGGCAAAAACAGAGTAATCCGTACCCCCATATGGAAAACCAAAAGAAGGAAGTCACAAAAAGGGCAATAGAAATCAATGCAGAAATTAAGATGACGAGTTTATGAGGCATATATATTATTATGGAAGGTCATCATATATATTTCGCATACTCTCCGGCAATAGACCAAGTTCATGTCCAAGAATCCATACCTTATGCTGAGTTGACTTAAACGCAGACATAGCCTTGTCGAGCAAAACATTTACGTCATAGCCTGCTTTCCATAACGAATTTACTTTGTCATTCTCGCCAAATATTGCAGTGTTCTGCAAAGGAGTAAGCAAAAGGAAATTTGCGATGAGAGCAAAGAATGTAAGATTTGCCGCTTCTTCTTTAGAGTAAATGAACAATTCATAAACACTATTAGGCGTCAAGCGAACACCGTAATCATTTCGGTGTTCAGAAATATACTTTGGCTCTACCTCTTGTTGATTAAGAGAATCGGTTTTAACAGTAGTTATTTTGTCCTTTGCATCGATAAATAACGCGATTTTGTAATCAGAGCCATCTTTGCGCTGTATTGTAGAAATTTTCATTCGACCAAATTTCTGGGCGAAATCTATGAGCCTAAATCGCTCGGGACTATCTAATGTAGCAACGCGTTTATCGTATTCGTGTATATAATTAGATATACGAGAAGAAATAAAAGATGCATCTATTGTGTTACTCCAGTCTGGGTTAGAGTATATAGCGTTAGCTATATCATCGTCTTTAATATATCCTCTGAACATTGAAGCGATAAGGAGCGCACATTCAGCTTTTCCAGCATCTGATAATGGGAAAAAGTCTTGTTGAAACCATTCGATACCTGCTTCCAAGAGCATTTCGATGCTATCGATGCGATCTGATGTGTTGGATGTAGATTTCTTATTAGCCGAAGAAGTTGTGGATGCATTATCTCCGAGTGCGATTTCCAAAGCCCTTTCAGTAAACTCTTGTGGACTACTTACAAAACCAAAATTAGCTCGGTTTCCAACGGTTGGAGACACAAGAGCAAATTCGTTATCAAAAGAAATCTCCATTGTGAAGTAATGGGCGTGTTTCTTTTTTTCGTTCACAACAATAATGGCACTATAGGCTTGTGAAAGACCGCCGTTATTAGGGATTGATATTGCAAATAGTTTAATATGTGGATATTTCTTGCTATCTGCAATTCCATATTCGACTTTTTTAGCATATAGAGCATAGCCGGGATGATCCTTAATAATTTGCGGAATATCGAAAACTTTGGTTATGGCACATTGACCCTGATTATACTTTTGAATTATATTAGGAATATATTCAAAAGCGTAGAAATAGTTAAACTCCAAAATACCGATAGGCTTGGAGTCAGATTCTGAGGTGGAGCCAAATAGTTTAGATAAGATGCTCATATCAATCCCAGTCGTTAAGATTGTCAATAAAGATGTCTATGACGGCTTCCTCGAAGTATTCTGGATGCTCGCCGGTGTTAATGTGGCGGTCAAAGTCCACGTTTATATCGTGAACCGGGTTGCCTTCGTACATATCCAAGTCTTCGTATTCGTCCATTGTTATTTAGCGATTTCGTAAACAATCTTTTTGAGTTCAAGAAGATATTTGATGAACCAATCAAAATCTTCGTTCCATTTATCCCTCTCTTTGAAGTGTGCCGGACACTCAAATGTGAGCCTGTCAGATTTATTTGCCGGTTTCCATTTGATTTTAACCACTAAACGCTTTTCCAATTCAGGGATAGCATCGTGGAAAGTCTTCGCGAGTTCTTTATCATCGTAGATGGTAATGCCGCAGTATTTTATGTTCTTCGGAGTGGTGATTGTCAACTGGAGATAAATACTGCTTTTGCCGGTGGCGAAGTCATACCAATGTTCTTTGGAGGGTTTTCGCAGAGAAAACTCTTTGACAAGACTACCTTCCGATTCTGCGTAACTCTTAAACTCAGTCCAATATTCCAGTTTGAAGGCTTCTGTCGGAGATAAGTTTTCTTGTCTCCGCATAGCTTTCGCCCAATCATTAGGGCGCTCCACAACATTAAATTTAGGAGCGGGTTGCGACTGACCTATCTTCCATAGTTCAATCTCAATAAGGAAGAACGCAGCTGTCTCATCGGTATGGCTGTTAAGCCACTCTATCGCTTGGCGGTGTTCATCCCTTGCCCGCTTCACAATCCATATCACAATCTCGGCATTTTTGCCTGAGGCATAGGTTATGAGTTTGCCGAGATGATCATGGTTTGTGTCTTCGAGTTGGTTTTCGATAATTATATTTCGTCCGGTACCTTCCTCCTTTGCGAAAATATCGACACTGAATGTACCGACACTTGACTCCTTTTCTTCAAGAGTGATGTCGATACCAATAGCCTCACAGAGAAGTTCAAGATTTTCATCCTTGGCAAGCCACGGCGTAAAATCTTGGGCTTCATTTTTCCAAACCTCCCGGAGGTCTGTTATTTGAACGAGTTTATCGAGTTTCATAATGCGTTATGCGATTGAAGCCGGATGGTCAAGACCTTGGGCTTGATTTACGAAAGCGCGGCGACGGTGTCGCAACGCCCAAAATTGAGTTCAGAGACATGATTGCACGATTAACAGTATCACACCATCCTTTAGGAGCAGAAGTATCATCGGCATATTCATAAAGGGCAGAGATAAACATATTCACGAGTATCTTCACTCTATCGCGAGAAAGAGTCCACGGGCCATGAGTGATGCAATATTCCCAGTTATCCACCTGCCGTTCATCTTCCCGGGTAATCCATGAATGATTTTCAAAAGGAATTAGCTTAAGAAATTCATTCTTCATGAAAATAGAGGTTTCTTCATTTTCATGCTGAAATTCGAGAACCGGCTCAAGGATTTGTAATACCGTATCTTTAAGAACGGCAGCATCAAACTCTTGAGGCAAATTCTCTATCCGAGTTATTAAGATATTGCTTTTGCTGAGAAAGTCGCGTTTCAAAGGGAATGTCATGCGGTAAAGTTCTCCATCGGTAAAAGAGAAAAGTAAACTGTTTTCAAGTCCTTGCTCAATGGACTTTACCTCGTGAGTTTTAAATGGTTCAATGTCTTTAAGGAATGTGTATTTGAAATCCTTACCTGATTTGCGAACATCTATGATGAGCAGTTTTACATCAAATGATTTTTGAGTTGAAGCACTATAAGACCATTGATAAATGAACTGAGAAATTAGATCTTCTATATATGAGAGAAAATCTTTCTTTGTGAAGGTTCGTTTTAAGACCGAATCTTTAAGCCTATCCACATCAATACTGATACCGCTATTTGCAAGAATAGTGGCATTAGTATCAATAAACGTATATGCATCATGAACCAAATCTAAAGAAATAGAAGTTTCCTGAGGATTAGTGTTAGAAATGGTAATAGCCGGAGATTCAGAGGAGGTATTTGCTGATATAGGGAGACCTGCACATTCGATGTCTTTTGCCAAACTCAAGATACAACCCTCAACCAAATTATAATTCTTATTTTCGTTATGATGATGAAGGGAGTTTTTCAGAGGTAAGAGATTCCTGTCCGTATATCCATTGCTCATCAAAAATGTGTAAAGACGGTTGATTAAATCGGAATATGCATCATCCGATTTAATATTTCTCGATTCCTCTGCAAACATTTTCAAGCGTCTAACAACACCTTCTTGTCTTGCAATTCTAGGGTTTGGGTTCATATCAATAAAAGAGAATACCCAAGTAGCATCTGAAGGCCGACCAAAGCCTGTAACGACTACGTGGGTACTCTCAAAGAGTTCGACTCTCGCCGTATATCTTTGTGATAATTACTTGGTCATTTTCAGATTAGCGTTACTATTCCTAATTACAAAATTACAAAGAATTTTTGAGGTGGCAATCATTTATGTTGGAAAACACAGCAATATTCATTCACGCCACACTGAAGAGATTAGATGAGAAACGCCGCCGGGGGCTGCTTCCCTCAGCGGCGTTGGGTTTAATGTAATTTGGGCCCTTGTCGGCGGCGTTTGGCTTTTTGTTCTACACGATAGCGGTGAAGGGCCTCTTCTATGGTAAGTCCGGGATGGCGGCTCAGCCACAGTTTGAAATCATCGGGTAAGGCACTCCCTTTAGAGAAGCCTTCTAGCGTCTGCGGGGCTCCTTCGGCTGAAACATGGGATAACCAAGTGCCGTAGTTTTGCGACTGGGATGCGGTTTGCCCGGCGATTGTATTCAAAGTCTGCCCTTATCCGTATTTCCTGCGCCACGTCCTTTATAGCGGGAACGTGCGGAATTAAAATTATATCTGACTGTGATTGACAAATCGCGCGTATCATAAATCTTCTTAGAAGAAGCACTGCTCAGAGCGTCGTATGAAATCATATCCTGTCGCCATGTGTCGAATACATCGTTAAGCTGTAGTTTCACGCTCCACCTATCGTGGGCAAAGGATTTATAAAGCCCCATATTGCATTGCCAATATGGTTTCATATATAAATTGTCACCGTTGCCAGATGTCCTTGCCGAAAAATCGATATTAACCCAGACGCCCCACGGAAGATTTATGGCGTTGTCGAATCTGAATGTTCCCAAAGGCCGGTTCAGTTTCATTACTTTATCCGCATGACTTATCTTGAAATCCTGTGCTTGAACTCCTGCCATTAAAGCAGGATGCCAACAGCCAAAGGATGTGGGCGACCAGTTGATATATGCTCCAAAAGAATTGAACCGAGGCATATTGACCATCGTCAGCAATGTGGCATCGTCACTTCCCGGATATTCCGAGGTCTGCCACATGAAGTAATTTTTAGTCGAGCTGTATTCCATCTCTATTACAAGGTTTTTCCATGTGGCTGAAGCGGAGAAATAATCGCGGTATATCGGCTTAAGATCAGGGTTGCCCGATTCATAAGAATATCTGTCGATATATTTTACAGCAGAGCTGAGCTGCTCAAAGGCAGGACGTGAAGTTTTTCTCACATATGCCAGCCGAGCATTCACATTGCCGATATGAAATGACAACATAACCGACGGAGCAAGATTGTGGTATCTGCAGCTTTGGTCTTCGCTGAGCTGTCCCGACTGCCAGTATTTGGAATCAGTGTGTTCCCAACGTAATCCCACACTTGCTGAAACAAGCCCAAAAGTCTGCTCTGCCTCGGCAAATAAAGCCGTGGTGGTTTCGCTGATTTTAATATCGTTGTGGCGGATAAATTCAGCATTGCCACTATAGACGTCTGTACGGTGAATATTGCTTATCTCTGTCCCGAATCTGAAATCGCCTTTCCATACCGGCAGGGAAGCTATGAGGTTGCCTGCCAAAAGTCGGTTCTTGACATCATTGACCGTTGTAAAATCACGGTCCGGACTCATCGTCGTAATCTCATTCTCTGCGGTATGCCGGTCATTTATCTGCCACAGCGCGTCAAAATTAGCAGACAAACGCAATTTTCCTACTTCTCCGGTATAATATGCGCTGAAAAGTTGTTGGCGGTTATGGCGGTTAATATCGTAAAGGTTCTCAAGAGTTTCGGAGAATACATGGTCTGTATAGCGATTGGTCAATGATCTTCCGGTAGACGAGGACGGTTTGAAAGAGAAGTCATAGTAGAAACCGAGATTATGGGATGAAACATTGTAGTTCAGTCCGATTTTACCCTGATAAACAGGATATTTTGCAGCCTCCAATCCTGAACTGTACTGCCGCACAATGCCCGATTTGAGATATTGGAATGTTGTATTGGAGAAACGTGGGCGTTCACGATAATTTTCATAATTCAGCATTCCGAAAAGGTCAAAGCCGTTCCTACGCCAATTGAAATTGACTTGCTCGAAAAGATAAGCGTAATGCTTGTAGCCGACCGTTGTACGGTCATTGAACGATAACCCTTCGCCTGCATGCGCTACCGTTGATATTTTAATTACAGAGTTGACAGTGGAGGCATAACGCGCCCCCGGATTGGTAATTACATCGACGCTTTTGATATCTGTCGAGGCAAGCTGGTCAAGTTCTGACATATCCCTTACCTGCCTGCCGTTTATATATATTATAGGAGTGCCTTTTCCAAGCACCTCGATACTTGAACCTGATTTGGCTACAAAAGGCATCTTGCCAAGCACTTCGAGGGCTGTGCCGGTCTTGGAGAGATATGTACCTGAAACAGCAACCTGCACACCGCCGCCCTTAAGCTTTGCCATAGGGCGTGAGCCTTTGACTATCACCTCGCCAAGCATATACGACGCCGGCGACAGCATAATATCGCCTGAATAAGAAGTCGGATTGTCTATAATCCTGTCCTCAAATCCCATTGCTGAGATTCGCAGGAATACCGGGACAACGCTTCCCCGAACGGCAAATTTCCCTTCCGCATCCGTGACGCTGCCATCAATCAATGTGGAGTCCTCAAGGGATTGCAGCGCTACATTTGCAAACTCCAAAGGATTGCCGGAATTATCCATTACCTTGCCTTCGTAAATCCGCACCTCGGCTAAAAGGGTGTTGAAGGTCAGGCAGAGCAACAGCCCTGCCATTAATTCCTTTAATGACATATAATTATATTTTTTTGATTATGGTTTCGTCAAAGACCGCCTGTAACAATCCACCCACCGGAATAGGTTTCTTGCAAGGCAATGTTATGGCGATGTATGGAGCCGTTTCTAAGTTCCAGCGTATATGGAATAAAAATCGTGCGGCCCGTGCCGGAGGTAAAGGAACGCCCTATTGAAATCAGTCTTGAACCACTGAATTTCTCCTTGTACGCGATATCCGAAATTTCCCTCGGCATTACTTTGTCAAGAATTGAACTATCCCAATTGGCAAAAGCATTCAGAACAATCAATGCCGACTCCTCTGCACTAAGACCTGTCAATCCGACAAGTTGGTTTTCCGTCTCTACATAACGGATACCATCGGCAAGGCGGCATATATCATCTTTACGCCTCCCATAATTGATGACAGAAATATCAAGCACCGTAATTTCACGATTTCTTGAAATCACACTCACCGTGGCACTTTTAAGCCTCTTTGTATCTGCGTCAATCACATACCTGCGAATGTTTTCTGATTCTGAAATAGATGTATTCAGTAAATATGGATTTTCAAAGTTGCCTTGCGGGGCAGCGTGGACGGTAAGAATTATCTCACTACCCTTTTTATTCACCATATACTCCGCACCATCTCCGCTGGTACAGTTATACAATTCCGTTTCAAGCACTTTTCCGGGCGTCAACAAAGTGGACATATATCCCAACACCCTTTCATTATCGACGTCCGAAAGATGCATTCCTAATTTGAGCGATGGCAACCATACGTAAATATCCGACCCGTTACCTGTTGCAACACGCTCGCCTTTGTCTATTCTCCATTTCAAAAGTGAATCAGAATCGGCGATGTATATGTTGTGTGCGACAAAATCCTCATTTATGCCGATATATCCGAAATTTTCCACCGGACGTGTCCTGATATCAACTGTCATTTCAATATATTCGGTTTCTCCGAGTGCTTTTATTGCCTCGGCAAGAACCTCCGTGGCAGACATTCCGGATGGAATTAACACAAATATCAGTATTGCCGCTACCGCGCTCAGCCCTATTCCTCCGAAGGTCCATTCTCGGATAGCTTGTTTTCTGCCCTTCCGTTCCAATGCACTGTCGACTTTATTACGCAATTCTTCCGAAGCCTTAATGTCACGGCGCGGTTTCAACATTTCTTTTATTTCTTTGTAATCTTCCATGCTATGACATTCTATTATTTAATGAACAGTTTCCTTAATTTTTCCATTCCGGATTTATACCGGGATTTTGCTGTGGACTGAGGAATGGAAAGTATGCCGCTGATTTCGACAAATGACAATCCGTCAATTACATTCATTCTTATTATGTCGGCTTCACGCGATGGCAGACTATCCAAGCATGCGTTTATTCTGTCGGCATCTTCCAGATCAAGAGCTTCATCGTCTGCGCCCTCTACGTCATAATCTTCAATCGACATAAATTCCCGTTTGTTACTCCGCGAATAGTCTTGACAAAGGTTATGGACAATCCTGAAAAGATAAAGTCTGATGCTCTCCGGCTTGATATTGTCGGTATCTCTCTCAAGAAATTTCAGAACGGCATCATACACAAGATCCTCGGCCTCAACATGGTTGCCAAGTCGATAATACGCAAAACGGACAAGATAGTCGAGATTATCCTCGATTATTCTGCTGATAGTTTTGTGCCGTATCTTCTTAAACATACTGTGTCTGTATTGATGCTTCTACCTAATAAGACGAAATCTCGCCGGAATCGACGAGATTTAAGTGTTAAAAATATAACGGCCTCCCCCTCATTGAAAAGAGAACGGCTGTCAAATAACGGCATTAAAACCGGGCATCGCTAACGGTTGACGGGAGCGATGTCCGAGATTTTTATATATGGAAGACGAGAGTGCAGACCTGTTTCAAGTTCTTTCAAACATTTGCCGCCGAGCTGTCATACAGGCGCCTATAATGCCGGCTTTTTCATGGAGCTTCGAGCAAATAATCTTACTGTCGCTGTTTACCAGTTTGAGAGAATATTTTTTGACGGCCTGACGAATCGGCTGGATTAGGTACTCCCCTGCCGCCGAGAGCGTTCCGCCAATTACGACAAGCTCGGGATTAAATATATTTATCATATTGGCAAGATGCTTGCCAAGCTTTTCTCCGATTAGTTCCAATTGGTCTATGCACAGAAAATCTTCATTGTTGATAGCATCTACAATGTCATGCAACGATATGGATTCGCCATTTTCAATATTTTGAGAAAGGAGCGATGCTTTACCGTCTTTTATGTTTGCCACTATTTCCCGGTGCAAAGCCCAACCGGACACCTCTGTTTCAAGGCAGCCTTTTTTACCGCAGTGACAAAGTATTTCGTTGTCAAACGCGCTTATATGGCCAAACTCACCGGCAAAGCCTGATTTACCTTCGTACAGCAAGCCGTTAATGACCATACCAAGCCCAAGCCCCCAGCCAAGATTTAGATACAGTATATTGCGTTCCCCATTTACAATAGAGCCCTTCAGGCATTCCCCATATGTCATTGACCTCGTATCGTTCTCTATGCATACCGGCACTCCTATCTTTTCCGATATGATGTCTGTAAGCGGTGTTTCGGAGAATATGAACAGACTATAGCTGTAACCCGTAGTCGGATTCACACGGCCGCTTATATTCACACACGAGTTGAGAATCTTGGATTTGTCGATACCACTTCCCTTGATAAAATCCAATGCAATCTGGCATATCTCATTGAGCTGATCCATCGGAGAGCCTTGATCATTATACAGAATACCGAAATCCTGCCGAACGATTTCTCCATTGAAGTTACATATCCCCACATTTACGTGATTCCTCTTAATATCTATTCCGAGAAAATATCCGGACTGGGGATTCAGACCGTATGTGCTTGGCTTACGGCCTGTCTTAGATTCACTTTTGCCGTAATCATTAAGTATACCGTCCTCTACCATCTGATTGACAAGCTTGGTCACAGTTGGTATACTTAGGTTCAATTCCTTCGCAAGCTCAGGAATTGTCGAGTTAATATTATAGAAAAACGAGGTGATTATTTTCTTTTTGTTACAGCCCCGTTCTGTATCGGATATAGATGTTAGAGTCATAATTTAACTATATGATATGACAAGGCAAAGTTAGTGAATCTTTTTCATAATGCAGAAACAAATAACCATATTATTTATTATTAACTGATTAATATCGGCGCTTTTTTGCCATAAATACTCCTGAAAACACAAAAAGCACATTCATAAAGAGTATTCAAAAACAACAGTCATTCTGCATAGTCCATCACATAGATCCAAAGATATTAATAAATAATTTCATTATACCCACCTCTAAATACCATTCATAGCACAAGCGCAAGACAATATTGCACCGCAATTCGCAACAACACACCCATAAATAGCCCAATACTATGAAAATACACATTTTAATTACAACATTCCACCTTTTTCATATGATTTCAATCACAACTCCACACAGATGCCACACAATCAGATTAACATATGTATGTTAATTTTAAATACCACAAACCAAAAACAACACCCATAAGCCCTAATTTTACAAAATGCACGCATAGTTTATAAAATAATTATCTTAAAACTTGCACAATAAAAAATCTATTCGTTAATTTGCAGCAAATTTAAAAGCAATCCATATGGAAATCGGAAATTTAAGCTCAACCACACTGTCAGAAAGACTACATCCGTCTTTCAAATTGCTTTTCGACTTTGTGAAAAACAAGGACTTCAACGAACTACCGTCCGGCAAAGTCGAAATCGACGGAGATAATGTCTTCGTGATGAATCTGAACATTCCCGGAGCTGACGAAAACAAACAACCATTGGAAATGCACCGCAAATATATAGATGTGCATATACTCCTTGGAGGTACTGAAAAAATCGGCTGGAAACCCATCAATGAAATTGAACACTATACTCAGGAATACGACGAAAACGGCGACTGCGCCCTCAGCGATGATTCTGCCCGTTTCTTTGTGCAACTACATCCGGGCGAATATTGCATAGTTTTCCCTGAAGACGCCCATGCCCCTGCAATAAGCTCCGGACCTATACGCAAACTCATCGGGAAAGTAAAAATCTAAAACGTTAACACTTAAATATATTCACAATGGAAAAAATCAAAGGTCTTATTGACGCGCCGTTCACTCCCATGTACGCCAACGGCGACATCAATCTCGAGCCTATACCCGCTTATGCGGCCATGCTCGCAAAAAACGGGCTTAAGGGCGTGTTCATCAACGGTTCTTCCGGCGAAGGCTATATGCTTACCACCGATGAGCGGAAAAAAGTAGCCGAGGCCTGGGTAAAAGCTGCCCCGGAAGACTTTAAAGTAATAGTCCATGTAGGCAGCTGCTGCCTCAGAGAGAGCGCCGAACTCGCGCGCCACGCCGAAGAAATTGGCGCATGGGGTATCGGTGCCATGGCGCCCCCGTTCCCCAAGATAGGCCGCGTAGAGGAACTGGTGAAATATTGCGAGCAAATCGCTTCCGCCGCTCCCTCTCTGCCATTCTATTACTATCACATTCCCGCTTTCAACGGGGCGTATCTTCCTATGGTGGAACTTCTCAAAGCAATAGATGGCCGCATACCCAACTTCGCGGGCATAAAATACACCTACGAAAGCCTGTATGAATACAACCAGTGCCGTCTTTACAAAAACGGCAAGTACGACATGCTGCACGGACAAGATGAAACCATCCTGCCCTCCCTTGCCCAGGGCGGAGCACAAGGAGGCATAGGCGGAACGACAAACTACAACGGACGCGAACTTGTCGGAATTATCGAGGCGTGGGAAAACGGCGATATAGCCACTGCCCGCGAAAAACAGAATTTCTCACAAGCCGTAATCAATATGATATGCAATTATCGCGGCAACATTGTAGGAGGAAAGCGAATCATGAAACTGATAGGTCTTGACCTCGGACCCAACCGCACACCATTCCGCAACATGACAGACGAGGAAGAAGCATCAATGAAGGCAGAACTTGAAGCCATCAACTTCTTCGAACGTTGTAATAAATTCTAAAAGATGACGGCACTGAATTATCTTGACAAATACGCCAAGACCTATAGGGACGACCTGATAAACAACATTATGCCGTTCTGGATACGCAACGGACTCGATACCGTGAACGGAGGCGTGTACACTTGTGTTGACCGTGACGGCACGGTTATAGACACCACAAAATCCGTATGGTTCCAAGGTCGATTCGGATTCATAGCAGCCTTTGCCTACAACAATATCGAGAATAATCCCGAGTGGCTCGAAGCATCAAAAAGCTGCATAGATTTCATAGAGGCACACTGCTTTGACACCGACGGCAGAATGTTCTTTGAAGTCAAGGCCGACGGCACCCCGCTGCGTAAACGCCGCTATGTTTTTTCTGAATGTTTCGCCGCTATTGCAATGTCGGAATACTCGATAGCCTCAAACAATCCCGACTATGCAAAGAAAGCCCTCAATCTTTTCAAAAACATTCGACGCTTCATAAAGACACCTGGCATACTCGAACCCAAATATCTTCCCACACAGCCAGCAATAGGCCATTCTATCACAATGATTCTGATAAACACGGCCTCACGCATCCGCGAAGCCATTCAGGATCCGGAGCTTGACGAGCAGATAGACGAGTCCATTCAGACCCTGAAACTATTCATACACCCTGAATTCAAGGCTTTGCTTGAAACCGTAACTCCCGAAGGCGAACTCATCGACACATGCTGCGGACGCACAATCAACCCCGGACACTGCATCGAAACAGCGTGTTTCCTACTCGAAGAAGCCAAATACAGAGGCTGGGACAAAGAACTCGTCGATATGGCAACGACCATCCTCGACTGGTCCTGGGAATGGGGCTGGGACAAGGAATTCGGCGGTATCATAAATTTCCGCGACTGCCGCAATCTTCCCTGCCAGGACTACGCCCAGGATATGAAATTCTGGTGGCCCCAGACCGAAGCCATAATCGCAACCCTATACGCTTATGAAGCCACCCGAAACCCCAAATATCTCGATATGCACAACCGGATACACGAATGGACTTATAATCATTTCCCTGATTGGGAATTTGGAGAATGGTTCGGCTATCTCCACCGGGACGGCACTGTTGCACAACCAGCCAAAGGAAACCTCTTCAAGGGCCCGTTCCACATTCCCCGAATGATGATCAAGTGCTGCACCATCTGCGAAGAAATAATCTCTTAACACCTTAATAAACCAATCAACCATGACAAAGAACCTTTTAACCCTTCTTCTTTGCTGCTGCATCGCTTTTGCAGCCTCGGCTCAGAAGATAACAGTCACCGGCACAGTGACTGACAAAGAGGGTGAACCATTGATTGGCGCTTCTGTCACCGACAAAAGCGCGCCGGGCCATGGGGCTGTCACCGACCTTGACGGGCACTATTCAATCAGTGTCGACCAACAAGCCATATTGACATTCAGTTATATCGGTTACGACGCACAGGATATCGCTGTAGACGGCCGCACGGTAGTGGACGTCGTGCTGAAAGAAAACGAAACCCTGCTCGACGAAGTTGTAGTAATCGGTTATGGCACACAGAACCGTTCAAAAATGTCATCTTCCGTGGCCACAATCTCGTCGAAAGATGTGGTGAAGCAGACCTCTTCCAATGTCGCATCCGCCCTTCAGGGAAGGGCTGCCGGCGTTGACGTCGTGCAGCAGGGAGGCATAGCCGGTGCCGATGTCAATATCGTTGTTCGCGGTGCCGCTTCCCTTACGGCGACAGAACCGCTGTATGTAATCGACGGCGTATTCTCCAACAACGGCCTTACCACCCTCAATCCGGCCGACATCGAAACCATCCAAGTACTTAAAGATGGTGCTGCCGCGGCAATCTATGGCTCCCGTGCAGCAAACGGCGTTGTTCTCATCACAACCAAGAACGGTCAGAAAGGCTCAGTAAAAGTAGACGCTAATTTTGCATTCAGCGTCCAGACCCTTGCCCACACTCCCCAGTTCCTTAACGCCTCCCAGTGGCGAGAGTTCGCCAACATGGTGAGCGACAACAGCGGCTTGGCCCGCGCTCCTGAAAACGTCAATCCGTCGAACCCCTCAGTAGATACCGACTGGGTAGACGAATGGTCGCGCAACGCACCTGTGTACACGGCAGACCTCGCTGTATCCGGAGGCAATGACTTTGGAACATACTCCTTCTCTCTCGGCTATCTGAACCAGGAAGGTATGACTCTTAAGTCCGAATATCAGAAGTATAACGCACGCACAAACTCGAATTGGAAATTCGACCGCTTCTTCGTAAGTGAAAACGCACAGATTGTGTGGCGCAAACGCACACCCACCCAAACATTCAATATCGGAATGCCGACCCTGCCCGTGACCGACGAGTATGGCCGATATGCGTCGTGGGGACCCGAATACTATATCGAAACAGAAAACGCCCGTCGCAACAACCCCTTCGGCGGCCTCTATGCCACAGATCAGCACACTTCGTATTTTGACATAATGGGCGGATTCAGCGCCGGTGTCGAAATAATCAAAGGATTGAAATTCACCACCTCTTTCAGCGGGAACTACACGGCATCGCACGGATATACCCACACCCCCGTGTATTACACAAAGTGGAATGAGGACGGAACTCCAGACAATGACTACGGCAACAACCGCAACTCGCTGAGCGAAAGCCGAGGGCAATCGTCGAATTACACGTGGGACAATGTGTTTAACTTCGACCGCGAATTTGGCAAACACAGCATATCGGCAACATTAGGCCACAGTTGGATGCGCGAATTTTATCGCGGCATGAGCTACAACACCATAAATGACCTCGGGGCTCCCAATATCGTGGGTGTAACGAATGTCGATGGCAAAATTTCATCAAACGAAAAAAATTCAGCCCTCTTATCTTTCTTTGCCCGTGTCAACTATGACTTTGACGGCAAGTACCTTCTGTCCGCAAGCATTCGACGCGACGAATCATCCAAATTCCACAAAGACTACCGCACCGGCTATTTCCCTGCTGTATCCGCAGGCTGGAATATTCACAACGAGAAGTTCCTCCAAGGCTCTCCTGTATCGTTGCTGAAATTAACAGCTTCTTATGGCGAACTCGGCGCCAACTTCTTGTCGCCTTACAACTTCGACAATATCGCGTTCGGTCCAATCGTGTATACCGTCGGCGGATTCCGTTTCACCGATGGCCGCGCGGCATACTTGAAAACCACCAATCTCAAATGGGAAACATCGAAAACCACCGACGTCGGTCTTGAATTAGGCCTGTTCAACAACGAGGTCACTTTCCACGTCAACTACTTCTATAAAAAGAATGTAGACCTGTTGGCAACAATCGATTTAAATCTGTCGTCCGGACAAATTTTCGAAATCAACTCATCAAACGAAACGCCCTATGTCAATACCGCCTCTGTGGAGAATCAGGGCTGGGAATTTATGGCAAACTGGCACCGTTCATTCAGCCGCGACTTCAGAATGAGTGTAACCGCGAATCTGTCGACACTCAAGAACAAGGTTTTGGCCTTGGGCGATAATGTTCAGCCGATTACTGCCGGTGCTTTCTCTTCTAAATTTTCAGACGCTGCCACAATAACTCGTCCTGGCGAGCCTATCGGTTCGTTCTACGGCTACAAAATCGACGGGTTCGATGCCGAGGGCAATTTTATATTCCACGATGAGAACCAAGACGGCAAAATCACTGCCGACGACAAGGTAATACTCGGCAACTCGATACCGAAACTCAGCTATGGCCTTAATCTCGACTTCTTCTATCGCGACTTCGACCTGTCGATGTTCTTCAACGGTGTGAGCGGAAACAAGATATTCAATGCCCGTAAATACGAGTATTATTTCAATTATGCCAACAATATGGTCACAGATGTGCTGAACTCGTGGACCCCGGAAAATCCTAACACCTATGTGCCTGTTGCCAAAGTTACCAATGCCGACGGCGGCAACTCCCTACCAAGCGAGTTCTACATAGAGGACGGCTCATATTTCCGCCTCAAAAATATCCAGTTAGGATACACACTGCCCGAAAAAATATCGCGCAGGGCATATATGAGCCATCTACGCTTCTATTTCTCTGTCCAGAATGTCTTTACCTGCACAAAGTACTCAGGCTTCGACCCCGAAGTCAGCTCCAACACGCTCTTTGCTCGCGGTCTTGACATGAATTCATATCCCAATGCCCGCACTTACACTCTGGGCTTCAATGTATCCTTCTAATAAGAAATACCATGAAATCAGTTTTTAAAATAATGGCACTCTCTGCCGTGGCGTTCGGGCTGACTGCGTGCGACGACGTTTTCGATGATCTCGCCGTAAACCCGCAGCAGCCGAGCATGGGGCAGTATTTCACAACGCCTGCCGCCGTGAACGAGGCTGTAATGACCTGCTACGGTTATATCCAGACCCAGCGTAGCTTTGGAGCGTCCGCGTCCAAGACTATGATTATCCGTTCCGACGAAGCATCGTCGAACTCCGACTACGGCAAGCCCGGCATGTACGGTTCGTCGCTCAATTCGAGCTACTATACCATAATGCAGCCTTTCGGACTTCTGTACTCAACGGCATCCCAGGCCACATACATAATCGAGAATATCGACAAAGTGGAGTTCTTCGACCAGAAACTTAAGAGCGCCTATCTTGGCGAAGCTTATTTCTGGCGTGCATTCTCCCATTTCTACCTGCTCACCAACTATCGCAAAGTAGCCCTTATAAAGCACGCCCCGCAAGGTATGGAGGACTACGTGCGCGAGCTGTCGACTCCTGACGAAATATGGGATTTCATTGCAGAGGATTTACTGCTGGCCAAAGAAAACCTTCCTGAAAAAGGTTATTGGAAAGGCGACCAGGCCGGGCGCGTCACAGCTGCCGCTGCTGCCGCGCTCCGTGGCAAGGCTTACCTCTTCCGCAGCGGCATAGAGCCTCTGTACGGGGAAAGCTCCAACACATACTACGACGAGGCTGCCGCCGAATTCGACGAAATAATACGCGGCACATACGGCTCATTCTCTCTCGTCGAATACGGCCATAACTTCGATGTAGCTCACGAAAATAACGACGAAGCCATACTTGAGCTTCAGTTCCTCGGCGACGTCGAGAATGCAGCGTTCAACCCCGGCACCGCCACCTCCGGCCTTGCGTTCGACACCCGAGGAATCATGCTTCCGGGTACCGGCGTGGGATATGAGGGCGTTGTGCACGATTGGCTTTACGACACCTTTGCCAACAGCATAGACAAGGACGGATATACCGACATACGTATGTTCTCGACCATGTTCTTCAATGATCTTGATTCCAAAATCAAACTGCGTCCCGGCCAGCGCCTGACTGGGCCCGGAGGCTATCATTTTGAAGACATGTACCCAAATGGCGACTTCACATCGGTTGCCAATACCCGCACACACGTTTACAAAGCCGCATTCCTCAAAGGTATGGACCTGTCGATGCCTATGCGAAACAACAACCCGCAATCGATAACCGGCGTAGGAAGCGGCGTGAAAGAATACATATACAACCAGCCTCGCGCCCATGGTGTGAACTGGCGGTACATACGATATGCCGACGTGCTTCTGATGTATGCTGAAGCTATCGTCAATGGCGGCAAGGCCGGCTCTATTTCTGCCACCGATGCCTTCAACCAGGTTCGCAACCGCGCAAACATGCCTAATGCCGGAGGTCTGACTCTCGATATGATAAAGCAGGAACGCACACTGGAATTTGCTCTCGAAGGACACCGCTTCTATGATTTGCTTCGATGGGGAGATCTCGCCGAACGCTTCCACGAACTTGAGCGCACCGACCCCAACTTTAAAAAACTTATTTCGGAATCAGACTATGAAGGATTCACATCCAACAAACACGAGTGGCTCCCTATCCCGATTTCAGAAATAGAATCAAATCCAAAAGCTGAACAAAATCCCGGATACTGATTATGAAAAAAGCAATTATACTATCTACTTGCTTTGCCTCAATAGCCCTTGCCGCCTTTGCCGGCGGCGAGGGTGCCTCGGGCGAAGAAGTACTATACAACGGAATAAAACTGCCACAGCAATGGCCGCCTCGCTATGAAGAACCTTCAAAGGCAGCCGAGATGCCGGTTCCATACCTTGAAAACAAGCCGGAGGTCATTCCTGTAAATGTAGGCCGACAGCTATTTGTCGACAGCTTTCTGATTGCAGAAAGCAACCTTACCCCGGTCTACCATACCCCCGACTTCTATGCCGGCAATCCCGTTCTCGAACCGACTGCCGATTGGGAGAACACCACTGAAGGCGCCCCCTATGCCGCCCCGTTCAGCGACGGCATATGGTACGACGACAAGAACGGCAAGTACAAGATGTGGTATCTTGCAGGTGCAGGCTCGATACACAAGCAGGACAAACAGACATTCTACACCGGCTATGCCGAATCCGAAGACGGCATCAACTGGGTAAAGCCGCAGCTCGATCTGGTAAAGGGCACATGCCTGGTCGACACCGCAAATCGCGATGCCGCAACCATATGGCTTGACCGCAATGAAAAAGATCCGAACAAACGATATAAGATGTTCAACGTCGAACGCCGCCCCACCGACCGGCGCTGGCAGTTTATTCTCAAATATTCACCCGACGGAATCCATTGGAGCAAAGGCGTGGCACAATCCGGCGATCTCTATGACCGTTCTTCGGTATTCTACAATCCTTTCCGTGGAGTATGGTGTCTTTCGATGCGTTACAGCACAGCGGTTTCATCGCGTTCCCGCAGCTACTTGGAGGCGAAAGATCCTGAAACGGCGGTATCAATGGCCCACCGCGTACGCAAAGGCATTCCGGATAAAAATGTTGTGTTCTGGTTTACACCCGACGATAAAGAGCCACGCCATCCGAACTTCCCCGAAGTAGAACCCGGCATTTATAATTTCGATTGTATCCCTTACGAAAGCATAATGCTCGGGCAATACGCCGTCTGGCAAGGACCCGAAAACAACATATGCGGCAAACTCGGAATTCAGAAAAGGAATGAAATCTGCCTCGGATATTCCCGCGACGGCTTCCACTTCTCCCGTCCGTCGCACAAGCCATTTATGGCCAACGACACAACTGACGGAGCATGGAACTGGGGCAATATGCAGTCAATCGGAGGCGTTCCCCTGATTGTAGGCGATTCTCTGTATTTCTATTGCAGCGGACGCCGACTAAACGATATCATGTGGGACAGTTACACATCGACAGGGCTCGCCAAGCTGCGTCGCGACGGATTTGTTTCGATGAATGCCGGTAAGGAAGAAGGAACACTCTTAACCGAACCCATCATATTTGACGGAAAATATATGTTTGTCAATGCCGACTTAAAGGATAAGAAATCAGCCTTGGCTGTAGAAATACTTGACAAAGACGGCAACCCTATCGAAGGCTTTACGAAAAAGGACTGCAATGTGCTGAAAAACATAGACTCGACAAAAGCCGTCGTAACTTGGAAAAACAATCCTGAAGTATCGTCGATCGCAAACAGACCCGTTCGGGTTAAATTCTATCTTAAGAACGGCGATTTGTATTCGTTCTGGATTTCCCCCTGGGAAAGCGGCGAAAGCCGAGGCTATACGGCCGGCGGCGGCCCCGGCTTGTCCCCGACAGGCATCGACACGCCATTGAAATAAAGAGCTATGGAGAAGTATCTCAAAATGTTTCTCGCCGTGGCAATAGTGCTGATGTCTGTTTCGTGCGGAGGAGATGACCCGAAGCCGACTCCGCAGCCGGAGCCGGAACCCACGCCTGTTCCGACGCCCGACCCAATAGACCCCACAGCCCTGTACAACGGCATCAAGCTACCTTCGCAGTGGCCGCCGCAACGCAACTATGCGAGCGAAATCCGCACAGGCATGACTCCGTTCTACCTCGCGGACAAACCGTCCGTACTGCGGATTAATGTCGGCCGACAACTCTTCGTCGATAATTTCCTGATAGCCTCTACCACGCTAAAACGCACCTTCCACTATCCGGAATACCATTCTGCCAATCCTGTCCTTGTGCCAGACCAGCCATGGGAAAAGCAAGGTGCAAAAGGAGGATTCGCCGCCCCGTTCAGCGACGGCGTGTGGTACGACGAACTGGAAGGCAAGTTCAAAATGTGGTATATGGCCGGAGGTGGCACATATGCCACTTCAGGAGCCGGAATAACCTGCTATGCCGAATCCAACGACGGCATATCGTGGATCAAGCCGTCGCTGAATGTGGTATCAGGCACTAATATCGTGCGGAAAGGCTCCGTGCGGGATGCCTCCACGGTATGGATCGACAAGCAGGAAACCAACGCTTCAGCCCGGTATAAGATGTTCGAGGTGTCCGGCGGTGCCGGTAAATGGGCTTACCACTATCTCACATCTTCCGACGGCAAGGCTTGGCGCGACAATGCCACTCCTTCGGGAAAGGTTGCCGACCGCTCTACTGTTTACAAAAATCCGTTCCGCAATGTATGGGTATGGTCTATGAGGCACAACGTCCGTGTGCAAAGCAGCGACCCCTACACTGTCCGCGGCCGCGATTACATGGAACACAAAGATCCTGTGGCCGGAAACAAGGCCGCCAAGGCCGACCTCAAATATTTTTGGTTCGGGCCATGGCCAAACGAGCAAAAGCACCCGTTCTACAAAAACAACGACGGCTCTCCCGGCATTTACAATCAAGACGCTATACCATACGAAAGCATTATGCTTGGCTTGTTCTCTGTATGGCAGGGTCCTGAAAACGATGTATGTGCCCGCGACGGCGTGATTAAACGCAATCAGATCATGCTCGGGTATTCACGCGACGGCTATTCCTGGTATCGCGAGGATATGAACCCTTTCCTTGCTGTCGATGAAAACACAACGGCGTGGAATAACGCCAATCTTCAATCGGCGCTCGGTTCTCCCATAATCGTGAACGACAAGCTGTATTTCTACTTAAGCGGCCGACGCCTCGTTGACGGCAGCGAGATTGTCACCACCGGCCTTGCCACACTCAGGCGCGACGGATTTGCGTCTATGAGCGGCAGCGGGGAATTAATGACAGAGCCTTTCTGCTTTGAAGGCGAATATCTCTTTGTAAATGTCAACGCCAGAGGCAAACTATATGTCGAAGTTCTTGACAAAGACGGAAAGGCTATCAGCGGATATTCAAAAGACGACTGCGTTCCCGTTCAGGCAGACAATACCCGTCAGGCCGTTTCATGGAAAAACAAGAAATCGATTGCCGAACTCAAAGACACTGTTATCCGCCTGAGATTCCATCTCACCGATGGCGATTTATACTCTTTCTGGATTTCAGACAAAGCTACGGGTGAAAGCCGAGGTTATACAGCAGGCGGCGGCCCGGGCCTGAATATATCCGGAATAGACAAATGACAACCTACAAATTTAACCAATCATGAGGACAAAAATAGCGACTCTCATCTTCGGTTTGGCTGTGGTATTATCTTCTTGCTCTGAAGAACATACATTCTACAACACTGCCGCCAAATCCGAAATAGCTCAAGGAGCTGACGAATACGAAGTTGGTGAGCCCATCACATTCACCGACAATACCACTCCGAGTAAAGGAACAACAATAACAGGCTACCTCTGGGAATTCGGCGATGCAGACAATTCCACATCGACAGAGCAATCCCCTACTTTTACTTACAAAAAAGACGGGTCATTCACAGTAACGCTGACAGTGACCGATTCCAATAATCTCAAGTCAACATCGACACGCACAATCCACGTAGTCAATCCTACCAAGGCTGACTTCACGCTCGACAAAGAGGAATATTTCCTTGGCGATGTGGTAAATTTCATAGATTTGTCCACAACCAAAGGCTCTACAACCATTACCGCTTACAAATGGGAATTTGCCGATGAAGCCAAATCAAGCTCCGACCTGCGCAACCCGTCCTTTAAATACGACCTTGCAGGGTCATATCCTGTCAAACTCACCATTACTGACTCATATGGCCTCACTGCCACAATCACTAAAAGCGTGAACATACAGGATCCTTCACAAATAATTGCCACTCAGTGGACCGCCACCCTCGGTGGTGCCATCAAGGGTGGTTCGTCTGCGGCCGTTTCGCCCGACGGTTCCACTGTCTATATGCTCCGCAGCCTTGCCGGCAGCGATCTCGCGGCTTTGTTCGCATACAACACGGCCGACGGACAGGTAAAATGGACTCTCGACATCAACGCGGCTATGTCGGGCACTTCGGCAACAGCCCAAGCCAAGGATATATTCAGCTCTCCTTCGGTTGGTGCAGACGGTACTATTTATATGATTGTGCGCGACTTGCAGTCTACCACAAAGGAACGAGGCGTATATGTTATAGCGGCTAACCCGAACGGTTCTGTAAAATGGGCTAAGAAAGGCGGCGCAAGCGGAACCAATCTTTATGCGGTCACTCCGGCTATCGATGCGTCAGGAAACATAATAGTAGCCACACGTGGAAACGAGGTATGGAAATTCACTCCCGCAGGCCAATCGTCGGTTTTCGCAACAGACGGCGTTGGCGTGACCGGCGGAATGACTCTTTCAAAATCAGGTGTAACATATGGTGCGGCAAATGGTGCCAACGGCTTTTTTGCCCTCGATACCAACTCAGGCTCTCCTCTATGGAAATACAACACCGATTTTGGCGGCGCAGCCGATGCCTTCACAGGCGCTCTGCGTAGCGCGCAAGCGGCAATCGATACCGACGGTACAATCTATTTTGTCACAGACGCCGGAACCGGAGGCCAAATCATAGCATTCAACCCCGACGGAAGTGTTAAATGGATACATACAACAGCCGGCGCCATACCTGATGGCGGAGTTGTAATAGCAGAAGACGGCACGATATATTCCAATGGAGGCATGGCTCCTGCAGAAGGCCTGATTGCCTTGAACAGCGACGGCAGCCTTAAATGGACATTTGCCACAAAGGGAAATGTTCAGACTTCTCCCGTGCTTGACAATCGAGGATACATACACATCGTTGACGCAATGGCGAACTATTATGTTGTCAAGCCCGACGGCTCTCTGCTATCGGAAGCCACCATCGGACAATCGTGCACTTCGGCCCCGGTAATGGACGTTAACGGCCGCTTGTACGTGGCCGTTCAAAAAGACGGTGCTCCCACAATGGTATGTATTACTTCAAAAGCTGGATCTTACGCCGCTACTGCTCCATGGGCAATGCGCGGACAGAATCCATGCCGTACAGGTTTGCAGAAGTAACACATATAGTTTATCCGGGAAAGAGGAAGTGCCGTATGGGCATATTATGCGGCACTTTCTCTTTTTAACCACAAAACGCATATCATGAATTCTATAAGATTACAAAAATGGTATCCATGGATGGTTGTCGGCCTCTTATGGGTTGTGGCTCTCTTGAACTATATGGATCGCCAGATGCTCTCGACAATGCGAGATGCAATGGCAATCGACATATCCGACCTTGAGAGCAAGGTGATGTTCGGCAAGGTGATGTCTGCCTTTATGTGGATATACGGCTTTATGAGCCCGGTTTCGGGTATTGTAGCCGATCGCATAAATCGCAAATGGCTCATCGTGGTATCTCTAAGCGTATGGTCTACAGTGACATTGCTGATGGGCTATGCAAGCACATATGACGAAATATACTGGCTTCGAGCACTTATGGGTGTGTCTGAGGCTCTATATATCCCCGCAGCCCTATCTCTGATTGCCGATTATTTCACCGGCAAGCAGCTGAGTCTGGCTATATGCATACATATGACAGGCCTCTATATGGGCCAGGCCATAGGAGGCTTCGGTGCTTTCGTTGCCGAGCATCTGTCCTGGCAGTCCACATTCCATTGGTTTGGCATTATTGGTATTGTCTATGCACTTGTGCTCGTTGTTTTTCTTTACGAAAAACGGAACGGATCCGCGTCACAAAAATCTGACAAACGGAAACTTGGCTTGCTTGAAACCTTGAAAAACAATGTCGAAGCCATAAAAGGCTCATTGGGCATGCTTGTCACCAACATCGCTTTCTGGACCATTATATCCTTCTTTGCATCGTGCTCCGTACCCGGATGGGCTACAAAAAACTGGTTGCCGACATTATTTGCCGACAGTCTTGGCGTAGAAATGTCTGTTGCAGGCCCCATCGCCACTATTACTATCGCTTTCGCTTCTTTCATAGGCGTGATGGTAGGTGGTCCTATGGCCGACAGATGGGCGTTGAAGAATCTTAAAGGACGTATATATACAAGCGCAATAGGCTTGGCTCTGATGATACCGTCTCTCGTCCTTATGGGATTTGGCACATCATTCACAGCAGCGATTGCTGCCGGCATGCTTTTCGGCCTTGGATACGGTCTTTTCGACGCCAACAATATGCCGATACTGTGCCAGTTTGTCCCGGACCGTTCGCGCGGCACCGCATATGGAATGATGAATATGTCGGGGCTGTTTATCGGAGCGCTCGCAACGAATGTTTTAGGCTCCCTCGCTGAGAAAGGAATGATGGGGCTGGGATTTGCCTGTATGGCAGGCGCCTTATGTCTGGCCCTGATACTACAGCTGTCTGTACTCAAGCCCAAAACTCTCAATATGGAATAAACACCAAGGCTGCCGGCATCTAACTACCGGCAGCCTTATTTATATATAATATGAAAACACAGATATATAACGGTAAAATTCTGATTCCGGGAGGACGTTGGATTAACGGAGGTTCCGTGGTCATCATCGATGATAAAATTGATGAAATATACGGCCACAGCCGAATTTTTGAGAATGTCGACCAAAGTATCAATGCCGGTGGCGGGTATATCCTTCCCGGAGGTATCGACATACATGTGCACGGCGGAGGCGGCCGTGATTTTATGGAAGCGACAGAGGAAGCCTTCCAGACAGCTGTTATGGTTCATCGCCGACATGGTACCACGTCTATGTTCCCCACTCTTTCATCTTCCACAGAAGAAACAATCCGCACAGCCGCCGAGGTTTGCTCCAGAATGATGGAAAATCCTTATAGCGGTGTTTTAGGGCTTCATCTCGAGGGTCCTTATTTTAACCCAAAGATGGCTGGCGGACAAATAGCCGAAAATATCCGCATTCCATCTCCTATGGAGTATATTCCCCTTGTCGAGGACTTTCCGTGTATTAAGCGATGGGACGCCGCACCTGAGCTGCCGGGAGCCGACGATTTTGCCCGTTACATCACATCAAAAGGACTTGTGGCATCTCTAGCCCACACACAGGCAAACTACAATGACGTACTCAGTGCTTTTAACAATGGCTACACTCTCGCCACACATTTTTATAATGCGATGACAACATCTCACAAGAACGGAATATATAAGCACGAGGGAACGGTAGAGGCCGTCTATCTGATGGACGGGATAAATGTCGAAGTAATATCAGACGGCATTCACGTACCACCTATCATCTTGAAATTGATACATAAATTCAAAGGATATGGAAGAATGTGCCTGATAACAGATGCCCTCGCCATAACAGAATCTCCTGATGGAAATTCATATGACAAGCGCATTATGATCGAAAACGGAGTCTGCAAGCTCAAAGATGGCTCGGCAATAGCCGGCAGCTGTGCCACGATGGACCGCCTTATTCGCACGGTTGTAAAAGATGCGGGCATCCCATTAGAAGATGCGGTACGCATGGCTTCTGAAACACCGGCACTCGTAATGGATGTGTACGATCGCAAAGGAAGTATATGCAAGCACAAAGACGCAGATATAATAGTGATGGATAAGAATCTGAACCTAACCCACGTGATTGCGATGGGTGAAATCGTGTCGATATAATCTACCGCAACAGTTATAAATCGAAAATGGGCATCGGCCACCTCATCAAGGTTGGCGATGCCCATTGTATTGCTGCAAACGTCTACCAGTGCGGTATTGGTTCAATTGGGGAATAGATTGCAGAATCCCTGTTTGTTAAACTGATAGTACATTTCGACGCGCTCCGGTGTGTCGTTTTCAAGAAGCAATAACAGCTCTTTGGCAAATTCGAGTGTCGCAGAGCCGTTCGCCGTAACGATATTGTTGCCCGCAATAGCCTGAGTATGGATATATCCATCAGGATTGGTATAATTCTCTCCGCCCCACTGCTTCAATTGTTCCAAGCCGTTGCCTGTATGCTTGACTGCATTGAGAAATCCGTGCTTTGCCATAAACGAAGCGCCATTGCATATCGCCCCTACTATTTTACCATCTCTGATGGCTTGGCATACAATAGGAGCAACCTGTTCTGCCACCGGGGTACCCCACCCGAAGCCACCAATCAGCACCAACGCCGCATAATCTTTAGGCATCGTGGCGAAAGAATAGTCCGGCATAGTGCGAAAACCGCCGATAGACCTGACTGGCTCCATTGTCGGAGCCACTACCTTGTTCACATACTTAGGGTTTTCTTTCAATGCAAACTCATCTGAAGCGATAGCTTGCGAAAGATACACCACCTCGTGTGCCGCATAATCGGGCAAGAGTATATACAAAATTTCGTTACTCATTGCGTTATTATTCAGTGCTTTGTTCTTCAATAATAAGGCTACTTCTTAGGCCGTCCGCCAAGCACAAAGCCGACTGTAAGACCGAAATTATTGTAACCTTTCCTACATAAATTGAACTGTGCCGTCAATCGGATATGGTGCACAAATTCCACACCTATCCGCGGCGCAAATATCATAGAAGTGCCTTGCGTTGGGAAATATTTATCACCCACAACATCATTAAACGCCACACCCACAGCTGTCCCGACAAAAGGATTTATCTTTCGTCCTTGTCGTAAATTATAGTCACCTGTCAAGGCAAAAGCTAATGTGCGGTTGTTCTGCCAGCGATCAGCCCCGTCATTATAAAGATGCTCATATCCTCGGCGTGCAGTCGTGAGATCAAGCATGACGCCACAATCCCAAGGTGTGCCCTTGAAATTATATCTGCCTTCAATTCCGACAGCCGCACTAACTTGAGCCTTGCCGCCATGGTAAGCTCCGAGAGGCACAGTAAATCCGGCTCGAATTTCCCCTTCCATCATTTGCACTATAGGAGTATCCGCCTCAGCCTTAATTGGAAAGAAGCTTACCAATAGAAGTATTGTGATAAATAGTTTTTTCATATGCTTATCTCTTCGTTTTCAATGATTTTTCAAAACCCGCTTGCAATATTAGCGAAATTTTCCGGATTAATCGTCACAAGGAGCGTATTTCCTTCTGTAGCATATCAAGAAAATGAGCGGCATGCGCACCGTCCATCTGCGTGTGATGGAATTGGAACGATACCTTCAACATTGTTTTAAACCAACTCTTGCGGTATCTGCCCCATATCATAAACGGATTGTTAAATATGCCGCTATACATTCCCACCGCACCGTCGATGTCGAACTGCGCAAGTGCCGACGTTCCGATAACCATACTATCTGCCAAATCGTGGTTCTCGCAAGATTCGGCAACGCCAGCGGTAAGCCTTAGGTAGTCGGCATTGAATGTCGCCAAATCATCTGAAAACGGAATATCGCACGAACTGACCTCCCCATTTTTATTGGCAACAATGGTATTGACCGCTATTGTGTCGTACTGAATCAACTTGTCGCCGACCGGCAACATATAGAACTCCTTGACGCAACTCGCAGCCTTGCCCACACACCAGCACATCAGCATGTTAAATTTCAGCCCCTGCCTCTTGCTTGCTTTGACTAAACGCGACACATCAAGAGTCTTGAAAAAAGTCACCATAGGCATCGGTGCCTTCAACCAAAATTCATACGCATATGCTCGCGTCGTTTCATTAGGATTTACTTCTTTCATAGCCATGTGACTTATTCCATAGAACGTGTACGTTGTTACCTTATACCTTGCAGCCGCTCAAGATTTTTCTTAGCGGATTCAGAACCCAACTCAACTGCCTCCCTGAAATAATTCAATCCCAAGTCTATATCCTGCTCCGTACCCAATCCATTGGCATATGCAACACCCAAAGCATTGAGCACCATCGCATTTATTGGATTCCACAATTCATCTACACTGTCCTCTACCTCCTGTAGATATAGAAAGGCAACGTCATAATCCTGCACAACGCCCAGTCCTTCTTGGTAGCATATGGCAAGGTAGGCCGCCGACTTTAGTTCATATCCGCCTTTTGGATTATCATAGGCCTCTTTAAACCAATGCACAGCTTTGGCATAATCCTGCTCCACACTACCCCAGCCGTCGAAATAATAATATCCGACCTGCCACTGTGCCCCGGGCTCGCCCCCGATAGCCGCAACTTCGTAAAAACGGAAAGCCATATCAACATCTTGTTCTACGCCACTGCCGGAATCATAACAACAGCCCGCATTAAAGGTTGCCTGAATATCGCCTCTCTGTGCAGCCTGGATATAATAATCCAAAGCCCCTTTCATATCCTTCTTCACCTGACCAAGATATATACCGTATGCACAGCATACCACCGGAGAAATTTCGGCAAGCTTAAGGAAATAATGCTCATACAATTCCGAATTGTCCTTTGCTAAGCCAGATTTCCATATATTTTGGTAATTACCCCATCCGGCCGCGATACGCCCTCTGAAACTGCGCTCGTAGTAATCCCGCGCTATCGGATAAGCAAACTGATTGTAATCATCGACATTCTTAAATCGCTTGGCAAGCTCTGGCTCCACCAGCAGATAGTCACCCCAATAATAAACGTTTCCTATCATATACTGGCAAAATGCATTACCACGCTCAGCCTGCTCCAGAATTTCCTCATAAGCCTCCTTAAAAGAAGCAAATGGCATTTCACGCTTCACCGAAGGAGTAAAATTACCTGTACGAGCAGCCATCAGCACTCCAGTCGCACTCCCCATCAAAGCACTTTTCTTAATAAGAAGCGACGCATTTGCTTCATCCGTGGCAAATCCTGCTCCGCTCCACACAAACTCCTCTCCCAAATGGCAACGACCAATGAAGCAGAGCGCATCAGCCTCCCCCCTTTGAGCTGCATCGAGCAACATCGCATATCCACGACGCATCTCTTCCTTATCAAAACTTGTCCAAATAAGATCAACAGCCTTGAC
>Ga0137308_100207_pt2 | contig 29033 bp, 28 predicted proteins | sample Inofrocosms_June_FD_97181 | JGI IMG/M metagenome (GOLD analysis project Ga0137308, IMG submission 97181) | Mouse cecal microbial communities from Vienna, Austria - N-Acetylneuraminic and N-Acetylglucosamine D2O microcosms_June | ecosystem: Host-associated > Mammals > Digestive system > Large...
AAAGGCTAAGGGAAGAAGAGAGGTTAAGGGAGGAAGAAAGGCTAAGGGAAGAAGAGAGGTTAAGGGAGGAAGAAAGGCTAAGGGAAGAAGAGAGGCTAAGGGAGGAAGAAAGGCTAAGGGAAGAGGAAAGGTTAAGGGAGGAAGAAAGGCTAAGGGAAGAAGAGAGGTTAAGGGAGGAAGAAAGGCTAAGGGAAGAAGAGAGGTTAAGGGAGGAAGAAAGGTTAAGGGAAGAAGAGAGGTTAAGGGAGGAAGAAAGGTTAAGGGAAGAGGAAAGGTTAAGAGAGGAAGAGAGGTTAAAGGGTGATGGCTCTGTGACAGGAAGTGGTGAGGGTATTTTGGATTCTGATTTGCCAACTACCAGGGCATTACATAGTTCGTTTGATGATATTCTTACTTTGATAGGTGGTGAACAGGACCCTTCACATTTTGTTTTTGTTGGAAATAGCTCGGAATTAATTACTGGTCTTTCTAAAAAGATTATAAGGGTTATGAAGGAAACTGGCTATATGAGTGTTGGGCGCATTGCAAAGATAAGTGCAGAGAAGTTAAATTCAATGGATATAGGGCAGTTTAAGGAACAGCTCAGGGGTAACTGCCTGCTTATTGATAAAGCAGCCTTGCTTACTGTTCCTACGATAGCAGGGGTGTTTGGGATTATGGATGAGTTTTATGGGGATTTTGTTGTTATTCTTGCAGATGAGGGTACTACTCTTGACCAGTTATTCAGGTTTGCACCTGCGCTTGCAAGAAGATTTAAGTATATAATAGATATTAGTGAATATACAGAGGCTGACTGTAAGTAATATGGTTGCTGGCTTGTAAGGAGGATTGTGCCAATGGAATATGACTGCCTGGTTATTGATGATGAAAAGATGCTTGCAGATAGTACAGTGGAGTATTTTAATTTGTCTGGTGTTAAGGCAGCTGCTGTATATGATGCTTTATCATGCCAGAAATTTTTAAAGGAGAATACGGCAAGGCTTTTGCTGCTGGATATTAACCTTGGTGATGATAGCGGTTTTAAGTTGTGCAAGGAACTACGCAAAGAAATGCAGATTCCTATTTTGTTTATTTCTGCCAGGACAAGTGACGATGATAAACTGGTTGCGTTTCATATAGGTGGTGATGACTACGTAGAAAAGCCTTACTCTCTTAGTGTCCTGCTTGCAAAGGTAAAAGTTATGTTAAAGCGTTTTGGGCAGGGTACAGGTGTAAAATATTCTGACAGCTGGCTGACAGTGGATTTTGACTCCAGACAGGTACTGGCAGGGGGAAATCCTGCTAAACTGACAGCACAGGAGTTTAAATTGTTGTCTTACCTTATAAAAAATGAAAACCGGGTAATTCCCAAGCGGGAACTTTTTGAAAAGGTATGGGAAGATAAGTTTACAGGTGATGGAACGCTTAATGTCCATATCCGCAAAATCCGTGAAGCAGTTGAACGTGATCCAGGCAAGCCAGAATATATTGTTACAGTGTGGGGTGATGGTTATAAATTTAGTGGTGGCAGGTAATGAAAAGAAAAAGATTTTTTGTCAGTTTGCTGTTTGCCTTTTTAGCAGAGATTGCAGCATTTATATTTATGGTCTTTTGGGATATAGACAGCCCACAGGATTCTGTGGCAGTAAATGAAGTATTTATGTCTGTACAGGATGGATGGGATGACCTGGATAATTATAACAACAATACTGGACTTGATTATGTTGTACTGGATATAGATGGGAATGTAAAATTCAGGACAAGAAAGGGTTTGAGTGAAAGTGTAAATAAGGCTGTAATACATAGAGATACTATACTGATGGTAAATAATGGAAAACAGGCAGCAGGCAGAATTATTATTTATAATAATAGTATAAATGAGTTACAGGAACAGAAGAATAGAATTCTAGTATTTCTTCTGGTGGTGTTATCTGTGCAGTGTATTGTTTGTATAGGATATATGTTCTATCTGGAAAATATAGTAATTAAACCGTTTAAGAAATTAAAAGGTTTTGCTGTACGTATTGCAGCAGGAAATCTTGATTTTCCATTGGAAATGGACAGGATTAATCTTTTTGGTGCATTTACAGAAAGTTTTGATGTTATGCGTGACGAACTGAAAAGGTCAAGAATTGCCGAAGCAAGGGCAGAGGCAGAGAAAAGAGAACTTGTAGCAGAATTGTCGCATGATATCAAGACACCAGTTGCAAGTATTAAGGCTGCTTCGGAACTGGGGCTGCTTCTTGCAGACAGTGATAAAGTAAAAGATAATTACCAGAATATTATCTATAAAGCAGACCAGGTTAGTGCATTAGTGACAAACCTGTTTACGGCAGCATTAGATGAACTGGATAAGCTTTCGGTAACACCTGGGGAACTGGAAAGCGCAGAGGTTTTTGAAATGCTTATGCGTGCAGATTATCTTGGTTATGCAAGTATACCTGGCATCCCAGAATGTCTGGTTTTTGCAGACAGGCTGCGCCTGCAGCAGGTATTTGACAATCTTTTTGCTAATTCTTATAAATATGCTGGGACTAAAATAGATGTGACAGCAGACAGGGGCAGCAGCTACCTTGCTATTATACTTGAAGATTATGGTGGCGGTGCCAGTGCAGAGGAACTTCCATTATTAAAAGAAAAGTTTAAGCGTGGAAGTAATACACAAGATACAGATGGTGCAGGTCTTGGGCTTTACCTTTCTGATTACTTTTTAAGAGAAATGCAAGGGGAGCTTGTACTTGAAAATGGACAAAACGGATTGAGGGCAGTAGTTAATATTTTGCTTTGTGGAACAACTTAGGACGTGACCTGGTGGTTTATAAATGTTTTAAGGAATATTTAAGGTTTGTCTAAAGACATTTAAGAATTGGGAAAGTAAAATAAACCTTGAAAAAAGCCTGGTGGAATTTTACAGCCAGACAGAATTTTGGAGGTGTTATTTATGAAAGAAGTATTATTACGGACAGAAAAATTAAGCAAAACTTTCTCAAACGGCGGACAGTTGCAGCATGTCTTAAAAAACGTAGACCTGGAGCTTTATAAAGGTGACTTTACTGTTATTATGGGGGCAAGTGGTGCAGGGAAATCTACGCTTTTATATGCGCTTTCTGGTATGGATACGCCATCCTTAGGTAAAATTACATTTGGTAATGAGGTTATTTCAAGTTATAGTTCTGATGAACTTGCAGTATTCAGAAGAAAACACTGTGGGTTTGTGTTCCAGCAGATTTACCTGCTTGATGGAATGAGTGTTATGGATAATGTTCTTGCTGCTGGACTTTTAACCAGTAAGGATAAGAAAAAGATTGTGGAATATGCCAAAGAATTATTTCGGGCAGTAGATATTTCTGAAGAAACACAGAATAAATTTCCTACACAGATTTCTGGAGGTGAGTCACAGCGTGCAGGTATTGTAAGGGCACTTGTTAATTCACCTAGGATTCTTTTTGCAGATGAGCCTACAGGTGCTTTAAATTCAAAGACAGGGCTTGACGTCCTTAATACCCTTACAGAATTTAACGGACGGGGACAAAGTATAGTTATGGTAACACATGACATGCGCTCCGCCAGGCGTGGAAACCGTATTTTATATTTAAAGGATGGTTCAGTGCTGGGAGAGTGCAATTTAGGCAGATATGTGCATGGTGATAAAGAACGGCATGAGAAGCTCGCCACATTTTTAACAGAAATGGGGTGGTAATATGAAAAGAAGTTTTCTTATTGTATGTTCTAACCTGCGCAAGGCAAAAGGACAAATGGCAGTAATCAGTGTCTTACTTTTGCTTGCCGCACTTATGCTTAACTTAAGCCTTATGCTTATGATGGATTATAAGCAGAATTTTAACCGCTGCCATGATAAATTAAATGATGGGCATGTTACACTGGTGTTTAATGATAATAGTAAAGAAATCCGGGATTTTGTTACAGAAACACTTGAAAATGATAACCGTACTGTACAATACCAGATAGAAAATTCACTGTATATGGCTGGTTCTTTTAGATATAATAATGCGGAATTAAGCCTGGATTTAGTTGCCCTTGAAAAAGAAACAGCTTTAAAACGTTCCGTTGGAAGAGCTGGAATTGTTGAAGACAGCAGATTGCAAAGTGGTGTATACCTTCCCATAATTTATAATTCCAGTGAAGATATTGCTTCTGGCAGTAAAATTGATATTACAGTTGGCAGTGATACAGTTATAAATTATACGGTCTGTGGATTTTTTAATAGTACAATGGCAGGTTCACATAATTGTGGTTTAACTGAAATATTGCTTACAGCAGATAAATATAAAGAATTAGCAGATAAAAAACTTGCTGCCAGTGGTACGTTGGTTTCAGTGCGCATGGATGATAAAACAAATAGTGAGGATTTTGAGGCAGACCTGAAAAATGCTATATCAAAAAAATATCCTGCTGTTAGTATTTTAAGTAATTCCTATACGCTGGTTTACAGCAGCCGTTATATTTCGCAGATGATTTGTTCAGCAATTATCAGTGCTATGGCTGCTTTTGTGACATTAATTGGCCTGGTAGTGATTACATCAAATATTTCTAATTATATACATAAAAATATGAAAAACCTGGGTGCATTAAAAGCAATAGGATATAGAAGCAGACAGGTTATTATGGTATTTTTATTGCAGTTCCTAAGCATAACATTAATTGCAGTTACCATAGGTATAGGGCTTTCCTATTGCATGTTTCCAGCCCTGAATACTATGATGGCAGCCCAGACAGGTATCCCATATGATGTGCATTTCCTGCCTGTACCTTCTTTGCTGGCAGTTTCCAGCTTGTGTGGGGTGGTAGCACTTGCTGTTTATATGGCATCATACAGGATACGGAAAATAGAACCAGTTACTGCACTTAGGCAAGGTGTACTGACACATAGTTTTAAACGTAACCACATTCCACTGGAACATACAAAAGTACCACTGTCATTTGCCCTTGCACTTAAGACAACATTGGCTGGAATAAAACAGAATATCACTATATGCCTTACAATGTTTGTACTCTCCCTTGTTATAGTATTTTCAGTGGTTATGCTGGAGAATGTTATTCTGGATACAGAGCCATTTATTAATATGATTGTAGGAGAAACAGCAGATTCTTCTATTAATGTGGATATACAACAGGAAAAAGAGCTTGTAAAAATATTTGAAGAAGATACCCGTGTAGAGAAAGCATATTTGTACCATATGGAAGATTTACGCCATGTAGGTGGCATTTCGCTTCTAGTTATCTTATCAGATAATTTTATGGATTTTAAGAACCAGGATTTATGTATTGAGGGGAGATTTCCTAAATATAATAATGAAGTGGCAACAGGAGCAAGATATGCAAAGGATAAGGGTATCAAAATTGGGGAAGAGATTACACTTGAGGCATATGGTAAAAAGGCTGTGTATCTTGTCACTGGTTTTACGCAAAATTCTAATTTTTTAGGGAAAGACTGTATGATGACAAGGGATGGATATAAGCGTATGGCAGAACCAAAAGGTGCAAGCTATTATCTTGATATTAAAGACGGTGTTGATATAGATAAATTTAATGAAGAAATAAGCAGCCATTTTGGAAATGGGGTTTATACAATTAATATACATTCACAGATAAAAAGCGGAAGCGCAGTATATGTTTCACTTATGTCAGTTATTGTAATTGTTATTCTGGCTGTAAGCGTAATAATTATATTATTTGTATTGTATATTCTGATAAGGAGTTTATTAAATAATAAAAAACATGACTATGGTGTTATGAAAGCTATTGGCTTTACTACAAGGCAGCTTATGTTACAAACAGCACTTAGTTTTATGCCAGCTGCCATGATTTCAGCTGTGGCTGGGATTATTATAAGTAAAATTATAATTAATCCGTTGCTTTCTATATTTCTTAGCGGAATTGGAATTGTGAAGTGTAATTATTCTGTATCTGCTGGTTTTATTATAGCAGCAGGTACATGTATGGTTATGGCTGCATTTGGAATTGCCTGTCTGCTTTCTATAAAAATTAAGAAAATTGCACCAGAGAAATTATTATCAACAGAATAATATAGCCTGGTAATGAAATTTATTTGTAAAGCTGGTAAAAAAATCTGTTAAAGAGTGCTGTTTATGTGTTATTATATAGAAGATACCTTTGTTTTTATAGGAGTGGCAGCTTGTCCATACAGGACGCCATGGCGTCTTGTAATCTGCAATAATGAGAAAGGAGCTGGAATATATTGGATTCAGACAGAATAGTAAATGTTATTGGACATATAAACCCTGATACAGATTCAGTTTGTTCTGCTATTGCATATGCGAAACTGAAACGTGAAATAACGGGCAGGAGATATGTTGCAAAACGTGCAGGACAGATTAATTCTGAAACAGATTTTGTGCTTAAGCGCTTTGGTATACCGGCGCCGGATTATATGGGGGATGTAAGGACACAGGTTATTGATATTGATGTTGAAAGGGTAAAAGGGGTTGGCGAAGATATTTCCCTGAAAAAAGCATGGGAAGTTATGAAGACAGATATGTTACAGACACTTCCAATAGTAGACAGCTTTAAGAAACTTACAGGGCTTATAACAATCCAGGATATAGCTAAATCGTATATGGATGTATATGACAGCAGGATTATAGCTACTGCAAGGACTCCATACAGCAATATAATAGAAACCCTTGGAGGAGAAATGGTGTATGGTAATCCTGATGAAAGGATTGAATCAGGTAAATGCCTTATAGCAGCTGCCAATCCTGACCTTATGGAGAGTTATATTGAACAAGGTGATATAGTAATACTTGGAAACAGGTATGAGTCACAGTTATGTGCTATTGAAATGGGAGCAAAGTGTATAATAGTATGTGATGGCTCAATGGTATCATATACCATTACAAAACTTGCTGAAAATAAAGACTGTTTTATAATAAAAACACCTTATGACACATTTACTGCATCACGTCTTATAAACCAGAGTATACCAATTAAGTTCTTTATGAAAAGTGAGCATATCTTAACATTTGGGCTTGGAGAATATGTAGATGATATACGTGAAGTAATGGCAAAGAAGAGATACAGGGATTTTCCTATACTTGACTGGAATGGCAATTACTATGGGATGATTTCCCGCAGAAACCTTCTGGGTGCCCGCAAAAAGAAAATTATACTGGTTGACCACAATGAGCCTTCACAGTCAGTAGACGGAATAGAAGAAGCAGAGTTAATTGAAATTATAGACCATCACCGCATAGGTTCAATAGAAACTATGGGACCTGTATTTTTCAGAAACCAGCCATTAGGATGTACAGCAACAATAATTTACCAGATGTACAATGAAGCAGGTGTCCAGGTTCCTGAGGATATAGCAGGGCTTTTATGTTCTGCTATATTGTCAGATACCCTTATATACCGTTCACCAACATGTACAGAAACAGATAGGAAGGCAGCAGAAGAACTTGCTGTAATAGCTGGTATAGATGCAGAAAAGTATGCTTCAGAGATGTTTGCTGCAGGAAGCAACCTGGCTTCCAAATCTCCAGAAGAAATATTTTACCAGGATTTTAAGAAATTTGTTGTAGGTGAAACAACATTTGGGGTAGGGCAGATTACATCAATGACACATACAGAGCTTGAATCTATAAAAGTTAAACTTGTGCCATATATGCAGAAAGCATTATCAGACCATGATGTTTCAATGATTTTCTTTATGCTTACAGATATAATGCAGGCATGTACAGAACTTTTATATGCAGGCAGCGGGGCAAAAGAACTGGCAGAAGCAGCTTTCCACCAGGAAGGAGATGAAGAAAGCATAATCCTTAAAAACATAGTGTCACGTAAAAAGCAGATTATTCCAGCTATGATGATTGAATTACAGGAGGAAATATAATGATAAAAAATATTATATTTGATGTTGGTGATGTACTACTGGAATACAGATGGAAAGATATGCTTAAAGATTATGGGCTTCCAGATGATGAGGCATATAAAGTGGGCAATCTTATGTTTAATGATAACCTGTGGCATGAGTTTGACCTTGCAAATATGACACGTGATGAAATAGTAGGCCAGTATCTTAAAAATTACCCAGATTATGCAAAAGTAATGCAGTGGTTTATGACACATGGGGAATTAATGCATGTAAAACGTGAAGATGTATGGGAAAAAGCCCAGAAGTTAAAAGAAAAAGGATATGGAATATATATACTTTCTAATTATTCACAGGAGCTTTTTGAAAAGCATACAAAAGATGCACCATTTATCAGCCTTGCAGATGGAGTTGTAGTTTCATACCAGATACATATAACTAAACCAGATGAGAAGATTTACCGGTACCTGCTTGATAAATATAACCTTAAAGCAGAAGAGTGTATTTTCTTTGATGACAGGGAGGAAAACACTGAAGCTGCCAGAAAACTTGGAATAGAAGCAATAACAGTTACATCAAAAGAGTTTCTTTTAGATGAACTGGATAAATTATTGTAGATATACATATACTACAAAAAAGCATAATAAATATTTTGCAAAATATGGAAAGGAAGGAATTATAATGCAGATAAAATCATCAGATTTTGAAGAAAAAGTAATTAAAAGCAGCAAGCCTGTACTTGTTGATTTCTGGGCAACATGGTGTATGCCATGCCAGATGCAGGGACCTGTAATTGAGCAGCTTGAGAAAGAAACAGATAGTTTCTGTGTAGGCAAAGTAAATGTAGATGAGGAGCCAGGGTTACAGATGAAATATGGAATTTCTTCAATTCCGTCACTTCTTATATTTAAAAATGGTGAATGTGTAAATACACTTGTAGGTTTCCATACAAAAGAACAGCTTATTGAAGAAATGTCAAAATATACACAATAGGGAAAATTGTTATAATTATAAAGAAGCAGCCAGGCGGACATGAATGTGTCCGCTTTTTTATTTAGATATAAAAAACAAGGAAAAGCACGGACTTGCCGGGTATTGCATAGAATAAATATAAAAGAAAATGAGGTGTAATTGGTGCAGTCTTTTCCTAAACCTTTGAGTGCAAAAGAAGAAAAGGAGTGCATTGTAAAGTGCAGGTCAGGAGACCGTGAGGCAAGAGACTGTCTAATTGAGAGAAATCTTAGACTGGTAGCTTATATTGCAAAAAAGTACAATATGGGGGATAAGGATATGGATGATTTAATATCCATAGGAACAATAGGTTTAATCAAAGGAATAGACAGTTTTGATGAAACAAAAAATATAAGGCTTGCTACATATGCAGCGAGATGTATAGAGAAACCAATACAACAGAAAGGCAGCATTATGCAACGTCATTTAGTTAAGGGTATCCTCTGTAAATGATGGGCTTATAGATGTTTAAAAATTAAATATTTTACAAGTTATGTGGCTCTGGCAATTCCAAAATTTTACCACCAGCAGCACGCTTGCGCTTGGATGGGATGCGCAGTGGTGCATAAAGCCCCAATGTTTCTGCGAAACAAATGTTTCACAGAAACATTTAATACGGAGCTTAAGCACCAGCGCCCCCAAACAGCTGCTTTATGGTAAAACATTTGGAACTTGCCAGAGTAATATAATCTTTGTATAAATTTGATTTTCAAACATCAATAAGCCCTTTAATTTATTAGGCTTTGCTTAACTAAATGACATTGCGTTTGGATGGGATATGCAATGATAAATAAAATGGCAAATGCTTAATAGAAACAAAAGTTTTTATTAAGCATTTGGGGTTTTAACATCGGTGTATCTATAACGGCTGCTTTATGGTAAAATATTTGGAATTTGCCAGAGTAATATAATTTTTGTGGAATTTTAATTTCCAAACATTAATAAGTCCTTTATTTATTAGGGTTTGCTTAATTAAATGACATGATGCCGGGACCAAAAGTTTTTTTATAGCAAATTGTATATGGTATATATTGGTTTGATTATATTTTTGCTACATAGTATAGGTATCTTTTGAGTAGAAATAACATTATGTCATTACATTTGTGCCACCTTTTTTATTATAAATTTTTAATATATATTCCATTTTTATTTTTAAATCCCATTTTTAAGAGATATTGTTCATGTTTTCCTGGCTCTGCAGAAAATACAAATCTGTGTATCCCATTACCAGCCAGTTCTGGATATAAAAATTTTCCTACAGAACAATCCCTGTATTCAGGAGTAGTATAATCAATACAAATGTTTAAAACTCCATCTTTATCCATTTGTCCAAGCAGTAGTCCAACAGGATTAATACCACAGCATATTATATAAGCAATATTAGCTTTAGAAGTATATGTATCCTTTTCTGGAAAGAAATTCTTTATATCATCATTATAAAAATCAAGGAAATATGCCAGAAACTTATCATCCGTTTTGCCATTAACCAGGCTGTAGTGCTGTTCTGGTTTTAAAAGTTTCATAAGGTTATAAATATTAATAATAACCAGGCAGATATTCATTAATGCCAGTGGATAAGAATGTATAACCAATGCATAAGCTGCAGAAATAGAGCTGCCTATTGTATTAATAACCCTTAGTTTTACAACTGATGACATTAACATAGAAACAACCACTAATACAGAGCCTAAATAGCCAGCAATTTCAATGATAACAGATATTTTCATTGTAAGCCACTCCTTTCTTTCTATAAAGAAATTATATAAACAACTTTTTCTGTTTTAATTTCCTGCCTTAAAAGCCAATAATAAAATTGCTTCTGTCAATTTGCACAAAGAGTATATTTTTATGCTGCAAGTTAATTATTTTGTACTAGGCGGCTCTTGAAAAACGCCAGTGCTTAGCCCTTGTTTTATAAGGGCTTATGCACTGCTGCGTTTTTCACGAAGCGGGAGCGTGCCGCCAGGTGCAAAATAATTAACTGCGGCATACCACAAAATACCTGCAAATTGACGAAGCACAATAAATTAAATCTTTTTAAGCAGAAAATCAATATCCTGAACCAGAGTCTGTGTTTTTCATTATCTTGACCAGCCTGCTTGTCCCAAGCCTGTCTGTTCCACAACGTATAAATTCCTCTGCATCTTCAAAAGAAGAAATTCCTCCAGCTGCTTTTACTTTTACATTATCCCCGCTATGTGCTCTCATAAGCTTGACATCCTCAAAAGTTGCCCCAGAAGTTGAGAAACCTGTAGAAGTTTTAATATATTCTGCGCCAGCATTTGTAACAATTCCACATATCTTAATTTTTTCCTCTTCTGTAAGAAGGCAGGCTTCAATAATAACTTTTAAAATTTTTCCATTACATGCTTCATGTATCTGGCGTATTTCATCTTCAACTTCTGTATATCTTTTATCCTTAAGAAAACCTATATTTATTACCATATCAATTTCTTCTGCACCATTAGCAATAGCATCTTTTGTTTCAAAAACTTTTGAAGCAGTTGTACTATATCCATTTGGGAAGCCAATTACTGTACAAATTGGTAAATTTCCATTTGTATATTCTGCTGCTTGTTTTACATATGCTGCTGGAATACAAGCAGATGCTGTACCATATTTCATACCATCATCAAGAACCTGGCGTATCTCCTCCCATGTAGCTGTCTGGTCAAGTAAAGTGTGGTCAACAATTTTTAAAATATCTAAGTTATCCATAAATTATCCTTTCCGCAATAAATTTTATTATTGCTTAAATAAATTAAGCGGGATATCCGCAGTCTTCATATACATATATGTTTTACAATTTGTCTTTTTACACATTCTCTTTATTTCCATTTTGCAGGAAAGTAATTTCCTTACAAGGTTAAAACAGAGAAACAATACTGACAATAAGTGCACTCATAATACTAACAAATACACCACTTATCATAGATTTAAAAACAAGGCGGGAAATAGTTCCCCTCTTTTCTGGACAGAGCACACCAATACCACCAATACACATACCCATGCTTGAAAGATTTGCAAAACCACATAAAGAAATAGCACAAATCATACCTGTCCTTGCATCTAAACTGCCAAGTGTATTTCCTAAATCCTGGAATGCAACAAATTCATTAAGGATTAATTTATTTCCTAATAAAGAGCCTTCCATTAATATATTATTTCCATCTAATCCTAACAGGAAACCAAATGGTGCAAAAACATATGAAAAAATATCTGATAATGTAATATTAAAAAAGCCTAAAAAGAGATTAATAACGGCAACAATTCCAACAAAGCCCACGATGGAAGCTCCAATAGAAATAACCATCTGCATACCTGTTGAAGCACCCTCTGCAAGGGCATCAATTACATTAGAATTATTTCCTTTGTTATCCATTTTAACATCTGTTATTGACTTTGCTTCTTCTGTCTGTGGTGATACTATTTTAGAAAGCATAATACTGCCAATAGGAACCATTGCACTTGCTATTAACAAATATTCCATAGGAATTCCCAGGGCATGGTATCCTCCTAATATAGATGCAGACATACTTCCCATTCCTGAAACAAGGATTACAAAAATTTCACTATCTGTTAAATCTTTGAGATATTTACTTACTAAAATAGGACTGTCTGTATGCCCAAGAAACATATTGGCAACAGCTACAAAGCTTTCTACTTCAGTTGTCCCCATTATTTTGCCTACAGCTTTGCCAATCCATTTTACAACAAATCCTATAACCCCAAGGTAGTACAAGACACCTACTAATGCAGAAACAAAAATGATATTACCTAAACTCTGGATAATAAAAATACTTAAGTTTCCACTAAAAAGGTCTCCAAATACAAATGATAATCCTTCATTACCACAGTTAATTACTGCTGTAAGCCCATTTGACATAATTGTAATAATTTTCTGTCCAATAGGAACTTTAACAATTATAAGTGCAATAATAATTTCTGCTATAAGTGCTTTTATTACTATTTTCCATTTAATATTTTTGCGGTCCCATGAAATCAGCCAGCAAATTACTAAAATTAATACTATACCCAATAAATTTAATATAAGTTTCATATCTAATCCCCCATTCTTGTAAAGCATGTGGATTTATGGCAGTATACTGGCATAAACCCACACTGGTCTTTTCCTTATCCTTATTATGTGTTTTAATTTATTTTTTCAAGAACAGATTTCCCTATAGTTCCTTCTGGCATACTAACCCCAAAGTTTTCAGCTATTGTTGCCCCAATAATTGCAAATGTATCTGTATCTTCAAGTCTGCCACAGCCTTCCATTGCAGGGGAATATGCAAGGAAAGGAACTTTTTCCCTGGTATGGTCAGTACCAGTATGTGTTGGGTCATTACCATGGTCTGCTGTAATAATTAGTAAATCATCCTTTGACAATAAACCAAGTAATTCACCTAATTTTACATCAAATTTTTCTAATTCTTGTGCATAGCCTTGCACATTGCGGCGGTGTCCCCATAAAGCATCAAAATCTACAAGGTTCACAAAACATAGCCCTTTAAAATCTTTTTTTGCAATTTCAATAGTCTGTTCCATTCCATGTACAGAACTTTTAGATTTATTAGAGTCTGTAAGTCCTTCACTGTCAAAAATATCATAAATTTTTCCTACTGAAATTACATCAAATCCAGCAGCTTTTAATGAATCCAGTGCAGTTTTTCCATATGGTTTAAGTGCATAGTCATGGCGGTTGCTGGTTCTTTTAAATTCCCCTTTTTTCTTTCCTGTATATGGCCTTGCAATTACACGTCCAACTTTCCATTCATCCTTCATTGTGATTTCACGGGCAATTTCACAACAACGGTATAATTCTTCTAGTCCAAAAGTTTCTTCATTGCCACATATCTGTAGTACAGAATCAGCAGATGTATATACAATCATATGTCCTGTAGCAATTTCTTCTTCTGCCAGTTCATCAAGTATTTCTGTTCCGCTTGCGCTTTTATTCCCAATAATAACACGGCCTGTCCTGCTTGATAATTCATCTATAAGTTCTTTTGGAAAACCTGTCTCTGTAAAAGTTTTAAAAGGTTTTGTAATATGCAGCCCCATCATTTCCCAGTGTCCAGTCATAGTATCTTTTCCAGTGCTTGCCTCATAGAGATATGTATAATATCCAAGTGGCTTTTCTGCAGGTTTTACCTGCTTTAAGGGATGAAGGTTTGCTATTCCAAGCTTCTTAAGGTTAGGAATATTAAAATCTTCTACAGACTGTGAAATATGTCCAAGAGTGTCTGTCCCAGCATCACCATATTCTGCTGCATCAGGCATTGCCCCTGCACCAAGTGAGTCTATAACTATTGTAAATATACGTTTATATTTTTTCATTTTATTAAGCCTCCTTTAATTTTATTTACATTCATATTGTTTTAACTGCAGGAATTGTTCATGGGAAATAGTAATTTTTCCATTTTCAACTGAAATAAGTTTTTCTTTTTCTAATGCAGCAATACTTCTTTGTATACTTCTTACATTAAAACCAATCCTGTCAGACAGTTCAGACTGGGTCCTGGCGATTTTATATTTCCTGCCAGGACTTTCATGCTGTTTGTTTTCATAAGATTTCACCAAGTATTTTACCAGGCGTTCCTTACAATTCATAAACATATATTCACGTTCATGCTTTTTTTCAAAAACCAGCATTGACATAATGTTTTTTATTCTTAGAAATAAAGCATTTTCATCATGTTGTACCCATTGTAAATAACTTCTGGATGGAATAGAGAGTATCTGGCACTCTTCTGTAGCACATATTGATACAGTATATTCAGGAATGCCCCCAAATACTTCAAAATCCCCCACAATATACATATGGGCAAAATCCATGAAATAATAAGCACGCCCTTGTTTATGGTAATCCATGCCTGTTACATTACCAGAAAGAATTATATATACAGTGTCACAAGGAGCTTCTGAATGAATAATATAATGGTTTTTCTGGATTGTTTTATAAGAGATTGTCCTGGCAGTTTCATCGGGTATATACTTAAATAGTTCACTTAGATACATGCATCTGTCATTTTCAGATTTACTTATTATTTCTAATAATTGTTGTTTTGATTCCATTTTAATTCCCCTGTATTATTTTATTCCCATAAAGGCAAAATGGAACATGCCTGCAGGGGCAGATACCATGCAATAAGCAACAGGATATCTGGCTTAGTGTAAAGGTTTTATACATTACATGGAACTATGCTGGTACTGGAGTAAAATTTCTTTTGTATTTTAGAAAAGTTTCTTCCCATTTACAAATTTAGCAGTTATATTTCTGTCTTCTGCAAGGTAAATAAGCCTTTCAAGGCGTTCTTTGACATCTAATTCCTGTGGATGTTTAAGAGCCAGGTCATCTATTACTACTGCATCAAATTCATATCCTTTTTCAAAACTTCCCACATTTCCAAAGAATTCCCCGCCGCCTTTTGATGCAATATAGAATGCTTCTTCAAAATTAAGTGGTGCAAGTGACTGGTCTATAAGCCTCCAGCGTAGTTTAGAACACTGGATTGCCATTGCCATTGCTTTGAAAATGGATAATGTTGAACCTGCTGCAATATCGCTTCCAAGACCTGTTTTTATTCCCAGGTTAAGATAAGTCCTTACTGGAGCAATACCTGAGGACAGGTTAGTATTGGATTCAGGGCAATGTGCTACAAATACATTTTGTTTTTTCATAAGTGCAATTTCTTCTTCTCCGCTGTGTATGCAATGTGCCATTATAGTTTTGCAGTTATTTCCAAACATTCCATATTTGTCATATGCTTCCCCATAGAATTTAGTATCAGGGCAAAGTTCCTTTACCCATTCAATTTCACCTAAGTTTTCAGACAGATGGGATTGTACTGGCAGGGAATACTTCTTCTGCAATACAGATAAGTTCTCCATAAGTTCATCTGAACACGCAGGTATAAATCTAGGTGTAAGGATTGGTTTTATATTTTTAAACTTTCCACTGTCTATAATCCATTTTTCTGTATTACATAATGTATGGGCGGCATTTTCTTCACAAAGATATACAGGACTGTTCCTGTCCATATTTGTTTTTCCAACAAATGCTTTAATACCTGAAGCTTCAAGTTTTTCCATAAGCAGTATAGTAGCTGGTGCATGTATTGTGGCAAATATGCATGCCCTTGTAGTTGCACTTTTTAAAAGGTCTTCTGTAAAAATACTATATGCTTTGTCTGCATATTCTATATTATTATATTTTGCTTCCTCTGTAAAAGCGTGTACATCCAGCCAGCTAATTAATTCTAAGTCCATTCCTAAACCACGGAACGCATATTGTGGTGCATGTACATGTAAATCTGTAAATCCAGGAATAATTATTTGGTCTGTATAATCATAGATAGGAAAGTTTTTATAATTTTCTGGCAGTTTATTATAAACGCCAGCACAAAGCCCGTTTTCACAGACAGCATAGCCATTACTTGTAATGCATATTTCATTACTGGACTTACTATAACAAATATTTCCTTTTATTACAAATCCTTTCATACCAGTCCACCTCTTTTTGAATAAATTTTTAACCTCATTAAGTAAGCCATTTAAAATACACGCTTCTTAAGCGGTGGGTCTGTTTTGCCAGGTTAAGCAAAGCGGCAATGAGGTTTGTTATTGGGCAATCCGCCTGGCTAATATAATTACCAGGTTACATATCTATAATAGTTTTTGTAACAAGTTCTTTAAATGATTTAGCTACACGGTCAGCAGTTTCTTGTACTTCTTTATGGTTAAGCTGTTCTTTTGAAATGCCAGCTGCCATATTGGTAATACATGAAATGCCACAGGTTTCAAGTCCCATATGGTGTGCTGCCATAGCTTCACATGCTGTACTCATACCAACTGCATCACCACCCCATCTCTGTGCAAGCCTTACTTCTGCTGGTGTTTCATAGTTAGGGCCTGTAAACTGGACATAAACACCTTCTTGTATTTCAATATTACATTCTTTAGCATTTTTTCTAATTATATCCCGTAAACGTTTACTGTAAACCTCACTCATATCTGGAAATCTTGTTCCAAGTCCATCAATATTTGGACCAATAAGCGGGCTTGGAATACCTGTTGTAATATGGTCTGTAATAATCATAAAATCTCCTGGTTTAAACGATGGATTAGCTCCGCCAGCAGCATTTGTCAGGAGGATTTTCTTTGCACCAAGCATACCCATAAGACGTGTTGGGAGAACAACATCAGACATTTTATATCCTTCATAGTAGTGTACACGTCCTTGCATAATAACTACTGGCTTTTCACCAACATATCCAAATACAAAACGTCCTTTATGTCCTTTTACTGTTGATACTGGAAATCCTTCAATGCTGGTATATTCTATTGTCTGCACAACCTGGATTTCATCAGCATAGTCACCTAAACCAGAACCAAGAACCAGTGCTGTCTCTGGTTTGAAATCAATTTTTTCTTTTACACTTTTTAAACAAGTCATTAATTTGTTATACATAATTTTCATCTTCCTTTCATTTATTAGTTTTTAATAATTTTTAATTGCCGTTGCATCAACTTTATGGGTAAATTATATAAAATGGAATTACTAAAAAAAACGACACTTGTCGCAATTAGTAGTTTTTAATAATAATCCGGCTTTTTTCACAATTTTAATTGTATATTTTTATATACTTTAAACAAATAAATCTTTAAATTTTACAAATTATATGTCTCTGGATTGAAAATATTTAAAGAGCTATGGAAATAGTATTGCATTCTTATTTGTGTAAATAAGTGATAATTTAGAAATTATAATAGTTAATTTTGATAAGTTTTGTGCATAAGATATAATAATAAAGTTTGGGAGGTGCCATTATGGCAAAATCCTGCCAGGTAAATATCTGTATATCTAAAGATAGTATTCCACATGATACTTTAATTAAATTAATGCAAAAGATGCATATAGAAGCTGTAAAAGCTGTCCTTGAAAACAGCGGTTTGACAGACAGCCAGCTTTGCCAGCTATCAATGGAACTGCAAGGAGCTGGAAAAGATGAAAAATAAAAAAGAAAAAACAGTAATTGGTATTTATGCCCGTAAATCTAAATTTACAGGAAAGGGTGAATCAGTTGATAACCAGATAAAAGCATGTGAGGAATATGTAAGGACAAATTTTGTTAAAAATGGGGAAGAAAATATAAATATAGAAATTTACCAGGATGAAGGGATTTCTGGAAAAGACCTTGTTTCACGTCCAGGGATGATGAAGTTAATCTCAGATGCAGAACAGGGAAAAATACAGGCAGTTATCTGTTACCGTCTTGACCGTGTAAGCAGGAGTGTAAAAGATTTCTCAGAACTTGTTACCAGGCTCTCTGCTTGTGGAGCAGGTTTTATTTCTGTTAATGAGGCATTTGACACAAGGACACCAGTAGGAAGGGCAATGATGTATATTGCTTCTGTATTTGCACAGCTTGAAATGGAAACTATTGCAGAGCGTATTACTGATAATATGTATGCACTTGCCAAGACAGGCAGATGGCTTGGAGGCAAGACACCTCTTGGATTTACAAGTCTTAAAATAGAAGAAATGGATGGAACAGGGAGAAAAAGAAGCAGGTACCAGCTGGAAGCTGTGGAAGAAGAACTGGATATGGTACGGTTTATTTATTGCAAGTATCTGGAACTTGGTTCTCTGGCCAGGACAGAAACTTATCTTTTAAATAATAATTACCATACAAGAAATGGAAAATACTATGGAAGGTATACTATTAAATCAATTCTTAGTAATCCTGTATATTGCGTGGCAGACGGAATAATTTATAAATATCTCCTAGAAAATGGTTATGGGGTTTATTCAGAAAAGGACATGTTTGATGGCAGCCATGGGCTTACTGCTTATAATAAAATTAACTGCCAGCCAGGCAGTAAAAGGGTTAATAATGTGAAGGACTGGATTGTAGCGGTGGGGGAGCACAAAGGGGTTATTAATTCCCAGGACTGGATTAAAGCACAAGAAATTCTTAAAAGAAATTCTGGGAAAAGTTACCGTTATCCTAAGACAACATGTGCATTGCTTTCAGGTATTGTGCGTTGTGGCAGATGTGGTTCTTTTATGCGGCCTAAAAGTGGAAGGAAAACAGCTAATGGAGAGAAAAGGTATTATTACCAGTGTGAATGTAAGGAAAAAAGCAAGGGGAATTTATGCCAGATGCCAAATATTCCTGGAAATGTTTTAGATAAAATGACAGCTGCTGGAATATTTTCTTTAAAAGAAAAAGTAGTTAAAGATTATAGTTATCTGTATAAGACAATAGAGACATTTAGAAAAAGTTTAAACAGCCAGCCAGAAGATGCTTTAATCCTACGGCAGTTTAAGGATTGTAAACGCCAGGCTGGAACACTTATTGATGTATTAGCCAGAAGCAGCAGTAAAGAAACATCAGAAATTATATTAGAAAGAATAGATGAAATTACAAATACAATGGCAAAGCTTAAAGAGCAATATAATAAATTACAGGAAAATACAGTGGACTTTTCATGTGGTTTAAATGTTATGGATTTAATATATTTTAAACAGGAGATGTGGGAAAAGATTCCGCCAGCAAAGCAAAAAGATATACTTAAAATTATTATAAAAGAAATAATATGGGATGGAAAAAATGCAAGAATATATCTGTGTCCAGATGATAAATAATTAAAAGAATTTTAAATTAGATTTACAAATTTTTTTGTCCTGTATGTTGCCAATGATGGTGCTGTGGCAATGAACTGCTTATGATGATGCGCTCTGATAAAAAAGCATCAAGGGATATATATTTATATGATTCCATTGGTTCGGATAAGGAAGGTAATGAGATAAGCCTTATAGATATAATTGAGTATGAAGATGAAGATGTGGCAGAACGTGTTACAATGCAGGATAATATTGCAAAACTTGGCAAAATAATTGATAAGACATTAACTCCAAGGGAAAAGGATATTATTATTATGAGATATGGTTTAGGCGGCGGGGAAGAGAAAACACAAAGGGAAATAGCATTGAAATATGGAATATCACGTTCGTATGTATCAAGAATTGAAAAAAATGCATTAAACAAGCTTAAAAAATCATATGAAAGTGTTATATGATATTTAGATAAAAAGGGCAGGTTTTGTAAAAAAATATTATAAAAGTTTAAACCTTCTGCCAGTGCCTGCAGCATAGAAAAATATATATAAATTAATTTTATAAGGCTTGTGATGTAACAGAAAATATGATATTATTATCTGGTAACAGAAAAAGTTGTTATAAGGAATTATTAATTTGAATAAAGTATACGGTATAAATTGTATACACGATATGTGGAATAGTGCCATATATCGTGTTTTGTATGCTGGAAAGGAGTTTTGGAGCAGCATGTGCTGTTTCATTTCAGGTATAATGACATATATAGAAGAATATAAAGAGGGAAATAAGTTTTCTGGAATTTATCTTTGCAAAACAAAGCAAGTATTAAAAACAAAAGCAGGTAAAACATATTATTCATTAATATTACAGGATAAAACTGGAATAATAGATGGAAAAGTCTGGGAATTAAATAATGGCATAGAAGAATTTGAGGCTATGGATTTTATAATGGCAGATGGGATGGTTACATCATTCCAGGGAGCACGCCAGGTAAATATAAACAGAATAAGAAAAGCACAGGAGGGTGAATATAATCCTGCTGATTACATACCAGCATCTAAATATGGAATAGAAGAAATGTATAATGAACTGAAAGAAATAATAAAAACAATAAAAGACCCTTATCTTAGGAAACTTGCAGAAATGTGTTTTATTGATGATACAGAATTTGCCAATAAGTTTAAGTCACATTCTGCCGCAAAATCAATACACCATGGATTTATCGGAGGTCTTTTGCAGCATACTCTTGCAGTAGCCAGGATGTGCAGTTTTATGGCAGATAATTATAATATACTGGACAGGGATTTGCTTATAACGGCAGCAATATTCCATGATATAGGTAAAGTATATGAACTTTCATATTTTCCATCTAATGATTATACAGATGAAGGACAGCTGTTAGGACATATTTTTATAGGGGCAGAATTTATAGGTAATAAAATAAAAGAGATACCAGGATTTCCAAAAGTCTTTGCAACAGAGCTGCGCCATTGTATACTTGCACACCATGGTGAGCTTGAGTATGGTTCGCCTAAAAAGCCAGCTATGGCGGAGGCTATGGCTCTTGCGTTTGCTGATAATGCAGACGCAAGGCTTGAAACAATGACAGAGATATATGAAAAGGCCAGTCCTTCAACAGAATGGCTTGGATATAACAGGATTGTTGACTCAAATATACGCCAAAGCACAGGGTATGTTAAAAAGCGTAAATAAATATTATATTCCAGGAAATATGTATGTAAAAAATATAGATTAATTAGAAAGAAGAGAATAAGATGCCAGGTTATAGTGGACAAAGCAGGATAGAAGATAAAGACACGGCATTACAAAGTGAAAATAATATATTTACTTGTAAAAAAAATGATGAATTTATAATAGATATAGAAGATTTAGGAACAGATGGGGAAGGCATAGGCAAAATCCAAGGATATACTTTGTTTGTAAAAGATGCATTAACAGGTGACAAAGTGCGTGTAAAGATAATGAAAGCAAAGAAGAAATATGCTTATGCAAAACTTTTAGAAATAATAGAGCCATCAGAATGGCGTACAGAGCCAGCCTGTCCTGTAGCAAAGCAATGCGGGGGATGCCAGCTCCAGCATTGCAGTTATGAAAAGCAGCTTGAGTGGAAGAGAAAAAAAATCCAGGACTGTTTAAACAGGATTGGAGGTTTTACAGATATACAGACAGAGCCTGTTATAGGTATGGATATTCCATATTATTACAGGAACAAAGCACAATTTCCAGTGGGATATGACAAAGATGGCAATATTGTAACAGGGTTTTATGCAGGACGCACACATAGTATAATACCATTTAAAAACTGCCTTGTACAACATCCATGCAGCAGTGCAATTTTAGAGACTGTAACTAAATATATGGAAGAGAATAAAGTATCTGCATATAATGAAACTAACCATAAGGGAATAGTGCGCCATATACTTATAAGGACAGCACAGGCAACAGGTGAAGTAATGGTATGTCTTATAATCAATGCAGACAAGCTTCCGTATGCAGACAAGCTTGTTAAAATGCTTCTGGAATGTAGTCTTTCCCAGAAATCTGGTAATATTAATGGAATAAACAATAATTTTAATGAAAATTCCTTTATAAAAAGTATATGTATTAATATTAATAAAGAAAATACAAATGTTATATTAGGAAATAGCATAGAGGTTTTATATGGCACTCCTTATATTACGGATTATATAGGAGAAGTTGTATACCATATTTCCCCGCTTTCATTTTACCAGGTGAATTATGGACAGACCGTAAGATTATATGAAAAAGTTATGGAATTTGCAGATTTAAAAGGTGATGAAGTTGTATGGGACTTATATTGTGGGATAGGCACGATATCCCTGTTCCTTGCACAGAAAGCTGCTAAAGTATGTGGTGTTGAAATTGTACCACAAGCAGTAGATGATGCAAGGGAAAATGCAATTCTTAATAATATGGAAAATACAGAATTTTTTAATGGCGCTGCTGAAGAAATAGTGCCATTGCAATATGAAAAGAGTGGTGGAAAATTAAAAGCAGATATTGTTACTCTTGACCCTCCAAGAAAGGGATGTGATGAAAAACTGCTAAATACAGTTGTGAATATGGAACCTGCAAGGATTGTATATGTAAGCTGTGACCCAGCAACACTCGCAAGGGATTTAAAATACTTGTGCAACAGAGGATATGAAGTGGGGAAAGTACAGCCATATGATATGTTTGGACAAAGCTGCCACATAGAGACTGTGGTGTTGATACAAAGGAAATGATACCAGCATATCGCAGGCGATATGCTGAAATCCTTGAATTTACGCACTTTGTACAGTTTTTTATTTTCAATAGTGTGGGCAAAAATCACAAAGAAAAAGAATTTGTGTTGTAAAAGACAAGGTATAAGATTAGGTTGAAAAATGATTATAAGCCAGCCAAAACACTGGCTAACAATCATTACACTTCAGCCTTTTTGTGCCGCCGGAGGCGGCATGGGGATTAGTGTGAAAAAGAAATTTTTCAGACAGCAGATTTGTGCCTGTGGTACAAATCTGTAGGTATTGGAAAGGCATGGTGGTTTTTATGCATAACAAGACAATTAGTTATTATAACAAAAATGCAAAAGAATTTGCAGAGAGGACAGTTAATGCAGATATGGGATTTTGCTATAGCAAATTTATTGCTTTATTACATAATAAAGATTATATTATGGATGCAGGTTGTGGAAGCGGAAGAGACAGTAAGTTTTTTTTAGAGCAAGGTTTTAATGTCCAGGCAATAGATGCTTCTATGGAAATGTGCAAGTTTGCAACAGAATATATAGGAATACCTGTAAAATGTATGCGTTTTGATGAAATTGAATTTGACTCACAATTTAATGGGATATGGGCAAATGCTTCTCTTCTACATATAGAAAAAAGCGGTTTGCCAGATATATTACGCAAATTTAACAGAGCATTAAAATTTATGTTTTTCTGCAAAGTCTGTATTTATGAGATAAAATCATATAAAATAAGGCTTTGCAGTGATTTTTTAGTAAGCTGGAAATGTGTAAAAATTGTTAGAAAAAGTTACGGTTAGCAACAAATTAGTAACAAGTATTATGTTTTAATTTTATTTATTTCTGTGCGTAGTTCTTCTATTGTCCTGTGCCCATAAACAGATTTTTCTACATCCCCTCCTAAACTGTGTCCCATAAGTAAGTGTTTTGATAAATCATCAACCTTATATCTGTCACATAGCCATGAAAATGTGTGGCGGCAGTCATGTGGGGTATGTTTTTTACCTGAGGCTGTTTTGTCAATACCAAGATTCTGCAACATGAAATAAAATTTATTTGCTCTAAAAACTTTTGCATTGAATTTGGCAGGATTGAAATTAAAGGCATATGGAAGTATGGAGCAGTGTATTGGGACTATCCTGTTTTTGCCTGCCTGGGTTTTTACACCGCCTTTGAAGTATTGCTCTTCCTGGTTGATTTCTATGGTTTCAAATGCCTTTATACGGAAACCACTGTATATCATTACCAGGATAAATTGTACAATATCATTATTTTTGTTGTTCCAGAGCATATTAAGCTCTTCCTGCGTAAATGGTTCACCATTTTCATCATCATCTGGTATGTTTATTTTTACAAATTCAGAATAATCTTTATCTGTTATATCATTTTCCTTTGCAAATTTATACATTTGCTTAAACAATGTGACAATCAGTTCCAGGCTTGAATGTTTTAGCGGACAGCTATCCACTATATTCTGTAAATCGTATTTGCGTAAGTCCTTAAATTTTCTACTATGCAAGGCAGAACAATTTTTGAAAGCAACTTTTGTGGATGCGGCGGAAGCCTTTGAAAACTTTTTCTTTTTATTGTCTATGTATTTAGCTTTGAAGTATAGCTCAAACAATTCAGAAAATGTAATATCTTCGTGTGCTAGGTCATAAGGGTTAGCAGAGTATTCCCTTAGCGCATCAAATGCCTTATGCCAGTCTTCGTAGTAACCAATAGCAGGTTGGGTAACAGGGGAACCATTAAGGTTAAATTCCTTTGTAGGCGGATAGGCGGCAAAGGGTCTGGAACGGTTGCCAGACAGCTTCTTGATGCTTCCAAACCCATTAGGCAGTTTTTTATATTTCCTGCGTTTTGCTGGCTTTCTTTTCTTTGGTTCTGTATCTGGGGCAGCAGATCCAGGAACAGCTGCAGCATCTAGTGAAAAATTTACAGGACATCCGCAATTTGGGCATGACGCTGCTTTATCAGATACGATATGGCTACATTCGATACATGTAATTAATGACATAGAAACATCATCCTTTCTTTAAAAAAGGGCAAAAAAATACACCTGTTATTGCAAATGGTGATAAAATGTAGTACAATATAGTTGCTTTAAATGTAACATTTTATCTTATACAGCCCTTGTGTTCCAGCACAGGGGCTGTACTTTTACTACTAGATAATATTAATCCAAATGTTTATTTAGTTTTTTGTCAAAGCTAAAAATGTTCTCATTGTTAATCTTGTGGTATGCAATCAACAGGCAGTCTACAAAATCTAAAGAAATTGATACGTATATATCTGTAGCCATTCTGACACATTTTTCTTCTGTACAGGAAACAACGTCCAATATGTCATTAATCATGTTTTTAATTTGTGACCGTTGTATAGAATAAACTTTTTGGAGCACATATATTACTTCTGAAATGATTTCTGGTTTTGTATAAGCTCCACTGTCTATCACTTCTATTGCTTTGGAAGTCATTTCTGGGCAATCATCTAATATACAGCGGATAATTACATTTGCATCAATTAATTGCATGTTTTTCTGCCATTGCATTAGCAAATGCCTCCTTTTCTAAAGGTATAAGTTCAGGATTAGCATACTGGTGGGCAATTCCTGCAATAGAGCTTGCGCTTTTCTTGTTTGTAGTCGTTTCTTCGTTTTCCTCAAGAGTATTTACAAACTGTATATATGTGTATACTGCTTCAAGTTTTCGCTCTGGCATGTCCTGTAATAAGTTTATGGCTTTTTTTAATGTTGACATAAGCAAAACCTCCTTAGATAGATGTCCTTGTTATTGGTTTAACTAGTATCCATGCTTTATTAATTAGTTAGTTATATTATAAACTTTATTAATATTTAATAAACATTTTATGGTATAAAGCCCTTGTGTTGCCACACAGGAGCTGTATTTTTACACCATATAATTGCGTTTTATCTGTTTCTTAATTTTCATTTTTATCAGATATTTTCCTGTTTGTGTGTTGTGAACATATAAACTGGATATAACTGTACACTTTTTCAACTTTGTTATTAGGAAGTGTGTTAAGTAATTGTATGGATTTTTATGAAGATGCCATAAAATATCCTTATCCAAATTTAAGGAAACGTATAAAATATAGTACCTACTTTTTTAACTATCATGATTTCTTTAAAGGCAAAATCAATTTTTGATTTCATTAAAAATTGTGACATAGTATCTGATATACAAAAGTAAAATATAATGTTATTTTTGATTAATATATTATTTAGGGATTGTTTGTTTCACCCTGACAGAAGTGTCATTGACAGATACACCTATTAAATCCCTTGCATATCTTAAATATGAGTAACTTATGCCAATAATTCCATTGGCACCACGTTCAACAGACTCTTTTATCATTTCTGCCAGAGCAGCTTGTTTGGCTGCTTTAATTTTATCTGAATATACTGAAACCATCAGACCAAATGTGTCAGAAATATCAGCTATCATATCAGAAATAAAACCAGTTCCAATAACAATTTCTCCAGATACTAAACCAAAATATTTTTCTATATGATAATCTTCAAATGAAAAACCTGTTGTAAGCATATGGTTTTTAGTTCTTTCAGCTAATTCTCTGCGTTGGGCTTCTAATTGCTCTTTTAATTCTTGTTCCATAGCTTTCTGTTCAGCTTCTAGCTGGTCTTGCACTGCCTTTTCAGATATTGTAACAGCTTGTCCACATGCAAAACACATGCCACTATTAAACATATCTTCTGTTAATTCATTTCCACATTGTGAACACTTCATGTTAATATATACCTTTCTTTATCTGGGATATTATATTTTTTGACATTTGCAATATGTATCAATTATTATATTTTCAATTTGTTCTAAAAGTTCAACATCATCAAAATAATATTCAGTTTCGTAATCTGTTGTGTCAAATTTATGCAAAGTAAATAATTTTTTATCTTTCATAACTGTTACCCTGCATATCCATTTACTTGGAAAATCTGCAATATGCATGTATGCATATCTGGATGTTTTTTTATAAGATACTTCATCTGTAAGATGTAGTAAATTTTTTATAAAATCTAAAGCTTCCAATTCTTGTGTTGAAAAATCTAATGGCATAGAAGTCAGGGGAGGTTGTTCTTTGTGCGATGGTTGTGTAATTGCATTTTTAAATCTGTCATTCATAAGTTCATTTATATATTCATCAATGGCAATTTTTAGCAAATCACGAAACTTATCTATTACTGCTTGTGTTTTAATACCAGTATAAATATTTTTGATTAATGCCCTTACAAATTGTTCTGATGGATTATATAATTGTTCAGATAAAGCAGATTTTATAAGGGAAATGTATTTTAATTCAGAGGCACTATCCAAAATTTTCTTTGTATCAAAATTTTCCTTTTGGAATTTTTTCAGTTCTTGCAAATCACTTTCTTTAACATCTAGTAAATTAATTTCTAAAAATGGAATTAAATCCATTTTATTTATTTCTTCAAGGTCTGAATAAAATTTATATACAATTCCATTAGTAAGTATACCAAATCTTGCTTTTGTGACAGTAAAATAACGGAATAACTGGTTTAGATGTTTAGCATTTAATTCAACATTAGCAGGTTTAATCTCTATAATCATTAATGGGCTTTTATTTTGTACAATTGCATAATCAACTTTTTCCACTTTTTTAGTGCCAGTATCTGCTGTATATTCAGGAATAAATTCCAGAGGATTAAACACATCATAACCAAGCAACTGAAAAAATGGAAGAACAATTGAAGTTTTAGTTGCTTCTTTCCGAGGTAATGCTATTAAGTAAGGGGTCTATTTTGGTTGAGAAATCTGATATTTTATCTTTTAAATTCATTTTGTTATCTCCTATAAAAGTACCTGTTTATCTTTTTCATTTTTTAAATATCTAAATTATTAGTTTAACAAGTTTTATATGTCTAAAAATTTTCATTCATAAATAAGTTATTTAGCAGACATATTGTTTTCTCCTAGATATTATTTGTTTTTATCAATTTGTGAATGCTTAAAACGCAAACAATCTTTTGATTATTTTTTTATAAAATAAATCTTTTCTGCTACGTTTCTACTATATCACAATTAGTATGCAGGATAAATAGTGCAATACGTTGGAATGGAGGGAGAGGCAAATGTTGTTAAACGAGTTAAAAATGGCAATACACAAAATGGTTGACGCTATATCTGACAAAAACATTCTGATTAAGATTTACACATTCATTAAGTACTTAAAATAGTGTAAAAATGTTTTTGTGTGACTGATGGTATGCAGGGGTGGTCATTCCTGCCTTTGCATATTGTCTGATAGTTTGTATATAAACTCTCTAAAAAGGCGTCTGCTGTCTTCATCAAGTTTCCAGTATTCAATAATCAGGCTTCTAACAAAAGCGTCATTTGAGAGATTGGCAGCAGCCTTTGTAAATTCGTCTTCCGTGAAATCAAGAAACATTTCCCCATTATCATTCCGTAGCCATTCTTCCCTTACATTAAATTCTCGGCAGATAGCAAGTATCATTTGTTCTGTTAAGTTTCTATCACCACTTTCTATTTTAGAAATGCCTGCCCCAGTAACACCCAACTTTTTCCCAAATGCTTCTTGACTTAAAGACAATTCCCTCCTAATGAGCTTTAGACGTTCATTCATTTTATTTCCCCCTTCCAAACTGTATAAACAGAGAATAACAAAAAAACTTGGCAAAGTCAAGAAAAATAAAAGAAACATATTGACATACTTGTCAAAGTTAAGTATAATTATGGCATAGTTAAGACAAACAAGGCAAAGATAGCCTCTCGGATTTATAAGAGCTAGTTTAGATTTGTGTATTGACAACTGAATACTGTGGGATTTTGGAAAGATATCAAATAAACATTGAAAAAAGGGCGCACTTATCCCTTCTTCAATTAGTCTTTTGAAAATATTATAAAAAACCTGCTATACTTTAGCAAGAACAGGATCAAGAAGTTGTCTTACTTCTAAAGTGCATTCTGCATAGATTTTTAAAAATTCAAGAAATGGGAAAATACCAAAATACTGTCCCACATATATAACTATTTCTTTAGGTTTTGTTTCTTTGTAGTTTTTGGCAGCAACAGGCAGAGACCTGCCTGTATAAGCCTGCCCTTCTTCGAGGTTTTTGTATATCTGGAAGAAAAGGTAGCCAGTAAGGGTCATTACAATATGGAAAGTAATATAATTATATTTTGTACTTTTGAAACCACTTAATTTCCAGAAATCTTTCATCTGGCGGAAGTCTTCTTCTATTTCTGGGCGCAGTCCATATAAATTCATAA
>Ga0137308_101169_pt1 | contig 29019 bp, 26 predicted proteins | sample Inofrocosms_June_FD_97181 | JGI IMG/M metagenome (GOLD analysis project Ga0137308, IMG submission 97181) | Mouse cecal microbial communities from Vienna, Austria - N-Acetylneuraminic and N-Acetylglucosamine D2O microcosms_June | ecosystem: Host-associated > Mammals > Digestive system > Large...
ATCAAAAACTGAGGGGGGTAAAATTAACTATTGGTGATGAAGAAATTGGCATGGTTTCAAGCGAAGATGAATCACAATTTTTCATAAAAAAGTATATAGATAAATCATTTTCGGATTTGGATATGTTTCCGTTGGCGTCTGAATATGGAAAAAGTTTTATAAGGATATTTTGTCATAAGTTTGATGCAATAGTAATTGAAAATTCATCGCCAACCGGGAATTATGCGAATCAGTTATACATTTCAAGTGATGGAGCGAAATTCCGGAAAAGGCAGGAAAGTAAAATATATGAACCATGGATTGATACTGCAAATAATCTGCCGCTGTCACTGGCGAAAGGTGGTACAGGCAAAACAACAGCTGTTGATGCCGCCAATGCCTTGATTAATGGGCTGTGGGTGGGAACTGATTCGCCTCAGGATGAGGATGCTTTTATATCGCAGTATGCTGGAGGCGGGAAGAATGGACAGAATACATTTTACCGCAGGCCGGTATCAAAACTGTGGGATTATATAAAAAGCAAATTAAAGAAGGATTCTATGATGATTCCAGATACGGGGTGGGTAAGAACAGTTGAAGGCGGCGACGTAAGGTTGAGACGGATAGGGAGTATAATAATGATAGTTTCAGAAAACCAAGCAGAGATATCTCTTCAATTTGCGTCTGGAGGAAATCCTATGGCCATGAGTGTGGCTTCTTTTCCTGCGGAACATGTACTATCAAAATGTTTTTTATCAGCTGTTGCGCCAGGAAATTATTGCGTCGGCGATTCGGTTTTTCTCAGAAAGGCAGAAAACTATGGGAATATTGCGCTTGAGATATTCCCATCAAATGCGGGAGTAGACGTATCTCCAGTGCAACAAAAATATATTAAAATCAGAAGTTTTTCGTTATGTGTTCCATGCATAGGCGAATTTGACTTAAAATATGCGGCAAATTTAGGCGGCACGGCACTGAATGATTATTTAATATAAACGGAGGAAAACTATGGCATACGGAATAGACACGATTTATGATTCACAAAGCGGAGAAAAAATCATTGCATCTTTATCAAAACCCGCTGTCCCGGACGGGGATATAGTTGTCCTAAAAGACGGCGAATTCCGGGTGGGGGGGGGTAAAATATTATGAATTAAAAAGCACTGCCCCTGAAGAAAGTATTATCATTGATCAATTAGATATCAAAGCTTTTCGATATGAAAAAATAGTGAGCATACATTTTAATACATCTGGAAAAATCCTTAAACCGTCTACGTGGATTGAAATTGCAGCACTGCCAAAAGAACTAACTCCGGCATGCCCTGTTATATTGAATTACCCTATCCAAACGTTGGGAAATATAATGCTTTTGCATATTACGTCGGAGAAGGCAATCAGAATATTTATGAGTAGCGGTGAGGCGATGACTGACAGCAGAAGGATTATAGGACAGCATGTAATGTATATAGCAAAATATTAAGCGGTGAGGAGTTGATATAAAAGTTATGGCATACGGAATAGACACAGTTTACGAAAAAGAAACAGGAAATAAAGTCACATTTGCGCCATCAAAAAATATTGTGGGGGGGGTAGAAAGCATCGCAGTATGGGACGGAAAGCAGATTAAAAATGTCAGCCTGGATGATCTGAGGAGCGCGCTGGGGGTTACGAGTTGTTGGAATGCGCATAGAGCAGAAAACGTTGGTTGGCGCAGGTTCGCAAACGTTAATTCGGGCATAGGAAGTCCTAATTCCTGTGTAATTTCTATAAAAAGAACTTGGAATAATGGGGAACCAGAATGCCACAAAGTACAGTTGATTAACACATTTGAAAGCACCGTTTTTAAATCGATTTATGACAAAAGTGATGTTAGATATATAGAAAGAATAAGATGTATTATAAATAATGACGGTCTTTGCGCCCTTGATTATTTTTACAACTCGTCCAATCAAAACGATATATCCATCACCATTGAAGATAACATCGTTGGAAACAGACTTCAAATAAGCTGGGAATTGTTAAACAACCCTCCAACTGTCCCCGAAACAACAGATAGAGAAACCGTTTTAGCCACAATGGATTTTGATGAAAATACCTGGCTTGGACAGCCGTTATAGGAGAAAAATACATGGAAATTAAAGTAATTGATGTATCAAGCGTACAAGGGAAGCCAGACTGGAAAAAAGTGGCCGCATCCGGCATTGAGGCCGCAATTTTGCGAGTACACCAGAAGTATGGAGTTGATACCAGCTTCCAGCACAATTATAAAGGGTGCCGGGATAACGGTATCATGGTTGGGGCATACAAGTATTCATACGCCAAAACTGCTACGGAAGCACTAGCCGAGGCACAGGCAGTCTTGGATGTCATTAATGGCCGCAAACTGGATTTCCCAGTGTTTTATGATTTGGAATGGAAATATCAGCGCCTGCTGGGGATGGATAAAATAACACGTATAGCAAAAACATTTTTGGAGCATATCCGGGAGTCAGACTATACTCCAGCCATATACTGCAATATGGACTGGTATAACAACGTTTTAGACGTTCAAAGCCTGCCATACGACTATTGGATAGCTTCATATCCCGCAAACGACACAGGGGCGATTTTGGAGCGTCTGAGACCATCCGTTGGCGTGGGCTGGCAGTATTCTAGCAAAGGCAAAGTCCCAGGGATTTCCGGGGACGTGGATATGGATGTATTTTACAAAGACTATAAAACCAAAAAGGAGACGAGCACTATGACGAAGACCGAAAAGGCCATCCAGCAGATGGAGGCATGGGCAAAGGACAATTCCCACGGCTACGACCAGGCAAACCGCTGGGGCGAAAAAGGAGACTATGACTGTTCAAGTGCCGTGATAACAGCGTGGGAGCTGGCTGGGGTTCCGGTTAAATCCCGGGGCGCTACATATACGGGAAATATGCGCAGTGTATTCTTGGCCTGCGGATTTAATGATGTGACAAAAAAAGTTGATTTATCCACAGGGGCCGGTTTAAAACGCGGGGACGTCCTGCTTAATCATGTGCATCATACAGCTATGTTCTGCGGTAAAGGGAAAGAGGTGGAGGCCTCCATCAATGAGAAGGGGACAGTGACTGGAGGAAAACCTGGGGACCAGACAGGCCGTGAATTTTTAATCCGTCCATACCGGAATTATCCGTGGAATGCTGTACTAAGATATGCTAGGGAAAAAACATCTGAAAAGGAGAAAAATTATATGTTTGAAATTCCAACAGTGAAAAAAGGGGAAATGGGAAATCATGTGTTGCTGGTGCAGGAAATTCTGCTGGCCAGAGGCGCCAAAGGTAAAGACGGCAGGCCGCTGAAGCTGGATAAGCACTGTGATACAAATACAGTGTTCGCCATCAAGCAATACCAGAAGACCCGCGAAAAGGTTGATCCGGGCATCTGCGGCGGCGTGGATGGTGTTGCAGGGCCTAAGACTCTGCGGGATATGATTGCGCTGTAAAAAAAGAGGGCCTGGCTGTAGCGGCTGGGCCATTAACAAAAGTATTGACTATAACAAAAAAAATACATATACTATAAATAAATATTGATAAAAATGTAGACATTGTATATCGGTATTGATTATAGTATCGGAAAGCGATTTTTATGCCAGAGGGTATAGTATCGTGAATATAAGCGAACGGTAAAGGGGATAGCATGGATTCTGTGGAAGAAAAAAAAGATTGTATTAAAAGATATATACTGGAAAAGATTGAAATAGAGGAATCCGATATTGTAGCACGGACGTCAACGTCTTTTGGCATATCATCAAAAGAAGTAGTTGGTTTTATCCGGGAATTAGAAGAAAATGGTGCTATAGAACGAAAAGATGGGGGATTCCAATTAGTTTATTCGATAGACTTTGTTACATTGTGCAGGGATGAAAACCAATTAGTTGATGAGGATATCATATATGATGATTTTTTAAAAAAATATGTGTCTGATTTACCGAATAATATCCAGCGTATATGGCAATATACGTTTATGGAAATGATGAACAATGCGATTGAACATTCTGAAGCAAAAGAAGTGACTATTGGGATTAGGAGTGATTATCTTGGGATTATAATAGTGATTGTAGATAATGGGATTGGTATTTTTAGAAAAATTAAGGAATATTATAATTATGAATCATTGGATGATGCAGTTAATGAACTGTTTAAAGGAAAGTTGACAACGGATACAAAAAATCATTCAGGTGAGGGGATTTTTTTTACATCAAGAGTATTAGATAAGTTTGCCGCAATGTCAGATGGTAAAATATTTACGCATGATAATTACGAAGAGGCGTTACATAATTTAGATAATTATGAGCTCCTGAAAAAGTATAAAGATATCGAAGGGACGCTGATTTTTATGGAGCTTTCAAGATTCAGTAATAAAACAATAGCGGAGGTCATGGATATGTTCGCGGGAGTAGATGAAGGATTTACAAAGACAAGTATACCCATAAGAAACATATTTGGTGAATATCCAGTTTCTCGATCGCAGGCGAGACGGCTATATAATCGTCTTGAGGATTTTCAGGAAGTAGAACTGGATTTTGATGGTATCTCTGAAATCGGACAAGGATTTGCACATGAGTTATTTGTAGTATTCCATAACAAATATCCAGACACAAGACTCATACCCAGAAATATATCCGAAAGGGTTGAAAAGATGATAAAGCATGTGGAGCATACATCTTTCTCGACTAAGTAGGTTTTTGGAAACTATCGTAATAAAAAGCAAATAGGAGTCTCGGGGGAGCGATTTAAGTGAATCCAATCAAGGGCATGATTTAAAAATTTCTATAATTATGCAAAAAGAGCTATGGAAAAACCACGGCTCTTTTTTGATGTAGTTTTATATATTCATTTTTTTATTCCACACACGAAGGCAATGACGGATTATATTGCGGTGCTGGAGGCCCGCACGGTTATGGAAGGTATTGAGCTGCCGGAAGAACAGTCTTGTCTGCCTGGTGCGTAAATGATATAATTATTGCGTTACCGCCCCTAGACTGGTGACAGAAAGGGGGTGTTGTCGTGGAAGTGTTCTGTTCTTTTGTAGTTTCCGTTATGGCAGGCGTAGTTGCCTACTACGTTTGTAAGTGGTTAGACGGAGATGAATAGACGGTAACTAGCCCAGTCGGCTGACCTCACCGTAAACGAGGAAGAACCCCCAAATTGTATTAGCAGTACAATTTGGGGGTTCGTTCTTTGTTGCCATGGCCTGTTCTGTTCTTTTGCCTATAGGCATTATAGCATATGCTGATTTGATTTTCAATATTCAAAATAATCGTATTGTCTGTCTGGTGCATGATATGGTATGATTTTTTTAAGGGCGGCGGCATGGTGGCGATGCCACCCATCTGCCACCGCCTTATGAGATTTTACGGGATTTCATGGAGGTTTAGCGGTTATGTGGTTCAAAGGAATCCCTTATTTTAAAGACTTGTGAGAGTTCACAGCAGGTTAAAGAACCAAGTTATTGATTTGTACTCATAATAATCACCACCCTCCGTAAGGTACTCGGATTGGGTGAGAGCACGTCCCCCGGTTCCCCTGGTAAGCATATTATATTGTCATGGTACACTGGTGTCGGTCTGCCTTCGCCAGCTTAATGGCGACGAGTCATCCATGCCCGAATGCCGCCAGAACGGAAATAGGGGTAGGTTTGGGGCTATTTGGGGGTGTCTGAGCTGTCTGGCTCTTGTGGCGGTTCGTCTGGTCCCGGTTCTGTCAAGCTGTTTCTGTATTTAGGTATCTCAAGCAAGTCTTTTGTGTATTCTTCAACTTTATTCATTGCTTCAAATGTGAGTTGCTTTATATTTGAGCTGATACTGGCTATTTTCCCCCCGTATAGGAAAAAATCTTTTCTTTCATCTAATGGATAAGATGACCAACCATCTATTAATGTATTTACAGAGCAGTCTAATGCATCTGCAATTTTGCGTATAGTGTGAAGCTGCAAATTGGATTTTTCATTTTCGTATTGAGCGATAGCCGCTTGTGAGACTTTTAATTTTTCTCCTAATTCTTTTTGAGTAAGCCCTGCTTCTTTTCTGGTTTGTCGAATTTTTTCACCAGTCGTCACTCTAATCACCTCATTTCTAAAAGAAATCATATCACAAATTACAGTAAAATAAAAGATAAAACTTATATTTATGTACTTATATTAGGATAATCTGATATTATCATATAAGAGAGATAAGATAAACATTATATTTTGCGATATTGAAGAACAGGAGGTGAGAACATGAGAATCGACAGAGTAAAGTTAGCAGCTGAACTGACAAGGCAGGAAATGACGCGGAAACGGATTGTGGAGCTGTCCGGCGTTTCCAGGGCAACTAATTATATTACATTAAGTCCGGCAAGAGCTGTACCGATGAAATCGGGCGGAAAATAGCCAAGGGGGCTTGGAGTCGAATTAGCAACAGATTACTGAATAAAATACACATGCCGGCCGGGCGTGGAAATAGCTGGAAAGAGGGAAGCCATGGCATACCACTTAATCAGGTATGAACAGGAGACGAAAAAGCCCCTGAAATCAACGGAAAATAGCTGATAAACAGGGGCAAAAAGTATTATGAATCCTGAAACAGACAATTATTTTACAGCGGTTTTGCTTTTTTAGTTTTCCACCAGACAGGAGATCAGGCTTTGTTTTCTCTGGGGCAGATAGACAAGATACGGAATCAGGGCACCCAGAATCAAAAGCACCGGGAAAACCGCCAGCATGGGCCATATGACGAAATGGTATTTCATAAACCACATTCCCCCGGTGACCGCCCGGCAGGCTGTGAGAGAGAACAAAATCCCCAGGATGAAGGAGAACGCGATGGTAATGCCTGCGTAAAACAGTCCCTCCAGTATCAGCATCTGGGAGAGTTGTTTTCTGGTCATGCCGATGGCTTCCATCATAGCGAATTCTTTTTTTCTGGATACGATGCCTGTCAAAATGGTGTTGACAAAATTCAGGATTCCCACCATGCCGATAATAGCTGTGAGCACACCGCCGATTAAAATAAACAGGCCGCTCAGTTTGGAAAATTCGTTCATGTGAGTCAGTTTGGATTCGTATGACATGACAGGTTCCTGTGTGGTGGTGTAATCTTCAATGAACCGTTCAAATTCAGCTTCCTTTCCGTCTTTTACGCTGAGGGCACAGGTCATCAGGTATTTTTCAGATATCATTTCTTTAAAGATATCTGCTGTTGTATAGTATACAAATTCATGTACCCATCTGCAGGTCAGTCCATAGTAATTGGTTTTAATTAATGAGAGTATCTCAAACTCACGGCTGGTGCCGTCGGGAAGAACCAGTGTCACCTTGTCCCCTGGCTGATGCCAGATAGTTTCCTCCATCACCTGATTGTTGTCATCGGTGTCTACAGCGCTCAGCAGATAGTTTCCGCCAGCCAGTTTTTCACGGATGACATTCATATCCTTTTCGCCTTTCCACACTTCAACTGCGTCCAGAGGCAGCTCCTCTAGTCCATAGAAAGCGGTTCGTCCCCGATAAGTGCCCCATTTGTCTTCTTCCAGGGGGACTTTCTGTCCGTTGTGGATGTAATAAAGATTTCCGTTCGCATCTCTTGGCATATGTTTTGGCGGCTGGTAGGAATCGGCCTTTAGGGCTGTGGCAGTATTGCAGTAAATCCGCCCGCTTTTTTCGAATCCATCCTGTGCTTCGCAGGCTGATATAAAAGATTCGGAGAGATTTTCTTCATCAATGGTGTCGTCAGTGGCTCCCCGATAATGATCCAGGCCGAAGTAACGGGCGTTTCCGATGAGAAAATCAAAGGTGGCGAACTTCTTCAGGTATACATGGATGTCAAAGGCGTTGGTGATGGTGAACACACTGTTTAGCAGGACTACTGCCAGCGAGAGGGAGAGTATGACAACCGCAGTTCTGCTTTTATTTCGTCCCAGGTTGGCCAGTGCCATTCGGTGTATCCTGCTGCCGGTGGTGCGCTTTGTAAGGGATGCCTTTTTAACGCCTGATTTTGTGTTGTCAGTGTAGCGCACGGCTTCCACAGGAGATACTTTTGCCGCCATTCTCGAGGGCTTCCCGATAGAAATTAGTACAGTCAGGAGGGTAAAAGCTGCTGCGCCGGCCAGGATCACCGGATGGAAGGTGACCGGTGCGCTCTCCTGAAAGATGGTGATTGCAATCACAAAGGGGACAATCTGTTTTCCGATGAAAAAGCCAGCCAGGATGCCCAGAGGGATACCCAGTACAGACAATAAAAGTGCCTGTCTGCGCAGGATCATTTTCAGCTGCCGTCCGGTGGTGCCTACTGTTTTCAGCAGGCCGTAATAGCGGATATCCTTGATCACAGATATCTGAAATACATTATAGATAATCAGGTATCCAGTGAGGAAGATCAGCAGCAGTCCTGCGGCCAGGGCAGTCATGGTCACAGAGTCGCTTTCAGCGCCGTCACTGATATATGCCCAGTTGGCGTTGCTGGCAATGAAATACTCTTGTTCTTCCTCTGTGGAATAACCGCAGTCTTCGATGACTTTATTCAGTTTCTTTTGTATTCCAAAAGAATTTGAAAAATTTACATCCATGCGGATGGCTCCCGTAGAGGAGTAGTCCTGGTCGTATGTGTAGACAAGTTCATGGGCATATTCTTTCAGGTAGGCATCTGACACAATGGCAAATCCCACATTCAAGGCAGGGTCGGAATGGATTACGCCGCTGACGGTGAACGTGCGTTTGATTATGTCCGGGCTGCTCTGCTTCAGCTGAAACTGGAAGGTTACTTTTTGTCCAGGCTCTGCCTTCAGCCCCAGAAGGTCCATAGAAGTCTCATCCAGGAGAATTTCGTTGGCAAGTTCCGGCGCCTTCCCCTTCAGAATTTGTATGAAACAGTGTTCATAATGGTAAGCCGGGATGTACCAGGATTCCAGATGGCGTTTCAGAAACTCCGGATTCCTCACGTAATCGGCGGTTAAAATGCAGGGAGCAGATTCTTTGATAAGGGGGTGTTCTTTCAGCTTGTTGTACTGCTTGCGGGTCAGGTTTTTGATCACACCGTGGCTGTCTCCCCCGGACTGGCGCATGGTGGAGAGCTGAAAGCTCTCGATGGCGCCCATACCGATGGTGAACAGTGTGGTGAACAAAGTGGTGGTCAGGGCGATGGCCAGCACGGCGATGATATTTCGGGTTCTGCTGTTTTGGAAACTTTTGTCCGCCAGACGGCGGATGACTTTACGATTTTTCACTTTATGCATGGTGTCTGTCCTCCTGAATCCTTCCGTCGCTTTTGATCTTTCCGTCCTCAATGCGGACAATCCGGTCTGCCAGCTGGGCGATTTCTTCGTTATGGGTAATCATGACCATGGTCTGCTTAAAACGGTCGCTGCTGACTTTCAAAAGGCTTAACACATCCTGGCTGGTGGCGGAGTCAAGATTTCCAGTGGGTTCGTCCGCCAGAAGTATGGCTGGTTTGGCAGCCAGCGCCCGGGCAATAGCCGCCCGCTGCTGCTGGCCGCCGGAGAGCTGAGAGGGCAGGCTGTATTTTTTGCTGTCCAGTCCCAGCACTTTCAGAATATCTTCCACATAGGCTTTGTCAGGCTGATTTCCATCAAGCTCCACGGGAAGAATAATATTTTCATAGACATTCAAAACCGGGACTAGATTGTAATTCTGGAACACAAATCCAATTTTGCGCCTGCGGAAAATGGTAAGCTCCTCGTCTTTGAGCTGGGAAATGTCCTGGCCGTCAACCTCCACAGTTCCTGAAGTGGGGTGGTCCAGGCCGCCCAGCATATGCAGGAGGGTAGATTTTCCGCTTCCGGAAGTCCCCACCACAGAGACAAATTCTCCCTGCTCAATGGAAAGGCTCACATTGTCCAGTGCTTTTACCAGAGTTTCGCCCTTTCCGTAATACTTTTTCAATTTGCTGGTCTGTAAAATATACATAGGTATCCTCCCTTGTTTTCATCTCAATTTTTTTGGAAAAACTTTTTTTGATAAGATGATTATACTACAAGATTCTTTCCACATTCTTTCGAGAATCTAACAGTTTTGTCAGATTGTTGTGCGAGAAAGCACATGAGAGAAAATCCACGGATAATCCCCTAGACTTTACACTTGCATTGTGTTATACTATAAAAAACTTGAAAATGTACACAATCAAGGGAGTGTGATTTTATGACAGATAACGAATTATTACTTGCCATATCCAATATGATTCAACCTGTTAGAGAGGATATTCAGGGAATCAGAGAGGAACTTCGGGAAGTTAAAGCAGACGTTAGTACGTTAAAAACAGACGTTAGTACGTTAAAAGCAGACGTCAGTGTGTTAAAAACAGAGGTCAGTACGTTAAAAACAGAGGTCAGTGAACTGAAGAAGGATGTCAATATATTAAAGAAAGAGGTTGATGAACTAAAAACAGGACTCAGGAAAGTGGAAGCAGGCCTTGAAGAAGTGAAAGCCAGGGTTAAGAGGATTGAACTCACCCAGGAGAATATAATTCTGCCGCGGTTAGACACAATTGAATCATGCTATACAACTACATATGATAAATACAGGGAAAGTGTGGAAACTTATGAGTCAATCAAGCAGGACGTGTCTATTGTAAAAAAGGTGATAGCAGAGCACAGTGAGAGGCTGCAGAAGATTTCGTAATTATGAATACAGATATGACACAGGGTTCTGTGATAAAATCCATGCTGCGTTTTGCCATTCCCATGGTATTGGGGAATCTTCTTCAGCAGTGTTATAATGTGGCTGATACATTGATTGTAGGAAAATTTCTCGGTCCCAATGTATTGGCTGCTGTGGGGTCTTCTTTTACACTCATGACTTTTCTCACTTCCATTCTTTTGGGGCTGTGTATGGGCAGCGGTGCGTTTTTCTCTATCCGTTTTGGGGAGAGGGATGAGAAAGGGCTGAAAGAGGGGATCTGCGCTTCTTTTCTGTTAATTCTTTTTTTGACGGTAGTGCTGAATCTTCTTGCTTTTTTGTTTCTCGACAGTATACAGGGTTTTTTAAAGGTTCCCGGGGAAGTGTGGGGAGATATGCGCAGTTATCTGGCTGTGGTTTTCTGCGGGATTTTTGCCACGTTTCTCTACAATTACTTTGCGTCTCTGCTGCGGGCGGTGGGAAATTCTGTTGTGCCCTTGGGATTTTTGGCGCTCTCGGCTGTCCTGAATATTATTCTGGACCTTTTGTTTGTTATCGGGCTTGGCTGGGGTGCAGCTGGTGTGGCGGGGGCAACTGTGGCTGCCCAGTATCTTTCCGGAATCGGCATCACCGTTTATTCCTGGAGGCGTGTGCCGTATCTGAAACTCAAAAGAGAGGAGTGCCGCGTCCGGTGGAAGTGTATGAGGGAGATCGCTGGTTTTTCCGTGCTGACCTGCGTCCAGCAGTCAGTGATGAACCTGGGAATTCTGCTTGTACAGGGGGTGGTCAACAGCTTTGGAGCTGTGGTCATGGCAGCTTTTGCCGCAGCAGTGAAAATCGATGCGTTTGCCTATATGCCCGTGCAGGATTTTGGCAATGCCTTTTCCACATTTATCGCCCAGAATTTCGGGGCAAAAAAAGGAGAGCGGATACGGGCAGGACTAAAAAGCGCTGTTGCCACAGCAATGATTTTCTGTGTGATTGTATCAGGGGCGGTGTGGAGCTTTGCCCGTCCATTGATGCTGATGTTTGTGAACGCCAGGGAGACAGCCATCATAGCAGAGGGAGTCCGATATCTGCGGATTGAGGGGGCCTTTTACTGTGGCATCGGCTGCCTGTTTCTGCTGTACGGGCTTTACCGGGCACTGGGGAAACCGGGAATGTCGGTGGTGCTGACAGTTATTTCTCTTGGGACAAGGGTGGTGCTGGCCTATGTACTTTCTGCGGTTCCAGCCATAGGAGTTGTGGGAATCTGGTGTTCCGTGCCCATCGGCTGGGTTTTGGCGGATATTGTGGGGCTGGTCTATTACAGGGTTAAAGTGTCAGAAAATCTCGTCACAGACGGGCAGCGTTGAAAAGGAGCTTGGCCAATGAAAGTGGAACGTTTGATCGGTATTCTATCCATTCTTTTACAGCAGGATAAAGTGACTGCGCCGTATCTGGCAGAAATGTTTGAAGTTTCCCGCCGTACCATCAACCGGGATATTGAGGCTCTTTGTATGGCGGGAATTCCCATTGCCACGGCACCAGGCCAAAACGGCGGCATTTCCATTATGGAAGGCTACCGGATAGACCGGACACTGCTGAGCACTTCGGATATGCAGGCCATTCTGGCAGGACTTCGTAGTCTTGACAGTGTCAGCGGCACCAATCGTTATGCACAGCTGATGGAGAAACTCTCAGCGGGGGCATCCAATCTTCTGACAGGCGGCCAGCATATTTGTATCAATCTTTCTTCCTGGTATAGAGATACTCTAACACCAAAAATCGAACAAATTCATCATGCCATTGATTCTTCCAGGGAGATTTCCTTTACCTATTATGCGCCTAAGGGAGAGTCAGCCAGGACGATCGAGCCCTGCAGATTGATTTTTCAGTGGGCAGGCTGGTATGTGTGGGGGTGGTGTATCATGCGGCAGGACTTCCGCCTGTTCAAGCTGAACCGCATGACAAATCTGCAGTTGGGGGAACCTTTTGAAAAGCGGACAGCGCCTCTGCCGGAACTGGCTATGGAGCGGGTGTTTCCTTCTGTATATCAGGTGAAAGCAATCATACAGCCCATGTATAAATGGCGTCTTGTGGAGGAGTACGGTCCTGACAGTTTTACAGAACAGCCGGACGGGAGTCTGCTTTTTTCCTTTGGGTTTACGGATAAAACCAGCATTATCTGTTGGATTGCGTCATTTGGAGGAGGAGCAGAGCTGTTGGAGCCCGCTGAGTTTCGAAAGGACATATTGGAATTTGCAGAGGGCATACGGGAAAAATATCGGGAATCATGACATACAGATGTCACCTTTGGTTTGATACAATGAATGGGACAACGAAAATTTAAGTCAGCCATTTATGAGAATGTGTTTGAAAAATCGAAAGGAGACAGGAAATGAAGTATGAGGTTGTAGAGCTGGAGGAAAAAATTGCCGTTGGGACGGCGGCACGGACCAATAATACATCATCGGATGTGACAGCAGTAATCGGCGGTGTCTGGAATCAGTTCTTTAAAGAAGGGATTTATGAGTCCATTCCCGGAAAAGTGAATGCAAAGGCATTGGGGATTTATACAGATTATTCCGGAGATGAGAAGGGGGATTATACAGTGATGGCGGCCTGCGAGACAGCAGAGGAGCCGGACGGGGGCAGTTATGCTGTCTGCAGAATTCCGGCAGGACGGTATGCCCGGTTTATCATTCACGGTGATATGGTACAGGCAGTTGGCCAGGCATGGCAGGAAATCTGGCAGATGGATCTGCCCAGAACCTTTCAGTGTGATTTTGAGGAATATCAGGACGACAGCATGGATCATGCAGAAATCCATATTTATGTGGGAATAAAGCGTGCTTGAAAAATCATCTGCACCGTCCGCTGCAAGAAAAGGCTGACCGGTGGGAATCATCATCGGTCAGCCTTTTCTTAAAGTTAAGCAGTCATATCCAGAAAAGCGCCCTTTTGTTCAGGCACTCCATTATAAAAATCCTGAGATTTCTGAAATACTGTCCGGGTTGTCCCTCCAGACAGATAGGTTCTGCCGCACTCCGGACAGATTGCGGTGTGATAGGTGACAGACTGGGAGAGAATTTTTTCATCTTCCCGCTGTGCTTTGGCCTGGGCATGGGATACGTGTTCCATTTCATGGGAACGTATGGCATAAGCAGCATTTTCCGGGCTGATATGTGTGGGCGTTTTGAAAGAAACTCCGGGGTCATCAGAACCATCCTGATATTTTCTGTTTTTACAGGTCTGGCATTCGTAGGTATCGAAATTGCGCCGTCCTGGGATTTTCTGGCTGTTCTGGCCGCTTTTTGGATTCTCGTTTTCAGACAGTACTGTCTTGTCGGGGATGGCAGAGGGGGTATCTGGGCTGGGAGTGCCGGCCGGAACCTGGACCTGATAATAAAATGTCTGCTGGTTTATGGATATTAAAGGGTTCAAAAGGTCACCTCCTGGATGAAAATGTACAGTCGTACTATTTCATAACACAATTTATAGTAATTATCGGATAGCAGACAGGAGTACATAAGGCTTTACACTTTTTTTGTTTGCCGCTATAATAGATGTAATAGATAAGAAAAGGCGGTGTAAAGATGGAGGTGTTCGAGAAAATGAGTAAAGAAGAAATCATGAAAATATCACTTGAAGAATTCTCCAGAATTCAGGACTGGATGCTGTCTCTGGAAGATAAAGAATCGGTAACATATCAATCAATGCGGAAAAGATATAGGGATCTAAAAGCATTGTTGACCAGCATGGGTATGAATATGGAGGAGCTGGACGAAATAAAAGGATAAGAAAAGGCGGTGGAGACTCAGTGAGAAAATATTGCGGAAAATATCTATATCTCAGCTGTCTGTTGTTTCTGACAGCAGGGGCGCTCTTTTTGGGAAGCACACCGGTTCATGCGGCGAAAATTCCTGCGCTGAAAGTAAAAAGAACTCAGCTGGTTAATGGGAAGGGAAAGAAGGTCCAGCTGAAAGGAGTGAGTACCCACGGGCTGTCCTGGTTTCCGGAATATGTGAATCAAAAAGCTTTTCACAGCATCAAAAAAGACTGGAACGCCAACGTGGTGCGCCTGGCCCTTTACACCAGCGAATACAACGGCTATTGTACCGGAGATGCCAAAAACCGAAAAGCGCTGGAGCGGCGGATTGACCAGGGGGTGCAGTATGCCAAAAAGGCAGGGCTTTATGTGATCATTGACTGGCACATATTAAGTGACGGGAACCCCAGAACTTACGAAAAACAGGCAGTGAGATTTTTCAAGAAAATGGCTTCCAGGTATCAGAACCACACCAACGTGATATACGAAATCTGCAACGAACCCAACGGAGGGACTTCCTGGAGCACCATAAAAACCTATGCAAAGAAAGTGGTAAAGGCAATCCGCTCCAGAGACAAAAACGGGGTCATTCTTATCGGAACCCCCAATTGGTCCCAGGATGTGGACGCTGCCGCGGCCAGTCCGCTGAAAGGGTATAAAAATGTCATGTATACTCTGCATTTTTATGCCGGGACCCATGGAGCAGACCTGAGAAAGAAGGCGGAAAGTGCTTTGGAGAAAGGACTTCCTTTATTTGTATCGGAATTCGGTATTTCCGATGCATCCGGTAATGGCGCGCTGAATAAAAAAGAGGGGAATCAGTGGTTAAAGTTCTTAAAGAGGCATAAAATCAGTTATGTGGGATGGAACCTTTCTAATAAGAATGAAAGCTCTGCGCTTTTAAAGCCTTCCTGTAAAAAAACTGGGGGCTGGAAACGTTCTGACCTTTCCCCTTGGGGAAAATGGCTGGCGGTACAGTTCGTGGGTGACTGAAAAACAGTTTCAGGAGTGACGAGTTTGGACAGAGTAAACTCTGGCTGTGAAATGTCAGTTTTGCAATTGCGTGAAAATCATTTGAATATAAGGAGGTATATGACAATGAAAGAAAAGATTGAGATTGCGGATTACGCACAGACAATCACAAAGGCACTCCCCAAGGGGATTCTTTTGAATACCAAAGGAGAGAAATTTAATTCTATGGTGATTGGCTGGGGGAATCTGGGCACCACGTGGGGGGTCCCCACGTTTGTGGTGTATGTACGGGAAAACCGTTATACCAAGTCGCAGCTTGACAGGACAGGGGAGTTCACTGTGAGCATTCCGCTGGATAAGCCGGTGCCGAAGATTGCCAAAGTGTGCGGGTCCCAGTCCGGCCGCAATGTGGATAAAGTGAAGGAGACGGGGATGACGCTGGAAGAACCGGAAGCGCTTCACACTCCTGGCGTGCGGGAATATCCCCTTACACTGGAATGTAAAATATTGTATGCACAGAGACAGGAGTTATCCGCATTGCCAAAGGACATCCGGGCCTCTATGTATCCACAGGATGTGGACGGAACCAATCCCATGGCAAACCGAGGTCCCCATACCATGTATATCGGACAGATTGTGGAGGCATATATTATAAAATAGACTTATCTGCACCGGCGGGAAGATACAGGCTGAAGCAGGTTCCCTCTCCTTTGCGGGAGTGGACTTTGATATATCCGTTTTCTCTCTGGAGAATTTCTCTGGCAAGGTACAGACCAATGCCGATGCCGTCTTCCTGCTGGACATCCATACTGCGGTAAAACCTTCCGAATATCTGTGCTTTTTCAGATTCCCGTATGCCCATACCCTGGTCTTTCACAGAAATGCAGGTGTAGAGCTGGAATTTTTTCATTTCTACGAGAACGGTGCTGCTGACAGGGGAGTATTTTATGGCATTGTCCAAAATGTTTGCCAATGCCTCGGCAGTCCATTTTAAATCGTATACAGCTTCTGTGTCCGAAAGCTGGGCGCAGACAATCTGTATGTGTTTTGCCTCGGCTTTGGGAATGATTGTTTCTATGGTCTGTTCCACCAGCAGGCGGACAGGCTGCTGCCTGGGGACTACCTTTAGGATATCTGTTTCCAGGCGGGACATTTTCACCAGGGCTTGTATGAGAAACTCCAGCTTCTTTGTCTGGGAGAGAATCTGGCGGGCCAGTTCTTTTGTGCTTTCGGTTTCTGCCGCGTCTTCCATCAGTTCCGCATACAGGAGAATGCTGCTTAAAGGAGTTCTGGTCTGGTGGGAAATGTCGGACACCAGTTTTTTCAGATTTTCCCGCTCTTTTTCTGCCTGGGCCACGGATTTTCCTGAGAGGGACAGATATTGTTTCCAGCGGGATTCCAGGCGGGAGAGTTCTGTCTCGTTGAAAGCAGATTCCTGAAAAGTTCCGTTTATGGCATCGTCCAGCATCTGATTTAACCGTTTCATGGTTTTTCCTGTACCAAATTCAAACATGTTTCTTACCCCATACATATCCCAGGCCATAGACGGTCTGAATGGGACATTTCTTTTCCTTTCCCTCCAGCTTATGGCGCAGGCGGTTGACAGCCACGGACAGGGCATTTTCGTCCACATACCCGGCGCTGTCAGGCCATACTGCGTCTATCAGCCGTTCCCGAGACAGAATCTGTCCCGGGTGCAGGGTGAACATCCGGAGCAGTTTCTGGTCTGTTTTGCTCAAGACCACTTCCTTGCCGTCTGCGAAAAAAATCATCTCCCGGAAACGGAAATGATACCGGTCATTCTGATAATCATCAGGGGCAATCCGACCCCGGGCACGCTTTTTGAACCGGTCCACTCTTGCCCGGAGGACAATCAGGCTGAAAGGTTTTGTGATATAATCATCCGCTCCCAGAGAAAATCCGGTCACCTGATCCACCTCCAGGTCGTTGGCAGTGAGCATAAGCACAGGTGTTTCCGAGCTTTGCCGTATCTCCCGCAGCAGGTCATACCCGCTTCCGTCCGGCAGATTGATATCCAGCAGAATCAGGTCAATGTCTCCTTTCTGCCAGATTTCCCTTGCCTGCGCCAGAGAGAAGGCGGTGTGGAAAATGGTGCCCTCTTCCTGCAGAGCCAGTGCAATCCCCTGGTTCAGCCCCTGGTCGTCCTCTACGATTAGTATTTGATAAGGTTTTTCAAATGATGTGTTTTTCACAGCTGTCTCCTTTTATGTTTCAGGTGTGTTCTTTTGTCCATGATACATGGATTTTTTAGAAAAGTAAAGATACTGTAAAACAAAATGAAAAGGCATTGCAAATGCAGAGATTTCTGATTATAATAGAAAAAAATGGAGTTGTGCGGATGATGAATTTGCAGTTTTTTGCTGAAAGCGATATACGCAGACAGGCTTGAAAAAGCATTGGATGAAGGAAATTCGAAATTTCGATCAGTCCATTCAGGACAGGGTGGATGAGTTAAAGAAGAGAGGTGACTATGATGGATGATGCATTGACAAAAGATGGGATAAAATATATGATTGCCCGGCTTTTGAAAATGCCAGTGAAGCGGCAAAGGAGAGCAGAGCAGATAAAAGCGATATGCTTGCAGCAGGCAGACGCCTGGCATACTATGAAATGTTGGATGTTTTGAGAACAGAACTAGACGTAAGAGGTCAGGACCTGAAAGAATTTGGGATTGATATTAATCTGGAGAACCAAATAGCATAATTGCTGCCACCAGCCACAAAGGGCTGGTGGCGTTTTTGCTTATCATTGCTTTTTGCCCGCCTTTCCATTATAATATGTATGGAAATAAGAATTCATTTGTTCTCAACTTTGGACTTTAGGAGGATAGCATGGGGAATCAGGATTGGAATCAATTGGGAAATGACATAAAGGATATGGTACAGGACGCCATCAATTCCAGAGATTTCAGCAAATTAAACCAGGGTATCAACCAGGCCATTAACGGCGCAGTGGATAATCTGGGAAATATGCTGGGAGGCGGCTCCCAAAGGGGACACTGGGAAATCCATGACGGGGAGAAAGCCGGTGGGCAAAATGGCAATTACTGGGAAATCCGGGACGATGGACAGGCCCGGCAGGCATCTGGGCATCAGGAACCCTATCAGTACGGGTGGCAGACCAAAGGCGCTTCCCGGAGGAATCAGATGAACCGGATGCGGCCTGCCCAGCGGTCTTATGTGCAGAAGACCAGACAGGCTGCTGTCAGACGAGAGGTTCTTCCGCCGGGGCCTTATAAGAATCCTTCCGGCATGTCAGCGGCCGGATATGTCATGGCCATTGTGGGAGGGGTTACAGCGGCAGGCACCGGTGTGGCACTGATCATCTGTCTGCTGGTGGCGCTGATGAGTCCCTCGCTGAATGCCGATGCGGCCATGGGGCTGAATCTTGCTAACAGTATTTTATTTTTCCTGACCATTTTGTTCGGGGGAATCTGCTGGGGAGGCTCCAAAAAGATCGGCCTGGCGAAAAGGTTCCGCCAGTATGTGAAATGCATCCGGGGCAGAGGCTACTGTCAGCTGGAGGAGCTGGCGAGAAGTGTAGGAAGAACGGTATCTTTTATCAGAAAAGACGTGAAAAAGATGCTGAATAAAGGGCTTTTTCTGGAAGGACATCTGGACAGCCAGGAGACCTGTCTCATCACCACCAACCAGGCGTACGACCAGTACAAAACTGCCCAGCACCAGCTGGAGGAACGCCAGCGCCAGCAGACAGCGCCGCCCAAGGAGGAAATTCATCAGGAACAAAAGGAAAGCGGGGTTCCCGAAGAAGTGCAGGAAGTTCTGGACGAGGGGAACACCTTTCTGATTCATATCCGAAAGTGCAATGACCTGATTCCGGGAAAGGAGATCTCAGATAAAATATCCCGGATGGAACTGATTGTGCAGAATATTTTTAAACGGGTGAAGAATCACCCGGAGGTGGTGCCGGACCTGAAACGGATGATGGAATATTATCTGCCCACAACAGTGAAACTGCTGGACGCCTACGCGGAACTGGACGCCCAGCCGGTACAGGGGGAGAACATTACCAATTCCAAACGGGAAATCGAGCAGACACTGGATACCCTCAACCAGGCATTTGAAAAGCTGCTGGACTCCATTTTTAAAGATACAGCCTGGGACGTATCCACGGATATTTCCGTTCTTCAGACACTGCTGGCCCAGGAGGGTCTCACAGGCGATGACTTTAAAATGAAATAACAATCCAAGACAAAGGAGAAATTGATATGAGCGAGGAAATGAAAAGTTTTGATGCTTTTGCAGATGAGATGCCGGTTCCCACACTGACACTGGAACCGGAGATAGAGCCGTCCCTTCCTGTGGAGGAACCAGTGAAGGAGCCGGAGGTGAAAGTGGAGGAGCCCAAGCTGACTCCCCAGGAACAGAAAATGGTGGATGATTTTGCAAAACAGATTGACCTGACCAACAGCAATCTGATTCTTCAGTATGGAGCGAGCACCCAGAAGAAAATGGCAGATTTTTCAGAGGCGGCACTGTCCAATGTGGAGACCCAGGAGCTGGGGGAAGCCGGGGATTTGATTCTGAATCTGGTTCAGGAGCTGAAAGGATTTGACGATCAGGAAGAGGAAAAGGGATTTCTTGGCTTTTTCAAAAAGAACGCCAATAAAATCAGCGCCATGAAAGCCAAGTATGCCAAGGCAGAGGTAAATGTGAACCGGATTGTGGAATCCCTGGAGAAACATCAGGTGCGTCTGATGAAAGACACTGCCACACTGGATAAAATGTACGCGCTGAATTTGAATTATTACAAAGAATTATCCATGTATATACTGGCGGGGAAGAAAAAGCTAAATGAAGTCCGCAGCACCCAGTTAAAAGAGCTGATGGACAAAGCCCAGGCCAGCGGCCTGCCGGAAGACGCCCAGGCGGCGAAGGATCTGGACAGTATGTGTAATCGGTTTGAGAAGAAGATTCATGATCTGGACCTGACCCGGATGATTTCCATTCAGACAGCGCCCCAGATCAGGCTGGTTCAAAATAACGATACCATGATGGTGGAGAAGATTCAGACCACTCTGGTAAACACCATTCCCCTGTGGAAAAGCCAGATGGTGCTGGCGCTGGGAATTGCCCATTCCCACGATGCTGCCAGGGCACAGCGGGCGGTGACTGATATGACCAATGAACTGCTGAAGAAAAATGCAGATACCCTGAAAATGGCCACTATCGAGACTGCGAAAGAGTCTGAGCGGGGAATCGTGGACATGGAGACTTTAAAACACACCAACGAGTCCCTGATTCAGACTCTGGACGAGGTGCTGAAAATTCAAAAAGAAGGCCATCAAAAGAGGGCAGAGGCGGAAGTTCAGTTACAGAAGATGGAGAACGAATTGAAACATAAACTGCTGGAAATCCAGAAATAGCATATTCTGGAGTGTGTCCGGGGACTGGAGGAAATCATGCACAGAGAGCATACAAAAGTGGTAACCATCGGAGGCTGTCAAATCGGGGGAGGCAGCCCTGTCCGGATTCAGTCTATGACCAATACCAAGACTGAGGACGTGGAGGCTACAGTAAAACAGATTCTGGAGCTGGAGGAGGCAGGCTGTGAGATCGTCCGCTGTACCGTGCCCACCCAGGAAGCGGCCCAGGCTCTGGCAAAAATCAAACAGCAGATTCATATCCCTCTTGTGGCAGACATCCACTTTGACTACCGCATGGCTGTTGCGGCTATGGAAAACGGGGCAGATAAGATACGGATTAATCCGGGAAATATCGGCGGCTGGGAGCGGATATGCGCTGTGGTGGAGGCGGCCAGGAAGCGCCAGGTTCCCATCCGGGTAGGGGTGAACAGCGGTTCACTGGAAAAGGAACTGCTGAAGAAATACCAGGGAGTCACAGCCGAAGGGCTGGTGGAGAGCGCTCTGGACAAGGTGCGTATGGTGGAAGCGTTTGACTACGATAATCTGGTGATCAGTATCAAATCTTCTGATGTGAACATGTGTGTGAGAGCCCATGAGCTGCTGGCGCAGCAGACCCGTTATCCCATTCATGTGGGAATCACGGAGGCGGGAACCCTGTATTCAGGAAATATCAAGTCCGCTGTAGGGCTGGGAATTATTCTCTATCAGGGAATCGGGGATACCATCCGGGTCTCTCTCACAGGGCCTCCGGTGGAGGAGATTAAGTCTGCAAAAATGATTCTGAAAACCCTGGGACTGCGCAGGAGGGGAGTGGAAGTGGTTTCCTGTCCTACCTGCGGCCGCACGGAGATTGACTTAATCGGCCTGGCCAGCCAGGTGGAACAGATGGTCCAGGACATGCCTCTGGACATCAAGGTGGCGGTGATGGGCTGTCCCGTCAATGGCCCGGGAGAGGCCAGAGAAGCAGATATCGGCGTTGCCGGGGGTAAAGGTGTGGGCCTTTTGTTCCGCAGAGGAGAGATTATAAAAAAGGTGCCGGAATCAGAAATTCTGGGCTGTCTGAAAGAGGAACTGCTGCACTGGAAAGAATAGGGGCTGGTAAAAATGGATAAAAAGTTTTTCGAAGTATTTCCCAATCTGAAAGTGGATGGCAATGTGCGGGAATGGCTGGAGGCGGCTTTTGTCACCCGGGTGACCTGTAACCGGGAGAGGACCCTTCTGAGAGTTTATCTCTCCAGCGACCGGTGGATTCATAAGAAGTATATTTTTCAGCTGGAGGAACAGATACGCCGCCAGTTTTTCGGACAGACGGATGTGAAAGTGAAAATCATCGAGCGTTTTCTTCTGTCCCGTCAGTATACGCCGGAAAATTTTATGGAAATTTATAAGTCCAGCATGCTCCTGGAACTGAAAGCTTATAATCAGCTGGAGCACAACCTGTTTCAGGCGTCACAGATGGAATTTTCCCAGGAGCACAGCCTGCGCCTTCGGATTCCGGATTCCATGGTGGCCCGGGAGAAAGGGGAAGTTCTGGTGGAATACCTGGAGAAAGTATTCTGCGAGCGCTGCGGCATGGATTTGAAAGTGGAGCCGGAATTTACAGCCCATGAAGAGAGCAGATACCGCAGGAATGCGGAAAAGAAAATCCAGCAGGAAGTGGAGCAGGTGATCCGCCGCGCTTCCAAGGAGAGCGCAGGGGAGGAAACCAGGCAGCCCAAGAAGAAGGTGTCAGCCGGGAAAACGGCCCAGGAGGCCGCCAGACGCTCCGGCGATCCCAGCCTGGTCTACGGCAGGGATTTTGAAGGCGGGGCGGTTCCCCTGGAGACCATTGCCGGGGAGATGGGGGAAGTGATTATCCGGGGAAAAGTGATTTCCTTTGACGAGCGGGAGATCCGCGGTGAAAAGAAAATATTAATTTTTGCAGTTACAGATTTCACAGACACCATTGTGGTGAAAATGTTTCTGGAGGGGGCGCTGGTTCCCCAGATAAAAGAATCTGTCCATGCAGGAGCTTTTCTGAAAATCAAAGGAGTCACCACCATCGACCGTTTTGACGGGGAACTGACCATCGGGTCGGTGAGGGGAATCCGGAAGATCTCTGATTTTACGGCAAAGCGGATGGACACCAATCCAGAAAAGCGGGTGGAGCTCCACTGTCATACTAAGATGAGCGATATGGACGGGGTAACAGATGCCAAAGACCTGGTGAAACGGGCTTACGAGTGGGGGCATAAGGCCATTGCCATCACAGACCATGGGGTGGTACAGTCCTTTCCAGAAGCGTTCCACTGTTTTGATGCCTGGGGGGGATGCGTGCCTCCAGAGTCGGACTTTAAGGTGATTTACGGCATGGAAGCCTATCTGGTGGATGACACAAAAGGTATGGTGGAAAACGGGAAAGGGCAGGATTTCTCCGGCAGGTTTGTGGTGTTTGACCTGGAGACCACGGGTTTCAGCCCCCTGGCCAATCAGATTATTGAAATCGGGGCAGTGCTGGTGGAGGATGGGCGGATTACAGGCCGCTTTTCCACCTTTGTCAACCCCCATGTGCCCATTCCTTACCGCATTGAACAGCTGACAGGAATCTCGGATTCCATGGTGATGGATGCGCCGGATATTGAGACTGTGCTGCCGGAATTTCTAAAGTTCTGCCAGGGGGCTGTGCTGGCGGCGCATAATGCCTCTTTTGACGTGGGATTTGTGGAGAGAAACTGCCAGCGGCTGGGGCTTCCGTTTGATTTTACTTCTGTGGACACAGTGGGAATGGCCCGGTTTCTCCTTCCCGCGCTAAACCGCTTTAAGCTGGATACCGTTGCCAAGGCCCTGCAGATTCCCCTTTACAATCATCACCGGGCAGTGGACGACGCGGCCTGCACAGCGGAAATTTTCGTAAAATTTGTGGACATGTGCCGGGAGAGGGAGATTTACGACCTGGAGGAGCTGAACCGTCAGGGAAGTGTGTCAGAGGACCAGATTAAGAAACTGCCCACCTATCACGCCATTATCCTGGCAACAAGTGAGGCGGGGCGGGTGAATCTGTATAAACTGGTTTCCCTGTCCCATCTTAAGTTTTACCACCGCAGTCCCCGTGTGCCCAAAAGCGTGTTTTTAAAACACCGGGAGGGCCTGCTCATCGGCAGTGCCTGTGAGGCCGGGGAGCTGTACCAGGCGGTGTTAAACGATGCCCCGGAACAGGAGATTGCCAGGCTGGTGTCCTTTTATGACTATCTGGAAATCCAGCCTCTGGGGAACAACAAATTTATGATTGCCAGCGATAAGACGGAAGTGGACTCCATGGAAGACCTGATGGAGATCAACCGGAAAATTGTGAAGCTGGGGGAGCAGTTTGAAAAGCCGGTGGTGGGAACCTGCGATGTGCACTTTATGGACCCGGAGGATGAAGTCTACCGGAGAATCATCATGGCCGGAAAGGGATTTACCGACGCAGACGACCAGGCGCCTTTGTATCTGCGGACCACAGAGGAAATGCTGGAGGAATTCCGGTATCTGGGGGACGAGAAGGCGGAGGAAGTGGTGATTACCAATCCCAATAAGATAGCGGACATGTGTGAGAAGATTTCCCCCATCCATCCGGACAAATTCCCGCCTGTGATTGAAAATTCAGACCAGGATTTAAGAGATATCTGCCTGAACAAAGCTCATGAGATTTACGGGGATACCCTGCCAGGGATTGTGGAGGAGCGGCTGAACAAAGAGCTGCATTCCATTATTTCCAATGGGTATGCGGTGATGTATATCATTGCCCAAAAATTGGTGTGGAAGTCCAATGAGGACGGATATCTGGTGGGCTCCAGGGGGTCTGTGGGTTCCTCCCTTGCCGCCACCATGGCGGGGATTACAGAGGTAAATCCTCTGCCGCCCCATTATTACTGCAAGAAATGCCATTACAGCGACTTCGACTCTCCGGAGGTAAAAGCCTTTGTGGGCAGGGTGGGGTGCGACATGCCGGACAAAGTGTGTCCCAATTGCGGCCAGCCCCTGAAAAAAGACGGGTTTGACATTCCCTTTGAGACGTTTTTAGGCTTTAAGGGGGATAAAGAACCAGATATTGACCTGAATTTTTCCGGGGAATACCAGGCGTCAGCCCACCGCTATACGGAGGAAATCTTTGGAAAAGGGCAGACCTTCAAGGCGGGGACCATCGGCACCCTGGCGGAGAAGACCGCCTTCGGGTATGTGAAGAATTACTTCGAAGAGCGGGGAATGAGAAAGCGCAACTGTGAAATCAGCCGGATTGTCCAGGGGTGTACGGGGATTCGCAGAACCACGGGACAGCACCCGGGAGGAATCATCGTGCTTCCCCTGGGGGAAGAGATTGAAAAGTTTACACCTGTACAGCATCCGGCCAATGACGTGAATTCCGGTATTGTCACCACCCATTTTGACTATCATTCCATTGACGGCAATCTGCTGAAGCTGGATATTCTGGGGCACGATGATCCCACCATGATCCGTATGCTGGAGGATTTGACGGGAACCAGCGCCAAAGACGTGCCTCTGGACCAGCCGGATGTGATGTCCCTCTTTTCCAGCACAGAGGCACTGGGGATTACGCCGGAGGACATCGGGGGGTGTCCCCTGGGGGCGCTGGGTATTCCGGAGTTTGGCACAGAGTTTGTCATTCAGATGCTGTTGGACACTAAGCCCGCCTGTTTCTCTGATCTAATCCGGATTTCCGGGCTGTCCCACGGCACCAATGTGTGGCTGGGCAATGCCCAGGTGCTGATTCAGGAGGGGAAAGCCACCATCTCCACAGCCATCTGTACCAGAGATGATATTATGACGTATCTGATCAATCAGGGGGTGGAGAGCAGCCAGGCATTCACCATTATGGAGAGTGTGCGGAAAGGAAAAGGCCTGAAACCGGAGTGGGAGGAAGTGATGAAGGAAAACAATGTGCCGGACTGGTATATCTGGTCCTGCAAGCAGATTTCCTACATGTTTCCCAAAGCCCATGCGGCTGCCTATGTGATGATGGCTTACAGAATCGCCTGGTATAAGATTTTTCACCCGCTGGCCTATTACGCGGCGTTTTTCAGCATCCGCGCCACGTCCTTTTCCTATGAACTCATGTGCCAGGGAAAGGATAAGCTGGAGTACCATATGCAGTCTTTCAAGGCAAAAGGGGATTCTCTGACGAAAAAGGAGCAGGACACCGTGAAGGATATGCGGATTGTCCAGGAAATGTATGCACGGGGATTTTCATTTGTGCCCATTGATATTTATGAATCCGAGGCCCACAGATTTGCCATTGTGGACGGAAAACTCAGGCCGCCTCTGGATTGTATTGAGGGGCTGGGGGATAAGGCGGCGGACGCGGTGGTGGAAGCGGCAAGGGAAGGGAAATTTTTGTCCATTGACGATTTCCGCCAGCGGACCAAGGTGAGTAAGACAGTGATTGATTTGATGGAGGAGATGCATTTGTTTGGGGATATCCCCCAGTCCAATCAGATATCCTTGTTTGACAATCTGCTGTCTGTGTAGATTTGCGGTGATTTTATGATTTGTGTATTCAGAAGCTGATTTCATCGGGGGTGAGAGCTTTTGGTGAGGGGATGATTCATGGAGGAGGTATGATGAAGAAAGAAGAGTTAAAATATTTACAGCGTCTGGCGGAGCTGTATCCCACCATCGCCAAGACGGCTACAGAGATTATTAATTTACAGTCGATTTTGAATCTGCCCAAAGGGACGGAGCATTTTCTGACGGATATTCATGGGGAGTACGAGGCGTTTTCCCATGTGCTGCGCAATGGCTCCGGGGCGGTGAGAAAGAAGATTGACGATGTGTTTGGCCATACCCTGGGCACGGCGGATAAGAAGGCCATTGCCACGCTGATTTATTACCCCAGGGAGAAAATGGAGCTGGTGAAGAAGGAAGAACCGGATATGGAGAACTGGTACAAGATTACCCTGTACCGTCTCATTGAAATCTGTAAGACTGTGGCTTCCAAGTATACCCGCTCTAAGGTAAGAAAGGCCCTTCCCAGCCAGTTTGCCTATGTGATCGAGGAACTGATCACGGAGAAACAGGAGGTGCTGGATAAGGAGGCTTATTACGACGCCATTGTGACCACGATTATTGATATTCGAAAGGCGGAAGACTTTATCATCGCTCTGGCAGAGCTGGTACAGCGGCTGGTAATTGATCATCTCCATGTGCTGGGGGATATTTATGACAGGGGGCCTGCGCCGCATTTTATTATGGACAAGCTGATGAATTATCATTCCCTGGATATCCAGTGGGGGAACCACGACATTGTATGGATGGGGGCCGCCTCCGGGCAGCTTTCCTGCATTGCCAATATTGTGCGCATCAGTGCCCGCTACGGGAATCTGGATATTCTGGAGGACGGTTACGGGATCAATCTGCTTCCCCTGGCCACATTTTCCATGACTACCTATCAGGATGACCCCTGCACCTGCTTTAAGACGAAAGGAAACAGTACGGGAAATCTGGAGGAGGCCAAGCTGAATATGCAGATGCATAAGGCCATTTCCATTATTCAGTTTAAGCTGGAGGGCCAGCTGGCAGCACGCAGGCCGTGTTTCCAGATGCAGAACCGGCGTCTGCTCCACCGGATTGATTATGAAAAGGGAACCATCACCCTCAACGGGAAAACATATGCTCTGCTGGATACCAGCTTTCCAACCATTGACCCGAAAGACCCCTATGCCCTGTCTCCAGAGGAGGCGGAGGTGATGGAGCGGCTTCAGTCAGCATTTGTGAAATGTGAGAAAATGCAGCAGCATATGATGCTTCTCTTAAAGAAAGGCAGTCTGTATAAGGTATTCAACGGGAATCTCATGTATCACGGGTGCGTTCCCCTGAATGAAGACGGCAGCTTCAAAGAGGCAAAGGTCTATGACAAGGCATATAAGGGAAAGGCCCTGTATGATGCGCTGGAACTCTATGTGAGGAAAGCCTTTTTTGCCCAGGATTTGGAGGAGAAGAAAAAGGGCGAGGATATCATGTGGTATATCTGGTGCGGCCCCAATTCCCCTCTGTTCGGCAAAGATAAAATGGCTACCTTTGAGAGGTATTTCATTAAAGAGGAAGAGACACATAAAGAGGGGAAGAATCCCTATTACCGTTTCCAGGAAAATGAAGACGTTATGAACCGGATTCTGAAAGAATTCGGTCTGCAGGGGGAAGATGTCCACATCATCAACGGACATGTGCCAGTGCATCACGCTTCCGGGGAGAGTCCGGTGAAATGCGGGGGAAAAGTGCTGGTCATCGACGGCGGATTCTCCCGGGCATACCAGAAAGAGACGGGAATTGCCGGGTATACGTTAATCTATAATTCTTATGGACTGCTTTTGGCGGCCCACGAGCCTTTTACCACCACGGAGGCAGCAGTACGGGAAGAGGCGGATATTATCTCCAACCGGGTGGCTGTGAAACTGGCTGTGCGGCGGCAGCTGGTGGGGGATACAGATACGGGAAATGAGCTGCGGGAGCGCATCGAGGAGCTGACCCGTCTGCTGCAGGCTTACCGGGATGGTATTATTATTGAGCAGTTTTAATTGACAATTGGAAAAGTGTATCAGAAGTCACGAGTTTGGACAGCAGAAACAAAACGGAGCTCAAAACCGTTTTGAATTCGCTCTTTATTTGTTTCTGCTGCCCAAACTCTGGTTGTGAAATGGGCGTTTTTGTAATTGTCTGGAGCACATTTGAAGATCTGGAAAGTGATAAATGTATGAGGAGGAATTGGGAAATGTTAGTGGTGACAACGAACGGAATCAGCGGGAGGAAACTGCAGGAACTGGGGGTTGCCAAGGGGACTACAGTGCAGAGTGTTCATTTTGGCAAGGATTTGATGTCTGGGTTTAAGACTTTGGTGGGAGGGGAGCTGACCTCTTATAATGAGATGATGGACAATGCCAGGGGAATCGCCACCCAGCGTATGGAGGCCGATGCCGCCGGTATGGGGGCGGATGCTGTGGTGGGCGTCCGGTATGCCTCATCCTCGGTTACCCAGGGGGCGGCGGAAGTGATGTGCTATGGGACTGCGGTGAAGTTTGTGGAGTGATGGCTGAAGCAGGGAGGATATAAGGAATGGACATAAACCAGCTTGCAAAGTATTTCAGTCAAATCTGCGGCATATTAGCGCTGCTGGGGCTGGTATTCTATCTGCCGCTGAAGCCCCATTGGAGTAAGAGATTTTCTTTTTTTGATGCGATTT
>Ga0137308_101171_pt1 | contig 28981 bp, 25 predicted proteins | sample Inofrocosms_June_FD_97181 | JGI IMG/M metagenome (GOLD analysis project Ga0137308, IMG submission 97181) | Mouse cecal microbial communities from Vienna, Austria - N-Acetylneuraminic and N-Acetylglucosamine D2O microcosms_June | ecosystem: Host-associated > Mammals > Digestive system > Large...
ATAAAATATTTGTTGTTGAATTGTTAATAACTGCTTGCTTTTTTGCTTTCTTTGCTTTACTATTCATCTTAGATACCTCTTGTGTTCTTGAATTTTACCAACTATCGGGTCAGTAATAATTCAACTATACACGAGGTATCTTTTTTTATCAACTCCCTTTGCACTTTATATTATACAGGAAGCTTTCTGTTTCTTTTAACAGCACGGACGCTGTTTCTTCATCAATGATCAGCACATTCGGATATCCTGCATCCAGAATTGCTTTCAATGGCTCCAGACGTTCTTTTCCAAGGATAACCGCAATACGAAAATCACATTTTTGAAGCCGTTCCATCGGTACGGCCACCGTTCTTTCATCCAGCTCCAGACTGACACATTGTCCTTTCTGATTGATAAAATGTGTACACACTTCCCCAATTGCACCATCCCGAATCAAACCCTGGATTCCTTCCTCTGTAATATAACCTGACCGAACCAACGAACTGTCCATACTGCACTGGCCCACAGTAAATATGGCAATATTTACATCATCCAAAACCTTCCGTACCTGCCGGATCCCCTGCTCCTGATAAAATATTTCTTTGTATTCCCTGCTTTCTACAATTGCCGGAATCGGAAGGCTGTAGGAATTTGCATGGAACGCATCGGCAAAATTTTTAGAAATCTCACTGGAATATGTACTGTTCTGGCTCTGGCTTACACCGCCGCAGATCTGTACTACTTTTACATCCCGGAACGTCGTATCTGTATACAGATATTTTGAGCATTCATATATAGTTTTTCCCCATGCAACGCCTATTACATCTCCGTTATTTAATATTGTATTTAAAAATTCATTCAATTTTTCTCCCAGTTCTTTTGCAAATGGGATGGACTCTCTCCGACAATTGATTTCCTTTGAAACGATCATTACTTTTTTCAGATTATAATGATTTTTCAATAACCTCTCTTCTTCCGTCTCCGTCAGCCATGGGTTTCTGCTTTTAAACTCAATCAACTTTTCCTTTCTTGCTTCAATCAGCAGTTTCGATACGTACGAACGGGAAATCCCTATCTTCCTTGCAATTTCATTCTGATTCAAATTTTCAAAATAATAAAATCGAACCACTTCCAGTTTCAGATGCTCTCTTGTCATATTATCCACCTCTGTTATCACTTTCTAACCTTTCACAGAGCCTGCCACCATCCCTTCCATAATCTTTTTATGGAAAATAAAATAAATGACGACCACCGGCAAGGTTGCTATTGTAAGCCCTGCCATCATAGGAGTATACTGTACGGAATGCTGTCCGGTAAAATATGTCAATGCAATGGGCAGTGTCTTAAGCTCCGGCTTGCCCATTAAGATCAGAGAAAATGGAAATTCATTCCAGGCATCAAGAAAACTCAAAATCGTAACCGTTGACAAAACCGGTTTGGATATCGGTAAAAACACCTTAAAGAAAATATCAAACGTGCTTCCGCCGTCCATGATCACTGCCTCTTCAATCTCCCTTGGAATCGTTGCCGCAAACGTTGTTACCAGAAAAATGGCTTTCGGCAGCCCAAAGGCTGTATAAATCAGGGCCAGGACGAGCCGGTTGTTGATCAGTGAAAAAAATTTCAATTCGATAAAAACCGGTATTAAAAGGCTATGTACGGGAATCAGCATTCCAGATAAAAACATCGTATACAGCAGCATTTTTCCTTTAAAGGCATATCTCGCAAAGATTACGCCTGCCATAAATGCGATAAATATCAGAATCGCGACCGCCGTGACACTGACCAATACACTGTTCACAAAAGCAATATCCATTTTTCCAGTTTTGATTGCCGCCGCATAGTTTTCAAAATGGAATTCTGTGGGCAGACCAATGATATTCCTTTTAAAAGCCGCTTCATCTTTTACGGATGAATAAAGCATCCACGCTACAGGAAACAGACAGAACACCGATAACGCAGCTATCATTACATTCATCAGAGCGGAAACCACTGTGCCCGCTCCTGCTTTTTTGCGCTTTCTTATCTTTTTATTCATATCTTTCCTTTCCCTTCCCAAATATGATGTTGCACATCGCCACAAGCACCAGGCTCACTACCATGATCCCTACAGAGATAGCCGAACCATATCCAAACTTCTGCTTGATAAATGATGTTTTATAGGCATACATCGCACCAACCGTAGATGCGGTTCCGGGTCCTCCGCCGGTTATGATATAAATGTGCTCAAATATTTTCATACAACCCGATACTGCAAGAATTACAGATATTTTTACAGTATCCAATGTCATGGGCCAGGTGATATAAATTGCTTTTTTGATTCCGTTTGCTCCGTCTAAAGCAGCGCTTTCAAAAATTTCCTCCGGTATATTTTTCATTGCACTGACAAAGATTACCACATATAACCCAATCCACTGCCAGACGATCGGAATCGTAATGCTTTTCATCACAATCCCCACATCATCCAGCCATGGTTTAATCCAGCTTTCCAAATTCATACTCCGAAGCAGGAAGTTTAGTAATCCATAATCTTGATTATATACAATTTTCCATAAAAATCCTACTACTACCGGTGCTAAAACTACCGGCATAAATATGGCAAACTGATGGAATGCCTTTAATTTCAGCATTTTCGAACAAATTAAAGAGGAAATAATAAATGCAATTCCCACCTGAAAAATCACGCAGCAGACAGCCAGCAGAAAATTATTCATCAGAGATTCATGAAACACTTCATCTTTAAGCAAATGCGCAAAATTAGCAAGCCCTATAAATTTCTTATTTTTTCCGCCTGACCAGTTAAAAAACGAGTAGTAAACTGCCATTCCTACCGGTATTGCTGTAAAGATCAGAAACAGTGCCACACTCGGAAGCATACATAAAAATAGTATTTTCCCTTTTGGGCGTAAAATCCAATTCTGCTCCAAAACGATACACCTGCCTTTCTTTCAATATGAACGTAAACAAATGGGCTGTTGCGCTAAACAACAGCCCGTCCTGCTATTCCAGAGTCATCTCATATTCATCCTGAACACGTTTTCCCCATTCCTTTGCATCAATCTCTCCCAAAAGCAATTCCTGGAATCCTGTATTCATCGCATCAATTACAGATGTATTAAAATGGCAGTCATACTGCGGCGTTTTTGCGGCGCTTTCTTTTAAACTTACATATGCATCCAATATCGGAGAGGTCTGGCCGTAGTCATAATCCACACTCTGTCCTCCAAAATCTCCCTTTTCCGCAAGGTCAAGGCACCATTGCGCATCAGAAATATACTTGATAAAAATGCGGGCAGCTTCTTTTTTAGCTCCTGTCAGGTTTGCATTGTATGCCTGTCCCCATGCAGAACCACCCGGTGTAGCCGGATATTCTCCTTTTGCCCCATCAAATGTAGGGAATACAGCCACTCCTGACTTTTCCACAATACTCTGATCATCTCCGGCTGTCGCGATCAGTGTTCCAAATGTCCAGGAGCCATCCACATAGGACGCATATTCTTCGTTGATATAAGGAGGCATAACCTCAAACTGGTCAATACTGTTCATATTGGAATTCATGAAACCTTTCTCTGCAAGCTCAGCCATTTTTTCTACACCGTGCAGCATATTTTCATCCAGGAAGCCATCGCCCGTACCATTCATGATATCATCATACCAGCTGTTTCCGGCTCCCCGATCGCCAAACGCACCGAACATACAGGAATTTGCCACCCATTGTCCGCTGTTGCCCATACCAAGAGGTACATAACCGGCATCCTTCAATTTTGTAAAGCAGTCCAGCAATTCGTCCCAATCTTCCGGGAAGTGATCATATCCTACGGAATCATAGATTTCTTTATTATACACGATCAGAGAACAGCACAGATCCTGAAACGGCGCGCCATAATAATGCCCATCGTATTTCATATCAAAAAGCATATCCTCACTGAATCCGTCTCCCCATTCTTTGTCCTGCTCAAGAAATTCATCAATCGCTCCTAATTGTCCGTTTTCCACCATTCCCGGTATCCAGGAACCTTTTACATTAAATACATCAGGAAGCGTATCTGCCGCAGCATAGGTCATCATGATCGTCTGATAATCATCATGCACAGATCCGTCATAATTGATCGTTATATTAGGATAGTCTTTTTCCAATCGCTTCAGCGCATTGTTAAGCGCATAGGATTTTGCATCTGTTGTACTGTCAAGAGACCACATCATGGCTACATCCAGTGTAACTTCCTCTGTAAACTCTCCATCCTCTTCCTGATCCGCAGCTTCCCCTTCCTTACTTTCCGCCTGTTCCGTATCATTTCCCTTATTCTCTTCTGTGTTATCTGAACCGCATGCTCCCAACATGGAGCATACCAATAATAATGACATTATTGCAGAAATCTTTTTCTTCATAACTTTTCCTCCATAATCACCCTTTTCCAAGGGTATTCAGACATAGATAATGTAGTTCTTTTTCTAATTCCTCTTTAGACATCTCACAGCTCATTTCATCTTTCCTGATGCTCACCGCCTTTTTTTGTCCCGGCGACAAGTCAAAACAATTATCTGAAAAAATTGCGTCAGCCTTTTCAAAATCCAACTGAATGCACTTTGTATACACGTCCGTCTGTAGCTCAATATGAAATTCCTCTTCTTTTTCATCCACCTTCCAGGTCAGTGTCGGCTCAAGAAATTGAAAATGCTTCGGTTTTACAAATAAAAATGTATCGCTGCTGATCATGTTTTCCTTATCATCTGTCAACCCAAACTCCAAGTAATGTTTCGTTCTGTTCTTCTCATTGATGCTGTCTGCAAAGTCAAGCGTCCATACAATCTCGGAGCTGTCTCCTTTTACCATCACCTTCTTTTCACTGCTTTTCACCAACGTCCCGTCTGTTTCTCTCAACGCCCACGCAAGTGTCGCTTCCAATTCCTCCTGACCGTCATTCACAATATACAGGTCAATTACATTTTCATGATCAGAAGCGCTGATCATCGTCCTCTGATAAAACCTTTTTGCATAGTAGTGAAGGATTTTCCACCGATATTCATAATCAATCCCGGACCAGGTTGTCCCTGGAAAGCAATCTACGATCTGCCAGTACAGGCTTCCCATGCATCTTGGCTTCATCCTTCGGAAATGGCACGCCCCATATTTGATTCCTTCTGCCTGTGCATATTGAGAGGCATATACATATTCCTGAAAATTTCCCGGCGGTCGGACTTCCTGAAAGATATAATTCATAATCTTTCCATTTCCCATATTGCAGTGATTATCACTGCATCTCTGCATAAAATCCATAACCTCTGAATTAGGACTCATATCCTCCGGCTCCATATAATGCCTGAGTGTTTTTACACTTTGGAAGGATTCCAGTCCAAATTCGCTTACGAACCTGGCTTTACAATCCTTATAGAAAGTATATGGTTTCGCAGGCAGATACCAGACATACCAGCAATGTACATCTCCTTTTTCATATCCGTTCGGATCCTTGTATCCGCCTCCGCTGGATGGCGAGCTCGGCCAGTACAAACGATCCGGGTCGTATCTTCTGACCACTTCTTTCAAATAGACTTCATATTGCCTCAGATTGTCCAGACGCAGTTCATATGTAAGTCCTTCTAATTCATGTTCAAAATCATGAAACCATTCATTTTCATTGCTTCCGCACCATAACATCAGAGACGGATGATTCCGCAATCTTATGACATTGTCCCTCGTCTCCGCACAGATATTGCCGATAAACTCATCTGTCACATGATACAGAGCACATGCAAACATCAAATCCTGCCATACCAAAATGCCGTATCTGTCACATAATTCGTAAAATTCATCATCCGGAAATACCGCTCCGCCCCATACACGAATACAGTTAAAATTCGCCTGTGCACAATAACGGATCAGATCTTCATGCCTTTTGCCTCTGCAGAGTGTCAAAAACTTGTCGGGTGGGGTATAGCATCCTCCTTTTGCATAAACCGGAACATCATTAATATAGAAAGCAAACGATTCTCCCCATGGATCCGGTTCCCTCCTGACCTCTGCTTTTCTGAGACCGATCCCAATTTCTTTTCGATCTTCCATTTCCCCATGATCCAACTCCTGCCGCAGGATTGCAGAAAGTGTGTACAGTGGCTGTTCCCCATATCCATTCGGCCACCATAACTGCGGTTCGTCAATTTCAACCTTCCAGATTCCTTTTCCATCTGTGATTTTTATATCTCCCTCATATTTCACGATTCCTTGCGGATCTTTCAGCTGCATATGGACCTGAAATTCTTTCAGAGGCTGTGCAATATCAAACCTGTCCATCCCCTGATAAGATGTATCAGCAAATCCTTTTTGGAAACAGGAATCCAAAGACACCTCCACATCCAGCCAGACCTTTTGATCCGTATGCCTCTGGCGGACATAGATCTCATTTAATTTCACCTGATTATAAGCTTCCAAATAGACTTCTCTCCATATTCCGAAATCTGGAACAATCGGTTCTGCGTCCCATCCAAATGAGCTGTGAATTTTTCTGATCTGCGAAAAGCCATGAGGACTTGCCGTATTAAACTCAGGAAGCGGGTGCGCTTTATGCTGTTCCTCTATGTACCTTACAGGAGAACAAAAAATAATATGTATTTCATTTCTTCCCCGCTTCAGTAATGATTCCACGTTAAACCTGTATGTACGGTGCATATTGTCTGTGTCAGCTAGTTTCTCTCCATTCAGGTATATCGCCGTAATGGTATCCAGCCCTTCAAATACTAGAATCTGTTTTTCTTTCTTTTTTATTTTATCATCTACATAAAATGTGCTTCGATATTCATAATCTTTTTTTGCCAGTTCGGCAAACTGTCTTTCGTTAAACCGATAATATGGGGATTCAATCATGCCATTTTGCATCATATCTAAAAACAGCGTTCCCGGTACTGCTGCTTTATGCCATTCTATATCTGTACATTCTCGAAATTCCCATGCAGCTTCGCCTAAATTATATCTAATCACTGATCAATCCTCTTCTATCGTTGTGAATCTGGTGATTGCCGGATCCGTATAGATATCCGTTCCATCATCACTGTATGAGGAAAATTCAGAAACAACAGCACCTTCCGGCCCCGCCTGGAACCAGTGCTTTGTATTCGGCGCCAATGTATACTGCTCTCCTTTTTTTAGTACAATCTCATGCCATACTGTATACACATCTTCTTTTCCTTCCGGAACTTTTGCCTTTGGATTTAAGGTCGACTCTCCCGGGACATGAATATATACCTCTCCATATCTGCAGCGGAATGTCTCCTCCTTTCCCGGATTATCCGGTCCAAGCGGAGGGTGTCTGTGTTCTGCGCAAATCTGTCCCGGAAGCATTGGCAGTTCCTTGGCACAGCATCTTTTCGTATTAACATAGACATGCAGCATAAGTCCTTCATGATAAGGATCATTTAAGCCGAAATCTGTCAATTCCATCCTCTCTTCTTCTTCCGGGGTAAGATATAACCCGCTCTTACGCATCAATTCCAGCCCTTCTTGTTTGATTTTGTTATATTCACTTCTTTTCATAAAATCCCCTTCTGTGTCATTTGACACTTTTAATCTTTCGTTTATTGTTTCTGTTTGCATGCATTTTAACAATATATTGTTTGTATTTAAACAGTATCACATTTTTTTCTGCCAGTCAATCGTGCAATATGCACAATAATTCCAGTAATTTTTCTACACATCCAACACTTTCCAATTATTTCATATTTTTCCTTTTTGTGTCAAACGACACAAAAAGGAAAAATATAAAAATAATAACGCTTATACAAATAATCATTAAAGCAGTTAAAAATATATCAGCTCTACTGATTTTCCGTGGGCTTTTCTGTATTTCCACAATGGATTCCCGCCTTGAGTCTGGCCAACATCATATACAGCAAAAAAGCTGAACTGCGTCCGGACCCTATTGAACACAGTTCAGCTTTTCTATATTGTTAAAAGAATCATCAAATTATTCTATTCATTAATCCATGGATTATCGAAACCGACATGCATCTATCAAAAACACTCTGCCGCATTTTGTGCCTTCAAAACGTGTTTGGAGATTTCCCGTCAATGCACACACCGCTCTTCGGAACTGTATGAAAATAACCTATACAGTTCCTTCCAGCTTTCCATCAACCACATCAATGACGATCGTATCTCCACGGCCCACATTTCCTGCCAGGATCAGCTTTGCGGCCAGGGTCTCCACATTTTTCTGGAGATACCGCTTCAGCGGCCGCGCGCCGTACATGGGATCATAGCCGCCTTCCACAACGAAATTCCTGGCGCTTTCGGTCAGCTTGATGGACAGCTCCTTTTCTGACAGCCGCAGATTGACATCCGCCACCAGCAGGTCAATGATCCCGCTGATATTGGATTTGGTCAGAGGCTTGAACATGATGATCTCATCCAGCCGGTTCAGAAATTCCGGTCGGAAATGGGCCCTCAGCTCGTTCATCACCATGGACTGGCTTTCCTCTGTCAGCGTACTGTCCTCCTGAATGCCTTCCAGCAGGAAATGCGCTCCGATGTTGGAGGTCATGATCAGGATGGTGTTCTTAAAGTCCACCGTCCGCCCCTGGGAATCGGTGATCCGCCCGTCATCCAATACCTGCAGAAGCACATTGAATACATCCGGATGTGCTTTTTCCACCTCATCAAACAGCACCACAGAGTAAGGCTTCCTGCGGACTGCCTCGGTAAGCTGGCCGCCCTCGTCGTATCCTACGTATCCTGGAGGCGCTCCGATCAGGCGGGATACGGAATATTTCTCCATATACTCGCTCATATCAATCCGGACCATATTGTTTTCATCGTCAAACAGGCTCTGCGCCAGCGCCTTTGCCAGCTCGGTCTTGCCTACGCCGGTGGGGCCGAGGAACAGGAAGGACCCGATGGGCTTGGAAGGATCCTTGATCCCGGCCTTGGACCGGATGATGGCCTCTGTCACAAGCTCCACGCCCTGCTCCTGGCCGATCACCCGCTTATGCAGTTCATCCCCCAGATGCAGGGTCTTGCTGCGTTCGCTTTCATTCAGCCTGGCCACCGGGATCCCCGTCCACCGGGAAATGATTCTGGCGATCTCCTCATCCGTCACGGCTTCATGTACCAGAGAAAGCTCCTTCTCTTTTACCCGCTCTTCCTCGGATTCCAACTGCTTTTTCAGCTGAGGCAGCCGGCCGTACTGCAGCTCCGCCGCCTTATTCAGGTCGTAATCCTGCTGCGCCTTCTGAATCTCCTTGTTGACCTGCTCGATCTCCTCCCGGATCTTCTGCACCCGCTCCACAGAGGATTTTTCATTATCCCACTGAGCCTTTTTCCCGGAAAATTCCTCCCGCAGCTCTGCCAATTCTTCCTGCAGATGGATCAGGCGCTCCTGGCTCAGACGGTCGTCTTCCTTTTTCAGAGCCTCCTCTTCGATCTCCAGCTGCATCACCCTCCGGCTCAGTTCGTCCAGCTCCGTGGGCATGGAATCCAGCTCCGTCTTGATCAGCGCACATGCCTCGTCCACCAGGTCGATGGCCTTATCCGGCAGGAATCGGTCGGATATATACCGATGGGAAAGCATGGCCGCCGCCACAAGCGCGCTGTCCGTGATCTTCACACCGTGGAATACTTCATATCGCTCTTTCAGTCCCCGGAGGATGGAGATCGCGTCCTCCACCGTAGGCTCCTCCACCATCACCGGCTGGAACCGCCGCTCCAGCGCCGCATCCTTTTCGATATACTGGCGGTACTCGTCCAGCGTGGTAGCGCCGATACAGTGCAGCTCCCCCCGGGCCAGCATGGGCTTGAGCATATTGCCCGCATCCATGGCGCCGTCTGTCTTGCCCGCACCTACGATCGTATGCAGCTCGTCAATGAAAAGGATGATCCTGCCGTCGCTGTTCTTCACTTCCTCCAACACAGCCTTCAGACGCTCCTCAAATTCTCCCCGGTATTTTGCTCCGGCAACCAGGGCGCCCATATCCAGGGAGAAAATGGTCTTCTCCTTCAGTCCTTCCGGCACGTCTCCCTTTACGATCCGCTGGGCAAGCCCTTCCACTACGGCTGTCTTGCCGACGCCCGGCTCTCCGATCAGCACCGGATTGTTCTTCGTCTTACGGGACAGGATCCGGACCACATTCCGGATCTCTTCGTCACGTCCGATGACCGGATCCAGCTTCTGATCCCGGGCACGCTCCACCAGATCCTGGCCGTACTTATTCAAGGTATCGTATGTCGCCTCCGGATTGTCGCTGGTCACCCGCTGGTTGCCCCGGACAGAGGACAATGCCTGCAGAAAACCCTCCCGGCTGATACCCATTTCTTTCAGAAATGCCTTCATCTCCCGGCCGGCATACTTCAAAAGCGCCAGGAAAAGATGCTCCACGGAGACATATTCATCTCCCATCTGCGATGCCTCATCCTCCGCATGAATCAGCACATTGTTCAGATCCTGTCCTACAAAGACCTTGCCTCCCTGCACCTTGGGACGCTTCGCAAGCAGCTCTTCCACACGGTTCACGATGTAGGATGCCTGGAAGCCCATTTTCTCCAAAAGCTTTAAGATCAGGCTGTCATCCTGCGTGATCAGCGCATACAGCAGATGCTCCTGCGCGATCTCCTGATTGCCGTAATCATAGGCCAACTTCTCGCAGGCCTGCACTGCCTGCATGGAATTCTGCGTAAATTTATTTATATTCATACTGAAACCTCCTCTTTTGCAGCAACAGTTTGCTGTGAATGGATTGTTATGTTGTTCTATTGACAATATAACAATAACAGAAGTTGTTAGCACTGTCAAGAGGTGAGTGCTAATTTATTTTGATTTATTGTTACTATTTACTGACTGTTTTTGCCTTAGCATATAGAAAATCTGCCAGCGGCAGATTTTCTGTACACATGTGTGTGAAGCAACTGTGAATAGTAATAATTTATTTATTATTCACAGGAATCGCACCGCAAACGTGCTCCCTTCTCCTACAGTCGATCTCACCGTCACATATCCCCCCTGGGCTTCCAGGATCTGCCGGGTCAGGTACAGCCCTACACCTGCGCCGGGCAGATTGTGGACTGCAGGCACACGGAAAAATTTGGAAAAGACAGCCCCCTGCCATTCTTCCGGGATACCCATTCCGTGATCCGTGACCGACAGGTACGCCCCGGCCTCACGCATTTCTACTCGCACCTCTATGGTTCCTCCCTCCGGAGAATATTTGACCGCATTATCCAGGAGATTGAAGACCGCTTCCTCCGTCCATTTCGGGTCATGCCGGACCGGAAACGGCTGAGGACAGTCCACGGCGATCTCGATTCCCTTCCGGTCTGCCGCCGTGCTCACGCTCAGCAGCGCATTTGCCAGAGTCACCGCAAAATCGGCCTGCTGGGGAAGAATCCGGATCGCGCCGCTTTCCAGCCGGCTCATCTTAATGACGGACTGGATCAGAAAATCCATCTTATCTGCTTGGTGCAGCGTCCGTCCCAAAAATTCCTGCTGCTGATCCGGAGGCATTTTTCTGGCGGAAAGCAGCTCCAGATCCATTTTTATATTCGCGACCGGGGTCTTGATCTGGTGGGAAAGATCCGCGACCATTCCCTGCATCACGCGTTTTTCCTCATCCGCACCGGCTTCGGCGATCCGCAGGGCTTCGTAGAGCCTCGACAGCTTTGACACAAAGCGGGCAAATAGATTCTCCTGATCCTCTACCTCCGGAAGCGGAACATCGCTTCTCCCGGAAAGCATCTGATCCATGCCTTCATTGACCTCATCGAAAAAGTCCATGACCTTGCGCTGGTACGCGTGAAACAATACGAAAAATGCAATCCCGCCTGCTGCCAGAACCACATAAGCCGCCCAATCTATTTGAAAGCACAAAAGGATCGGGATTGACAGCAGCATCAGGATACAGATACAAATCGCACAGCGGTTCTGCCGTCGGAATGAAAATGGATCACGCATCACGAACCTCCCACATATACCCCATCCCGTAAATCGTCTTGATATATTTGTTCCCGTCCTGCTCCACTTTTCTGCGCAGCCGTCCGATGTTTACGGTCAGCGCATGCTCATCCACATAATTTCCATTGGCGTCCCACAGCTTCTCCAGGATCATCTGCCGTGTCAGGACCTTTCCCCTTTGGTCGATGAACAGCTTCATCAGCTTATACTCTGTCGGTGTCAGAGTCAGCGGCTTTCCATCCAGTGTCACATCTGCCTTATCAAAGTCCGCGGTCAAATGGCCGTCCGAATAGAGATTCTGTTCCCTCCCCCTGCCGGAACGTTTCAATACGGCACCGATCCTTTTATGGAGCAGCGCCATGCTGAACGGCTTCGTCATATAGTCGTCGGCGCCGCAGTCGAACCCACGCATTTCATCCTGCTCCAAGTCACGGGCCGTCAGGAAAATAACCGGCACATCCCTCAGCCTTTTCATCTGGCTGCAGAGGGTAAAGCCGTCGCTGTCCGGCAGGTTCACATCCATCAGCACCAGATCAGGTTCCTGCAGCCGGAATGTTTTCAGAGCCAGCATAGCTGTCAGCGCGGAGGACACCTCATAGCCCTCCTCCCGCAGATCATATACAAGACCGTCATTCAGGCCTTTGTCATCTTCCACAATGAGTATCTTTTTCATAAATCTATCGTAACCTTTCACCATATTATTATACCTGCCATTATACATGACCTCCCCACATTTCTCAACACGGAGCAGCAGAAAAGCTGCCGGTTACTATTCACAGTCGGATAAAAAATGGCCGATACCAGACAGCTCTGGGAAATGTTTCGCACTGAGAAGTATGAATTGATTATAAATTATTTTTCGTCTATACTTGGGAGTGAAGACAATGTGGTACTTGCACATCCATTTTTCGGAACACGAAAAACTACGCCATGCTCAACAGGCTAAAGCCCATATCAAAAATAGGACTGAAGCACTATATTCGTGCAACAGCCCCATTCCAACCGTACAGTTAGAGATATTTTACAGCGGTTCCATAGGCGATCACCTCCGCCGCCCCCTGCATGACCTGTGATGAGCCGTACTTCACTCCGATCACCGCATCCGCACCAAGTGCCTTCGCCTCATCCACCATTCTCTTGACCGCAATCTGACGTGCCTCGTTGAGCATTTCCGTATAACCTACGATCTCTCCGCCGACCAGCGTTTTCATCCCGGCCATAAAATCCTTGCCGAAATTCTTTGTCTGCACTACAGTTCCTTTTACCATATCCAGCGCCTCGATCTCCGTGCCCGGGATATAATCAATACTTAGAAGCTTCATCTTCTTCTCCTCCTTTGATCTCTTTTACTCTTCCGATCAGCGCCGCGATCACACCGATGATCACTGCTGCCGGGATTCCGATCATGAACAGCATAAACCCGATCGGAACCGGATCTTCCATACTGCCCCAGATCGTGATCCCGATCATTGCAGCCATAAATATAACCATGATCCCGCCGCCCAGAGCTGCTCCAATGATTTTTTTCTTATGAACATCTGTTTTTCTCACATCCATAAAATTCGTTCCCTCCTTTTCCAGCCGCTCCATCTGTTCCAGACACTGGGTCGCGTCGAGTGTTTCCAATGAAAGATCCGCATTCAGAAGCTCTTCGCAGAATGCCTGGACCTGCACAAGATTCTTTTTCTGGCGCTCCATCTCCTCCACCTGGTATTCCAAGCAGCTTCGCAGGCTTTTTTGTCCCGCGTACATATGCCGCATATCCTCAATGGGAATGGCCAGCTTCCGCAGAAGCCGGATCTCCTGGAGACGTTTTACATCATTTAAGCTATATTCCCGGTATCCGTTTTCCGCGCGCTTCACTTCCAGAAGCCCCTGATCCTCGTAAAACCGGATATTCTTTTTTGTGATGCCCACCAGTTCCTCAACCTGCTTGATCTTCATGTCCCCGCTCCTTATCTCCCTCGGTGTCTTATTTTGTTTATACAGCTTCCACAAGGTGGAAAGTCAAGAGTTTTTCTCAAATTTTATAAAAAATAGGTTGCTATTCACAGTCGTCACTTCACCCACATAAGTAAAAAGTCTAGATGCGAAGCATCGGCAGACGGCTTTGCCGACTGTTTTTGCGCATGTGAGTGAAATGACTGTGAATAGTAACAAAAAATATGATCGCTGCTCCGATCGTCGGTTTCTAGACGCCTGTTCCGGACAACCGGCAGCTTCTATTCTAAAATCAACTCCGGTTTAAAGTTCAGGTAATCCCCGGAAACCAGCTTATACTCGATCCCGTTCACATAGCCCTTGAAGCTGTCGTCATATCTCGCCTTTCCATGGCAATGGGAATAGATCACCTTTGACGCGCCGTACAGCTCCGCCATCCTGGTAAACGGACTTTCCGCCTCCCCGATGCTGGTGGGCGGATAATGCAGGAACATGATATAGTTCTCTTCACCTGCAGCACGTGCCTCCTCAAAGGAAATCCGCAGACGTTCCAGTTCCCGGTTTCTGATCTTTTCAAAATGTTCGTAAGTATCCAGACCTTCATAGCAATAGCCCTTTGTCCCGACCAGCGCATAGCCCTGGCAGGTAAAAAAGTTGTTCTGCAGAAATTCCAGCCTGCCACGGAACTGTTCATTCAGCCGCCGGGTCTTTTTGGCATCCCAGAACATATCGTGATTGCCGCGGAGCAGGATCTTTCTTCCGGGCAGCTCCGCGATAAAATCCAGGTCCTTCCTGCTTTGCTCCAGGTTCCTTCCCCAGGAATGGTCCCCGGTGATCACAACCGTATCCCGGTCCGTCACCCGCTTATTCCAATATTTCCAGATCTTCTTCTCATGGTTTTTCCATACTCTGCCGAAAATATCCATCGGTTTATCGACGGAAAAAGCCAGATGGAGGTCTCCGATCGCATATAGACTCATAGCATTCTCCCTGCCGCTCCGAAGCTGTAAAGACATGTGCTCACGGACGATGAAATCTGCCGCTCCGTATTATCCGCACGATCTGGTGGTTCTATTTTTTACAGCTCCGGATTTCTTTTTTTTCCCATCGGACCTGCACATTTTTTCCAAAATGCGCGAGTCCGATAAAATACACGGTGCCTGTCATTTCCGCGTCATATTTTTTATGCTTGATCTGGCCGATCGCGTCCAGCGCAAGTTCACCCAGATCCTCTGTCTCCTCTTTTGTATATTTGAATTCCAGGATCATATGGGGCAGTTCCTGTTTTTTCGCACAGAGGATGATATCACTTCTCCCGGCGCCGCTTTCCCGGTTGCTCTTTACATCATAATACCGATACTGAAACGCACACATTCCCAGCATCATCATATGATAGCTGTTTTCACTTTTCAGATCATGATAGGAAGGGAGCTTCCATAAAATCCTCTGATACCATTCGGCAAATTCCTCCATGGACTCTGTCCGAAGGCATCTCAGCATATCCGATATATGTCCGTCCTCCACCTTCAAATAGAAGGCGGTCAGCTCCTGAAAAGCTTCCCGGACTTCGTAATTGGGGATCCGAAGCTTGTAGATTTTATCTCCTGTCTTTTCCTGGACGGTGATCATCCCGGCATTGAGCAGAAGTCCCCAGAGCGAGGCATCATCCGGCTCCTCATAATAAGAAACCGCCAGTTCTACCTTTGCCTCCACGATCCCCTTCTCGATCAATTCGTTATATTTTCCGGCAAACGACTCTCCCCTCTGTTCGAATGCATTTTTCAGGATACTGTTCTCGCTGGTATTCACCCAGTAAGGCTCCAGCTCCTTTCTGGCCGCATAGCATGAGACAGACCACGGGTTATAGACTTTTGTTGTTCCGAACAGATACCCGTCATACATGGTTCTGACCTCTTCCGTAAGCTCCACTCCGCAATAGTCCAAAAGTCCTGCCGTCTCTTCTTCCGTAAATCCAAAGCAGTCTGAATATTCCGGGTCCTTTGCCGTACACACGATCAGATTATTGAGTCCCGAAAAAATATTTTCCTTTGCGACACGCTGGATTCCTGTCAGCAGCGCCCTTTCCAGAGATGGGTTCCCCTTCAGGGAGGAGGACAGCATCTCTGCAAGGAGATCACTGATCTCATTGTAATACCCTTTTGCATTTGCGGTGATGAAGGGCGTATCGTACTCGTCCAGGAGAAGGTATATCTTCTTACCGTAATATACTTCCAGGATCTGGCACAATTCCGCAACCGCGCGGCGAATGCAGCCTTTTTTCTCTTCTGTGATGCCGGCCTTGTACAGATGCTCATAATTGCAGTCGAACATCTTTTTCTGCACGTCCGGCAGGGAACCGTCATTGACAATGGGAAGGTATCTTTCATATTCCTGTTTCAGTGTGATCCTCAGCTCATCCAGCATCCTGTCCGCGCAATCGCCCTTTACATTCAGGAAGGAAAGGAAAATCACCGGATGCCGGTTCAGCTCCTCCATCAGATAGCTGCCGCTGATCCGGGTGTCCGCAAACAAGGCCGCGGAGTCCTTCGTACAATCCAGGAACTCCGCCAGCATAGACATATTCAGAGTCTTTCCGAAGCGTCTCGGCCTGGTGATCAGAGTCACCTCATACCAGGATTCCAAAAATTCCTCCACCATCTGTGTCTTATCCACATAATATGCCTTCCTTTCACGCAGCTTGCGGAAATCCTGTGTACCGATCGCCAGTCTTCTGCCCGGTCCCCTCCGGGGCGCCTTCACATCGGCATAATAAGGCAGCGGCTCCTCACGGAGTATAGGATTGGAAGACTGAACCATGGTTTTTCCAAACAGATCGTCCATAGAGCAGCCCAGAATCTCGCTGATATATTCCAGCGCTTCCAGATTGGGCGAGCGGTTCCCTGACTCATAATTCGCATAGGTAGACCGGGAAATCTCAAGCTTTTCAGCCATCTGTGCCTGTGTAAAACCTTTTTGCTTCCGAAACATTGTCAGATATTCATGAAATTTTGTTTTCATTTCCGCTCCACATCCTTCCTTTTTATTTATTTTAGCACAAGAAGTTTCAAAAAGCAACATATATTACGTTTCTATTTGAATCATCTCTTTGGATAGCAGCTCGGACAAAAAGGAAGTGATTCATGGCCAGAAGAGCTTCCATCCCTCTTCCGTCATGAATCACTCTACACTTCGCTTTCATGTCATCATTCAAAATAAAACAATTCTTCAAACTTCTTGTCCAGCGCGATGCACAGGATCAGCGCCAGCTTTGCGGTGGGATTGAACTGCCCTGTTTCGATTGAGCTGATGGTATTGCGCGAGACGCCGACCATCTGCGCCAGCTTTGCCTGGGACAGCTTTTGTTCGGTCCGAACTTCCTTCAGATGATTTTTCAGAATAAGTTCCATAGCCGTCCTCCTACAAAATCACAGCAGCCGTGAGCAAATTCCTAAAGTGCATTACAGAGTTCAATAGGATTCCGCCCCACAGCACTGCCGTAAGAGTGATATCCTGCCAGCGCTTCCTCCGGCATTCCTTTAATTTCACCGTATACCCAACTGCCAGCAGGGTGTGCGCCATTGCCCACAGGTCGTACCCTGCTCTTCCAGTCGCAAAAATGCTGATCAGGCAGAACAATGCAGCTGCAATATACACCATATAGATTCCCAATTCTCCGCCTTCTCTCAGAACTTCTTTTTCAAACAAATCCTGCCCGCCGTTTTCCTCTCTGCTTTTTTCCAGTATTTCCTCTCTCTTCATAGTCCATCCTCCTAAACTCCCTGCAAAACTTACAAAACGATTCATCTGGCATCAGACCAACTGGCAGAAATGCATCACAAAAAATACAACGGCAAAAAGCGACCACCCCACAGCCCCTATCATATCCTGTCTTTGCTTCTGCCTGCGCGCCTTCACCGCATATACTGCCGCATAGAAAACTCCCGCCAACGCATAGACCGCATAATTCCATTCATGACACAGCAAGACCTGTACTATGGAAAAAACTGCCGCAAATATCCACACTGTATAGATTCCCAATTCTCCGCCTGCTCTCGTGACCTCTTTCTCATAGAAATCCTCTCCGCTGTTTTCCTTTCTGCTTTTTTCCAGTATTATCTCTCTCTTCATAACAAAGCCTCCCAAGTTTGTATACATTTTGCATAAAGTATTACTTTGACATCCAAAACCACAGGCAAAAATCCATTTTTTGCCAAGTTTTCTTGTATTATTTATATAATAGCACGCCAAATTTTCTTGTCAAGCAAAATAAAACTTTTCCACTAACTGTTTCCGAAAAGTTTCCGAAATCCCTTCCCTATATTGATAATTTGCCTTTCAAATATTATAATTTTATCCGAACGGCCGAAATGCCGCGCCTGAACGGTATTTCAGCCCGTTCAATTTTATATGTGAGGTAACGCCATGGCTCAGATCATAAACCAAACACCCGCTTATCATCTTTCAGGTAAGATCGTATACGGGCAGGGGATTGGAAAGCTGGTCGGGACGCCGACCGCGAACCTGCAGATCCTGTCCAGGGACGAGATGCCCCCAGTGGGCGTATATGTCACCGAGGTCCTGCTGGAAGGGCAGCTCTACTACGGGGTTACGAATATCGGGACCTCCCCGACTGTCAACAAAAATCACGAGATTTCCATTGAGACTCTGATCATGAATTTTTCCAGGGACATTCACGGACAGCAGATGGAAATCCGGCTTTTCAAAAAACTCCGCTGTCCGAAAAAATTTGAAAACCTGTCCATGCTTCTGGACCAGATCCGAATGGACTGCATTGCGGCCCAGGAATTTTTCGGGATCCAAACGATCTCCTCCCGGCTGCATATGAGTGTGAAAAACCACCAGACCACGGTCAACAGTCAGGAAATCTATCTGTCAACCAAGGAGTTTGATGTCCTGTACATGCTGTATTCCAATCCTGATGTCACCTATACCAAGGAGCAGATCTATGAGGCGGTATGGCATGAGCCCTCCGGCGGGTACTGCCATGCAGTGGAAAATACCGTGTTCCAGATCCGAAAAAAATGCAGGGGCGTCGCAAAGGATGTGGATTTCATTAAAACCATCGCCGGATACGGATATAGATTTCATGCCGGTTAACGATCCGCGGCAATCAGCAGCAATAGTCTCGCCGCACATGTCAACGGATCCGGTTATTTTACGCAGTTTCTGTTACTGTAAACGGAGGGAAAACTATGCTGGAAGAACAATATATGCGCCGCGCCATCCGTCTTGCCGGGCTGGGGCTTGGCCAAACGAACCCGAATCCCATGGTGGGCGCCGTGATCGTAAAAAACGGGCGCGTCATCGGTGAGGGGTATCATCGCCGCTGCGGCGGCCCCCACGCGGAGCGCAATGCACTGGCTTCCTGTACCGAGGATCCCGCAGGCGCCGTCATGTATGTAACGCTGGAGCCCTGCTGTCATCAGGGACGGACCCCGCCCTGTACGGATGCCATCCTGGAAAATGGGATCGCCCATGTGGTCATCGGCTCCCGGGATCCGAATCCGAAAGCAGCCGGCGGCGCGGAGCTTCTGCGCAGAAACGGAATCACTGTAACGGAACATTTTCTGCAGGACGAATGCGATGCAGTCAACGTGGTCTTTTTTCACTATGTTACAACCGGACGGCCCTATGTGGCGATGAAATACGCCATGACCGCCGACGGAAAGATCGCCTCCCGCACAGGCGCTTCCAAATGGATCACCGGCCGGGAGGCCAGAGAACATGTTCATGAGTTGCGCCGTCAGTACACCGGGATCCTGGCCGGGATCGGCACCGTGCTAGCGGATGATCCGCTGCTGAACTGCCGGGTGGAAAGGCAAAGATCCAGACTGGAGGACCATCCGCTTCACTGCGGGACGGAGAAACAGACAGCCGGGTCGGAGAATCGGCCGCTGAACTGCCTGGCAGAAGAAGAATCCTCCGGACTGGAGGACCGGCTGTCAGAGCCCCCGCGTCAGCCCGTCCGTATCATCTGTGACTCTTGCCTGCGGATTCTTACGGACAGCCGTATATGCCGTACAGCCGGACAATATCGAACGGTCATCGCCTATACCCACGGGACACGGGAAAAACGGTCCGCGCTGGAAGCTCTGGGCATCACCCTGCTGGAGCTTCCGGAAGAGAACGGCCATGTTTCTCTCCCGTCTCTGATGGACGCACTCGGCCGCATGGAGATTGACAGCATCCTTCTGGAAGGCGGCGGCACACTGAATGAAGCCATGCTCCGGGCCGGACTGGTGCAAAGGGTATACGCTTATATCGCTCCTCTTCTGCTGGGCGGACGGGATGCAAAAACCCCCGTGGAAGGGATCGGATTTCCCACGCCCGGGGATGGAATCCGGCTTTCATCCCCTGCGGTATCTTCTGTCGGCGGCGACCTGTTATTAGAATTTATACTGAGCGCCACATAAATCCGCCCTACAGTATCATATGACGCAAACAGCCGCATAAGGACGAGAAAACAGACTGTACAAATTTATCTACGAAAAGCTGAATTCGAATCAAATTTATGAGGTATTTCAAATGTTTACAGGAATCATAGAAGAGATCGGCCGGGTACGCCATGTGATTTCCAACCGTACCTCCGGACAGATCTCCATCCAGGCCGATACGGTCCTGGAAAATACCCGGCCGGGAGATTCCATTGCGGTCAACGGCGTATGCCTGACCGCCGCAAAACTCCTGCCGGACGGTTTTATTGCCGACGTGATGCCGGAAACCCTGCGCCGGACCAACCTGGGAGCGCTCTGCACAGACAGCCGCGTCAATCTGGAACGGGCATTGGCCGCAGACGGAAGATTCGGCGGGCATATTGTTTCAGGGCATATTGACGGGACCGGAACCATCCGCACTGTACGCCGGGAGGAAAACGCGGTGTGGATCACCGTGGAAGCTGCGCCTGACGTCCTGAACCTGATCGTGGAAAAAGGCTCCGTTGCCATCGACGGAGTCAGCCTGACTGTGGCCGGACTGACAGAGCAAAGCTTTCGTGTTTCTCTCATCCCCCATACCGGAGGGCACACGACCCTTCTCACAAAGAAAGCAGGCGATCCGGTCAATCTGGAAAATGATATTATTGGAAAATACGTGCAGAGGCTGATCACAGGGCCTGCTCCTGCGCCGCTGCCGGAAAGCAGGATCACAGAGGATTTTCTACGGAAGCATGGATTTTGAAGTCCATTCCGATTCTATGGTGGAAGCCGTCCATTTTTATGGAAGAAATATATGATCTGGCCGGCAAGGGAAATGAGACCTTTTGACGGGCAGATCATACATGCAAAAAGAGAGCAAATTCTATTGGAAGGAGACAGATTCATCATGAACTTTGCAGCGATCGAAGATGCGCTGGACGAGCTGAGAGCCGGCCGCGTCATCCTGTGTATGGATGATCCGGACCGTGAAAATGAGGGCGATATGATCTGCGCCGCCCAGTTCGCCACGACGGAAAATGTAAACTTTATGGCAACACATGCCAGAGGATTGATCTGCACCCCCATGTCCGCAGAGATTGCGAAACGCCTGGGGCTGGAACAGATGGTGAAGCAAAACACCGACAATCACGGAACGGCATTCACCGTTTCCGTGGACCATATTGACACCTCCACAGGCATTTCCGCAGAAGAGCGGGGCCTGACCTGCCGGAAATGCGCAGATCCCATGTCCGGATTTCAGGATTTCCGCCAGCCGGGGCATATATTTCCGCTGACGGCCCGTCCGGGAGGCGTACTGACACGAGCCGGTCATACCGAAGCCACCGTGGATCTGTGCCGTCTGGCAGGGCTGGAGGAATGCGGACTATGCTGTGAGATTATGCGGGAAGACGGTACCATGATGCGCACCGCCGAACTACTGGAGCATGCAAAAACCTGGAATATGAAGGTCATTTCCATCAAAGACCTGCAGGATTACTGCCGGCTTCATGAAAAGCATGTGCTCCGGGAGGCCGCTGCCAAACTGCCTACCCATTATGGAGATTTCATGATCTACGGCTATACCGATGACCTGACCGGCCAGAGCCACGTTGCCCTTGTAAAGGGAGAGGTCGGCAATGGAAAGGGACTGCTGTGCCGGGTTCATTCCGAATGTCTCACCGGAGATATCCTGGGAAGCCGGCGGTGCGACTGCGGGCAGCAATTGGAAGCCGCCCTGCGGATGATCGAAAAGGAAGGACGGGGTATCTTGCTGTATATGCGCCAGGAAGGACGGGGCATCGGACTGATCAATAAGCTGAAAACCTACGAGCTGCAGGAACAGGGGTATGATACTGTGGAGGCCAATTTAAAGCTGGGCTTTGCCCCGGACATGCGGGAATACTGGATCGGCGCGCAGATCCTGCGCGACCTGGGAGCCCGGGAGCTGCGGCTTCTGACCAATAACCCAGACAAGATCTATCAGCTGAAGGATTTCGGACTGGAGATTACGGAACGCGTACCAATCCAGGTGGATGCCACACGGGAAGATCTGTTTTATCTGCGTACCAAGCAGAAAAAAATGGGCCATTTCCTGAACTATTCCGCGGCGTCAGCAACGATTTGACCGGCTGAATGAAATGTCTATATTAAAGAAAGGAAAATTGTCATGAAAATATTTGAAGGGAAACTGGTTGCAGAAGGTATTCGGATCGGGATTGCCGCTGCCCGTTTCAATGAATTTATCGTTTCCAGACTGCTTAGTGGATGCGAAGATACGCTTCTCCGCCACGGTGTATGTGCCGATGATATCCATGTTGCCTGGGTTCCGGGCGCATTTGAGATTCCGCTGATCGCTTCAAAGATGGCAAAATGCGGAAGATATGATGCGGTGATCGCTCTTGGGGCTGTCATCCGCGGAAGTACCAGCCACTACGATTACGTGTGCAGCGAGGTTTCCAAGGGCATTGCAAATGTGGCCTTAGCAAGTGACATTCCGGTGCTGTTCGGTGTCCTTACCACCGATACCATCGAACAGGCCATTGAGCGGGCAGGCACCAAGGCCGGCAATAAAGGGGCGGAATGTGCTCAGGCCGCCATCGAAATGGTCAACCTGATCCGCACTCTGGAAAGCGAAGAGCGGCTGCGTTAGCAGACGTAAGAGTGCGTCAGCACGGTTTTTGCGAATGGATAAGTGGATTGGAATGATTTTTGCCTGTAATGAACGCAAAAGGATCTGTCCGGCATGGAATTCCCTGCCGGCCAGATCCCTTTTACCTGATCACGCCTGAAACTACAAAAAGATCTCCGGAACCTCTGTCTGATGGTCCGTCCACCGGCTGATCTCTGACGCGCCGGACAGGTTGGCCGCCGGTTCGTGCGATACCACCGTGATCGTATACTTTCCGGTTCCCTGCACATAGACCGTGCCGTCCTTGCCCCGGATCGTCACTGTTTTTCCCTCATCGTCCTCGATCCGCCCGCTGCAGGAGAGCCGGTTCAGACTGCTGTTTCCTGTCACGGTCCAGGTACAGCCCTCCTCAATATAGAGGTTGCAATACCCGTCGCGGTCCTTGCCGCCATCATTTTTTTCCTGCAGGACCGCTCCCTTAAGCGTACTGTTTTTCGTCATATAAAAATCAAGCTGGCTGATCTCATCCCAGACGATATCGCCCTCCATGTCCTGGCCTTCTGCGGTAAACAAGCAGTCCGCCCCGTTGGAGCCAGCTTTTCCCCAGCCGTCCGGATGATCATTTCCCGTACATTTCAGAAAGAAATCCCGAACATCCGGGTATACGATCTCTACATTGGACAGCGTAATGGTGGATTCTGTATTTGTCGTGTAAAAGATACCGCCGTTGTTGGCCGTCAGCCTGCCGCCCTTCATCTCAAAGGTACTGTTTCCCGGTTCAAAATCTCCGGGCCTTCCCTGATAAAGGAGCACGTTCCAGGCGCTGTCGTTGTACAGATCATCGCCCATATTTCCCGTCAGTCCGCACTCATACAGATGCAGCGCATTTCCGCCTTCCACGCGGACAGCCTCCGATGCGTTTGCCGTCAGCGCAGCTTCACGGACCGCAATATCCGCCCCGCAGGATACCGCCGGCGAATCTGCCCCTCCGGTGATATACGCACCGCCGTCCACTGCCATCCTGCCGCCTCCCCGGCCGCTGCTGATGGCCGCTGAGGATGTCCCGAAGGTCTCCACGTTCAGATTCCAGGCATACAGCTGTCCGCCGCCTGCCGTCTGAATGCCGCTGGAGGTGTCCTGCCTTGTAGACACTTCGGTATTCATGGCATAGGCATGGGCATTTCCATAGGAAAAAATCCCGGCAGCTCCGGACGCGTCCGTCCTAACGGTGCTGTCTTTGATATAGGAAATGCCGTTGGTCGTAAGCAGAGCCGCCCCTACGCCGTAGGAGACGGACGGACTTCCTCCGGCGCTGTCCCGGGACGTCCTGGTGATCTCGGCATTTTTCAGGACCGCCCTGGCCTCCCCGTATACATGGACTGTATTTTCATCTGTTCCCTTAGACGAAAAGACTTCTCCGTCCGTCTCAATATCAACGGCAAATTCTACTGCCGCGTCATAGTCTTCCGCTTCCCTGAGCTTTCCCGCGTCCCCCGGCCCGGCCTGGGATATGACCAGGATTTTGGATGCATTTCCTTTTTTATCCAGACTGGCGGAAATCACGTCTCCTTCCGAAATGTGACTGGCTGGAATCTCTTCCTCAACAAATTTCTCCTGTATTTCCCCGGTGTTCCCGTCTGAATCAGCGCTTGAGTCCTCCTCTGAACCGTCGTCTGCCACGGCGTTGGAGTCCTCCTCTGAGCCGTTGTCTGCCACGGCGTTGGAGTCCTCCTCTGAACCGTCATCTGCCACGGCATTGGAGTCCTCCTCTGAGCCGTCGTCTGCCACGGCGTTGGAGTCCTCCTCTGGGCCGTCGTCTGCCACGGCGTTGGAGTCCTCCTCTGGGCCATCGTCTGCCACGGCGTTGGAGTCCTCCTCTGAGCGTTCCGATCCGTCCTGTGCCGATTCCGCTTTGCCCTCTGCTTCTTCATCGGGTCTGCGGATCATGAACACCGTGTCCTTTGTCAGCCTGATCTCCAGCTCTTCTCCTGTGTACTCCGGAACGGGGGTATTTTCATCTTTCTCTTCTTCCGGCCCGTCCTTCTCGCCTTCGGCCCGGATGAAAAGCAGATCGTCTTCCACCCGGCATACCTGTCCTGTGACCGTCTGTTCTGTACTCTGACGAAAGAACGGAATCTCAAATTCTCCGGAGCATCCCGCAAGCGCGAGAATTACCAGTGCAGACACAAGTATCACAACTGCATATTTTTTCATAAAATCACATTGCCTTTCCGCGGGTCATGGCTGCCGTCCGCTTACGCTGAGTACGCCTCGGTATGGCAGCCCGGCTGTTTGCAGCTTTTCCTGTCATTACACGGACTGCACAGCCACCGTACAGATGGAATTTTTTCATATCTCTTCCACGATACGTATGATATCTCTCTCATGCAGCTTCTGCATAAATGTTCCGGGCTGCCCGTTCACACTCAATGTAACCCTGCCTTTCGGCTGCTTCAGATCGATACCGGAATATTCGATCATATCCATCAGATAATAAGAATCCCCGTCCTTTTTCAGCGGCAGACGCAATGGCGTATCGTTCAGATAGAACAGAATGGTTCCTGATCCGCGCAATGCGGCCGGCTCCTTCTTTGCGGAAAATCCCTTGGATGCAAGAGCCTCTTTTATGGAAGGCAGCTTTGAAGTACGTTCCTTTGCTGAAAGGCCGCCGCTCTGTGAATGGTGTCTCCTTACCGGTACAGCATCGGCTGACGGCTTTCCGCCTGTCTCTAATTCCAGGTTCAGAGTTCCCTGAACCAAAGATTTTTCGTCCGCATTATACAGCTTATTCGCGGCATTATCTATTTCTTTTTTTACAGGTTCCGACTCCTGCTTTTCCTCCGCAAGTCCGGCTTTTGGGATCCACATCTCTTCTGTCAGCGGTTCCGCCTCATATTTCTGCAGTTCCTCTGCTATCGGCTCTGCCTGGGATATCTGCAGTTCTTCGGTTGCAGGTTCAGATACCGGCTTCGGCTCTGTCACCGACACGGTTTTCGTCCGCGGATCCTCCTGCTTCATCGGCTTAGCTTCCGTCCCCGGATTTTCCTGCTTCATTGACTCTGATTCCGGATTCACTGCTTCAGATATACTTGTTTCTGCCAATATATCCTTTTCCGGTTCTGCCTCAGCTGCTAAAGCTTCTTCCGATTCTGCCTCAACTGCCAAAGCTCCTGCTGGTTCTTCCTCAATTGCTAAAGCTTCTTCCGATTCTGCCTCAACTGCCAAAGCTCCTGCTGGTTCTTCCTCAATTGCTAAAGCTTCTCCCGATTCTGCCTCAACTGCCAAAGCTCCTGCTGGTTCTTTCTCAACCGCTAAAGCTTCTTCCGATTCTGCCTCAACTGCTAAAGCTCCTGCTGGTTCTTCCTCAACTGCTAATGCCCCTTCCGGTTCTTCCTCAACTGCTAATGCCCCTTCCGGTTCTTCCTCAACTGCTAATGCTCCTTCCGGTTCTTCCTCAACTGCTAATGCTCCTTCCGGTTCTTCCTCAACAGTCAAAACTCCTTCCGGTTCTTCCTCAACATACAAAGCTTCCCCCTGCTCTGCCTCAACTGTTAAGTCTTCTTTCTTCTCCGTCTCAGCACCCGCTGCTGCTTCTTCCTGCTCCCTCTGTGCAGCTGCAGCCGCTTCCTCCGCTGCCTTCTCCTCTGCCTCCCGCTTCCTGGCCGCAAGCTGTTCATCGGACAGCATCATCTGAATAATATCCCCGTTTTTCAAAGGCGTTTCCAGATCTGCCGGCTTTCCGTTCAGGGACAGCTCCAGGCATTCCGCGGCGCCTTCAATGTCTTTTACACAGGGCTTTGCCGCAAGGCCATGGACAGCCGGTACAAACTCAATATGGTCTCCGGCATGGACGATATCCGAAAGCCGCCCTTCTCTTTTATTGATAAACAGCGATGCCGGCTGTGCCGCCATGCCGTAAAAGACTTTCCGCTTACCGTTCACCCTGACGCTCACGCTTGCTCCGGAACGTCCCAGCATATCCTGAAAGCCGTAGCCGTTCATCATCAGAAGATTCATCACCGTAAAGCTCCCGCTCCGGAATAGTTTTGCGGACTTTTCATTCAATGTGACACGAAAGCTGTCATTGATCATATTCAATCCGGAAGAAATGGCAATTCCCAGGGGGGTCGCATACTCCGGATTATTTAAATCGTATTCATCGGAAAACGCGCTGGTCCGGAAGTTATTTCCCGCGATCGCCACGCGGTTGCTGTCCATTTCCAGAGCCGCCGTAAGGCCCTCCTTCAGTCCTGCCAGCTTGCTGCCGCCGCCCGCCAGGAACAGAGCGGAGGGCGCGCTTCCGTTGACCTCCAGGATCTTTCCAGCGATCTCCCTGCAGAGAGATTCGGACGTGCCCTGGATGCAACGGAAAATCTCATCTCTGGAAGCTTTTCTTTCAAATCCCAGAATATCCGTAAAGGTAATCTCTTCCTCATTCTCGATCTGTGCCTTCATATTCTCCGCAGTCATGAAATCCACAAGGAACTCTTTCATAATGGACTCAGTGATCTCATCCCCCGCAATCGTCGCCATCGTATATCCTGTCACACTACCGCTGGTGCAGGCCGCAATATCCGAAGTCCCGGCTCCGATATCCACGATCACCAGGTTTAAGAGCCTCAGGTTTTCCGGGATGGCGGCATTGATGGCAGCGATAGGCTCCAATGTGATGCTGGCAACCTCCAGACCGATCTTATTCATCGTAGTATACAGGCTTTCTACCACTTCGCTGGGTAGAAAGGTTGCGATCAGATCCACCTTGATATGCTTCCCGCGGTGATCCTTTAAGCTGGAGATCATATACTGGTCCAGGTAATACTGGCAGACCGTATATCCCACCAGATAAAAGCGGCGGGTATCCTCCTGAGCTTCATTTTCCGCGTCAAACTGGGCTTCTGCCTTGCTGATGGCCCCCGCTTCCAGACGGTTGATGACCTCATCGTCGATCACCTGGGGCCCCTGCAGCACCATCTCGTAATCCACCCTGCTGGTCCGAAGGGCACGCCCCGCAGCCGCGACCGAAACGCGTTTCAGCTTTGTATGGACCTTATCCTCCAGGCGCTTTTTCACCTTTTTCGCCAGCGCAGAAACCTTTTCTATATTTTCAATCTGTCCGTCGATCATTGCCCGCTCGTTATGCTCTTCTTTTTCAATGGCAATGATCTTCACCTTGTCTTCTACAACAACGCCCACCATACCGATGATGCTCCGCGTCCCGATATCCAGGGAAAATACCATATTATCCGCCTGTACCTCTGTCTTTGCCTTCGGCTGTACTTTAGCCTGAACCTTTACCGGAACCTTTTTCGCTTGTCCTTTCGCCATGACGACCTCCTTATTTTTACCGGATGCCCCCGGAAAATCACATGATTATGAACTCTATTATATCGAAGTTTTTATTCTCTGTACAGAAAAAAAACATCCTTCGGAAAAATATTTCCAGAATCCCAAAACTGATTTCTGTATTTCTGATATCCAGTATGGAAACCTCCGGGCAGATATGGTAAGATAAAACTGCCGATCCAATGAATGTGCTGTAAGGATTGGTTTTGATTTGGAAGGAGGAAGCAACGATGACCTTAAAAGATCTCAGCAACGGACCCGAATGGGTTTCATGGGTAATGCTTGTTATTTTTGCCGTGTTGTCCGTCATTTTCCTGAGCGGTCACGGCTCCGGCCTGATCGCTGGATATAACACGTCCAGTAAAAATGAAAAAAGCAAGTACGACGCAAAAAAGCTATGCAGGGTGGCCGGAGGCGGAATGACAGTGATCACGATTTTTCTCTTCGTCGTGTCTGTCTGGGAGGATGTGCTTCCGGCCGCCGCAGCATATTTTTTTCTGGCGCTCATTATCGTGGATTGTGTGGTTATGATCGTTCTGATGAATACGGTATGTAAAAAATGAAATGCCCTGAGATCAGCCACTTCGCGCACATAAGCCAAAAACAAAGATGTGCGTCATCCCGGCAGTTCCATCTCGTCCGCCATCCGGACAAACCCATATGCTTCATAGAGGGGCCTGCCCGCCTCGGTGGCTTCAAGGGAGATACTGCGGATCCCCCGCCCT
>Ga0137308_101172_pt1 | contig 28977 bp, 31 predicted proteins | sample Inofrocosms_June_FD_97181 | JGI IMG/M metagenome (GOLD analysis project Ga0137308, IMG submission 97181) | Mouse cecal microbial communities from Vienna, Austria - N-Acetylneuraminic and N-Acetylglucosamine D2O microcosms_June | ecosystem: Host-associated > Mammals > Digestive system > Large...
GCATGACCGCTCAGCAATTACTGGATGCAAAACGCAGTCACTGGTCCATTGAAAACGGTCTTCACTGGGTTTTGGATATGCAACTCCGGGAGGATGAGAGCAGAGCTAGAGCTGATCATTCTGCTGAAAATCTTAATGTCCTGCGCCACTGGGCTTTTAACCTTTTGAAGAATGAAACCTCGTTAAAAGGCAGCTTTTCCGACAAGCAGTTCAAATGCTTGCTTGATGAATCTTTCTTGGATAAAGTCCTTCGTTGCGCCCTCTGTTCATGATTTGTTCACTCATTCAAATACCGTGCCAGACCGTCTGACGTCTGCATATATCCTTGCTGCTCCAGCAGATTGACTGCATATCCTTCGTAGTCGAAGTATTCTGATATATTTTGCACCTTTTCCAGCAAGCCCCGCTGCTGCAGTTCTTCCACGGCGTAATCGTGAAGTCGGAGCGTCGGAACATATTCATAACTGTCGAGATCCTGAGCAATGTTAACCGCTGCACGCAGCTGGTGACAGTTCTCATATTCCATAGCGGCGGCGAACCGGACATCAAAGCCCCGCATCCCCTGGCCCTGCTCGTCCAGCAGGCAACCCAGATTCTGCCCGTCATAGATCAGCTCAATCAGGTCGTTGTACTGGTTGACAATGTCACCAATTTCCGGGAGGATACATTTTGCATCCAGCAAGGTACATTCCCGAACACTTCTCACCTGCAGAGCATCCAGCGTCATACGGATATCGCCTGGTTCATCGTTCATGTCGCTGTAATCCGGTAATTTGACCCACAAGCCGTCCGGGACCTGCTCCGATGCCAGTTTCAGACGAACACTCCAGTCCGTCATTTTCGGAATGTAGCTTTTGCCATCATATCGCTGGAACGGTTCTGTTTTCGGATATTCGATATAATGACCATTCAGAAACACCCCAGGATGCTCATCTGCATAGGACATTCCCAGTTCCTTTGTGTCTACATAATCACGAAGTTCTTCGGGAACGCAATTTTCCCGCATACAGAACTCTCCGAGCTGCTCGCAGTTTCCGGCATGATAGCGGACCTCATATTCATCCAGTGTCAGCATGTGGCTGATAACTTCTGCCATACTGGCAGGCGGATGCTGCTGAAATACCGCGGCGAGAATTGTCCTTTCCCGGACACTCAATGTCTCCATATTCTCCTGCAGCCAGTCCCGCTCTTTCTGCGTTCCGTTCAGCTGCAACAGAGCGTTGATATCTTCGTTCACTGCGTCATCTCCATTCCGCCCTGTTCCGGCTCATTGCGTATCATTTGTATGGGCTCACCGTCCCGGTCCAGACGCCCATAGCTGGTGAGCTTGGCGTTGTAATAGTCCAGCATAGCCACACCATACTCCCGCAGATTGACATAGGGCAGCAGCCGTTTTAATGTGATGGAATCAATAGATATGCTCAAATCGTCCTTTGCCGCTTCTTCCAGAGAATGTATGTTGGGCAGGAGCGTGTATTCATCCACTGTTTCAGCAAGTGTAACCGCATCCACCACTTCCTGACAGTCTGTCGCTTTCAGGATTGCCTTGTATTTGGTGAGTTTTCCCTCCGCGTCTAACTGCCGGAGTTTTTCGGCCAATTTGAACACCTGTGGGATCTCATCATCCAGAAATATCGTATGGTTCCAGCTCGGAACAGGGCAGTCCAGGATAGAAACCATCACATTGCTCCAGCTTGTACAGCCTAACTTTTCCAATATTTCCTGTAACTGTTCGCTGGTGGTGGGAAGCCGGATCGGGATAGGCTCCCGTTTTTGTTCCGGGACAAGCGGCATGGACATTGTGTTGAGCAGAATCGTGTAGGGCGGCTCACGGGGCTGGAAGTCCATTTTTTCACTGACATGGGGCACTTCTGAGTGCTGCACGACATAGCCCAGCGAGGTGAACACACCTCCTTCTGCGGTTCGATGTTCCCGGCCAATTTTACCGAAGTCTAGCAGCTCAAATGCTGTGTCCGAAAGGTCTTCCGCCTCCGGGACAAAACCGTTCTCCACATAAAACCGCCCCAGCTCAAAGTCGGTCATAGCTTCATCCACCACATGGCAGCACTCCAGACCACCGGCAAAATCAATGAGCCGGGAGAGCGGCACCGGAGCGGCTCCCTTTTTGATCTCCATTCCGATCAGGCCCTCAAAAGCCGCTCTGCCGAAACTGTCCAAACCAGCTAACTGCCTGGCCAGACCATTCAATTGATAGATGTCCGGCTGCTCCAAAATCTGCTCTGCCAGATAGTCATAGTCGTGGTACTCCAGCACCTCCAGATAGGGCAGTTCTTTGGGGGCCAGCTGCAGCTGTTCCATCAAATCCAGCATCTCATAGTCGCTTGCCGGGAGATCCAGTTCTTTGTACGCAGGCCCGTTGGACGCATACACGTGAAAGATTTTAGGCAAATGTCATCCCTCCCTGCTCCTGCTGCGGCTGTCTCATATATGTTTTCGGGTCCGCTCCCGGCTTGTCCCAGCCGAAGATGGAGCCGAAGGACATCGCGGCCTCCTGCTCTTTGGAAATGCCCCGGCATTTGTTCCGGTAGTCCGCCATATGGCGGTTATGGTCTGGGTTGGAGCTGCTGTCCTCCGACAGATGATAGCCGTCCTCACCCTGCTTGATGTAGATGAGCGAACCATCGCTGGGCAGAGTTGACCAGCACATATCCGGCAGTTTCTCAGGAAAGGCCGGATCGAAACGCTCTTTCTCTGTCATGATATTCCAGTCGTCCTCAGCACTCCAGAGGTGCGCATACACCTCAGCTTCGCGGGTATTTTCAATGGGACGCTGCTCAAAGCCTTCGCCCAAGCCGTCCGAAGCCTGTCCGGATACGTTCTCCATGAGTTTCTCCAATTCCTCCGGTGTCAGTTGGCCCTGTACTCTGCACTCCGCCACCCCCCACAACTGGCCTTCCCGCACCTCGGCAGTAAACACATAGGACTGCACCTTGCGGTTCACGCCATCGTCTTCGTGGTAATAGGTCATCATGCCGCGTTCTTCTTCATTTGGACTCCGCTCATCCAACAGGGCGGCGATAATCTGTGGCGCATACTCGATTGCTTCGTGGGAATCGAGCTGGATTGCCTCCTCATCCCAATCCCCCCATTCGTTCGGCTCGAAGCGGTCTACGGTCATGGGCATATACAGTTTCAATGTATGCGTAGGCGGCGGCAGGATGGTGAAGCTGTCCTCACCCAGCAGCAGGCCAAGTTCTCTCCCGTTGTCAAACGTGACGTGGAAGGTCCCGGTATCATCAATGTGGTCCAATATACCCATCGTTCCCGGCTTCACAGGATCGGGGTCATTTTTCATCTCTCTGAGTCTGATTCGGCTTCCCTCCGGAAACTGCTCCCGCAGGAAGTCACGCCAGCCTTTCGGTATCTGATTCATCTACATTCCTCCCATTTCCATCGTTTTTTCCTGATGTTCCTGGAAAACTCCGCTCATATCCGGCTCCATCAGATGGTTACGCTCACAGTAGTCCGACAAACTGACATCGCCATAGGCAGGCCAGTAGTGCCATTCGATCTGGCGGCTCTGCTGTCCGTTAGGAAGCAGACTGCATGGGGAGAGTACAGTCCCAACATAATCTTGCGTAGGCAGATGCTTTACTAGTTTGTCTACGTTCATAATATCCGCTCCTATCAGATGGCAGCAGTGCCATCCCTCCGGCACAGCTGCTTCCGGGACCGGGTCGCTGAACGCCAGCACCTCCTGTCCCAGAAGGCTAACAGTCATGAGATGTTCGCTGTCGGTACTTCCGAATTTGGTATACCGCTCACTGGTGTCCACAATAAAGTTACCACAAAACACAGTCTTGACGCTGGGGTACTCATCCCAGAGCTGTTTCGCCAAGCGAGAGCATTGCCAGACCGCATACAGGTTGCCATTGCCAATCGCTTCTTCCTCCGCATGAACGCTCAAACCCCGGAGGATAGAGCGGGCTTTTTCCGCGCTGAATACCGGAGGCTGGCTGGATTCTCTGCCAGCAGTCACAGCCAGGTCAAACTTTTCCGCATACTGCCGCTCCATCCTCGCCCCGGCCTTTTCATAGATTTCATACAAAGGATCTTGCCAGAACCTCCGCATATCCAGAGCCAGTTTCCTCAGCTCCAGAACCGCGTTTTCCTCTCCCCGCGCCGCCAGCACTCCGGCATAGGCTGTCATGGCGTTCAGGCCCGTCCGCACCGTCCGTTCCTGTTCTTCGTATCTCCTCGCATACGGGTAGGTTTTGTATCCCTGCTCTATGGCGTTTTTAGCATAGGACGTGACTAATTGCAGGAGGTTCGGCCCCAGCGTGGAGCGATCCCACAACTCTTGACCGGCCAGACCATCCACAATTGCGGCCAATTGCTTATTGATAAAGCGGAATTCCCCCAGCTTTTCATCGTACAGTCCGCACAGGTCCATCGTCGCGTGAAGATTTTCCGGGTCGCCTACAAACAGAGCGTGGACCTCCGGCAGCAAGTCATGTCTGGTGCAGCCTAGAACGGAACCGTCTGTCTGCCGAATATTTTCATAGAGGCGATAAGTCGCCCCTGCCCATTCCTGAAAGTCTTTCCGGGCAATCGGAGCCTGCATTTCCTCTGTCATATCACATTCCTCCCATCGTCATACCCTGTTCGGGTTCATCCAGCGTCCGGTGAATCTGGTCGATGGCCCCGGCAATCACCGGGTCATCTTTGAAACTGTCTGACTTTTGGTAATCTTCCGAGTACCATTCCTGGCCGTCATGCGTAATCAGCAAATCTACAGCGGCAATGCCGTCTTTGGTTACACCCAGGTGCTTGTCTTCGTTGTCACTGTTGGCATACTGCTTGATGGCATCCTCCAGAGATAATCCATCGCACATCTGCTCTGCCGGTGTATTACAGTCCTGCAGCAAGTACCACTTATAGGTGTGCGGGATATTGGGATCAGCCGTGCTTTGAAGCCGCTGTAAGCCTTCTGCTGAGAATCCGTATTGTTGCGGGGCCTGTTCCTGCTCCATCGCCAGCTTTTGCTGACTCAAGTCATAGCAGTAGAGATAACCATAATCACCAGTTCCGGTTGTGCAGCGCAGACAAAACCGGTAATCCTCTGTTTCCGCTACAAATCCCACGCGGTTCCGCTCAATCTCGCCCTCCGGGTACCGGTAGCACCATCGGTTCATGGCAGCTTCACTTTTCAGCGGTCCCCGGACACGCAGTTCATCCACGAACTCCTGAAGGGCTTCCTTGAATTTTGGTGTGTTGAACTGGTCGTCATTGTGAGGCCACCAGGAGTGGTGGAATCTGCCGCCGCCAAAATCAAAGCGCATATGCCCGACTGTCGCGGCGGCTGCGTCCTGCTCCAAATCCGACAGGGAATAAAACTGCCCCGCTTCTTTACTGGGAGAAGCGGGGCGTAAGACATATTTTCTTGGATCTTGGGGACAGTCCAGATGGTTTCTCTCACAGAACTCCGCCAGACTCAGCCATTCATCCTGTGGACAGAAACTGTTCCTGATCTGACGGGCCGGGGTAGTTTCCCGTTTCAGTGGGACCGGTGAGAGAACTGTGCCGGCACAGTTCCAAATTGCGTGGTCTTCCAAAGTAACCGGTTTGACCGGATTTCTGTCGGACGCTGCCAGGTCGTAACAGTACCAGTTCTCCGGAATGGATTCCCGCTCGATTTGCAAGCTGGTATGCAGCACGGGTTTCCCGAACAGCTCCGCGCTCTCCATCTGGTCCTTGTAAATGTTGCAGCGCAATGGTTTCACGCTCCTTTCTCAGATTTTGCAGCCATCACAATACCACAGCTCCGGCGCAAAGTCTACTAAAACTTTCACATTATCTGCTGTCCCAACCAACTCACCATTTGTTTTCTGCATTTCGTTCACTTCATCAGGCGTGGCAGGAGACTTGATTTCCATATTCTTTTGCCCATCGCTCAAATGCACGATCATGACAGTCCTCCCATCTGAAAGTCCTGTTCTACAGGGTCCTCCATCATCAATTCTTCCAGCGTCAGTGTACCGTGGTAGGCCACATATCCGCTGGAAACAAATCGCCCGCTTTCTGCTTCGATACGCTGTGCGCCATAGCCGCTGTAATCATAGAAACCGTCCAGATTAGGGTCATACTCAAATCTGCCGGACTCCTGGATCATATGCCGCCCATACTCCTCGGCTGAATGGATGTCAGGAACAAAATCAAACTGGTCCAGATTTTCTGCCAGCTGACGGATTTGACCAGCATACTGCGGTTCGGCCATCTGTACGACGGCCTCCAGCTTTGTCCACGCCGCCCGGTCAAAATTCTTTGTACTCCGGCACATTTCATTGAGATCATGAATGCTTTCCACACCCATATTTAGTGTATCGGATATTACTTCCGACAGCACATCCATCTCAATCCAGGATTTCGTTTCCTGCCAGTTTGTTGCTCCAGACCGGAGCAGTGTTCGTTCCAGTTGGTGGTCAGAGGCGGGGAGATAGAGATACTCAGGATTCTGATTTTCGTGTCCCTGAGAAACTGGACAGATACCTAACGCCAGCAGGCATTTGTCATAGAAATATGCTGGGAACTGCCGCCCGTTGTACTCCTGCGACAATTTCATTCCGTTATCGTAGACCACGCCATAGGGTGTGACAGTTCCCTGCTCATTGCGGATCAGGTTCAGCGCCTCTGCCCGACCATCTATCTGTTTGTATTCTTCCATAGGCATTGTACCGCCATTGACGTTCATGCAGTGGTCGCGCCCTACCTTCTCCAAATCAGAGAAATCCGTAATGACTGTGGCCTGCTGGCAGCAAAAAGTGAGGTTGATGAAATCCTTGATATGGGCGAGTCTCAGCTTGCAGGCCATCGCTTCAAACTGGCTGGCTTCGCCTGTAGAGAAGCTGTCCAGCCGTTTTGCCAGATAGTCCAACTGATCCACATTGACCACCGTATCTTCGAGTGTATCCAGCACACGATAAGGGCTGTCGATCTCATCCACTTTGCAGTCCCGGTTCACGGAAAATCCTAAATCGATTGTTTGAAGCCGCTCGATAACCTGATCGTACTGATCGTTCTGGATGGGGAAGGGAACGGTGACCTGACCGTATTCCGGTTTCTGAGAGTTGCTCAGTTTTGCTTGAATGACATAGCTCATACGTTATCCTCATTTCTTCCGATCTCCATCACCTTCGGGCCGAAACGGGCAATCAGGGCGGCGTTGACGATCATCAGCAGGGTATTGTCGCTGACCAGTTCTTCGTCCGCCAGTTCATCCGCTGCCACTCCCAATCTGCCGTGATAGAGTCCCTTTGCCGCCCGATAGAGGGTATAGTCCCGGATGCTGGTGTCCCCTAATTTTACTGCGTCAAAATTGATATTTCCCGGCGTGATTGCCAGAAGTGTCCTCTGCCAGAGCGTAGCGCTGGAGGACAGCAGGTAAGCCGCCGCCATCCATTTGCTGCTGACGGCCTTTTCGCTGCTGTCCGACAGCTTCAGCAGACGCATAGCGTGGAGCTGGCCGTCAAAGAGGAAATTCCCGGTGCGGCGGACCAGCTGTATGACCCGCCGTTTCAGACCGATGTGATCCCAGGGGCGGATCAGTTCCTGGGCCAGCTCTGCCAACGTGGGCGTTCCCGCCATCTCATTGATGGTGCAGATCAGCATCACTCCGCCGCCGCAGGGGATAAAATTGGGAGGTGTCATCATTAGCCGTTCCAGACTGGCAAGTTTGCTGTCCTGTGCGAAATATCTTCCCATAATGCTCTCCTTCCGCAGAAAGCAAAAAAGCGGGGCCTGTATGCTGCTCCACCGTTTTGGTGGCATACAGGCCCCGCTTTTGCTCTCAGCTTTATAAAATTCAGTAACTGCTCATGAATGGTTCTTGTCCCAGTTGGGATGCGCCCAGTTCCAATTCATCCTGATTGGACTGCTGCACCAGCTTGTCCAGATTGGAAACTGCGTTTTCAATCTGTGTACAGGCGTTTTTCAGAATCTCACGCCGGGAATCCGTGATGGGATACTCGCCGTCCAACGTCTCGTGAATACAGCGGTACACCGCTGCCAGCTGCTCATTGGTGAAGAGCCGGTCCTGGTCGAGCAGCCCGGAACGGACCGCGAAGTCCTGACGGGCGCCGCTGTAGTTGTTCTCGTAATAGTGCCCCTGCCATACGCCAGTCCGGTCATAGGTCCGCTCCCATGTGATAAATTCTACGCCATAGGCTCTGTCCCGCTCATGTCCGGCCAGGACTACATCATTAAATTCTGCCAGCAGACGGTAATCTCCCGTCAAGCCGTCCGCTTTCAACACTGGCGCGGACTCCATCAGGCGCATATATTCTGCTGTTGATCTGGCCATACTGACCGCCTGGTCACAGACGTATTCCAGACCACCCTCCAGTTCCTCACGCCGGATACCGCCGCTGCCGTTGATTTGACAGAGCGGATGCCCGGCGGCGGAAACCGTTACAATAGCTTCCTCCGATGTTTCTGTTGTAAATCCCTCCCGCCGCAGCCGGCCTTTGACCTCTGCCAGATATTTGCTCTCGTCCATAGCGTTCCTCCCTACGTCATTTGTTGAGAATATGACAAAGGAGCCGCATCTTCCGATTGCGACTCCTGTATGTCTGTATGTTCTTCTGCTATTTCGGATACATCCTGTATCTCATATTCTGACTGCGACTTTTACTACACCCTCCTGCCTCTGCTCAAATAGTTCGTATGCCTCTGAGATGTCCCGCAACGGATATGTATGCGTAATCAATGGAGTAGTATCAATTTTACCTTGCTCGATTAGCGCCAGAATTTCAGCGCACTTGCAGCCATCAACACCGCCTGTCTTAAACGTCAGGTTCTTCCCATACATCTCCGGCAAAGGCAGTACCTGCGCTTTATCATAGAGCGCAACGATTGTCACAATCGCGTTAGGCCGGGCACATTGCCACGCCATACGGAAGGTGTCCTCACTTCCTGCCACCTCCAGTACAACATCCGCACCGCCATGATCGCTGTGTTCCTGTACAAAACTCTGAACCTGCCCTGGTTCTACGGTCAGTGCCTGCGGATAGTATTTTTGAACAAATTTCAGCCGTTGAGGATCTTTTTCGCAGACAATCACCCTTTTCGGATTTTTCAGCAGAACACATTGCAGCGTACAAAGGCCGGTCGGCCCTGCACCGATCACCAGTACAGTATCCGATGATTTTATCTCAGAAATATCTGCCGCCCAGTAACCTGTAGCCAGAATGTCTCCTACAAACAGGGCTTGTTGGTCTGTGACAGAATCCGGAATTTTATTCAGCCCCTGGTCCGCATACGGAACTCTGACATACTCTGCCTGTCCACCGTCAATACGGCAGCCCAACGCCCAGCCGCCGTCTGGATCAGTGCAATTGTTCACCCATCCATGCCTGCAGAAAAAGCATTCCCCGCAGAAAGTTTCTACATTCACGGTTACGCGATCACCGGGCCGGACAGTGGTGACTTCGCTCCCTGTCTCGTCTACAATTCCCACCATCTCATGGCCCACCGTGACTCCGGGAACAGCACGCGGAACATTGCCATGCTTGATATGCAGATCACTGGTACAGATGCTTGCCAATGTGATGCGCACGATGGCATCCCGATTGTTTTGCAGAACAGGTTTCAGCTTGTCCATAAGCGCAAATTGTCCGTTTTTCACATAGGTATATGCCAGCATAGTCATTCTCCTCGATTGAACACTTGTATTTACAGCAATAGTATACTCCAATATTGCCTGAATGCAAAGACTTTTTTGCTGTCCGCATTTATCTTTGTTCAAGGCATTTTTCCTGCTCCATGCACACATACTGGATGTATGGAGCCAATTATTCTGCATTCTGATATGAACAATTTCTATGCCAGCGTAGAGATGCTGTATGATCCTGCGCTGCGGGAGAGACCGGTAGCTGTGGCAGGCGACGAGGAGGCCCGTCACGGTATCGTTCTGGCTAAAAACGAGCTTGCCAAAAAATTTGGCGTCCATACCGGACAGGTTTTATGGGAGGCACGGCAGCAGTGTCCGGGACTTGTATGTGTTCCCGCGCACTATGACCGCTATCTGCACTTTTCTGCCCTTGCCAGGGATATTTATATCAGCTACACCGATCAGGTAGAGGCGTTTGGCCTGGATGAGTGCTGGATAGATGTTACCGGTTCAACCAGGTTGTTCGGTGACGGCATTACCATTGCCAACGAGATCCGCTCCCGCATCCGGCAGGAATTAGGGCTGACAGTATCGGTGGGCGTTTCTTACAATAAGGTCTTTGCCAAGCTGGGTTCTGATATGAAAAAGCCCGATGCCACTTCGGTCATCACACCGGAAAACTACCAGGAGACAGCCTGGAGGCTTCCGGTCAGCGATTTGCTCTATGTGGGTCCCGCTACCACTCGAAAACTTGCCCGGTTTGGCATTCATACCATCGGCGCGCTGGCCCAGGCAGACGTTGATTTTCTGTACTCCCTGCTTGGGAAGAATGGTATCATGCTGCATCGATTTGCCAATGGACAGGATCGCTCCGGTGTTCGCAGATACTATGCAGTACCTCCTATGAAAAGCATAGGCAACAGCACAACTGCGCCAAGAGATTTGACGTCTGAGAATGACATAAAAATTACGCTTATGGCTCTATGCGAGAGTGTGGGCGCACGGCTGCGGGAACAAGGCTGCGTCTGCACAACAGTGACCGTCGGGGTTCGGGATAACCGGCTGTCATCCTATAGCAGACAAGAAAAATTGCCGCAATCCACCAACAGTACAATGACAATATGGGAAACTGCCGTGCGTCTGGTCCGGCGCGGCCAGTTCAGCGGCATACCGATTCGCAGTCTCTCTGTAAAAGCCGGCGGTTTATCTCCCGTAGATGAAATGGACCAGATGTCTCTGTTCCCGGAAATACAAAAGGCACAGTGCCGGGCGGATATCGACCGGGCAGTGGATAAAATTCGCGCGAAGTATGGCTACTTCAGCATCCGCCGGGCGGTTACCCTGCTTGATCCTGTGCTGGACCTGGATGCCAGAGGAGACCATGTGATCCATCCGGTTGGCCTTTTGGGCACACTTTCTCATTGAAAATGGCAAACAGCAGAATTTCTCCTGATCCCGGTCTTGACAATCGCCGCGCCCTGGTATATACTCCTGAAACAGTCATCGGAGGAGATGCGCCCGCTGGAGGCGCAAGTCCGGATAAGATGGCGGGCTGAGATGCCCGTTTCTTATCTGGGCTTTTTTCTTTTCTCCTCAAAGGAGGTTCTTTTTGTGAAACAGACTGGAAGCTTTATCGAAGGTCCCATCCTGTCTCCCCTGCTGCGGTTTACCCTTCCTGTACTCTTGGCGCTGCTCTTGCAGGCGATGTACGGCGCGGTGGATCTCATGGTGGTCGGGCAGTTCGGACAGCCCGCCGATGTATCCGCCGTATCCACCGGCAGCCAAGTGATGCACACGGTTACCTCCCTGGTCACGGGACTTGCAATGGGAGCCACGGTGCTGCTGGGACAGAAGCTGGGCGCAGGCAAGGCGGAGCAGGGCGGGCAGGTGCTGGGCAGCGCCATTGCCCTGTTCACCGCGGTGGCATTGGCACTGACCGCTGTGATGCTGTGGACGGCCTCCTCGCTGGCGCGGCTGATGCAGGCTCCCGCAGAGGCGTTTGAACAGACAGTGGCTTATACGGATTTGTTCCGGCGGCGCGATATTCATCGTGGCCTATAACGTGCTGGGTGCTATGTTCCGCGGAATCGGGGATTCCAAAACCCCGCTGCTCACAGTGACCATCGCCTGTGTAGTGAACATCGCCAGCGATTTGCTGCTGGTAGGCGTCTGTGGTCTGGGGGTGGCTGGCGCGGCTCTGGCAACGGTACTGGCACAGGCGGTAAGCGTGGTATTGTGCTTACTGGTCACAAAAATAAAGGGCCTGCCGTTCTCATTCTCCCGGCGGGATATTCGTTTCCATCCAAGACATGGCGTATCCTGCGTTTAGGCGCGCCGGTGGCGCTCCAGGACGTGCTGGTCAGCATCTCGTTTCTTGCCATTGCCGCCATCGTGAACAGCCTGGGCGTCATTGCCTCCGCCGGGGTAGGCGTGGCGGAAAAGCTGTGCGGATTTATCATGCTGGTTCCTTCTTCCTTTGGGCAGTCCCTGTCCGCTTTTGTGGCGCAGAACATCGGCGCGGGACGGCAGGACCGCGCGAAGAAAGCGATGCTGTACGGCATGGGCGCTTCTCTGTGCTGCGGCGTGGTACTGGCCTGGCTGTCCTTCTTTCACGGGAGCCTGTTGGCCGGACTGTTCGCCAGGGACGCGGCGGTGATTGGCGCAGCGGCGGACTATCTGCGGGCGTATGCCATCGACACGCTGCTCACCTCGATCCTGTTCTGTTTTATCGGCTACTTCAACGGAAGGGGGAGTACCGCCTTTGTCATGGCACAGGGCATTGCCGGAGCCTTTCTGGTGCGTATCCCTGTATCTTTGGCGATGAGCCGGATGGAGCCGGTATCCCTCTTCCGGGTGGGCTTAGCGACTCCCTGCTCTACGGTGGTGCAGATCCTTCTGTTCTTGGGTTGGTACGCTTTGACCGCTGCACAGGACCGCAGACAGGCGGAGATTATCTGACAGAAGAATATTTACACAGCGCCAGCAAAAGCAAAGCCGGCGGTTATCCCATAACAACCGCCGGTCTGCTTTCTGCTGTTTATTTGTACCGGGCATTTACTGTTTCAACATTTCCGCATATTTCGGCTGATCCGCTTCTGACACACCCAATACTGTCATCGCCCGCTCCACTGACAGCCCCATGTTTTTGATGAGATTCTGAATCGATTGCAGTGTACCTTCCGTCAGGCCCTCTGTGCGCCCCTCCGAGCGCCCCTTTTGAAGTCCCTGCTGAAGTCCCTGCTGGAGCCCATCCTTCCGCGCACCCTCCGCAATATGGTAGTCATGAATCTCCATGATCTTCTCCTGATCGAATAAAGTTACCATAATTTCTGCCACCTCCTTCTGGCGTGTCGCCAAAAATGGCGCTAACACATTTTCTTCGATGCAGCGGCGCAGTGTCTCTTCAATGGCTTTCCGGCTGCGCCCATGCTTCTTCCGTTCCTCGTCTGAAATTTTGCAGAATCGAACGTACTGGTCAACGATGTCGCCAGTCCCGTTTCCTCGCAGCACTTTCACTTCTACATCCGCAGATCCTGTTCCCTCATACAGATCGGAAAGCCGCAGCACTTCCGGCACATTCGCGCGGTCGCCGGTGTAGACAACATACAACTCCGGGCGTGGAATCGTGACCGGTGCCGTTCCGTACAGATTTAGTCTGTATTCCTCCACATACTCCTTGTAGGTTGCCGCCAGATAGAGCAGCATCCGCAGTGCAATATTGACGGAGAAAATCGACTGCGCTTCCACCAGCAGGATCAGGACATTCCGCACCTGAAGTCCCACATCGTTATACATCCCCGTTGTCAGCACATTCTCCAGCGTGACCAGCTTGCAGTCCGCTTCCGTCACAGTGGAATCCTCCGGATGGAGTGCCAGATAGAGTTTTCTGGCATACTCCGGTTGTTTGAATACAAATGTAAAGACAGAATCTTTCACCGTGTACCGCATCTCTGACATACCATCACCTCTGGTTTCTAGTATACCACGTTTCTGCCCATTTGCCAACCTGAAATCTATCGGGTGATGTCTGTAAATTCTCAGAAAACCGCCGCTTCAAGAGTATCTCTCATTGCGTCAAAAAACAGAGAGAGCCAGACTGCACGGTCTTCTTCGGCCAGCGCACACGATTCAAAGGGAACCTCGGCAGCTTCATACAGCTTGCGCATGACCAATACAGCACCAGGGACGTTCCCCCCATCCAGCATCTCCTGCACCAGTTCACTGAACATCGCCAAAACATATCTGCCGCCTTCCATATCGAACAGTGTCTGGGAAATTTCCCAAGCCCTACCGATCGCCTTCTCATATTGTTTTATTTCATTTTCCATGTGATTTGTCCTTTCTGAAATATACTATTTGACCTTCATTTTTCGGTTGACCACAACACAAAATTGTGGTACTATTTCTACAGGGTTTCTTTAACCGCCGGGTTTTTGCGCCCGAAGATTTTTTTCAAAAATTTCTGACTGGCTGATGCTTATCCGATGCTTATGGGGTGAGACTGGAGAGACTGGGTATAAAAATAGTCTCATTTTGTCTCAAATCATGAGAATTATGAGACAAATGAGACGGCTTTTTACTAGAGAGACGACTTTCACTGTCCTCATAACCCGGAGGTCGTAGGTTCAAGTCCTGCCGCCGCAACCATAAAACCGCTGATTTCACACCGAAATCAGCGGTTTTTCTCGTCTGAAAGTTATGGATAATTTTTCCTGATGCTTATAAATGCTTACCGATGCTTACCGATGCTTATCTGATGCTTATTTTTTATTTTCTGCTGCACCGCTGATGCTTATCCGCTGCCGCTGCTGCTTATGCTGCTTACCAATCCATTTTCATCTCAGTCGCGGATGGTTCATCGTGTCAGATGAATACGAAAACAGCCTCTCTCACCATGGAAAGAGGCTGTTTTCGCATTTTATAAATAATATCTGTCATCGTCGGCCTCCGTCTGCTTAGCGTATCAAACTACCGCTACAGCAGCAGTATAGCTGACGATTTTTGGATTCTGTTCGAATTTTGTTAGAATTGAGTTTGGGTTATCAAATTATTTTTCCGGAATTATTTGATAGCGGCATACTTTTGCCTGTTATAAAACAATTTGCACCAATTCTATATATCTATAAAGTCTATTGCGCTTTTAAGCCATTATATCACAACCTACTCACGTTTACAATACCTATATAATGCGTGGCTTAGTGATCTGGTCTCAGATTGCACGGCTGACGAACTGAAGCTGATTTCGGATACGGTGATTGCCATGAGGGAGTCTATGCGTCGCTTGAAACAAACTAAGTGATAAACACGCCAGTGACCCCGAAGCAGAGTCTTCTGCCGCGGGGTCACTGGATTTATGTAGGAACTACAATTTCGACCTTTTCCAAAAAAGCGCCTCCATTGATTCTAGCAAAGACAATTTGCATGGAATAACTGGTGTGGCAATCACGAAAACGATTATGGCCAAAAATATGTAATAGGGAAAATGAGAATCATACCTGGTAGCAAATCAAGGACTGGCGGATCTTTCAGTTTTATAATGCGCAATGCATTTAGAAATTGGATGAAGCCGCCATAAGCAGAAAAATTACCTATCATGGCTTCGCTGAGGTATGGAGATATTTGAGTGGAAAGAAGATAAAACGCCCCAAGTATGATCCCAAGAGGAATCGCAATTATTGCAATGCTCCATCCACAGGCCGATGCAAAAAAGACGGCGGCTAAAAAATCCATCGTCGCTTTTGTGATTAAAAGCGTAGTGTCTCCGGAGAATCCGAGATCCAGAGCCCCTAAAATCCCTGATGTGCTGGCGCAGAACAGAGTAAATGCTACCAGAATAACAGATGATGCAGATTGATTTTGGTGACTACCGCTCCTGTCTGCCAGCGACCCGATTCTTTTGTCAATTTGCAGGGCGTGTCCCAAGAGTCCGCCAAGCAGAAATGTCAGCACGACCGCCGACAAATTTGATACCCGCCCAAGAAGCTGGACTCCCAAGGCTGTAGAGATAGTGGAAAAGTATATCATAAAATTGTCTTGCAGCCGTTGTGAAATATACTTACGAAAAAAGCATCCAATTGCGGCGCCCATCTCCGGCATTATGGCGCCTACTGTTACCGTGATGGGCGCGTCCGGTATTATCAAGGGTGTCTTGACCATGCTGACATTCTTCCACATTCTGGATGCCTCCTCTGGCGCATATATGATTTGGTACACCGTAGCAGATGGATTCTTCTACTTCCTGCCGATCATTCTCGGTTATACTGCCGCTAAGAAGTTCAAGATGAATGAGTTTACTGGGATGGCGTTAGGAATTGCGCTGTGTTATCCCACGATGGTAGCGCTGAAGGGTGGCGAGGCCCTGGGTACCATTTTAACCGGGACTGCTTTTGAAATGAGCTTCTACACCACCTTTTTCGGCATCCCTGTTATTTTCCCTGCTTCCGGCTATACTTCCTCGGTTATCCCCATTGTCCTGTGCTGCCTGATCGGTTCTAAGCTGGAAAAGTGGCTCAACAACCATCTGTCCGACATGATTAAAAACTTTATTACACCTGTGTGCGTCCTGCTCATCATGTCCACCTTAACTTATCTCATCATTGGCCCGGTTTCCGGCATTATATGCGGTGTCTTGACCTTGGTCTTTGAAACACTGTTCAATATCCCTGTTATCGGCGCAACTTTAGGCTGTGCTTTGGTTGGCGCTTTCTGGCAGGTGCTGGTCATCTTTGGTTTCCACTGGTCCATTATCCCTTTGAGCTACATCAACATCGCCAATCTGGGCTATGACTTCATCATGCCCGGCACCTTTGCCACTCCCTTTGCCCAAGCAGGCGCTGTACTCGCAATTATCTTGACAACCAGGGATCAGAAGCTGAAGAAAATCAGTATCCCAGCGTTTATCTCGTGCATCTTTGGTATTACTGAGCCGGTCATTTACGGTGTCAACCTTCCCAAAAAGAAGCCCTTCGCGGCTGCCTGTGTAGCCTCCTGTATTGCTGGTGCCCTTGTCGGCGCACTGGGTGCAAAGCGATATATCCCCGGCGGACTTGGACTGTTTGGCTTGCCTGGCTATATTGACGCAAACGGCGCTGGCCTGTACAGTATGTGGGTCATCTTAGCAGGTACTATTCTGGCCTTTGTACTGGCTCTGGCTATCACATTTGTCCTCTGCAAGAGGGAAGAAGCTGCAAAGTAATCACATTAGAGGCAGCATAACATACAGAGAATACGGGGTACAGCCATACGGGATTGTGGCTGTACCCCCTGGAAAAATAATCTGGGGAGGATCATTATGAGTGTATTTCCTGAAAATTTCCTTTGGGGCGGAGCGACGGCTGCAAATCAGTGTGAGGGTGCATATCTCACGGATGGACGGGGCCTGAGTAGTGTGGATGTGGTGCCGTTCGGACCGGACCGGATGGCAGTGGCACGGGGACAGTTAAAAATGCTCGCCTGTGACGCAGAGCATATCTATCCTGCCCATGACGCAATTGACATGTACTGCCACTATAAAGAGGATATCGCCATGTTTGCCGAAATGGGATTCAAGGTCTATCGTTTTTCCATCGCCTGGACCCGCATCCTGCCTGCTGGCGATGACGACCATCCAAACGAGGCGGGGCTGGCGTTTTACGAGAGCCTGATTGATGAATGCCTTAAATATGGAATTGAGCCGTTAGTTACTATCTGTCATTTTGATACGCCCATCGCGCTCATTGAAAAGTATGGTGGATGGAAAGACCGGCGGATGATCGACGCCTATCTAAAGTTCTGCACCGCTATTTTCACGCGGTATAAAGGGAAAGTAAAATACTGGCTGACTTTTAATGAGATCAATATGCTGCTGCATCTGTCCTTCATGGGGGCAGGGCTGGTCTTTGAAGAAGGTGAAGACGAGCAGGAAGTCAAATACCGCGCCGCCCACTATGAGATTGTCGCCAGCGCAAAAGCGGTGAAGCTGGCCCACGAAATCATGCCGGGAGCGATGGTGGGCTGTATGCTGGCGGCGGGTCAGTATTACCCCTTTACCTGCAACCCGGATGATGTGTATACGGCGATGGAGGCAGACCGTGACAACTACTTTTTCACCGATGCCCAAGCGCGGGGAGCTTATCCGGTCTGGGCGTGGAAACGTATGGAACGGGCGGGTATCCGGCTTGACTGCACGGAAGAAGACCTTGCAGCCATGAAGGAAGGAACTGTAGACTTTATCAGCTTCAGCTACTACGCCTCCCGCAGCGCCTCCGCTGACCCAGAAACGGTAGCCAAGTACCGCAAACCCGGTAACGCTGCTATTTTTTCCCTGCTCAATCCCTATTTGAAGGCCAGTGAGTGGGGGTGGCAGATTGACCCGGTGGGCCTGCGTATCACCCTCAATACGCTCTATGACCGCTATCAAAAGCCGCTGTTTATCGTGGAGAACGGTTTGGGCGCGGTAGACAAGGTAGAGGAGGACGGCTCCATCCACGACAATTACCGCATCGACTATCTCCGCGCCCACATTGAGGCAATGGGAAAAGACATCAGCGAGGATGGCGTGCCGCTGCTGGGCTATACCATGTGGGGCCCCATTAATCTGGTAAGCGCGTCCACAGGCGAGATGAAAAAACGGTATGGCTTCATTTATGTGGATAAGGACAATGACGGAAATGGTACGCTGGAACGCCGGCGGAAGGACAGCTTTTATTGGTACAAGAAGGTCATTGCCACCAACGGTGACGATTTGAGCTGAGGAGGGTATTGCGATGCGTTTGCAAATCTCTGAGGACCACACCCATCTTCTGCGGGATGGGAAGCATTTCTTCTGGCTGGCCGACACCTGTTGGAGTGCGTTTACCAATATCAGCGATGCGGAGTGGATCGAGTATTTGGATATACGGGCTGGTCAGGGCTTTAATGTGCTGCAGATCAATGCCCTGCCCCAGTGGGACCGCTGCGGGACGCTGCAGGGGTGGCAGCCGTTTTCTCTGATCGACGGGATGCGGTATGATTTTTCTGTCATTCAGCCGGACTACTTCCGCCATGCGCAGGAAATGTGTCAGGCTGCCGTGGACCGGGGGTTCACACTGGCGCTGGTTGTCATGTGGTGCAATTATGTGCCGGATACATGGGCCAGTAAGATTTATGGCGGAAACATCATACCAGAGGAACGGGTTGAGCCAGTTGTCCGTACCATCTGCGAGAGCTTTAACCAGTTTGAACCTGTCTATATTGTCAGCGGTGACACCGAGTTTGACAGCGAGGCGTCTATTGACCGCTACCGCCTGGTAACGGATCTGGTGGAACAATACGCGCCGCATTCCCTGAAGGCTTACCATATTAAGGGCCGCTATGACGGGCTGCCCCAGGAGTTTGGGGAACGAGCGGACCTGTATTTTTACCAATCCGGACACAACGCCGCCGCTCAGGCCATGTGCCACACCCTGGCGGAACATTTTGCCGGACGGAACCCAAGGCATCCGGTCATCAACAGCGAACCCTGCTATGAGCAGATGGGATATAGCCACAAGGCATACGGGCGCTTCCGCCGTCCGGAAGTGCGCAGCGCCCTATGGAACAGTCTGCTGGCCGGAGCCAGTGCAGGCATCACCTATGGGGCCCACGGCGTGTGGAACTGGCGGAAACCGGGAATGCCGAAGAATCCAATTGCCGGAGAGGGCTTTTTGCAGGCTTTGCCCCATGAAATGGCACTTCAATTTCCCGGCGCGGCAGATTATGCTTTCGCTAAGAATTTCTTTGAGGAACATGGCATTACTGCTTTACAGCCTTGTCAAGAAATTCTGTCGCAGTATGGCGATCTGATCCGGGCAGCCCGAACAGAACGGGAAGTTTTGCTGTATATGCCCACCAGCGCTCCGCTCACACTGCATGGCAGCCGGCAGGGGTACACCGCCTCGGCGTTAGATTTGGAGAGTCAAAGGGTGATGCCGTTAACACTAGATGCGGCAGAAAATTCAGCGCTCTTGGAAATGGCCCCGGTTTCTGGCGATGCTTTAGTTGTATTGAAAATTGATTAGGAGCTTCCTGTATACTTCAAAGCAGGGAGTTGACGAAAAAAGATACCTCAGGTAGATTTGAATCCTTACTGACCTGACCGTTAGTAAAATTCAAAACCAAGAGAGGTATCTGACATGAATAGTAAAACAAACACCCCGAAAAGGCAAGCAGGAAATTGCGGAGGAAGGATTGGGAGACACAGCGGCAAGCAGAAAAAGGAGAATATGAAAGCATTGAGTCCGGAGCAGGAAGCAGAGCTGAAGCAAAAGGCAGAGGAGATATCCAAGGGACTGCAATCCTACACTTGGCGGGATCTGGAGACTGGGGGCAAGTTCACCCATAACGACAAACTGACCTTCATCCGGGATGATATGCTCATCGTGGGATGCGACATCGGCAGCGAAAGGCATTATGCACGAGCAATTGATGCAAAGGGGCGAGAGTTGAGCAAGGGAGCGTATTCGTTCGAGAACAATGCCGAGGGCTTCCAGAGCGCGAAAGACTGGGCGCTTCACCTGGCGGCACAGCATGGCAAGAACCAAATTGTGTTGGGCGTTGAGCCGACAGGACATTACTGGTTTTCGCTGGCTGCGTGGATGATAGCGAAAGGGATCAGTGTTGTGCAGGTGAATCCGTATGCGGTGAAACAGACGAAAGAACTGGCTGACAACAGTCAAGCCAAGAACGATGCCAAAGACCCGAAGCTGATTGCGGACCTGGTAAAGAACGGGAACTATGGCGTGCCGTATTTGCCGGAAGATGTATACGCAGAACTGCGCGTTCTGTGTACGCTGAGAGACCAGCTCATGGAGGACCGGGTGCGGAACATGAACCGCCTTCACCGCGAGATGAAGATCGTGTTCCCGGAATACAGAGAAGCATTCGGGAAGATAGACGGCATATTCACGTTGAGCGTACTGGCAAATGCTCCGCTCCCCAGTGAGCTGGCTGCCCTGGGCGAAGATGGCGTAAAAGACATCTGGCACACAGAGAAACTGCGAGGCGGCGGATACAAGCGGGCCAAGGAAATCGTCCGGTTGGCCAGCGTGAGCGCCGGACTGACACAGGGAGCTGAGGCGAGAAAGATAGCTATCGTCAGCTTTGTCGGCAAGGTCATGGAGTTGGCTGCTGAGTTGGAGGAAATCGAAGCTCAGATAGCCCTGAAATGCCGGGAGATTCCTCGCGCTGACAGCATTTTGGAAATCAATGGTCTGGGAGCGGCGACAGTCTCCGGCATCTTAGCAGAGATGGGAGATATAGATCGTTTCGACGCAGCCAAGGAGATCCAGAAGCTCAGTGGGCTGGGACTCGTGGCATGCAGATCCGGTAAGCACCAGGGACAGACCAAAATCAGTCACAGAGGACGCAAGCGGTTGAGGTATTGGCTGTTCCAAGGGGCGCTGTCGGTGGTGTCGCACAACGAGGCATTTCGGCAAATTCATGAGTATTATACGACCAGGGCGGAGAACCCGCTGAAGAAGATGCAGTCGATTACCGTGATTGCGTGTAAGCTGCTGAGGATCATCTTCACAATCCTCAAGAAAGGCGTCCGCTTCGATCCGGATAAAATGCTGAGCGACATCATGCGTCCGGCACCCCTGGAAGCGGCAGCCTAACGAATCAGCAGAACGTCTTGCTCCAGAGTCCTGCCGAGTTTCCAATAGCAGAGAATGGAGATTGGGCTGGGCTCTGGAAAGAGCCAAAACATCGTGGAGGTCAGCCCCTCCGCCCCGGACAGACCGCCAACGGCGATGCTGGCTATGCGTCCGCTGATCTACTCAGCGCCATCTGAAACCAGCGGCAGGTCGGTGAGATTCATATCTATAAACAAGAGCTGTAACCGGCAGGGTATTTACACCATGGGGCTTAGACCCCGGTTAGGAGCTTCGCTGGCACTCGGTGTATGAACAGGTGGGACGAAGGAAGTTGGGACACTGATCCCCAGAGACACGGAAGGTTCACCATCATAGCTGACAGAGGGAATACGGCCTTCACAAGCGGGACGCTTGGCTGCCATACCCTCAACAGCTATTCTGTACCAGATACGATTGATGTTCTTCGCCAACTGGCTCTGTTTTGAGAGTTATCAATTTTAGAAAAGCCTTGAATTTCAACAATTTGGGGCTTGACAAGAGAGGAAGGTATTTTGTTATGGGTTTATTGGGTCTTTTTAAGGGGAAAGAGCAGGCGGCTCCCGCGGCTATTCAATTCCCAGCGGCCCTGGGCGCAGCGGCGAAGGGCGAGTATGTTCCGATGGAAAAGATCCCTGACGAAATGTTTTCGCAGGGGATCATGGGCGTCTGCTGCGGCGTGGAATCCAGCGAGGGCAAAGTATACGCCCCCATTGACAGCAAAGTCTCTCAGCTCACCGACACACTCCATGCCATTGGTTTGGAAGCAGGCGGCATGGAAATTTTGATCCATGTAGGCGTAGATACGGTGGATATGAACGGAGACGGCTTCAGCAATACGGTCAAGGTCGGGCAGACTGTGAAAAAGGGCGATCTGCTGCTGACAATGGATCTGGATAAAATCCATGCGGCTGGACACGCTGCTACTGTAATCATGGCAGTAACCAACAGTGATGATTTTTCTTCTGTTGATGAAACCGGCTCTGGCAGCGTACAGCCCGGCGATGGCGTCCTGCTTGTTGTGAAATAGCAATCGGTCAGTTTTCGGCGTCTGGTATGCTTCTCCAGCGGTACTCATTTGGGCGGAGAAAAGGCGCACTCCCCTTCTGGCGGAGTGCGCCTTAAAAAGCAACCATTTGCAAACAATACTTTTGTGCCAGCAAACAGAGCAAATCTAGGGGAAGCGGTTCACTAAAGGAGGAGTATATAGCATGAAACGTATTCTTTTTTTTGATGTTGACGGGACGATCTCCATTCCGGGAAAGGGCCCCAGCAGGGAAACAGTCCAGGCGATCCGTTCTGCCCGCGCAGCTGGACACAAAGTTTTCCTCAGTACTGGCCAGAGCATAGCGTACCTGACGCAATACATGAGATTGGTTTTGATGGCGGGATATACAGTGCTGGCGGCCACGTCATAACTGATGGGAAAGTAATCTTAGACTGTCCGATGGCGCCGGATATGAAGGAAAAAATCATTATGCCCGGCCATGAGACGAGGCATGTCTCAGCAAACGGACAGACTTCCCCCTTGGCGGGCAGCCTGTCCGTTGAAAATTTGGGTTGACGCCATCGCCTGCTCAGAAGTATCCAGCGCCGCGCCTGCGAACCATCTGGCCTTGTGTTCAGATGGCAATTTGTTCATCAGCGCCTGGAACTGGCTCTTGCCCTTGTTCGCGCCCGTAGCAGGCTCCAGCAGATCCTGCACCAGCTTAAAAACAGCCGCGCAATGCTGCTGGATCAATACCGCTGCTCCAACATATTCATGAACTTATCCAACTCTTTCTCGTCCATACTCCAGCCATTGTCCGCAGGGGGATAGACGCCGGACTTAACATCCTGGTTGAAACCGGAGGCGCCCTGAATGCAACTCCCAAGGACATCGGCATAGGTCTTGGCGTGCTGGGACATGGTCTGGGTCGGGATGAAGCCGAAGAGATCAAAGATGACCATCTCCGACCCATCTGCAGCGCCGCCAGCGGCCACGGCGATGACAGGGATGCGCAGGCGCTTGGCCACCGCGTTGGTCAGCTCCCGGCTGGTCATCTCAATGGTCATGCCGGCCATACCGTTCTCCTGATACTCATAGGCCCTGCGGAACACCTTCATGGCGTCTTCGGCGGTGACACCGGTGCGGCGGTATCCGCCCACATTGTTGGTCTGCCATCCGGAGAGGCAACCCACATGTCCAAATACAGCGATACTGTTATCTGCCATGGCCTTCAGCACCTCGTTGGTGACCCCCATGGGCATGACGCAGTCCGCACCATCAGCCAAAAGCCGGGCGGCCTCCTGAACGGCAATGGTCTTGTCTGCGTACTGCTGGGTTTGCATGACGGCATTTAGGCAGATATTGGGGGCCATCTTCTTCTGCATCCGGGTCCACCAGTGGATATTCTGAGCCCGCATCTCACTGCTCTCGCCGGGAGCGGTATAACGGACCAGATCCACGCCTGCTTTTTCACACATCATCGTGAACACAGGGTCCAGATAGGCGGTGCCCACCATAGAGATTTTTTTCCCCTCGTCCTTCATCTTCTGGAGATGCCAAACGGTAGTGTGGCCCTTCTTCACCGGGGACATCGGGATATCGCTTTTCTTCACGTCAACTTCTACTGCCATGATACTTCTCCTTTTCATGTTGTTTGAAATATGTTGTTGAACCTTCATTCCTTTTGGGGACCGGGGACACACCCCTCCACAGTAAAGCTGAAGGGGCGTTCCTGGGTAATCATCAGTGTGCCACCGTTGACATCGACGGTCTCGCCCTGCATGAAGTCGGCCATGGGCGTACACATAGCAAATACCACTAACGCCACCTCATCCGGATTCATGGCCAACGGTGTGGCATCAGGGGCTCCGGCCCCATGAGCATCCCGAACCGCCTTATACTCCGGCCCATATAGCGCAAATGCCTCCGTGCCCTCTGTGAATACACCGGCGCTGAGCATTCCGCCCGGCGCCACACAGTTGACATTGATGCCATACTGCCGAAGTTCCCCGGATACCGTCTTGGTCATGGCCACCACACCGGCCTTGGCCGCCGCATAGTAACTGTTCATACCGATACCTTTTGGACCTTCGCCCAAGTGGGCTGCCGAGGAGATAAACACGATCTTGCCCTTGACCTTGTTGGTCACCATGTATCGGGCGGCAGCTTGCCCCAGGAAGTAGCTGCCCTTCAAATCTGTATCCATGACCCGGTCGTACACATCCTCCGGCAGATCCAGATAGGAATAGCTGGACCACCCTGCCGCACAGGTGACCAGCACATCCAGCCCGCCATAGGTATGTAGTCCACTGCCTCGTAACAGGAGGCCACCTTGGACACATCGGTTTGGACCCAGCTGACCTCATAGCCTTTGGCCTTAAAATCCTCTAACGCTCTCTGGGCCCTGGCCTCGCCACGGGAAGCAATGACCACCTTTGCGCCGGCTTCGCACAACCGGCTCACCACCATATAGCCCAGCCCGGATGCGCCTCCACTGACCAGAGCCACTTTCCCTTTCATGCAGTTGACGAAGATGTCCTGCAGGGATGTTACTTTTGCCGCGTTCATGCGGGACAGGGATTCCGGATCGATCTGCCTCTGCCGCGTTTCTGTCATAGTGTTCCTCCTTGTCAAAGCGTATGAATAGAAACGAAATATATCGCTGATTCTATTTGCATTTTAACAGGACGATGGTAAAATGAAATACATAAAACTATGTAAATAGCGGAGTTCTCTCCTGCATAAATTTAACTATTTTCTTCCGGAAAACGACTTCGGTCAAGCTGATTCCAAAAGGCTGGGAGGGGCCAACATATGGGTACAGGGATAACAGGGAAAAAGGCCGGGCGTGTCTATCAGCTCCTCCTCCGTTGCGGTGCGCAGCGTACACTTTTCGAATTTTGCAGCCAGCTTGTCATGGAGATATCTGGACTGGTGCCCTATGACCAAGCCCGGGCGCTTTTCTTGGACAGATCCGGGAAGATCTGCAATTCCCGGCTTTTCGGTGTCAACAAGCGGCAATGGAAAGACTTTATGTACTACTATGAGAATGATCTGGTCTTCAGCAAGTATTCTCTGCGGGAGCCTATGCACCTGTCACAAAAGGAAAAAGTCTCTGCGCAAAACTATTGGTATGATCTGGACGAGGAAACAGAGCCTAAACGCACTTTTGTGGATGACTACGTCCGCTCCCTTCACCTCTATCACAGCTTGGGGATCGGTTTCAGCGATCAGGAGAACTGCATCCGCAGCATCATTGCGCTGGACCGAATGCAAGATATCCCCTATACATATCAAGAGATCGAACTTGTCAAGAAGATCCAGCCGCTTCTGGAAAATTACCATATTGACCTGCTCCTGAATGCGGGTGATACATCCGCCCCGCTCCGATCACTCAAACATACATATTTTCTTACCAAACGGGAGATGGAGATTGTAGAACTCCTGCTGGACGGTCTTGCTCCTGCGCTCATTAGTCAGCGACTCAGCATCAGCGTGAATACGGTTTACCGGCATATTGCGAATATTTATCAGAAGTGTCGCATTTCAAACCGCCAGGAGTTGTATAAGCTGTTTGTGCAACAGGGGCCGCACATCCGTGAATGATGCAACCCTAGATAAACCGAAAGGCATCTCCATACTTTTTGACGGAAGTCTACCCTGTTTTTTCACATCATCCACGTCCCACGTGCCTGCATCCGCAAAATGGATGCCCAGCTTTTGGGCCAGGATTTGGTCCGTCTGCTCTGCAAATACAGGCTGTCCTTCTTCTTGGCGACAATGCCCTCCAGTCCCTGCGCTTGGGTGAGGCGGAACAGGTCCAGCGCCTGTTCCGCCTCAAAAATGCAGGAAACCGCCATCCGCTCCGAATCCGCTGCAGCTTTTCGCAGATACTTTTTTCGCTCTGCTTTTTCCTGTCAAACAAATCCATCAGACAGACGCCTTCTCGCCAGATTCCGGCAGGTTTTCCCACACTCCGCCAGCGGGAAATGCTGTACAATCCTGCGCTGGACCTAGATGCCAGAGGCGACCACGTTATCCATCCGCCCGGCCTTTTGGGTACGCTCTCCAATTAAACTTGTAGTAGGAGAATTTCCCCTGACTTTGGCCTTGACAATTGTCACATCCAGGTATATACTCCTGAAACAGTCATCGGAGGAGATGCGCCCGTTGGAGGCGCAAGTCCGGATAAGATGGCGGGCTGAGATGCCCGTTGCTTATCTGGGCTTTTTTCTTGCTTTTTCTCAAAGGAGGTCATGTTTGTGAAAGAAACTGGAAGTTTTATCGAGGGCCCCATCCTGTCCCCCTTACTGCGTTTTACCATTCCTGTACTGCTGGCGCTGCTTTTGCAGGCGATGTACGGCGCAGTCGATCTCATGGTGGTTGGGCAGTTCGGACAGCCCGCCGACGTATCCGCCGTATCCACCGGCAGCCAGGTGATGCATACGGTCACCTCCCTGGTCACAGGACTTGCCATGGGAGCTACCGTGCTGTTGGGACAGAAGCTGGGCGCAGGTAAATCGGAACAGGGCGGGCAGGCTCTTGGCAGCGCTATTGCCCTGTTCACCGCTGTGGCGTTGGCGCTGACCGGCACGATGCTGTGGACGGCCTCCCCGCTGGCGCGGCTGATGCAGGCTCCCGCGGAGGCGTTCGAACAGACCGTGGCCTATATACGGATTTGTTCCGGCGGGGCAATATTCATTGTGGCCTATAACGTACTGGGCGCTATGTTCCGTGGGATCGGGGATTCCAAAACACCGCTGCTCACAGTGACCATCGCCTGCGTGGTAAACATTGCCGGCGATTTGCTGCTGGTGGGATTGTTCGGCCTGGGAGTGGCCGGGGCGGCGCTGGCAACGGTACTGGCCCAGGCGATCAGCGTAGTATTGTGCCTGCTGTTCACAAAAATGAAGGGACTGCCGTTCTCGTTCTCTCTGCGGGATATCCGGTTCCATCCAAAGCACACCGGACGCATCCTGCGTCTGGGCGCGCCGGTGGCGCTGCAGGATGTGCTGGTCAGCATCTCTTTCCTGGCCATTGCCGCCATTGTCAACAGCCTGGGGGTCATTGCCTCCGCCGGGGTGGGCGTGGCGGAAAAGCTGTGCGGCTTCATCATGCTGGCGCCCTCCTCCTTTGGGCAGTCCCTGTCCGCTTTTGTGGCCCAGAACATCGGCGCAGGGCGGAAAGACCGGGCGAAAAAGGCCATGCTTTACGGAATGGGTTCTTCCCTGTGCTGCGGCGTGGCGCTGGCCTGGCTGTCCTTCTTCCACGGGAGCCTGCTGTCCGGACTCTTTGCGCGGGATGCGGCAGTGATCGGCGCGGCGGCAGATTATCTGCGTGCCTATGCCATTGACACCCTGCTCACCTCTATTCTGTTCTGCTTTATCGGTTACTTCAACGGACGGGGCAACACGGCCTTTGTCATGGCGCAAGGCATCGCGGGGGCCTTCCTGGTGCGTATTCCCGTATCCCTGATGATGAGCCGGATGGAGCCGGTGTCCCTGTTTCGGGTGGGCTTAGCCACGCCCTGCTCCACGGTGGTACAAATCGCGCTCTTTTTGGGGTGGTATGCTTTGACCGCTGCGCAGGACCGCAGGCATACAAATCTTATATGACGAGAAAATATTTACTCAGCGCCATAACAAACAAAACCAGCGGTCATCCCACGACAACCGCTGGCCTGCTTTCTGCTATTGATTGTGCACTTACTGCTTCAACATTTCCGCGTACTTCGGCTGATCGGCTTCCGACACGCCTAATACCGTCATCGCCCGCTCGACAGACAGTCCCATATTTTTGATGAGATTCTGGATCGATTGCAACGTGCCTTCCGTCAGGCCCTCTGTGCGCCCCTTTTGGAGCCCCTTTTTCTTCCATGCAGCGGCGCAGCGTCTCCTCAATCGCTTTCCGGCTGCGCCCATGCTTTTTCCGCTCCTCGTCCGAAATCCTGCAGAACCGAACGTACTGGTCAACGATGTCCCCAGTTCCGTTTCCGCGCAGCGCCTTCACTTCTACGTCCACAGTTCCGGTTCCCTCATACAAATCTGAAAGCCGCAGCGCTTCCGGCACATCTGTGCGGTCGCCGGTGTAGACGACGTACAGCTCTGGGCGCGGAATCTTGACCGGCGCCGTTCCGTACAGGTTCAGCTTGCATTCCTCGACATACTCCTTGTAAGTTGCCGCCAGATAGAGCAGCATCCGCAGAAATCTTTAATATGCTGGTACTGGTGGGCGCTATCGAAATGAGCGACTGCCTGATCCGGGAGTTGATGGGGCTGGGGTGACAGCGTAGCGGGCAAGAGTAAGTTACTCTTTGATATTGCCCTTTTTTATGTTTTCTTGAATGATTTCGTCTGTAATTTGATATAAGGATTCTGATCCGAGCCGCGTTTTCTTTTGCCGCATCCTCTCTTGCTTTCTGAGTCTTTAAGTTTTCCGCATCGTAGGCATAAGTATCCCCTGCGTCAATTTCTACAATGTCGTGAATCAGACACATCAAAAGCACCTTTGCAATATCCACTTGTTGACTTGCATACTCCCGAAGAAGATACGCCATGATCGCCATATGCCAAGCGTGTTCCGCATCGTTTTCATTGCGGCCATTGCCGGAGAGGTGCGTTTGCCTAAAAACCTCTTTCTCTTTGTCTATTTCAAGCGCAAAGATAAGTTGCTTTTTCAATCGCTCATCCATACTGTTCAGCTCCTCGCAGAATTCGCTTTTTATCCTTACTATA
>Ga0137308_101174_pt1 | contig 28916 bp, 24 predicted proteins | sample Inofrocosms_June_FD_97181 | JGI IMG/M metagenome (GOLD analysis project Ga0137308, IMG submission 97181) | Mouse cecal microbial communities from Vienna, Austria - N-Acetylneuraminic and N-Acetylglucosamine D2O microcosms_June | ecosystem: Host-associated > Mammals > Digestive system > Large...
GGAAGTCATTTCCTGGATATCCCCGCACTTGTCCACCAGGACTTTTGCCTCATACCCCAGTTCCTCCAGAAGGGCCACTGCCGCAAAATATGTATCCATAATCACATACTGCCTGAATAAAAAGGACTGCATACTCCGCTCACCGAAGCTCTGAAAATATTCCTCCACAAAATGGGAAACCTGACTTCTCAGCCCGGTTTTCAAAAAGCGTTCCACCACCCTCCTGTCCAGCCTGCGCACTTCCAGAGAACCAATATCTGGTTCTTCTTCTGCCTGCGGCTTTGCTTTCAGTTCACTGCCAAACAGAATCTGATTCCGCTTTTTCAGATAACGGTACGCAAAAGCGTGGCTGGCTTCTTCAAAACATCTGCTCAATTCGCTGAGGCGGTCCACAGCCACCCCCACACCGCCGAAATACTCCACTTCCGGATAAGCCTCAAAAAACCCCTTTAACCTGGCGATAAACAGTTCCTGTATGTCCTCAATCTTTCTGTCCTCTGTCTCCTTTAAAATAAACACCCAGCCCTCAATCCCCAGTTCCACCATGAGGATTTCCTGCATACCGTCAGCAATTTCTTCCATCCCCTGAACAATGCGCGCCGCTGTTTCTGTTTTCTTTGTATCTTCCTTGTCAAAAATCTGAAGCAGAAGGATATTATAACGTCCCCCTGTCATATCCATTCCAATGCCCCGCCCCTCTTTCAACAGTGCCGCGGCCGGGTTCTTGCCCAGCACCAGCTTGCGGAAAAATTTCTGGCGTGCCAGCTGGACACTCCCCTGCCGCTCCTGTTCAAAAGCTTTTCGAAACTCCTGCTCCTTTTCCACCATCTGTCCCACCTTTTTCACTGCCTCCAAAAGCCGGGCCCCGGACACAGGTTTCAACAGATAGTCCGTAATCCCAATGTCAATCCCCTCCCGGGCATACTCAAACTCATCATACCCGCTGAGTATGATAATCTTCACCTCCGGCATCTCCTGTTTCACCAGACGGCTCAGCTCCAGCCCGTCCATAAAAGGCATTTTAATATCTGTAATGAGAATATCCGGCTTCGTCTTCTGAATCAGCGGATAGGCCAGTTCCCCGTCACTGGCCTCCCCCACAAATTCAAGCCCTTCCTTTTCCCAGTCAATATTGTACCGGATTCCTTCTCTTATGATAATCTCATCTTCCACTAAGAATACTTTGATCATAAAATCACGCCGCCTTCCCGAATGTCCCCAGACTTTCCAGGAGCATTCTTCTTTTGTGATGGGTGTTTTATACACCATATTTATTAAATCACTTCCACAGATAAAATTCAATCCCAGCGCGTATCTTAAAATATTTCGTAATAATCAAATTGACAACATTTCTTTTCCATCGTAAAATAAAACTATACTCATCAAAAAATTCTAAAATATCTATGAAAAGGAGGCAAATCAAAATGAAAAACTGGCGAAAATTGACTATATCTCTAGCGCTGCTTATGGTCTGCCTGTGTGCCGCTGTACTGCCTGTCAGCGTTTCTGCTGAAAGTATCCGGCTTTCCCACAGCTCTTCCACATCCGGGCGGGGAAATACAGTCAAAATCCGAAAAGTCAGCTATGACCCAGCCGAAAAATACGAACCGGCAAAACTGGAAATAGACTTTTCCCACCGTATCACCTGGAAAAGGTCAGCCCGGATAGTTTCCGTAAAAGACCAGAACGGCACTGTCTATGAAGCATACCTGCAGGATAGAGACAGTGATGAATGTGATGTCGCCATTGACAATTTAAAAGAAGGCCGCACTTACACCGTCATCATTGATGGCATCAAAAAAAGCGGCACAAAAGGTTTCCGGAAACTTACGCTGAAAGCGAAAATCCCTGCGGCAGACAAGAATCAAAAAGTAAAAGTCCGAAAAGTCCAGGTGGATGATGACAACGATGACTTTGACAAATACCAGACAGAGATTGATATTAAGTTCGCCTCCAAAGTCGTCTGGAAACGCGGCGCAAAAGTGGTTTCCGTCAAAGACTCTCAGGGGAAATCCTATCAGGGCCGCCTGACAGATATTGACAACGATGAATGCGAAGTCTATATCAAAAATCTAAAACACAACAAAACATATACCATCAGGATTTCCGGCATCAAAGCGCGGGGAGCCTCTTCTTATGAGACGATTTCTGTCAAGGTAACCGTCCCCCGCCTTTCCCATGCTCTGCGTGTGAAGGAAGCGGAATATGATATAGACTATGACGATTCGGATTACTTTCAGGACGGGATAACCGCGTTTTCCGTGGAATTTTCCTTTAATAAGAACGCAGCTTACAGACGTAACAGTTATATCATTGTCAAAGACACCTCTGGTAAAAAATACTCCACACGGAATTCCTATGTGGAATGGGACGGCGATGACTGCCAGGTGTATCTGTCAAAAGAACTTGAATATGGAAAAGTCTATCAATATGAAATCGTAAATGTGAAAGCAATAGGGGAAACCTCTTACACAACCTTAAAAGGAACTTTTATTGCCAGATAAAACAAAAAAGTTCACGATACACAAAAAAGGAGACTAAAAACATATGGATGGAATTTTATATGGGGCCGGTGTGGGCCCCGGAGACCCGGAACTGATGACTTTAAAAGCAGTGCGCCTGATCCGTGAAAATGAAGTGATCGCACTCCCCGGAGAAAAGGCTGAGGAGACTGTGGCTTACCAGATTGCCGTGCAGGCAGTCCCGGAATTGGCCCAAAAAACCCTGCTTTCTGTGAACATGCCCATGACTCACGACAAAACCATCCGGGACAAAAGCCACGACCAGGCTGCTGATGTAATCGAAACTTATCTGAAACAGGGACAGAACGTGGTATTTCTCACACTGGGCGACCCCACTGTATATTCCACCTATCTGTATGTACAGAAACGGATCATAAAACGCGGCTATCAAACAGAGCTGGTCAGCGGCATCACCTCTTTTTGTGCCGCTGCCGCCCGCACCAACACCGCTCTTGTGGAATGGAATGAGCAGTTACATATTGTTCCTGCCGCCCACAAGCCGGACAGCCGCCTGGATCTGCCCGGCAACTATATTTTGATGAAATCCGGAAAGAAAATGAAACAGGTGAAAGAAGTTCTTGCAGACAGCGGCCGGGATGTAATCATGGTAGAAAACTGCGGGATGGAAAACGAACACATTTATAAAAGCGTGGATGAAATTCCCGACCATGCAGGTTATTATTCTCTTATTATTGCTAAAACTCCTTCTTCCCGGGATTAAAATGAAATAAATTACAATCAGCCGAAAAAAGCGGTACAGCCCTCTCATGCTGTACCGCTTTTTATGTATAAACCAACTTCTGTAATCACTGTCTATTCTTACAGTCCAGTATGCTCCGCAATATATTTTCTTGCCTTCAGCGCATATTCAAAAGGATTGGCCACACCGGGGTCCTGCTCTGCTTCAACCAGAACCCATCCCTTATAATCTGCCTCTTCCAGAATCTTGAATAATGGCGCAAAGTCCACATCGCCGTCCCCTGGTACTGTAAATGTACCTGCACGGACCCCCTTTAAGAAACTCCATTTTTCTTTTCTGGACTGCTCAACAACAGATTTGCGCAGGTCTTTCAGATGTACATGGCGGACACGGTCCACATATTTCCTCAGAACCTTTTCCGGGTCTATTCCTGCAAAGGACAGATGACCACTGTCAAACAGCAGATATACCAGATCCTTGTCCACAGAATCCATAAAACGATCAATCTCTTCCTCAGTCTGAACAACTGTTCCCATATGATGATGGAAGGTGAGTACCATGCCTTTGTCCTTGGCGATTTTTCCCAGTTTGTTCAATCCGTTGGTCAGAAGATCCCATTCTTCGTCGTTCATCACATATTTGCCTTCCTGGATGGGCTGGTCCAGCATACCCTGGGTACTGTGGCTCTGCTCAGAAACGCCGATGCATTTGGATCCAACCTGGAGCAGAAAGTCACACTGCTTGATGAATGCCGCTTCTGTCTCCTCATAGGGCTTGCTGATCAGGAAAGAAGAAAACCACTGGTTACAGATGGTCATTCCGCGCAAATCCAACGCCTTTTTCAAAACTACAGGGTCTGTGGGATAATGGCTTCCCACCTCTGTTCCTTTAAATCCAGCCAGAGCCATCTCACTGATGGTCTGCTCAAATGTATTTTCCTTTCCCAGATCGGGCATATCGTCGTTTGTCCAGCCAATGGGAGCGATTCCCAGAGACACTTTATTCTTATCCAGCATAGTCGTTCTCCTTTTTACTTTTTATATTAAAACTTTGCCTCATGAAGCCATGTATAACGCTCATCCTCGCAGCGGTCTGTCTGAAGCCAGGGATTTCCCTCCAGATGGCGGATCATCCAGCAGGTATACATCATAAATCCCGGGGCCACTGCCTGGGGATGCAGTTCGCCGCCTGGAATGGCAGAAAAGCTTCCGTCCACACTTTTAAACACCTGATCCCCTACAAAACTGGCACCAAATCCTTCCGGACGGTCAAATTTAAAATAGTAGCATTCCGGCTGGGGATGCTGATGGGGCAGATATCCTGACCAGTTTCCCTTATCGTTGAGCACTTCTCCCAGTACCATATTGGAGTAAGGCGCAATGTCATGGTCAAAAATTGTATTGACACGGCGTTTTGCCACATCTCCGAATTTGCCTTTGCAGGAATATTTCCAGGGGGCATCCTCCGGTTTGTACAGGCGGCTGGCAAATTCTGCCTCATTCTTCGTGCACTGCACCAGAATCTCACTGTCTGCACTGGCCTTCACCGTAATCTGTTTTCCTGAGCTGCTGTGTACACACCAGGGGCCTTCTGTAAATACATCTTTTCTGGAAACATCCGCTTCCCCATTATCCCATGCAAACTTTATCTCACCTGAGAGAAGAAGCACAGCTGTCTCCTCCCCGTTCCTTCCAAAGCTCCGGCTCTCTCCCGCTTTCATCCGATACACCCGGACATCCATCAGCATAGCTTTATACTCGTTATCGTAAGTAACCAGCACCTGCTCTCCTGACTCATCAAATTCCGGATATCCAAATACTTTGCTCATTGGCTCATCTCCTCCATGCTAATATCTATCTGCTGGTGATCCGGATGCCAAAAGTCCACCGCAAAATGGACTTTCGGCCTCCCGAATCTATTAATATTTTCTCGCCTCTCTGCGGCCTTCCAGTACTCCCTCAGCAGCCTTTCTCACAGATTCCTTCGTGGAAGTCATGGCAATGCCCACATCCCACCAGGACTCGTATCCGTCTGTCATGGTTTTCGGAATGACTTTCAGGTCAAAGAGACATGCTATATCCTGTTTCTTGGCGTCCTCAAGCGCTGCTTCCAATTCTGCAATTGTCCGGCAGGTATAAGTTTTCAGTCCATATCCCTCACCGATCTTGGCATAATCCACAGGAATCAGGTCTCCTGTTGGCTTCTTGCCGTCTGTGTAGCGGAATTCAGTGGCCAGGCTTCCAATTCCGTGATTCATCTCCAGGTTGTTGATACAGCCGAAACCACAGTTATCAAAGATCAGAATGTTTACTTTCTTCTGTTCCTGCATAATAGTCATGATCTCACTGTGGAGCATCTGGAAGCTGGAATCGCCCACTACGCAGTACACTTCATTATCCGGTTCTGCAAACTTCACACCGAGAGTTGCTGCCACTTCATAACCCATACAGGAATATCCATACTCTGCATGATAGCCGCCCCTCTTATCTGTGGTCCACATTCTCTGCATACAGCTGGGAAGGGAACCTCCTGCCGTAATAATCGTGGCTTCCTCATCAATCACCCTGCGGATAGCTGCCAGAGCTGCTGTCTGTGTGATTTTTCCGTTGGTCAGTTTCACAAACTCAGGTACTGTCCTGGGATCTCTGGCTTTGATAATGGGCTCAAAATCGTCTCCTGTATATTCAATCCCTGCCAGGCGGGCCATTTCTTCATCCCACACCTTCTTTGCTTCCACGATCTCGTTCTTATATGCTGATTTATAATTTCTCGCTCTCAGCTTCTCTGCCAGTGCCTCAATTGTCACTTTGGCATCTCCCACCGCCTTCACTGCATCCATCTTATACGCGTGGAACCGGCAGTTATTAATAGAAACGAACTTCACTTCCGGATTTCTGAACAGATGCTTGGAGCTGGTGGTGAAATCGGACATACGGGAGCCGACAGCCAGAACCACATCTGCGTCTTTTGCAATAATATTGGAAGCATACGTTCCGGTTACGCCGATACCGCCCAGACAGTACGGATGGCTTGACTTACAGGCGCTCTTTCCTGCCTGGCTTTCACCAAAGGGAATGCCGAATTCTTCACAGAACTTCTCAACCGTCTCTCCTGCTTCTGAATAGCGCACGCCGCCGCCCACAATCAGCAGTGGTTTTTCTGCTCCTGCCAGAATCTCTGCCACATCTTCCAGTTCTTCTTCCACTGCTGCCGGTCTTGTGATGCGGTGTACTCTCTTCTTGAAGAAATATTCTGGAAAATCATAGGACTCGCCCTCAACGTCCTGACAGAGTCCGATACAGCAGGCGCCCGTTTCAGCCGGGTCTGTAAGCACGCGCATGGCGTTGATTAACGCGGTCATGATCATCTCAGGTCTTGTGATGCGGTCCCAGTATTTGCAGACAGGTCTGAACGCATCGTTGGTGGTAACTGCCAGGCTGCTGCTCTGCTCCAGCTGCTGCAGTACCGGGTCTGGCTGCCGGGAAGCGAAGCTGTCTGCCGGGAACACCAGAAGAGGAATGTTATTCACCGTCGCGGTTGCGCAGGCTACTACCATATTTGCTGCGCCAGGTCCCACAGAAGATGCGCAGGGGATAATTCTCCTGCGGTTATTCTGTTTTGCAAAAGCGATGGCGGCATGGCACATTCCCTGCTCATTTCTTCCCTGCATCACACGCAGCTGGCCGGGATCGCTGTCAAGAGCCTCCCCCAGCCCCACAGCAATGCCATGTCCGAAAATAGTGAAAAATCCTTCTACAAACTTTGTCTCTACACCGTCCATGGATACATACTGATTATCCAAAAACTTTACAATGGCCTGTGCCACTGTCATCTTCACTGTTTTTTCCATATTTTCTCCTTTCTGCCTGTTACCCCGGCATGGGAATCGTGACAGTTCTTTACTGCTCACTTTCTGCTGGCAGCATAAAATCCAGGACTTCTGAAAACGGCCGCCGGTCATTATTATGTTATTGCGTGCATTGTGCCTTATTGCGTGCATTCAATCTCCAAATGTTTCATGTATTCATAATATTACGCACGCGCCTGTTTGTCAACAGCACGTATTTTATTTTTTTAATTTCTGTCACTATCACTAATTTTCAAAGGGTTTTTTCTGCTATTTTTCCCATGCTATTATGTGCCTGTTTATGATAGAATAAGTTTAATATTTTATTTTCTATTTTCGCACGCATTTGCACGCAAAATAAATTTGAAACCTGGTATTTTCAGGTTCTTGAATATCTGCAAGGAGGATTTTCATGAACAAGTATCTTGATTTTCCAGATATGGACGGAACCCCGATTTCCATCAGCCAGCTAAACGAAAACAGTATATCCTTGGAGCCCCACTGTCATGAATTCTATGAACTGGTTTTAGTCACCAAGGGGTCCTGCCGACACATTTTTAACGGTGTAACTGTCCTCGCAGCGCCTGGAGATGTCTCCATTATTCCGCCTCATCAGGTTCATTGTTATAAAAGCCTGTCCGAAGTTTCGATTATCAACTGCTGTTTTATCCCGGAGAAAATCAACACCGACTGGCATAGTATATTAAAAGATATTTCCCCTGAGCAGAGTATTTCCCCCTCCCGTTCATCTGAGCATGCTCTGGAGAACCACTGGCAGCATGCCGTCTTTGACCCGGACACCCTGGGGCTTGCAGGCCCCGCCGCCAATGCTCCGGAACTGCAGGGGCTGATTCACCTGGATGGAAGTGAATATACCCGTGTGTTCTCTCTGATGCACAACTTAATCGAAGAACAGGAATACAACAGATTCGGAAAACTCTACATGAAGTCCGGTCTTCTTCAAATCATTCTGGTTCTTCTGGGCAGACTTCAGACGAAAAAACTCTCCCGGCTGAATGATTATTCGGACCGTAAGAAAAAGCTGGTCAACGATGCCCTGGCATACATGGAAAATCATGTGGAGGAGATTACCAGCTCAACGGAAATTGCTGAAAAGCTTTATCTGAGCCCAGCCTATTTCCGCTCGCTTTTCAAGGATATAACAGGAATGACACCAACAAACTATCTAAACCGCCTGCGGGTCATCCGCTCTCTGGAATACTTGGAGCGGGAAGACCTTTCCATTGCGGAGGCTGCAGGCAGGGTGGGAATCTACGACTCCAATTATTATTCCCGCCTTTTCAAAAAAACCATGGGTTATTCCCCCAGGTATTTCAAAAAAACAAGATAGCCAAAAGGGCCGGAAAGCATCTTTGTGCTCCCGGCCCTTTCATCTGCCTGTTCAGACAGATATTAAATTTATGCTTTCTTTGTATTTTTCTTCATATCGAATGCAACCGTCACTACGATGATCACACCTTTGATAATATTCGTGAAGTTATCGTCCACACCCAACAGTACAAGACCATTGTTGATAACACCCATAATCAGGACGCCGCATAAAACACCGCTTACACGACATACACCACCTGTATGGGATGTTCCGCCTACTGTAGCCGCCGCAATGGCATCCAGCTCGTAGTTCAGACCGGAACTTGCCGGGTCTGCTGACCCTGCACGGCCTGCCAGCATGATACCTGCCAATGCTGCCAGTGTACCACACCATACATAAGTAAGAACCAGGTTTCTCTGTACATTGATACCTGCCACCCGTGCTGCCTGGTCATTACCGCCGATGGCATATAAGCTCTTGCCAAAACGGGTCTGTCCAAGGATAAACGCAGCCAGAGCAAAAATAATCACAAACACCAGTACAATCACCGGAAGCGGTCCAATCTGCGCGCTTCCCAGGAAACGGAATCCATCTGACAGATTGGATACCGGTCTAGCGGTGAATATCTTGGCCGCCGCACGGCAGACCAGCTGTCCGCCCAGTGTGGCAATGAAGGCGGGCATCATAGTATACGCAATAATGGAACCCTGAATCAGTCCGATAACCGCTCCCATCAAAAGTCCTACAAGAATTGCAGCAATTGCCGGAAATTGTCCCACACCCGGAAGGATTTTGGAAGAATAATCCGCCGACTGTACCAGAGCACCAGTCACACAGGCAATCAGAGCCGCAGATGCTCCAATTGACAGGTCAATACCTTTTGTCAGGATAGCGAAGGCAACGCCGAACGCCATAACGCCTTTGATAGCCTCACCGGTGAGCAGTGTCTTGAAGTTTGCCAGAGAGAGAAAGTTCTTATTACCGATACTCATGATAATGATCAAAAGAACCAGCACTCCCCATATCATATTATCCGAAATCATTTTCTTTGTATTCGCACTCATTTGATCATCTCCTTATCCCGCCGCTTCCTCTTTATGAGAAGTCGCATATTTCATGATAATTTCCTGTGAAAACTCCGAACGGTCCAGTACTCCGCTCACATAACCTTCATGCATAATCACAATCCGGTCCGCTACCCCCATTACTTCCGGCAGCTCTGAGGAAACAACGATAATTGACTTTCCCTGGCCTGCCAGCTCTGAGAGAAGAGAGTGGATCTCAGCTTTTGCACCTACGTCAATACCCCGGGTCGGTTCGTCTACAATCAGAATATCCGGCTCGGTCAACAGCCACCTTCCCACCAGCACTTTCTGCTGATTTCCCCCGGAGAGGTTCATAATCGGTGTCTCCTGGGTGGGAGTCTTTACACGGATACTATCAATATACTGCTGGGTATCCTTAACCATCTGCTTCTGATTCAAGGGCATTCCATACTGGCCCAGATTCAATTTCGCAATACACATGTTTTCCCGGATACTCAGAAGACCCACGATACCATTTCCACGGCGGTCCTCAGTCAGAAGACCAATATGATTCTCAATGGCCTGTTTCGGGCTTTTTATATTCAGCTCTTTGCCATCTTTGATAATTCTTCCGGATTCTTTGTGCCGCATTCCGAAAATAGTCTCCATAATCTCTGTACGTCCGGCACCCACCAGACCTGCGAATCCAAGAATCTCGCCTTTTCTCAGGTCAAAAGACACATGACGCACCATACGGCCCGCGCACAAATCCTCTACTTTGAAAACTACATCCCCGATGGGACACTCTACTTTGGGGAACATATTGGTGATCTCACGGCCCACCATTAATTTGATTACCTCATCCTGAGTCAGGTTTTCCGCCCGCTCTGTTGTTATGTATTCACCATCCCGGTAGACAGAGATATCATCGCTGATGCGGAAAATCTCATCCATCTTATGGGAAATATAGATAATCGCAACGCCTTTTGCCTTCAAATCGCCAATGATTTTGAACAGATCCTCCACCTCAGATTCTGTCAGAGCAGATGTGGGCTCATCCATAATTACAATGGAGGCATTGTAAGATACTGCTTTTATAATTTCCACCATCTGCATTTTTGCAACGGTGAGATTTTTCATTTTCTCGTCAGGGTCCAGATCAAGACCCATCCTCTGGAACAGTTCCAGGCAGTCTTCCCGCATCTTCTTGTGGTCGGTAAAGATTCCTTTTTTGGGCTCCCGTCCAAGCCATACATTGTCACTGACAGTACGCTCCAGCACAGGAGATAATTCCTGGAATATCATGGAAATCCCGGAATCCAGAGCTTCACGGGTAGATTTAAAGTTTACTTCCTGTCCTTTATATATAATCCTTCCTGACGTGACCGGCTGGATACCGATGAGACATTTCATCAAGGTTGACTTACCTGCTCCGTTTTCTCCCATCAGAGTGTGCACCGTCCCGGGGCGCACCTGCAGCTTCACGCCCTTTAACGCCCTAACGCCGGGAAACTCTTTGACAATATCATGCATCTCCAGAACATATTCTTCGCTCAAACTTTAGTCACCTCTTCCCTTCTCCATGTTGACGGGCCCCTGTACAGACAGGAGCCCGCTTTGAAATTTTTTGTTTCCTGATAATTCTATTTACTCATAATCGGCATAATTGTCTGCTGTTACCGGTTCAAAGGGAACCCATGAGATAAATTCACTGTCCTCAGCAAGTTCAAAGTCAGTTCCTTCATTAATTGCCTTGCCTTCCAGCATGTTGGAAACCGCCATACATGCGCCGTATCCCTGTCCGTCCGCATCCTGGAATACTGTCATATAAAGCTCACCATTTGCTACAGCCTGAACACCGTCTACCGTAGCGTCAATTCCCACAACCGGAATGCTGGACGGATCAATATTGGCAGCTTTCAGAGCTTCGATTGCACCCAGTGCCATGGCGTCGTTGTTAGCGATAATACAGTCATACTCTTTTGTTGTGATCAGAGGTGTGATCATATCCTGTGCCGTTGCCCGGTCATAGTCTGCTACCAGAGGAGCAGACGCTTCTTTTGCGTTGATGCCCCCTTCCTCTAATCCTTTCAGTACAGATTCTGTACGCTGTTCTGTGTGAACCAGACCTTCTGTACCTTTTAACAGCAGATAGCTGATATCTGTCTTTTTCTGATCATTAAAATATTTAGCGAGATACTCTCCCTGATATCCACCGGACTGCATCTCGTCAGAACCTACATACACTACATTCTCATTCAGAATGCTGGTATCTGAAGGTCTTCTGTTTACAAATACTACTTTCATATCGCCGGCTGCCTCCACGGCTGCATTTGCCGCATCTGCGTCTACCAGGTTGATAATTACAGCATCGTTGCCATTATTCTTTGCTGTCTCTACATACTGAAGCAGTTTACTCTGGTCGTTCTGAGCATCCTGAGTTGTCAGTGAGATTCCCGCTTCTTCTGCAGCTGACAGCGCTCCGGCTTCCAATGTGGAGAGGAATTCGTCACGGGATGACATAATCAGGGTCACGCTTGCACCGCCTTCTGCGCCCCCTTCTGAGTCAGATGCCGCTTCCTGCTCTGTGCCTTCTGATGACCCGCCGCTGCTGGAAGCTGATTCGCTTCCGCCGCCGCATCCGGTGAGCATACCTAAAGCCAGCACCCCTGTAAGAATACCTGCAATAACTTTCTTTTTCATAAAACCTTTACCTCCGCTTTTCAATTTTTAAAAATTACGAACTAAGTTGTTTCATGACTGCATGAAAAAGACTCCCACTTCTTTACTGAATCACACAGCCCAAAAAACGTGTTGGAAACCTCCTTTTGTTTTCTCCCACCATTATAAAGTATGTACATACATAAAAAAGCACGCTTCACGAAAACATATAGAAGCCTCGGCTTTGTCACGTTGCATTCATTATACACTATCTATATATATTTTATTAGCACAAAATTATATTAAATTAGCACAAAACGCAGTTTGTTTGGCAAGAAATTCATATAATTAGTATTTTTCACAAATTTGCACGCCTAATTTTGTGTGTTTTTACTGCTTTAATACGTGCACACTATTCAAAACACACGTTTTATCTTGCTAAAATCGCCCCCACATCATTTTCCAACACCAATTATTTATGTCAATTCTGCCAAATGCGTGCAATAAATCTAATTGCCCTCAAATCATTTCTGTGATATAATTCCCTAAAATATATCACTACTTATAGACTATTTATTATAAATTTTCTGTGGATAGTGACGAAAATTTACATACAGCAAAACAGAGAAAAGGAGGTTTGCATCAATGGCAGTGACCATTCAAAAAATTGCCGATCTCGCCGGTGTATCCAGAGGCACAGTAGACCGGGCACTGAATGGCAGAGGCCGTGTCAATGCTGACGTAGCAGCAAGAATTCTCAGTATTGCCAATGAACTTGACTACATTCCAAAAAGCAAACGGAAAAAAACACCTGGAGACGAAAGACTGAAAATCGGCATTATAACCCAGCTGGCACAGTCTCCCTTCATGATTGAGATTTACAAAGGAATCCGCCAGGCCGTAGAAGAACTGTCCATCTGGGGAATTGAAGTTCTGGAACGCAGCAGCAATTCTGTAGACGAGAAAGAACAGCTGGCTGCCATGGACTCACTGGCCGAAGAGGGTATCCACGGCCTTGCCATTATGCCGGTAAACAGCAACGCTGTCTGCAAGAAAATCAATTGGCTCATTGAGGAAAAAGAAATTCCCGTGGTCACATTTAATTCTGATATTGTGGGAACAAAACGGCTGTGTTTTGTAGGTATGGATAATCATAAAAGCGGTTTTACAGCCGCTGGACTGATGCATATGATGACACGGGGGACAGGAAAGATTTTAATCATTACCGGATTTCTCAGCAATCAGGTGAACAGCCGCCGGGTAGACGGTTTCCTGGAAGAACTCAAGCACAGCGGTTCCGGTCTAGCCATCGCTGCCATACAGGGCAGCCTTGACGAGGCAGACGAAGTAGAAAAGATTATCAAAGACGCCCTGCACAACATTCCAGATATCACCGGCATTCTGGTGGTTTCCAGCGGGCAGGAAGGAATCATGCACGCTTTTAACAGTCTGGAGCTGAAAAAACGGCCTTATGTTATTATCTATGACCAGACACCGGCAAATGAACAGATGCTGTCCGACGATATCGTGGACTTTCTCATTGAACAGGACGGATATCTGCAGGGATACCGTCCGGCATATATCCTGGCCAATCTGCTGAAAAAGGGCCAGCCGCCGGAAAGCGAATACTGCTTTACTGATATCCGGATTAAAACAAAATATAATCTGTAACCGAAAAGGTGCACCGTATCTATTACGGTGCACCTTTTCTTTTTCATGATACCAATAGACAGCATAAAATCAGTACATATATACCCATCAAATGTTAAGAGTTCGAGCTCTTTCAAGAGTAAAAAAAGTCTTCTGTTCGCCTCTTAAAACAAGAATGATGAAGATTTGAACAAGACAGATTATTTACTGCTGCACAAATCCGTCCTATAATGTAATCGTCTTCAGGAGAAATGGATTACCTCCTCCATTGGCCGGGTACCCTTGCAAACGTACTCCAAAATGGATGTTCTGCTGAAGAAGTATCTGCAATAATTTTCGTTTTTAAAAATTACGAACTGACTTCTCCCACCAAATTAAGTCGATCCCAATCAACTGTATGTTGATTTATTGCAGATAGTCCTGGGCCGTGTACAGCGTCCCAGGACAAGAAAAACAGTCTTACAGATATCTGATATATATCAGGATAATTATGAAATACCGGGATATGATAAAGTTTCTAAATAACACGCCATGTGCGTGATTACATAGAAAAAATTAAAGGAAGTGGGAGGTTTTTTATGCAGTCACAAAAAAATTTTACAGCCACGCTCAAAAAGCAGGGTATTGTACTGGCTATGATTCTGGTATACCTGGTATTTGTAGTAATATCAGCACAGTTTCGTACCTTTAACAATTTCATCCTGATTTTGAGACAAGCGGCCACTCTGGCCATTATGGGCGCGGGCATGACCTACGTAATCATCGGAGGCAGCTTTGACTTGTCTGTGGGCTCACTGTTATCCCTGTGCAGCGTTGTATGTATCTCTCTGCACGACAGTATCGGTCCGGTTCCGGCGATGATCATCACCATCCTGGTGGGATGCGCTTCTGGAATCCTCAGCGGATATCTGGTTGGATATCTCAAACTGAATTCCATGATCGTTACTCTGGGTATGATGAATGTACTGCAGGCAGCAGCACTCATGTGGACCAACGGCAAATTTGTAGAGCTGAGAGACAGCAATGCCTGGTTCACGAAACTGGGAAAAGGGAGCATTGGCCCCATTCCGGTTTCCACAGTAATCATGATCATTTTTGTAATCATTATGGCTACTCTTTTGATGAAAACAGTATACGGCCATCAAATCATGGCTGTGGGCGGAAATGACGAGGCCTGCCGTTACAGCGGCATCAACAGTAAAATGGTAGTATTGAAAAGTTTCGTCATCTCCGGATTCTGTACTGCCATCGGGGCAATGCTTCTGTGTTCCCGTGGTGCGGCCGCACAGCCCACACTAGGTGAGAGCTATGAATTTGATGTAATCGCAGGTGTAATCCTGGGCGGAGCTTCCTTAAACGGAGGAAGCGGCAATGTGTACAAGACAATGGTGGGCATTCTGATTCTGACCATCCTGGATAACGGTTTTGTCATCATCGGACTCCCCTATTATCTCCAGTGGGTTGCACAGTGCGTAGTAATTTTAATCGCTGTTTACATAGACATCAGGGCAAAAAGAAAGAAGGGCGCATAAATGGATTTGAAAAAAATTAAAACATATTTATCAAATAATACGATTATCCCGATCTGGATTGTTTTCTTTGTACTTGCCTCTATTATTGTCAACGGATTTCTGGGAGTAAACAATCTGTTTAATGTATTCAATCAGAATGCCATGAAAGGGATTATGGCTATCGGCATGACTTTCGTAATCATCAATGGCTATTTCGACATGTCACTGTGTACAGCAGTAAGCCTCACCGCGGCACTGGCCTGCGGACTGGAAAGCTCCATCGGAATTGTTCCGGCAATTATCGCAGCCCTGCTGGCAGGCACCCTGGTGGGATGTATCAACGGAGTCCTGGTAGCTTACGCGAAAATCAATGCATTTGTGGTTACACTAGCCATGATGCTGGGATGCCGGGGCGTGGCATACCTGTATCATAAAGAACAGTCTATTATTCCCAACAAGACTGACGGAGGATGGGCATTCATTGATTTCGGCGCCGGAAAAATCGGCCAGCTGTCTTATATCAGCATTATTTTCATTATATTGCTTCTGATTGCCCATTACATACTGAAATACACCACGCACGGGCGCAATACTTATGCAGTGGGCGGCAATGAAAACTCTGCATTCAATGCAGGTATTAACACGCAGAGAGTTACCTTTATCAACTTTGTCATCTGCGGATTCTTAGGCGGACTGGGCGGCGTCTTATATGCGTCGTTTGCTGGTGCCTCCACCCCCACTCTGGGATGGCCGGATATGCACATGCTGGTAATCGCAGGCGTTGTGCTGGGTGGCAGCAAGCTCACAGGCGGTGTGGGAAATATCTGGTATACCCTGGGCGGTGTCATGCTGCTGGGTGTTATTGATAACATTATGAATCTGCTGAATGTGCAGACCTATATCTGTACTATGGTAACCGGTATGATCATGATCGGCGTCCTGTATCTGGACAAAATCATGATGAACAAACGGACAGAAAAGGCGAATCTTGAATAATTTTAACCAAACCATCCACCATGTATTATTCGTACCCATTGTGTACGTAATAATAGAAGGAACTACCATTACATTTCAAAAACAGGAGGAAGAGAGATGAAGAAAAAGTTATTGGCAATGATTAGTTTAACCCTGACAGCATCCATAGCATTGACAGGATGTATTGGAAACGGAGGAAATCAGTCGTCATCCACAGGCGGTTCAGCGGCAAGTGATTCCGCTGGCGGCAGTGACACAGCCGGCGATGCGGCAGACGATTCCGCAGGCGGCAGCGGAGACCACCTGATTGGCATGGTTGTAAATAACGGCGGCCAGGACCCCTATCAGACCGCATATTACAACACCATCAAAGACAAAGCCAAAGAGATGAATATCAATCTGCAGCTCCTTGACCCGGTGGGCGACGCCACCACACAGGCAAACCAGGTACAGGATTTAATTAACATGAAGTGCGATGCCATCATCATCTGGCCGGTAAACTCTGAGACAGGCGTTGCCTCTGCAAGAGCCGTACAAAAAGCAAGCATCCCCTGTATGACAGCCAACACCAACGTATCTGCGGACGGAGAAGAATTCATTAAATGTTATGTGGGACCTTCTAATGTAGAAGAGGGAAAACAGACCGCTGAGGCAATGCTGGAAAATATCGGCGAAGACGCCAAGATCGTGGAAATCACAGGTCCGGCTGGATACTCCACATCTCTGGAGCGCTCCCAGGGTATGAAAGAAGCCATCGAGGGAACCAATATTGAAGTGCTGGATTCCCAGACTGGTGAGGGAAACCGTGAAAAATGCCAGCAGGTAATGGAAAACTATCTGGTAAAATACGGAAAAGGCGAGATTGATGCTGTTTACACCTTTGACGACAATGCCGCTTACGGTGCATGGAATGCCATCGAAGCCGCAGGACGCCAGGATGACGTGAAGATTTTCGCGGCAGCATCCGGAAGCTACGGAACCATTAATTATGTAAAAGACGGCAAGATTCAGGCCACAGCTATGCAGTCCCCCCACTTTGACGCAGAATCCGCACTGGAGATGGCTGTTAAGCTGGCAGACGGAGAAGAACCGGAAGAATTCTACAATTACATAGATACACCTGTGGCAACACCAGACAATGCCGACAGTCTGGACCTGGGCGAGGAGTGGTAAAATCATGAGTAATGAGTATGTTTTGCAGATGAAGAATATCAGCAAGACATTTCCAGGCGTAAAAGCACTGAACAATGCCTCTCTGGACCTGAAATACGGTGAAGTTCTGGCATTGTGCGGGGAAAACGGCGCTGGAAAGTCCACGTTGATGAAAGTGCTCTCCGGAGTTTATCACGCAGATGAGGGGTCCGGTGAGATTCTATATCAGGGGAAACCCGTCCGCTATAACAGCCCTATTGAGGCAAAAAATGAAGGCGTTGTGCTGATTTTCCAGGAATTGTCCCTGGTTATGGATTTAACAGTTGCAGAGAACTTATATCTGGGCAGCCTGCCGAAAAAAAGCGGCAGGATTGACTGGAAGAAAATGAATAAGGATGCTCAAAAAGTTCTGGATGAACTGGAGTGCCCGGCAAAACCACAGGATGTGATCTCCTCTCTGCCCATTGCCCAGCAGCAGATGGTAGAAATCGCCCGGGGAATTGCTCTGGGAGCAAAAATCCTGGTATTGGATGAGCCCACATCTTCTCTCACAGAAAAGGAGAAAAATTCTCTGTTTAAAATCATCAACAAACTGAAAGCTCAGGGCGTTGGTATGGTATATATCAGCCACAAGATGGACGAAATCTTCGAAATCAGCGACAGAGTGCTGGTCATGAGAGACGGACAGCCCACCGGTGAATTCAACACCAAAGACATTGGACTGGACCACATTGTAAACGCCATGATCGGGCGTTCCCTGGATGACTACTATTATAAATGTAAATGGGAACCAAAAGAAGAAATCCTGAGAGTGGAAAATCTCAGCCTGAAAGGCTATTTCAGGGACATTTCCTTTAAGGTCCACGCCGGTGAAGTGGTGGGATTCTACGGTCTGGTGGGTGCGGGACGTACCGAGATCATGGAGACCATCTTCGGCATCCGCAAAGCAGATTCCGGAAAAGTCTTCCTGGAGGGAAAAGAACAGAAAATACACAGCAGTGTGGATGCAGTAAAAGCAAAGATCGGTTTTGTGACAGAGAACCGGAAAGAACAGGGTCTGGTGCTGGAACAGTCCTGCCGGGAAAACACCATTCTGGCAAAACTGCCATGGATTTCCAAACGGGGGTTTGTGGATGAGAAAGCTACTCATGAGATTTACAGAGAATATCACGATAAGCTGCAGATTTCCACACCCAGTTCCGAGCAAGAAGTGGGGAATCTGTCCGGCGGCAACCAACAGAAAGTGGTACTTGGCAAATGGCTGTGCATTGGGCCGAAACTGCTGATTCTGGATGAGCCCACCCGCGGTATTGATGTGGGTGCCAAATCTGAGATTTATAAATTGATCGCCAAGATGGCAGAAGAGGAAGGAAAAGCGGTGATTATCATTTCCTCAGAAATGCCGGAAGTAATGGGAATCAGCAACCGGGTGATCACCATCGCGGCAGGACGCCTCACCGGAGAGCTTGTGGGCGATGAGGTGACAGAAGAAAGCCTGATGAGGGGAATTTTGATTACGGATTCTACTCAGAAGGTTTGATGAATAGGATATTTGTTTTTGCAGGCAGGAGACATTCTATAATTATGTCTCCTGCTATTTTTATTTTTTTGTGGAGCAATTGCGGGGAATACCTATCAAGTCACGAGTCTGGGCAGAAGAAACAAAACGGAGCTCAAAACCGTTTTGAATTCGCTCCTTATTTGTTTATTCTGCCCAAACTCTGGCTGTGGAATAATCGGCGTTTTTTCAGACATGTTACGCTACGGTGGCAGCTGTAGAAAATTTTATGCGTGGTAGATATTTTTTGTCTGCCGGGAAGGATTCACCCTCTTAAATCTTATGGCCCGTTCGGGTGTGGTTTCAAGACAATCCTCATCACTACTATTATCTTCATCAAAAAACTCAATACGGCATAGTCATATTTTCCGCTCTATCTTCAATTGGTTTACTTCCTCAAGGGAAAGACCTGAAATATCTGCAATTTCTTCCAAAACATATTTCCCCGCTGCCAGCATACGAAGCGCTGCTTCTTTCATACCGTCTTTTCTTCCCTTCTTTATCCCCTCTTTTAAAGATTCATTTCTCATATCTTCCATAATGCGGCACATCTCGCTCACTCCTTTTGGATTTTCTTTTAGATACCGGGTTCTCTCTGCCATCAGTTTATAATTCATATCCGATGCCTGTGTACAGTTAAAGTCATGCATGAGTTTTCCCAGTTTGTTCTCTCCCCGGTATTCTCCATTTACATACAGGATATGTTCCCCATCCTCAAAGGGTTTTCCCGTGGCAAGGTTAATCCTCTCTATGGGATATACCGGTTCGCCTTTGCCGTAGAAATCTTTCTCTGTTATGAAGATCGTGTACGTGTCCGGCAGTTCTTTGAATTCCTGCCCGGAATGCAGATTTTCTACATCCATCACACTGGAATGATATCTGGCCCTGTGCGGGTCTGCTCCCTTTTCCTGCCTCTGGATCTCCATATCATATCTTTTTCTGGCTGCATCTGTTCCGTATGCGTCCAGGCAGATTGAACGCGCCCCTGCCAGCCTTTTCATATCTTTCTGTGTTTCGCAGCTAATAATAGTCAAATCCTGCTTATCTACGATAATGCGCAATACAAATTCTGCCAGCGGTATATTATCCTTGAAAAGGCAGCGCATAAAATCGTCGTCCATAGGCCGTAAATCACGCAGTCTCTGTAAATCTTCCTGATGCTGCTTTTCTTTTGCTGTCAATTTTCCACCTGCCTTTCTCATTTTTATAGTCTCATATTAGCATAAACATTCCTATTTTACAAGCCAGAAGCCATGCCTCCGCCGCTTTCACATGATGGCCGCTTCCACAGTATAACCGCAGAGACAATTTCCCCGCAAATGACAATATAAATGAAATTTTCAGCAGATGGCAGTATGGATTTCTATGTAATGTAATAGTAAGATTACGAAAGACAACTTGAGAAATCCAGCTATTACTTTCACAACCAAAGGAGGACATTACTATGACCAGATCGCAATTGATACTGGATGTCATTAATAAGAAAAACACTTCATACCTGCCCAGCCAGTGTACCTTTTCTTCCAGGTCGAAAAAAATCGAAGTGGCCGGGTATCTGGGGCTGACAGAGGATGAAGTGGATGTTTATCTGGGAAACCATATTAAATTTACTGCAATACTGGATGATATTATCCAAGTGGACAAACTGGACCCCCACAGGATGAAGGCCGCACGGGACGCAGGCCGGTACCTGGATGTTCCCGGCGAAGATGGTATGATATACGATCTATGGGGAATGAAGTATAACGTCAATGATGGAGGTTACTTTAATTACTGCCATCCTCTGCAAAACTGCGACGAGGACGACTCCCTGCTGGACGATTATCACGCTCCGGACATCACAGATATGGATACTTTATTTTCCATTGCAGAGGAAGACCTGAAACAATACGGCAGCGATTTTCTTGTGGAATTAAGCGGGTATAACCGCATTTGGGAAAAGGCGGGATTCCCCGCCTTTTTTAACTGCTTATGTTCAAAAACCCTTTTTAACGTGTTTCCTGAATCCACTTACGAACATCTTTCACCCAGCAGCCGAACCGATCAGGATCGTTCTGGCAGGTATGGGTATCTTTCAGAATAATCTCTGCGCAGTTTTCTTTTGTATTATTCAGCATATGTTTCACATACCCTTCCATGAATTCTGTATTATCCGGAAGATAATTGTTCAGGTAGTAGGAGGGATTGGGCTTCCAGGAATACACTGCTTTTTTGCCAATGCCGGCCGCGCATTTTTCCACATCTGCCCAGGGAGATACGGAGATGCGTCTGATGGGCTCAATCTTGAAGATGTACGGCAGTTTATTATCCGCCGGCTCACAGCATCCGTAGGCGGTGAGTCCGAACCGGTCTGCCACCTTCTTTTCATGCTGCATCACGAATTCCCAGTGCTGTTCCGGTCCTACCATGGTGAATTCCTGGGACTCTGTGAATCCGAAGAAATCCTTCAGATCTGTACACACCCTGTCGTCATTGGGCAGTTCATGGGTAAAGCTCTGTCCGCCGGAGCCGCTGTATGCCTGATTGCCGTTACAGGTCAAAAGCCCCTGCTCCAGATACTGATCCAGCAGGCCGTTGTAGCCGTCTTCCATAATCTGCATTGCCTCGTGAAGCATCTCTGGTTCTTCATAGATATCGTACATTACCTGCTCCAGACCGCGGAAGTCAGAATACGTCTCCATCATGGCAATATAGAGATATTTCAGCCCCACCAGCCGCACATCCAGAATATCTCCCAGAACATCCTGATGCAGTTTCAGCTTCTCCATGGTCTCTTTCTCATGATAGATGACTTCCGGGGTACCCAGTCTGGACAGCTGGCTGGGTTCTTCCAGGATCGGCTCAAAGTGCTTTGCCCCATCGTCAAACATAAAGTCTTTCTTCCACGCCAGCGGCACATCCCCCAGACAATTGTCACGGAAGCTCACATTGGCAAAAGCGGAATTTGTATGGTTTGGATTCAATTTGTCCCAGCCTGTATCAGTAATGATTTTCCTCACTTCCCAGATATTGGTTACCGGCACATCGTCGTCAATGACATTTGCCCGGAATAATCTGGCCCGCAGAAGCCACTCCATCTCCCTGGCTTCTTCACACTCACACTTTAACGATTCCGGTGTGATAATCTCTCTCCAGGACATTTCCGGGAATACGGCGATTACAGGGTCTGTGGTCTTCAGATCATTGTGGTTATACCACAGCTCTTCCCTTCGTTTCATTTCTGGTCTCTGTGAAGCGTCCTTTACCTGTTTTGCTAATTCGCGGATAATCTCTCTTTCTGTTGATGTGATCATTGCACTGCCTCCTAGCCTTTTATATTTATCGTATCTGAAAACTTTTACAAACTCTCTTTCAGCAGAATATTAATCTTGGAATATAAATGTTTTCTCGGGGGCTTTTTGTCATAAATCAGATAATTCATGAGAACTTCCATTGCCTGTCTTCCCTGGGTTACAATCTCACTGTCCAGGGTGGCTGTCACAATCCCTTTTTCCATCAATCTCAAAATATCCGGATAGTCTTCATAGCACACAAGACGGACATGTCTGCTTCTGTATGCTTCCAGAACACTCCCCACGGCTTTTACTCCGCCGCAGGTGATGAAAATTCCAGCCAGCTTTGGCTCTCTTTCACACAGCCTGCGCATTTCTCTTTGAATGATTGACTCACTTTCCTGGGTGTAAATGCTTGGCAGAATCTCCACTTGAGGGTATTCTTCCTCCATCAGCCGGCGGAAACCACTCTCCCTTGTTCCAAAAGGAAACGACTGATAGTCATCGCCGTCACTGGTAAAAACCGCCGCCTTCCCTCTGCCGCCCAAAAATTCTCCCATAAGCCGCCCAGCTACCTGGCCGGCCTTGAATGCTTCCTGGCCGATATAGCAAAGCCTCTGGCTCCCTTTAATGTCCGTGTTGACTGTGACAACCGGTATCCCCTGTTCTGCGCACTCATTAATCCTGCCCACAATTTCCGGTGAGTTGATGGGACTTAATATAATCCCGTCTGCCTTCTCTTCTATGTACCTTTCCAGCAGCTCCGCCTGGCCTGCCACGTCCGGATAGGCGATGGCGCAGTATTCTGTGTCCACCTGAAAAGACCCGAAGTCTTTCAGCGCTTCTTCCATACCGCTTTGGAGATAGGGCCGCGCATCCACTTCCAGCAGAATCACTTTGATGCAAAGCCTGCGCTCCTGCATTTTCAATGCCTTCCCTATAGGATTAATCTGGTAATTGTTCTCATCTATGATTTTCTGTATTTTCTCCCTTACCGCGTCACTGACTCCCGGCCGGTTGTGCAGCACTTTATCTACCGTAGACCGATGCACCCCGGCTTTTGCGGCAATCTCTTTAATTGTAATGCCCATGCTATCTCTTCCCTTTCTTTTCCAGTTCCTTACCTGTTATTTTATCATAACACGCCAAACTCTTCCAAATAAAAGAAAAGTTTTCTGAATGTGTTTGAAAATCAATATTGAGAATGAAGGAGGTGATTTTCAAACACACTAAAAGTCAAGACAGCTTTCCCATTTTTGTCATACAAGAATATTTGTAATATTCCACAAAATTTTCTGCTAAACTTTGGTATAAGCGTTTATTTCCTTGATGACAGTTATATTATATGATAAAGATATGAGACAGTAAATAATCTGTCTTGCCAAAATCTTCATTAATCTTGCTTTACACCAGAAAGGAAACTGCCTATGAAATCTGTAGATATCGGTACACTCTCAAACTCTGTCTGTTTCTCCTTCACGCCTGCGGAACTGGCCAAAGAGCTTTATTTCTACCCTACCTGGTGCGGCCACTTTTTCTGCACCAGCGCATATTACATGAAGCGGAAAACTTATCCCCCTCTGCTGGTGGTCTATGTCCGGGAAGGGCTGTTTCATGTAGAATACCGAAACCAGGTCTTTGATGCCAAAAAAGGCGACGTGGTTCTTTTGGACTGCTCTGAACCTCACTATTACCGCGCCCACGACGGCCTGGAATTTGTCTATATGCATTTTGACGGCTCCAATTCCCATGAGATCTGCCAACATATTCTGGACCAGCAGGGCGCCCTAATCCGCCATGAAAACAATGCTCTGATTGGAAACCTTCTATATAATATGGTATACTTTTACCAATCCGGAGAGGTGGAAACCATGTTTCAGAGTTCCATGCGGATTTACCATGTATTCGAATACCTTCTGGCTCCCGACAGCCTGCAATATGAAAAGGACAATCCTGTGGACCAGGCCATCCGTTATATCCGCTCCCACCTGGCGGAAGCCATATCTCTGGAAACCCTTGCCGCTGAGACCAATCTGAGCACTTACTATTTCGCGCATATCTTCAAAGAGCAGACTGGTTTTTCACCCATTGAATTTGTCATCAATACACGGCTGGACCAGGCAAAGGTTCTGCTGGTACATACCACCAAATCTGTCGAGGAAATTGCTTATGAAGTAGGGTATTCATCCGCCAGCAGCCTGACCAATATTTTTACGAGAAAAATCAACTATTCCCCCGGCCAGTACCGCAGTATGCACCGTGGCCGATAAGCCGAAACAGCAACAAAATAAGCAGCAGCATCCCTACAGAAAGTACTGGAAATATACCGCTCATTATGATAGTATAGGTAATAGAAACATTAAAGACCCCAAGATATAGGAGTTCCGTACATATGACTATCGACTGCAACGAAAAAGAATTACAGGCTATGGCAGAAATGCATAAAGGAAACAGGGAAGAAGGCGCCCGTCTGCAGGAAGAATTCATTACAGAATTCAGAAATGAGTATAAGGATAAAGACCACTGCCCCTGCCAGGAAGCCTGTCCTTATCACGGAAACTGTAAAGAATGTGTGACGATTCACCGGGCCCATCAGGAACATGTCCCCAATTGTATGCGGCCCATTCTAAATAAAAGAATAAAAGTTCTATCTGAACTGACAGAACATACAATTGTCGATGAGATCCCGCCTTCCGAATAAGTATTCGTGCAAAAAAGGTTAGACCCTGAGTCTAACCTTTTTGGTATTTTCACCTATTTACTGATTGTCTGTTCCAACGCATTGATAGATGTCTGTACCCCTGCATCCACAGACATGGTCATATCCTCCATCTCCAGCGACACATCCCCGTCATAACCCATCATGCTCAGCACAGAGAAAAATTCTTTCCACCACTGAAGATCTTTACCACATCCCACAGCCACATAATTCCACACACGGTCCCCTGTCTCGGTTACCGGTTTCGGTTCTGGCAGGCCATTCAAATCGGCCAGCCCCCTCTCAATGCGGGCATCTTTGCCGTGGACATGGAAGATGCAGCCTTTCAGCGCCCGGGCCGCCGCAATGGGATCTGCCCCAAGTACGATCATATGGGACGGGTCCAGATTGATGCCCACCATGGGGTCTGTGGCATTTCTCAGCTTCAGCATAGTCTCCACCGACCACACCATGGTCCCCGGAAATTCCTCGATTGCAATTTTTTCCACGCCGCATTTTTTACAGTGTGCTGCATATTCTTTCCAGAACTCAATGGTAACCTTCCACTGATACTCATATGCCGGAGCCATAAAATCCGGCCAGGAAACCGTAGAGGTAATCCAGTTGGGAGTGGTATCTGTCTCATTTCCCGCAGGAAGCCCTGCCATAGCCACAATCTTTTTCACACCCAGCTTTTTGGCCAGCTCTGCGCAGTCATACATAGAGGCCCTGAACTCTTCCCCTGTCTTGGACGGCCACAGAGGGTTGCAGGAGGTATTCAGCGCTGAGATTCTCATCCCCCGTTTATCAAGCTCCTCCTGAAAAGCCGCCAGCTTATCCCCATCGGCCAGCAGTTCCTTTGTATTGCAATGTTTCCTGGCTCCCCAGCCTCCCGCAGTCATCTCCACCGCGTCAATTCCCAAAGACTTCACTTTATCAAGCATTTCTGTGTAAGACAAATCTGCGAATACATCTGTACAAATTGCAAGTTTCATTCTCCATTCTCCTCTCATTTCATCAGTCTGTTACAGATAATTGTAAAAGTTCTTTCTCTATCCGTTCCCGTGCCTTTGGTGCCTGCCGGTCCATTTTTTCAGGAAATCCAAACATAGACACACAGGCGATATTGTCTCCGCCTTTCTTTGGCGCATCTGCCCTCAGCTGCTTATTAGCAAAGTCCATCTCTCTCAATGTCTGAAAGATGCCCTCAAAGTCCACATCTCCTTCTCCCATAGCCAGATGCTGATGGATAGTCACATCCGCCTTTCCTCTTGCATTCAGCCAGGGCGGGTTGGCAATGTACCGGCAGTCCAGCGTCTGATTGAAAGTATCTGCAAACAATACGTGTGTCAGATCATCTCCTGCATACCGGAGCATAGAACGCACATCCCCTTTTCCCTCATCATAGAAAAATCCATGGGGTGCGGAATACACATACCCCAGATACGGCGACCGGAAAGACTTCACCATATCACAGGTCTCATTGTTCCATTCACAGAAATCATAAGGATGGGACTGGATTTCCACCCGGATTCCTTCCCGTTCAATCAGCGGCAGCAATTCTTCCATAGACTGGAACCACATGCCATTGCAGATTTCCTGCTGATTGGGATCGCCGGATAACTCCGTGTTAATCACCGTCACCCCCATATCCGCGGCAATCTGAATCATCCGCTTCCAGTTGGCCACCGCAAACCTTCTCTGCTCCTGCGAAGGCCCTGACCAGCGGTATACCACGATAAAAGAAGATATTTCCACTCCTGTTTCTTTCAGTGCTTTCCTGTATTCCTTCTCACACTCCTCTGAAAATAAAGGGTGTTTATAAAAAGGATTAATCCTGGGATGGGGAGACTGCTCAATATACTTGTACCCCCAGTCCGACACCTGATGAACCATCCGGTTAATGTCCATCTGCTTCGCCAGTACATCCACATCAAATGCTATCTTCATACCTTTCCTCCCATCTCTTTATCTGCCTATATCCTGCCTATAAAACTCCGGCATTTCATCCATCTCAATCTTTACCACAGTCTGGGTATCCCTGGCCTTTGAAGCCGCTGCTGCAGTTACCTGTCCCACATATCCGTCCCAGGCAGTGGGGCCGTCAACCCGCCCTGCTTTTACCCCGTTGATCCATTCCTGAAATTCAATATTATACGCTTCCACAAACCGCGTGGACCAGTCACTGTCAATGGCATGTCCCCTGTGTGCGTCTGCGCACACCTGAATACTTGCCGGTTCCGGGAGATTTAAGATTGCATCTTCACAGCATACCTCACACTTAATGTCATAACAGTGCCCTGTATTGACAAATGCCTCCACATCAATCCTCACCCCGGATTTTGTAGTCAGAATCATAATCTGCGGGTCCATAAGGTTTTTATGGGCACGCTTTGTCTTTTTTGCAAATACCACTTCCGCCGTATCGTATTCCTCGTCCAAAAGCCATCTCAATACATCAATTTCATGAATCATGGAATTCTCCACGGCCATGGGCGTTGTATAGCTTTCATCCACGGAAGCATTCCGGTGTGCACAGTGAAGCATCAGCGGTTCCCCGTAAGTACGGTTATGTATAACCTCTTTTAACTGACGGTATCCTGGGTCGTATCTTCTCATGAAGCCCACCTGAACCAGTTTCTTTCCCCCTGCAATCTCTGCATCCACAATCCGTCTGCACGCCGCTGGCTCCGGCGCCAGCGGTTTCTCACAGAATACATATTTGCCAGCTTTCACTGCCGCCATAACGTACTGTTCATGGTAAGGGTCAAGAGTCGTAACCACCACAGCATCCACATGGTCAGAAGCAATCATTTCTTCTCCGTCTGCATAAAATTTACATCCATACTTTTCGGCAGCTGATCTGCCAAAATTCTCATCTGCATCCGAGCAGGCAGTGACTTTCGCCCCTTTCAATCTCTCATTGATGCGCTCCATATGTGTTCTGCCGATTGCACCAGTCCCAACAATCCCGATCTTTAATTCTGTACTCAATGCATTTTCCTCCTTAATTTTTATGGTCATACCAATCGTTTTTTACTCTTATACTTTACAAAAATCCTCTTTAATGAAATATAGTTTATATTGTATCTTATACTCTACTTTGCCGTGCTCTGTTTGCGAGCTCGTGCTCGTTGCATTGGAATCAGTATACTAAATTCAGTTTATACTGTCTATTGATATTATTGACAAATTATCTTTATCATTTTTGTGATTCTTTGATAAATACGTAAAAATTGCAGTCTTATAAACAGTGCTATAGTATCTTAACATTGCACTCTGTCCTTACCCTAAATTAGTGAAACTGCCGAAGTTACCGCAAAACTATTTTTCGTTTAATGGAGGATTCAGCAGGCCAATGAGATTATCTATGTGGACAGCCACCCTCTATATTGACGTGATTGGGGACACATGGTATTATGACTCAGAAGCGGCCGCTTTTTGTGGCAAAGCTATGGAAATACATCGGAACAAAATGAAGCTGTACCAATATTTCGAAACATAGTTTTCCGGGGAGGACCCTCTCCGCGACAGAATTGGCGGGTGCAGTGACTATGGCCGCAAAGCGGTCTATATGGAGGGAAGGGGTATGGATTATTCGAGAGAGCTTTTTCAAGGGACCGGCGAAAATGCGCCGGCGGCCGCGGGCCGTGGGCAGCACAGTGATATACAAAGCGTTCAGAATCTGGAGTCTATTATCAATGAGGGCCTCCGGGTCGCCTTACTGGAGGAAACCCCGGACCAGTCCCTGGACGTGCTGCTGGAACACCTGGGAAAAGCACTGAACGGGGAGCGGACCTATATTTTTGAACAGAACGAGTCCGGGGGCGATGACAATACTTATGAGTGGACCGCCGACGGGGTGAAACCGGAAAAGGAGAATCTTCAAAATGTTCCCCCGGAGGTGTGCGCCAGCTGGTATCGGAATTTCGGCATTGGCAAGCATATCGTCATTGAGAGCCTGGAAGATATACGGGAGACCAACCCCCTGCAATATGAGAATCTGAAGCGG
>Ga0137308_101176_pt1 | contig 28898 bp, 29 predicted proteins | sample Inofrocosms_June_FD_97181 | JGI IMG/M metagenome (GOLD analysis project Ga0137308, IMG submission 97181) | Mouse cecal microbial communities from Vienna, Austria - N-Acetylneuraminic and N-Acetylglucosamine D2O microcosms_June | ecosystem: Host-associated > Mammals > Digestive system > Large...
TTATTATTCAAAACTCCTTTTATGGGAAGATATTCAAATTTATATTCAATAACACCTTTTCCGATATCAAAAGAAAGAGTTTTATTAGGGAATAATTCATCTGCATCTTTGTTTACCCGCTGTAAGGGTTCACTGCCAAAATCAGCCAATACCACTAAGTGCTTCAAAAATAATGGGTATGGAAATTTTGCTGCATCTATTAAATCAAATATGCTAGAAACATTATGCCTATCAGCCAATTTCAGAATAGAAATAAAACGCTCTTGTGTATCCAGTAAAACCTGTAACACACTAATTTCCAGCGCCTCATCACGAACCTCTTTTGGCCACCATTTACATGCACGTATTTCAAGTTCATCTATTGTCCTCTCATACCTATCTTCATTCATCCGTTTTCCCCCTAACACATTTTACTGCAAATTAAGTATCCTGATGCTATTTATATTTACTGCCGCTTTCTGCCCTACGTTATATTTTATGATTATATCAAAACCACATTTAAAAATCCACTAAATGTTATATAAACTATAATGATGTTCCATTTAACAGAAACAAACAGTTTGGCAGACCGGTAAATCAATGGCCCTATTCGCCAAAGTATGTGGACAACCCTTGGGAAATATGGTATGATTTTGGCAGTGAAACAACACATGTTATACATCCAGATAAACAGGGAGCCATAGGGTTCCCGTCCTAAGGCATCCGTGTGGAAATTAACATTTTCATTGCAGCTCATGCCTGAAAAAAGCGAAAGGAACGGGCGATTTTTATGGAAAATTATACCTTTCTCCAAGCCATGGGCAGGGGACGCCACCCAGAAGGCGCAGGCATTGCAGACAGCTCCTATTGTATCTTTTCCGGGCCTATGGAAGACCCGGTTTTGCGCCAGCGGATTTTCGGGGACGAATCCTCCCTGACCTTGGAACTGAATTATGGGGAGGGCGATTTGCTGAGTGATTTCCGCTTACGGCAGGCAGGCACAAACCTGATACTGGAAGAATCCTCCGTAGGCCTGTTCCGCAGCTTCCTGATGGACAAGGAAATCAAATATATCGGGCAGGCTTATATGTACGCCCTTCTGTTTAAAATTTCCAACTTAAGCGACTTAGTAGACTTCAGCATCAAGGAAATGAAGGTACTGGAAGATTCGCTGGACAACAGCATTGACAACAGCGGCACTTACCAAATCCTGGATTTCCGCCGCCGCTACACAGAATATGGCAGCCAGATCATTGCCCTTAAGGAAATCATCGCCCGCATTGACAAGGGCTACTATCCTATGCAAATGCAGAACAGCTATGTGCTCCAAGGGCAGGTGGCGCTGGACTTCCGCTTTTTGGAGGAACGGTATGAGTTAAACAAAAATACCATCATCAAAGATCTGGACACCTATACCTCCATCATCAACAACAACATCAACCGGAATACACGGCTGCTGACTTTAGTTTCTTTGGGGGCTGTGGCGTTAAACTTTATGTTTGGGAGCCTGCTGGCCGTAAGCCCTGCAATCGGGGTTGCCGGCGGCGTCCTGATTGGCGGCCTGACGGCAGGGGCAGCCGTCGTTTACCGTACAAACGGCAGCCGGAGGTTCCCACGCCTTCACGACAGCCATATCCTTCCAGACGCCTTGGAAGGCCAGGCGGCGGAACGCGCAGCTTTGGAAAGCCGGCAGAACATGCCGGGAAGTGAAGATAACGCCGCAGGCAGCACAGCTTTGGACAGCCAGCAGAATATGCCTGAGAACATAGAAAAACGCTAAAAAATGCCTATATCTGGAAACTTTGGTTACACTTCCCAGATATAGGCATATATAGGCTGCTACAAAAATTCGTAGGAATGCTGCTCTCTTTAACTGCATACATCGCTGCAGGGAACCCCCTGCTCTATCATTCATGGCACCCAAAGCATTGCCCTGCGCCTACAGCTTTCCATATTTATTGGAAACCACCGTACGCGGCTGGTCGGCTTCCTCCTGCGAATCCCAGGGGAGCACGTCCCCCGGTTCCCGGAGGTAATTGAGCACCTGCCAAATCCCTTCCCCTGTATAGGCGCTGACGCGGAACACCGGCCTGCACCCAGCCATTTCCAGCCACTGGTGCGCCCGGTCCGGGTTGCCGTCCTCCCGGTCAATCTGCGTGACAATCCCAATGACAGGGCGGTTGCAGGCAGCCGCGCAGCAGGGGGGATACAGGGAATACGGCTCCGCAGCATTCAGCAGGAGGCCAACCACGTCCGCTTCATAGGAATACAGAGCTAGGGCACGGGCCAGCGTTGCCGTTTCCGCATACTCCCCCGGTGTGTCAATCACCACGTCGTAATGATTAATATACTGGGTCTTGTGGTAAGAAATCACATCTCCTTTTAGCGCCTGCGTCAAGGTGGTTTTCCCACATTCACTGCGCCCCATTAAAATTATTTTTTTCATGTTCTTGTAATCTCGCAAACGGTAAAGCCTAACCGGTTTTTCAGATAGGCCAGAATATTGGAAACCGCGGACTGCACATTGGAAATCCGCCCTGTAAAAATCAGCGTCCCGCTGAAACGGTCAATAAACCCAATCTCAACCGGGGACGTTTTCAGCGCAATATCTCCGGCAATCACGGATATCTCAGACGGGCACATGCTTAAAATCCCAATCGCCGACTGCCTATAATCCAGTTCCGGGTTCAAGCCCAGCTTCTGGTAAATAATTTCGTCAGGACTGGCAATAATATGCGCCAAAGTGACCTGTTTGCCGGGGACTGTTTCCTGGATGATACGCAGCTTGCCCTCCGCAGATGCACCAATATCCAAAAGATTCATATCCATTGCCAACCACTCCTTTTCTCTCATTTTCCACAGCCCTTGGGGATGCTGCTACACCAGCTTTTCCAGAAGGCCTTTATGGGGGGACGGGATGACGCAGCTGCTGGTAATGTCGCCGGTATCCGCCAACTGGGCAACGCTGGAATTCAGCGCTGATTTCACGGCAGACACCTCCCCTGTGAAAATCAGGTACCCTTTCCCGCCTAAGCCCCGGGCTACCCGGACTTCCATAAGCGTAATGTTGGATGCCTTTGCGGCAATATCGGCAGCCCGCACCGCAGTCAGCGCCGACATCGTTTCCAACATGCCGATGGCAGCTATATGCCCTGCATCAACTGTGCCCACCAAGGCTGCCGGCACCGATGCATGGGCATTATTGATAATATGATGGCAGATAAGGAAAGTCCCTGCAACCTGCCTGCCCCTTTCCATGGAACTCTTTACCGCCCCTACCTGCCCGCTGATAATAATAATATATTTTCCCGGGCAGACAGCCGTGGCTACCAGCAGCTCCACATCCGCAGCCTTCAGCATTTCGTCCGCGGACTGCACGCCCGCCGGGATGCTTTTCAGCTCCAATAATCCAATTGACTTTCCCATACGCATATCCTTTCTGCTTAATTCACGGCAGAACCTGCCTGTTACGCCTGTACCACAATGGTGTCGCTGCTGATGGCTGCCACCGTGCCGGAAATGCTGGCATGGAGGTTTGCACCCAGCTTATCCTTGGGGATGCGGGCAATTAAACTGCCCTTTTCCACTCTGCTGCCTACTTCCACCACTGGCTCAGCCGAAGCCCCTACGTTCTGCCTGAGGGGCAGCGTGACTTTCCCATAAGAAGGCAGGGCGCCTTCTTCCATGGGCGCATCCACATCGTAGGCAGAAAGCCCAAGCTGGTGGATAAGTTTATGCACCGGATAGCGTTTGTACTCCCGGAAGGGCGCGCCATGTTCCGGCTTGTTGTCCAGGCTGTTGCGGATGCCCTGTTCCCCTAAGATGCCTTTAAGGCTGCCATTTAACTTCCATGGCTGGAGCCCCATCACGCAGGCATATTCGCACAGGCGGCACCCACAGCAGAGATATGCGTTCATGGGGGTCTGGGCTGGGTCGCACATGCTCCCATAAGCCGCTAAACGCATCAGCTTATGGGGCTGGATGCGGTGGCCTAACAGCCCCCGGGGGCAGACCTCGGAACAGAGGGAGCACTGCATACAGGCAGTTGCCGCCTGCCGCATGGAAACCCCCAGCGGCCGTTCCAGGCTGTTTAAAAGGGGATGCCCCGCAGGGACTGCAATCAGCCCTTTCGTCGTCTTTGTAATTACGCTTTCCAGGGGGACTAAGCGCCCCATCATAGGGCCGCCGTTTACAACCCGGTAATCCGCCACGGACGGGCCGCCTGCCAGTTCCAATGCTTCCGCCACAGTAATCCCCAGTGGGACCCTGACGGTTTTCGGCGTGCGCACCGCGCCTGTCAGCGTAACATATTTTTCAGTAACTGGATGGCCGTCCATGGCGTCCAGCACATTCAGTGCAGTTTCCACATTTATCACTACGACGCCTGCATGGATTGGGATGCCCCCTTCCGGGACAACCTTCCCTGTGACCTCATAGACAATCACCTGCTCATCGCCTGCCGGGTAAAAAGCCCCCAGCAGGTGCAGCCGCAGCTTCGGGTAACCCGCTAACTCCTGCTGCAAAGCCCCGGCAGCCGTATGGTAATGCTCTTTCAGCGCCACAACGCCTTCCCGGGCCCCAAGATGTGCCACAATCTTATCCAAAGCTGCCAGCAGCCGCCCGGCCTGCCTGGCCATAAGCTGCTGGTCCACCCGCAGGAGGGGCTCGCACTCAGCCCCGTTGATGATTACGGTGTCTGCTTTGGCATTCAGCTTCACATGGGTAGGGAACCCTGCGCCCCCTGCGCCGACAATGCCGGCGCTTTCCACCAAGGCTGTTAAATTTTCCTGCATAGGAGCACCTCCCTAATCAGCGCACGTCCAATCCTCCGACAAGCACGCACCTGCGCCGCCGTGCAAAGGATTTCGCTGAAGTCAGCCCTTCCCCGGTGGGCCCTGCGATGGTAAACGTAGTGTAGCCTTCGCCGCCCACGCCGATCCCTGCATAGGAAGGGCCATTTTTTACGAAAATAGTGGTCTGGATCAGCTTTGCCATCTTGGTAAGCTTATCTACATTGCGGGAATGCATGATGGCGGTATGGCGGTTGCCATGCTCCACACGGATTGCCATTTCAATGGCGGCATCCACATCCGGTACCCGCACAATCGGCAGAATAGGCATCATCAGCTCAACCTGCACGAAAGGATGGTACTCTGGCGTCTGCATGATAATGGCTTTTACATCATCGCCTACCTGTACGCCCACCTGTTCCAAAATATATTTCGCGCTCTTGCCTACAAAGGACGTCACCGGGCTTTTGCCATTTTCCTGCACGGCCAATTTTACCAGCCTGTCAATAAGTTCCGGGTCTTTTACCTCATAAGCCCCGTTTTTCTTCATGTTGAAAATCAGGTAATCCGCTGCAGAATCCACCACGATAACTTCTTTTTCTGCAATGCAGGGCAGGTTGTTGTCGAAGCAGCAGCCGTCTATGATATCTTTGCCTGCCTTTTCAATATTTGCAGTTTCATCCACTACCACAGGAGGGTTGCCTGCGCCTGCGCCAATTGCCTTTTTCCCACTGGACAGCACGGTCTTTACAATGCCGGGGCCTCCTGTTGCCACAAGCATCCGTACCAGAGGATGTGCCATCATGGCATTCGTATTTTCAATAGAAGGCTTCGACACAGTTACCACCAGGTTCGCCGGCGCCCCTGCCTCAGCCAAAGCCCGGTTAATCAGCCGTACCAAATGCAGGGAAACGTTTTTTGCCCTGGGGTGGGGGCTGAATACTACGCTGTTGCCTGCAGCCAGCATCCCGATGGAATTGCAGATAATCGTTTCCGTTGGATTCGTGGTGGGCGTAATTGCCCCGATTACCCCAAAGGGGGAATATTCCACCAAGGTAAGTCCGTCGTCCCCTGACATTGCTTCTGTCGTTAAATCTTCAATTCCCGGCGTCTTTGTAGCTGCAAGCCGGTTTTTTATTAATTTATGCTCATAATTTCCCATTTCCGTTTCTTCCACGGACTGGCGGGAAAGATAGGAAAGGTTCTCCTGGTCCAGCACCACGTCCCGGATGGCCTGCACATAAGCCGCCCTGTCATGCATGGTGCAGTTTAAGTACTTTTTCTGGGCGGCAGCGGCAGCTTCCACCGCTTCGTCCATGCTTTCAAAAACGCCGCAGCTTCCGCCGTCCGCATCTGCGCTGGAATCTGCGCCATCTCCCATCCGGCTTAAGACCGCGTTTACTATGCCCGCTACTAAGCGTTCATCAATATTCATTATTTTCCCTCCTTACATAGACATTGCATAACGCGCAATCTCCATATCCTGCTCTACCGTCCCGCCAGATACGCCGATGCCGCCTAATACCTGCCCGCCTGACACATAGGGGAATCCGCCGCCAAACAGGATAATTTTCCCCGGGGCTGCGTTCCCGATCCCATACAGGGGGCCTTCCGGCCCTGCCGCCGCCCCCAGCTCATGGGTTGGCATACGGAAGGCATTGGCAGTATACGCCTTTCCGGCAGATACTTCCACGCTGCCGGGAAGGGCGCCGTCCATCCGCGCAAGCAAAAGCAGGTTCCCGCCGCTGTCTACAGCAGAAAAAACCACCGGAACGCCCAGCTCCCGTGATTTCTCTTTTGCCCTTCCTGCCATACGCTCAAGGACCTCCAGGGAAATCGGAGGTAAGCTGCCTGTATGCCCTGCCAATACATCTTTTACGATGCCTGTTACCTTCTCCCGCATCTGTTCCTGGGCCACTGTTTCTTCCTGAAGGCGGGCCATGGCATACACGGCGTCTGATAAGCGGTTGACATAACGCATGGTTACCTCCCGCACGGGATGGCTTTCAGAAAGCTCCACCATGCGCCGTTCCGCCCGCCGCACAACCGTCCGGGCTACATGGAGGGCAGAGGATGCCGTGTCCACGCCGGGTATTACAAAATGCGTCATTTTCCCCGTTGTTTCCGTACATGTATCCACCACATGTTCTAAAAAAGACACATCTTCCTCAGAAATCAGGCCTTTCAGCCCTGCCATGCCCCCTTTATCGCTGGCTAATTCTGCCCCCAGGGAAAACAGCCGCCCTTGGACTGCATGTATGGTGGCGCGGATATACTCATGGCTTGTATTGGAATAGGCTAGGCCCAGCATGGAATTGGCTTCATCAACCGTGCCATAGCACTCTACCTGCAGGTCTGATTTATGGACCCTTGAGCCGCCTACCAGGCTAGTCTGGCCTTTATCTCCAGTTTTTGTGTATAAATTTGCCATCAGCTCACCTCCACGCTGTCCACAATGCCCACAATGGAGGTATCTACCGGGGCAGATCCATCGCCAAAGACATAACGGGCAGAGCTGCCCTTGCAGACAATGACGATTTCACCTGTACCTGCCCCTACAGAATCTATGGCAATTTCGGTTGAGCCTTCCCGCTCCAGGCGTTCTGTCAGCTTCTCGACCATCAATAGCTTCATGCCTACCAGATTTTCATTTTTACTGGTAGAAACTACGGTTCCAATCACTCGTCCTAGATACATTCTTCCACCTGCCTTATGATTCAATCTCTATGCGGATGCCCCGGGCACGGGCTTCATCAGAGGCCAATTGGGTAATGATGGCCCCTTTGGGGACAATTACCGTTGCATGGCTTGGATAAGCCTTGATATGCATTCCGCTAAATACCCGGCCTTCCAGCGACGCCCAAAACACCGGGGAATCCCCCCTTGCGCTTTGCTTGCCCCCATACTGCATATCCTGCCCCGTGCTGCCCAGCGCCTGCCTGTTCCCGGCTGTTTCAGCCAGCCCAGGCTGTGCCGGCGCGGATGCAGGGGCAAATCCTGCAATGGCTTTCTTCGCTGTTTCCCGCAAATGCCCTGCTGTCGTCAGGTATGCGCCATAGTCCCTTAAAGTGTCTTTCTGTTCCCGCAGCTTCTTTTTCAGGCCTTCTGCCATATGGAACCCCCGCCGTATGCGTTCCGGGTTGTCAGGGCAGCAGCCATCTACCGCCGCCACGACATTTTTCCCCCGCATCAGCCCATCCAGGATAATGGCGGCAGCCGGGGTATCTGCCATACATGCGGCCACATGGGCTGCAGTGTTCACTGTCAGCGTTGGGACTAATATTGTGTCATACCGTGCAGTAAGGGCTTCTGGCGGAGCCCCAGGCTTTTCTACCCAGAATTCCGCTGGCTCCAAGGCGGAACGGATGGCCGCAGCGTCCAATATCCCAGCAGCGCTTTTCGTCAGCAGCACCCGGTAGGTAAACCCATCCTCCCGGCGCAGCATCCGCAGGTTTTCCAGACCTTCTTCCAGCCCCATATCAGAACCCGTATAGACCACCAGTGCATGTTTCTGGCGTTCTAAAAGCTTCTGGGCCACCCGCTCTGCAATCACCTGCGCTATTATGCCCTGCACAGACTGTTCCTGTCCAGCCAACATCCTCACCCCCTTATTCCGTACAGTTCATGGCAATGCCCAAAGGCGTAACAAGCAGCGGGGCCGCCGGCTTCACCACAGGGATGCCCAGATATTTCTCAAAAACTTCTTCAAATTGGGTAAAGCAGCATGCGCCGCCTACCACGTAAACGGTATCTACCGGGTATCCTTCCAGGCTCCGTTTGACGATTGACGCCATTTTTTCCACTACCGGCCTTACAATGGGGAAAACATTTGCTTCCTGGGCTGCATCCCGCTTCATTTCCTCAGCTTCTTCGGTGCTGCACCCATAAAAGCCTGCCAGCACCAGCGTCATATGCGTGCCGCCTGTCGGCTCGTCGCTGGTATCAATGACTTTCCCATGCTCCAGAATACTAATCCCTGTAGTCCCGCCCCCTACGTCCACAACTGCGCCGTCTGTAATGCCAAGGACGGCCGCTGCGGCAGTAGGCTCGTCTACAATTTCAGTCAGCCGGAACCCGGCTGACTCTACGACATTGCCAATGGCTTTTACATTGCCGGAAAGTATCCCCGGCGGAATTGCGCAGGCGCCTGCATCCAGAGCTGTGCCCAGCAGCCTTTCCAACTGGGCTTTCAGTTCTGTCACAGCCCGCACAGCCCCAATGTAATCCACCACAATGCCATCCCGGACGACAGTGGATGGGAAGGTCGCGCCGGCCACTGGCCGGTCCTTTTCATCCACCACTGCAAGGACAATGTTTGCAGTGCCTAAGTCTATGCCAGTACGCAGGGTACCTTCCCAATCCTTTTTCCCGCCGTCTTTTATCAGGCGCTCAAATTCCAGCAGCGTCTTATTGCACTGCGCCATATCGCAACCCATATGCACTACCTCCACTGCCCTTAGTCCAGAAGGATGACTGCCCGGTCGCCATTTTTTACGCCCAGGGCATTGGCCTCCTCTACGTCAATGTGCATCTCAGGGGCATATTGATCAGATACCCGCAGCAGCACATTATTTAATATCGCGCCCCGCAGCCCTCCGATCTCCACCCGGACAACCTGCTTGTCATGTACGCCCATGCGTTCTGCCGTCGCAGGGTCGAGATGGATATGGCGAAGAGCGGCGATCACGCCCCTCTTCACCTCTACTTCCCCATTTGGGCCAACCATTTTTATGCCCGGCGTCCCTTCTAACTGGCCGGATTCCCGGACAGGGGGGTGTACGCCAAGCACAAATCCGTCGCCGATGGAAACCTCCACCTGAGATTCCCCGCGCAGAGGGCCAAGCACGCGCATACGCTTTAATTCGCCCTTTGACCCCTGGCTGGTTACCACTTCTGCGGCGGCATACTGGCCGGGCTGCCCTAAATCCTTCACCCGCGTCAGCTCACTGCCTTCCCCAAACAGGGTATCCATATCTGCCCGGTTCAAATGGACATGGCGGTTTGAAACGCCAATGGGGACGGAACGCTCCCATTTACACAGTTCTTCTACCACCAGCCTTACGATCAGGCGCAGGAAGTCTTCCTGCGCGTATTGGCTTTTCTCCACGGCTTATCCCCCCTCTTACAGATCTTTCGGAAGGATTCTTTCCACGTCTGTGTGGGGACGCGGAATTACGTGCTGCGATACAATCTCGCCCACTTTTTCAGCGGCAGCGGCGCCTGCGTCCACAGATGCCTTAACTGCGCCTACATCGCCACGGACCATGACGGTCACCAGGCCTGAGCCAATCTTTTCATAACCAATCAGCGTAACATTTGCTGATTTTGTCATGGCATCGGCTGCTTCAATGGCTCCTACAAGGCCTTTTGTTTCTATCATGCCAAGAGCTTCACCCATAACGGTTACCTCCTATCTATGCTATTCTTTCTCGGTATTCTCCTGCTTATTGCTGCGCTTCGCCCCTTTGCGCCCTTTTTGGGCTGCTGCCCGTTTGGCGGGCTTGGGAACGACTACGGGCGCTTCCTGCGGGGGGGATTCTTCCTCCTCTGCTTCTGGGGCTCCTGCAGCCTGCGCGCCCTCTGAGGGTCCTGTGCCTTCTGGCTCCCCTTGCGCGGATTCCGCAGCCGGTCCTGGCTTAAGCCCTTCCCCATCGGCTCCCGCCTTTGGTTCCTTGCTGCCTTCCCCTTCCGGTTCCTCCGCTGGCGGCTCTTTGCCCTCCGGCTTTGGTTCCTCCGGGTTCCCCGCCGGGGATTCTTTGCCTTCCGGTTTCGCGTCCCCTGGTTCCTCCGCCGGCGGTTCCTTGCCCTCCGGCTTTGGTTCTTCGACAGTTCCTGCGGGCGGTTCCGGTTCAGGGGCCTTCTCCTTTTCCCCTGTGCTGCCTGCCTGTCCCTGGCCATGCTGCTTCCCTTCTTCCTGCCCTGCCGTCTGTTCCTCTTTCACCTGTTTTGCGCCCTTTGGCGGCGTGGGAGGATCTGGCATATCCGGCCCCTTTGCCGGCTGCGCGTCCCCAACAGTATCCGGATTATGTACCAGCAAATCAAGCCCTGCTGAGGGACGGGGGATCACACGCGTACTAACTACCTGGTTCACTTTGGCGGCTGCCATCCGGGCTGCGTCCACGGCAGCTTTCACTGCCCCCACATCGCCCTCTACCTTAATGGTGGTCCAGCCTCCGCCTTTTGTCAGCTCATAGCCAATCAGCCTTACGTTCGCTGACTTCACTGCTGCGTCAGCCGCTTCAATGCCGGCTGCCAAGCCCTGTGTTTCTATGAGCCCTAAACTTTTCTTCATGCCCTCACCTCCCTTCTCCCAAAGGTTTCAGGGGCAGTTTTTTTACGACCCGTGCTGCATTTGCCCCCAAAATGCGCACCTGCCCTGCTGACCGGACTGGGACCTGGAATAAGGGATGCCCAAACTCCAGCTTGGAAATGTGCAGGACTGCAGCCTGCCCGTCCATCCCTATGCCCACGCCCAGACGGGAAGCCTGTGCCCCTTCCCATGCCAGCGCCAGCGCGTCCGCATCCGTCTTTGTCCATGTTTCGCAGGGGATGCCTTCTTCTTCCAGCCCGTACAGGAGCTGCCAGAAGGCCTTCTCCGGGACGTCAGGGCTGCACATTACATGTACCGTAGGTTTTGCCATAGCAGCTTGGGATGGGTTCATGCCTAAGCCCCCCTTTCTGCCAGGGAAAGTACCAGCCCTGTCGCCACTGCGTTGCGCGGCCCTTCCGTCCCACGGATGTTGCCCCGCCCTGCCACAACCTTATACTGCGCCAGTGCGTCGGTAACCATCTGCGGCACTTCAAAGTCCAATGCAGAGCCGCCTACCAGCACAACGAACTGGATATCCCGTACGTTCCCGGTAGGGCTGACCCTGGACAATGCCCGCAGGGCATTTGTTACAAATACCTTCTGCTTTGCCTGCCGCCGGATCAGGCGGATTTTTTCCATGGACCAATCCCCTTCCAGCGGTATCATGTTTCCGTCCTTGAGTATAATTGTTTTTGCAAATATATTTGGGTCCAATGGCTCAGGGAAAAACTCTACCGTACCGTTCTCATGACGGATATGGAAAAAGCTTTCCACCTTAGCCAAAGGGTATTTTTTCACGTCCTCTGCAATATCAAAGCTGTCCAGCCCCATTTCTGACTGGATTAAGAGCGTTACCATATTGCCCGCCCCTGCCAGATGTATGGAGTGGATCTCCCCTTCCCGGCTGATAATGGATGCGTCGGTAGATCCTGCCCCCATGTCCAGGATAGCCAAGGGCTTGTTGGTTCCGGGCGTCGTCAAAGCCCCCCGGATAGCCATGTCGGCTTCCACGCCCCCAACATGGACCGGAATGCCAATCTGTTCCGAAAATTCCCTGGCAATCGCTTCCATCTGCAGGCGGTCGGCCTTTACCATAGCGGCAATGCCTACGGCGTTTTCCTGGGAAAACTCGTTTGCCAGCCCGCCCTGGACCTTCTGGGGCGTAAATGTATCTACCGCCAGCAAATCCTGGATGTGGATATCCTTTGGGTGCTGCTTCGTTAAGTTTGCCATGACCTGGCGGACCTTCTCCAACATTCCGCCTGCGTTGGTCCCTGGCTCTCCCCTGACATCCTCCAATACAGGGAGCGACTCCACAGCCTGCATAATCTTTTCCCCGCCTGCATCCACATCCACTTTCACCGTCCGGTTCTGCCCGTAAAATTCAATCAGGCCAGCAGGGATTTTCCGTTCCTTAACATCGCCTGCGGGCGTCTTAATCACCACGGCAGAACGGTTGCCAATCAATGCACGGGCAATTGGGACCACCTGCTGGGTTTCTTCCGAAGTCAGCCCAAACAGCGTTGCAATCCCATAGGGGTTGGAAAGTACCTCCACCACGCCCCCCACGCCGGCAACCTCCACTGCGGAGCGCATGCCAAGGGGAACCTTGTCCACCAAAGCAACCTCGTCCACAATGGGAATCTTCCGGTGCAGCCGGTTGTGGATCAGTACGCCGTCATCCCGCTGGACAATCGCTGCGGTTACCTGCCGCGTCCCCATAGAGCTTTCGTTAATCAGCCTTGCGGCATCCTCAAAGTCTACGCTTGCAGGAACCACTGCGATATAGTCTTTCCCCCCTGCCGCCCCGGCAAGCTGGGTGACGGGGATCGTTTCCCCTACGCCAACGCCCATGCCGCCCGGGGTAGAAGGGTTATGCCCAATCATGGTCGATTCCGTGATAATAGTTTCCGTGATAGTTTCCATGGCTACGTCGCCGATTACCGGAGCCGCTTCATTTAAGCATACCTCGGAAAGCTGTGGCAGCTCAATGCCCACTTTTTCCATTGCGCTTGTCAGGGAATGGACGACGCCATTGATGTTCTGCCGGGTTCCCTTGATACCTGTTGTGGGTACTGTGCCGCTGGCTAAGAATTCTGTCCTGTTTCCGTCAATCCTGGCCAGGGCTGTTTCTGTTGTCGCATTTCCAATATCAATGCCTGCAACAATTTTCATAGTGGAACCTCCCAACTTTGCAGAATCTTAGAATTTTTTCAGCCTGCCGCGCTGGTCATAGACGTCGGCAGCCTCACGTACAAGGGCAGCCGCTGTCTTTGCGCCGTATTTCTGGTCCAGCTCATTGGCAATGTCGATCAGCTCCTGCTTGCTGGAACGGTAGGGGCGCAATGCATTGTAAATCTCCAAAAGGCGGTCGTCCGGCACAGCAATCAGTTCAGCCGCACGGCGCAGGTTCCCTGCAAATGCCTCGCGGTTTACGGATTCTGCCACCTGTGCCTGCATTTCCAAGGTTTCCGGGGAAATACGCATGTCGTCTGCAGTAATGTCGCCGGAAATCACTTTCTCATAACTTAAGGAAGTGAAAGGCTTGCCAGTAGGTGTTTTTATCTGGTCGGCCATATTTTCAGCCAACGGGTAGTCTGCAGAAGTAACCTTGCCGCCTGCAGGGGCAGCAGGGGATGCTGCGGGCGCACCGTTTTTCATGGCCTGCATAACTTGTTCTACAATCTGTTTCATTAAAAGTTCCTGATCCATCATTCTGCCTCCTTTCACTGGAATGAAACTGCGACAGCCTGAGGTCGCTTATCGTTGTCAACGTGTTCCGTTTCTTTAATATGGAGCAATGCCGCAATCGCCTGGTATGTCGGGCGCGCCATCTGGTCATTGCGCACCGGCACCGGCGTAGGAGCCTCGCCCTTGGCATATTTGGCAGCGTTCTTCCCAATCTGGCGGAAGGTATCCATTTCAATCAACGGGGCCTGTGAAAACAGTTCCAGGTTGCTAAGGGGCGGAAGGTCTTTCTGGTGGATAACCGTGGTGCCCTTAGACTGGATGCCGATGCCAATGCCAGACCCGGAATATTCAGCCGCATCATGGGCGATAAAGGAAACGTCGGAGGTGCGGTATACCCGTACCACGCGCCATTTCAGCCCTTCTTCCTCAATGCCGGCAATGATCTCACGCAGCACCTTGTCGTGGGGCTGGTGGATAATGGTTTCTGTCTGGTAAATGCCGAAAGCCGGAGCCAGGCCGATCACAACCTCGTCTGGCGCTACGCCCTTTGGCGCATCGCCCTGCTCTGTTAAAACCATCTTGCCAGATACAGGGGTTACAGGGGCTGGCGCCTGGGCAGCAGGGGCTGCCGCCTGGGAACCTGCCATTTCGCTAATTACTTCTGCAATGACGCTGCGCAGTGTTTTTTCGTCAAAAGTCATATCTTCCACACCTCCTTCTTAAATGTCTTCCGGCCGAATTGCATTCGGGATATCGCTGATCTGTTTCCATCTCTCCTCGCTGATCTGGTAGCCAGTCATTGGCCCATGGTAATCATTCGGCGCATTGACTGCGGACAGTACATGGAAATTGTCCCCAAAAATAGAAGCGGTATGGAGATAGTCGCCTGCTACCTTCTGGCGGAGCATGTTGTAGATATTCTGTGCCACGTCCGGGAACCCGGCCTTGTCAAGGGCCTTCACGAAATCTACGCCGGTTACATTGCGGGCCATCATATCTTCAATTGCCTTCAAATCTTCGTTCACGTTCCGGTCCGGCATGTCATTGGAGCCGTTAGCATAGGTAGCCGCTTCCACTTCTGCATCTGTAATTGGCGGCAGGCCTAATTCACGGAACAGGCCCTGGAGCGCCCGGGCTGCCTTATTGCGGGCTTTGATTACATCTTCTTCCCGTACCGGCTGCAGGCCGCCGTCTATCTTCATGTCGCGCTGGAGGATATTCCAGTCGTCATAATCTTCTGCATCCCAGTTAGAGCCTGCAAACATATTGTCGTAGTTTGGCGTAGCGGAGTAGCCGGAGCATATGTAGTCGGTGCCGGAGAAGAACTGGGGCACGCTCCTTGCCACACGGCGCAGGTCGGAATGGGTAAAGGTCTGGTCGTTGGAAGTAGTGGATTCCAAATCCAGCAGCATCGCAATCAGGTTCTCAGCAGCGATGGCGCGGATTCCGCCCGGTACTGCTGCAGGCACGCCTACGCAGGATACGGAACCGTTCTGGGTCCCCTGTACGCCTGCGCCCTTGGTAATTGCAAGGCAGCGGGCTTCTAAGTACAGCATGGATTTGCCTTCTGCATAACCCATCTGGACTTCTGAACCGGTACCGGAGGTAAAGCGCATCTTCAAGCCGCGGCTGGCATAGCAGCTAGCCAAAAATGCCTTGGAATAAGGGGTGTCGTCGCCATCCATAAATACAGGCTCTGTGCCGTATACGGAAATGGTTTCTGCATAAGTGGTAAAGCCGCGCATCCCAAGCAGGAGCTCGGTGGCTTCTTCCAGCGCGCACTGTGTCATAACGCCGGGGCGCCCTACCTGTGCGCCTACCATAATGGAAATTGCATTGAAAGGCGCGTAACGCGCGATGCCGACGGTTGTTTCCATTTCTGCAAAGCCGCGCACGCCTGCTTCTGCCGCGTCAGCCGCGATCTGGACAGGGTTGTCCTTTACGTTGGTAACGTGGCACTGGTTTGCAGGCATCAGGCGGGCGCGCATTTTGGACATGCCCATCATGATTTCTACAATTGTCATCTTCCCTACTACTTCCGTCAGCTTCGCCGGGGTAATGGAAAGGGTAATATCAAGGATTTCCTTACGGGAAACGTTAATGTCCACGATTTTGCGGGCAATTTCCAGGGAATCCAGCGCCATGGCCTTTTCTGCATTTTCAAGGCGGATGGCATGGTCTGCAATAAAGGTATCTAACATATCAAAATCAGCGCGGCACTTGCCGTCCAGCTCTGTGACACGCCCATTTTCAATTTTAATGCTGGGGGTGGGGTCGAAGGGGCTGTTCATGGCAATCAGGCCGACTTCAGGCCACTCTTTGACGTAGCCGTCCTGATTTACCGGGCGGTTCGCCAATACTTCAAAACGTTTTGATTTCATAGCTTACAGCTCCTTCCTATTAAAGAATGTAAGGTGTCGTGGTTGATTTCAGTTCCTCATCCGGCGCCAGGGTTTTCAATAACTGGAGCCCTACGTCGCGGGCTGCGATAATGGCCTGCTTTACTGCACCTGAATCCCCAGAGAAGAAGTAATTCACCTCGTTGGAGAAGCTTGTCCCGCCATTGCCCGGTGTTGCAATGGTTACTGCATCAATGGTTGCAGCCTTAGAAGCCGCGTCCGCCAAAACGACGCCGATCCCTGCCGGAGCGCCTACGGTGATGCCGAAAGCTTTCCCAAGGGGTGCGCCCCAAACTTTATTCAATACATAAGAAGCACGCGCGCTGTACTGGAATTCCAAATGCCCTGCGCTGTTGCCATATACATCCCCCATGGTACGTGGGATTTCCCGCAGGCATACTTCCACTGCACGGCGTGCGTCGGATACGTCCTCTGCCCCAAAGATAATCAGGGAGCCATGGCCTGCGCCGCCTTCTGTATCCCGGGGGCACTCTACCAAAAGGCACTCGCTGTTGGTTGCTTTTACTGCTTCGTCAGCCGCAAAAATCTGGGGGCCTGCGCCTACGCGGTCGCTGATAATGCCGATTGCCCTGTATTTCGGGTCGATTTTAAGCGCTTCGTGCACCTGATGGTCCACATTTGCGATCACTAAGCCAATGGTATGCCCCATAGCCGTGCCGACAAATTCTGTCAGGTTGCAGGACGGCGCAGCAGGCGCGGCATCTTCTTTGCAGCATTCCCCGGCTGGAGAAGCCATGGCGCCCAGCCTTTTCATAACTTCTTCCATGATGTTGTTGTTCAGTTCATCCATGTGTTTTCCCTCCAATATTATTTTCCGTAACAATTAACATTCCTTTACTGTTACAATTCTCTGCTTTTTCCACATTCCCACAAAATATTGGGTCCCTGCAAATATCCCGGAATTATTCCATGTGCGGAAGGATCTTCTCCACATCTGTATGTGGCCTCGGGATTACGTGGCAGGATACAACTGTGCCGACTTTTTCAGCAGCGATAGAGCCAGCGTCTACAGATGCCTTTACTGCGCCTACGTCGCCGCGTACCATAACGGTAACTAAGCCGGAACCGATTTTCTCGTAGCCCACCAAGGCAACATTTGCAGATTTTACCATAGCGTCAGCGGCTTCAATGGCGCCTACCAGACCCTTTGTTTCTACCATACCAAGGGCTTCTTTTTGCATTTTGATTCCTCCTTATTCATGTTTGGTTAGTTTGTTGCTATTTTTTATTATACTAAAAAAAGGGTTGTACTTTCTTGTCGTAGGCAGGGACTTTTTTGTCAAATGTTTTGTTTGTTTTGCACAATTATGATTTAAGAACGGGGAAATCGTTTATGCAAATAGAAAAGAGGTAGTTTTGTGCTGGCGGAAAATTAGAAATGGAACAAAGTGGGCAAGCCCACATCAACTCCCCTACTCCTCAATCTTGAGGGGTTTGAACACTTTGCGCGCCGAGCACGGTCGCCTAAGCGACATCAACCTTACGTGCAAGTGCGCATCCTGCCCGGAGGGCTTTTATCTTATAGGAAAGTCATGGACTTTAACACTTCACAGTAACACGGTCTTTCCTATAAGACAAAAAAAGCCCATGGCTGATACAAAAATTGAACCAAGCATGGGCTTTGCCTATTGAATGTCTGCCACTGCATAATCCCCGAATACAAGCTTATCCCCAACCTTAAAATGCAACGGTTCCTGAAAGATTGGGCCATCGGTAACCAGGGTGTGGTATTCCCCATTCTCCCCACAGATGTCAATGCCTGCCGCCTTTAAGGCTGCAACAGACGATTCATTGAGGACTGCCCCCAGAAGGGACATGGGCAGGACTGTCCGGTCGATGCTTTTCACCAGGCATTGATAGTTAAGCCGGATCAGTTCGTAGACAATTTCTTCCCGGCCCCGCTGCCACAGCGGGAAACATGGAAGAAGCCTGGCTGCTTTGCAGCGCGCTTCCTCCCACTGCCGGTTCTTTTCAATATCAATGTCGCCGAAGCAGGCTCCTTCTGCCCCCATGGATTTGGCCTTTGCCAGCCCTGCCTCAAAGGCTTGCTGGTAATCCTCCCCCACTGCCGGGCAGGTGACCATGGGAAGAGCCAAGGCCTTCCCGTAGCGTTCCAGCATGCTATCATCTGCGCCGTGGAAATACGAACGGCCAGCGGCTTCATTTACCATAACCACCAAGCATACTGGCTCATGCCCCTGCTCCAGCATTTTATGGAGGGCTAAGGTGCTGTCCTTCCCGCAACTGTATGACATCGCAAATTTCATATGGCACCCCCTAAAGGCTAACCCGTCACCTGCTCCAGCAGGGCTGCGGCATCTTCCTCGCTTGCCCGCCGCGGGTTGGTGGCGTAAGTGGCATCTGCTAAGGCGGCTGCTACCAGCTCCCCGCGCATATTGTGGACTTCTGCCAAATCGGCTCCCCACGCCTTAAGGGTAGCAGGGATTTTCAGCGTATGGTTCAGCCGTTCTATCTCCCGGATTAAGTTGGACACCCCCAGACGGACATTGGCTGCCGGGATGTCCATGATTTTTGCAATACGCTGGTATTTTTTTGCTGCAACGGAATATTCCCCGCCTACCACATGGGACAAATCTGCATTGAATGCCATGACTTTCGGCAGGAGCATTGCATTAATGCGCCCATGGGCAATATGCAGCTTCCCGCCAATGGCATGGGCAAGGCTGTGGTTTATGCCTAAGCCGGCAGAATTAAAGGCCAGCCCCGCCATGCAGGAGGCATTCTGCATCTTTGTCCTGGCAAGCAAATCCCCGCCGTCCTGGTAAGCCAAGGGCAGGAACCGGAATACCAAGGATATGGCCTTCTCACACATGGCATCGGAGAAATCATTGGCATTGGTGGAAACGTAAGCCTCAATGGCGTGTGTCAGCACATCCATGCCCGCATCCGCCGTCACAGAAGAAGGGGCGCTGGCCGTAAGGTATGGGTCAAGGATAGCCACTGGTGGGCGCAGGGCTTGGCTGTCCAGCGGATATTTGACGCCCCGGGCGCTGTCTGTAATTACCGCATAATCCGTAACCTCGGAGCCAGTGCCACTCGTGGTTGGCACAGCAAAGCACTCCATCTTGTCCGTTTCCACATGGAGGACTTTCTTGGCAATCGCCCGGATAGCCTTTGCCGCATCAATGGTAGAACCGCCGCCTACGGCAATTACGGTTTCCGCTTGACACTCCGCAAACGCATCCACCCCCGCAGCTACCACCTCAATGGGCGGGTCAGGCACTACCCCGTCAAACACAGTGACTTCACACCTTGACAGATAGGAAACTACCTTTTCCACTGCCCCAACCTGCACCATGAAGCGATCCGTGACAATCAGGACCCTCCGGCCTTCCACCCGGCGCAGGCGCTCCAATGCGCCCTCCCCGAAAAATATCCTAGTACTGAAACTGAATTCCTGCATGATAACCTCCATTCTGCCGCCAACACTTACAGGCAATGCTCCCCGCCGCAATGAGCCTCCCGGTACTCCGTAGGCGTCATCCCCACTTTCCGCTTGAACGCTTTGCTAAAATAATTGGCCTCATTGTAGGAAAGCTCATAGGCAATGCTGAGCACCGGCAAATCTGTGTCTACCAGCATCTCTTGGGCAACTGCAATTTTGCTGTCCGTCACATATGTAATGAAATTGACCCCGGTGATTTTTTTAAACACCCTGCTGAAATAGTAGGAGCTCATATTGGCGTACTCCGCAGCCTGGTCCAAGCTGATGCCGTCCTTGATGTTGCGGTCTATATAGTTGAGCACCCTCTGCTCGCTGCCAATCTGATAGCTGCCTTCTTCATCGAACACTGCAAAAATGACGTTGAGCATCTTTTTCAGCACAAGATACGTGTCATATTTTTGCACCTGCTGGTCGAACCGGAACCGGAACTGCTCCATAATGCCTGCCAGACGCATCTGGACAGCAGCGCCCAAAGGGTCGCCCAGTTGCACAAGCCCTTCGGCAAACCGAAGCGCCTGAAACCGGATTACACTTTTATTATGGATATCTTTATAGAGGGAATCAAGGTAATCTTTTGCAACATCTGTGCATTTTTTATAACAAAATGCCCGCATCTGCTCCGCCAAAAGCTTTAAGTACCGCTCCCGCCGCCGCTGTTCTTCCTTGTCATCCGACGCAACTGAAGCATTCCGCTTCAGCGCACGGACTGCCGCCAGAAGCCAAGCCGGGCGGCAAGGCTTCAGCAGGTAATCCTGCAGGCCCAGCCGCCAGACATGCGGGGCAATATCAGCGCGGACGCCAACGGAAGTCACCAAAACCGGGGTATCTGGCGACACCTGCTTGGCCTGCGCCATCATATCGCAATGGCGCAGGTCGAATTTGGGCACATCTGCAATCAGCAAATCCATCTCCTTTTCCCGCAGCAGCCGTAAGGCTATGTCCGCTTCCGGCGCAAGGATAATCTCCGCCGATTCCAGCCCTTCTGACAGTATGCTGCGGGTAATCTCACGTTCCAGCCGGTTCTCATTCCATACTAAAATCTGATCCATACGCCACATGCCTCCTTCTCCACTTAACCCCATGCCACAGCATGCGGCACCAAAAACACATTGCCCTGTCCCTATCTCTCTTTCTTCAGGGGAAGGCGGAAGCAAGCCATAGTCCCACCGCGCCCGTCCTTCCTAGGCCCCGCCGAAAGGCCGTATTGCTTTCCAAAAATCCGTTTCAGGCTCCGGTCCGAATCATGCAGGGAAAATCCCTCCTCCTGCGTAGAACTGTCAATCCGGGCAGCCATCCCCTCCACAGCCATCCCCTCATTATCGCTGACTACTTGGATGAGCACATCCCCCTGCCCTTCCTCGGCAAGTATCTCTATTTCATGGGACTCCCCGGCCTCACAGCCTTGGACCGCCAGCCCAACCAGCGGTTCCAGCACCATATAAGGGCAGTTTGCGCCCCAATATTCCTTCGGCACCGAAATATGGTACCGGAACGTGTCCCCCATCCACGCCTTCTGGACGCGCAGCAAGGCGCCTACATAGCTTAATTCCTCCCCCAACGTCGAAATCTCATGGCCTGATTCCGTTACATAGCGCATGATCTCTGCAAAATCATAGACCATAGCCTCCGTCTTTGGGGCATGTTCCTGAACGGCAAGCTGCGAAATAATATTCATTACAAAGAAAAAATAGCGGAGCCTCCCCTGCTGCTTAAGGCTGGTAAGCTCCCGCTTCTGGAAAGAAAATTCCATGTTAGAAAGGGATTTCCTTCCCGCCGTTGGTTCCAAACCTGTTTCATTTGGGCCTGTGCCTGCCACATGCCCGCCATTTTCCATCATAAACAAAATCAAATCATGCAGCAGCGTGACCGCCGACTTAATTTTTTCATAAGAAACTGTCTGCGTTTCATGGTATGCTTCATCCAAGGCCTTGTCCTTGCGCCAGTCCGTCTTCACCGGCAGGATACATTCCAGCTCCCCCTTTTCCTCCCGGTCTAAGCGGATCTGGCCCCCCATCAGCGATCCCATGTAATTGCCATCATAAAAAAGCGGCAGCGCAAAATCCACCAGCCCCGCATGGCAGCGGTAAATATAAGGCTCCCCAGTAATTGCAGCCTGAAGCCCGCCATGGGCGTCACATTGCTTGCACATCTCAAAAAACCCCTGATGCTTCCGCCCCAACCGGCAGTAGGGGGTAAAACCGCTATAATGCGTGATAGGGCATCCCCGGTAATCCACTGTGACAAAGGCCAGCCCCATGGCCTTGGAACAATTATCCTGCAGCATCTGGAGAAAACCAATGTCAAGATAATCAGATATTTTTTTTGATTCTTTCAACATAAAACCCATCTCCCAGCATAATCCCATCTCTTGGCGTCCCGCAGGCGCCTGCAACAGCACTGTGCACCTTCCCCCATATGAACCGTTACTGTTATTTCCATTATAACAAAAGAATCCTGTCCACACAATTCCTTTTTGCCACAAAGATACTTTTTTGTCATCCTGCTGCATCAATCCCCCACTCTTCTGTACTTAGAAACGATTATTTGGGAAAAACAGCAAAATATTGCAGTTAAAATTGCAGAAACAAATTTTTACAGGTTGACATCCCCCGGGAACTCACTTACTATTTAGGAAACATAGCCTTTGCTTGTCATGGCGCTATGCCTGTCCACACACATACGAAAGGAGATACTCCAAATTATGAAAAAGAAATTACTTTCCATCCTCATCACTGTTACCATGTTAGCCCTATGTGCCTGCGGCGGCACGGGCAAGGAACCGCAAGGCAACAGCCAGGCACAGGAATCCGGCAAAGACGCTGAAGAAAACAGCAGCAACGCCGAAGATCCTGGCAACGGGACTGCAAAATCTGACGGCGATACTACGGAAAATGGCGGCAGCGCCGAAGAACCCGGCAGCGGGACTGCAGCGGCAGATGGCAAGCTTACCATGACAGACCCCAGCGGAGCCAAAATCACTGTCCCAGAACAAATAAATTCCATTGTCGTGCTGGCTCCTTCCTTGTCTGAAATCGTGACTGCCCTTGGCATGGGAGATAAAGTCACAGGCTATGACATCTACAGCGCCGACGTAGAGGGCCTGCCAGAAGGCGTCCCGACCTTTGAGATTACCAACCCGGACATGGAGCAGCTGGCTGCCCTTGCCCCTGATCTGCTGCTTGTCACAAATGAAACACTCTACGACCAAGAATCACCCTACCAAGCCCTTACAGATGCAGGAACCTGTGTCATCTGCGTCCCCAATCCTGACGACATTGCCGGCATTAAGAGCGATATGGAATTCCTTGCCACTGCCCTTGGGGCATCCGAGGCCGGAAGCGCCCTGTTAGATGATTTCAACGCACAGCTTAAGGAACTGGCCGATATTGCAGCCAAAATCCCGCAGGAGGAACGCAAACGCGTCTACTTTGAAGTTGCCCCTGCCCCAAATATGTACAGCTTTGGCAACGGTGTTTTCCTCAATGAAATGATAGAATGGATTGGTGCCAAGAATATTCTGGCTGACCAGCAAGGGTGGATGACGATAGAGGGGGAAACCATTGTAGCTGCCAACCCAGACGCTATTTTTACAAATGCAAACTATATGGAAGACCCTGTGCAGGAAATCCTAAGCCGGGACGGTTGGGCAGGCATTACTGCCGTTGCTGACAAAAACGTCCACTGCATCGACAGCAATGCTTCCTCCCAGCCAAACCACAACATTATAAAAGCCATGCGCCAGATGGCCGAAATTCTTTATCCGGATTATTTCACGGCAAAATGAAGTACCGGACAAAAATGGTTGTGCTGCTTGTTGCAGCAGTGGCCGCACTGCTTCTGGGCATCGGTATAGGCAGCGTGTATGTGGCTCCCGGGGATATCCTAGCCATCACCGCAAACCATCTGTTTGGCACGGCACTGCCAAATTCCCTGCCTGCCAGCTATCCGGCCATGGTGCTGAACATGCGCCTCCCACGGGTCATACTGGCGTTCCTCACCGGGGCGGCGCTGGCAATGGGCGGCACAATAACCCAATCTATCCTGCAAAACCCGCTGGCTTCCCCGTTTGGCCTTGGCATATCTGCCGGGGCTGGGCTGGGCGCAGCCATCGTAATCACCTTTGGCTTGGCCGCAACAGGCCTTGGCGCATTTTTATTGCCCAGCGTCAGCTTAGGATTTGCCCTAGCCACTGTATTTTTGGTAGTGTTCCTTTCCTCCCGCTTAGACAGGGGGGTGTCGAACGTGACAATCATCCTAGTGGGAACCGTGTTTTCCTTGTTCTGCAATGCTGTCATGAACCTTCTTGCAACCAGTTCGCCATCCTACGCCGAGCGGGTACAGCTTTGGCTGTTAGGCAGCTTTTCCATGAAAGAGTGGAATGCCGTATGGGTATTGGCCATAGCCACAGCCCTTGGGCTTGTCTTTTTCCTATGTTATGCCCGTGAGCTGGATGTGATGACCTTCGGCGAAGAGTCAGCCCAGGCAATGGGGGTGGATTTGATCAAGCACAAACGCATCCTGCTGGCTGCCATAGCGGCCCTGACTGGCGCCGCAGTGGCTTTCGTCGGCATTATCGGCTTTGTGGACCTAATTGCGCCCCACATTGTACGCCGCTGGTTTGGCGCTGCCCATAGGAAAGTGCTCCCCGCCAGTGCCCTGTTTGGCGGCACGTTCCTTGTACTGTGCGATTTGGCAGCCCGGACCTTAGTCCCTGCCCGGGAGATTCCCATTGGAGCCATTACCGCACTGCTGGGGGCGCCTTTTTTCCTTTACATCTTTTTTGCAGGGCGCAAAAACCGGGGATAACTGTGCAGACATGCGCACTGATATAGTTCCCTTCCTCCCATGCAGTTTTGAATTGGGGATTATACATGTAACATTGAATTCCCATTGGATATAACTGCAGCGCGGAAGGCTTTGCAGAATTGGAGGTTGCTATGTTACGAATTGAACATTTAAGCTGCGGTTATGGTGGGCCGCCAATTGTCAAGGATATCTCGTTCCATGTCAAAGAAGGGGAAAAGCTGTGCATCTTAGGCCCCAACGGCTGTGGAAAAACCACGCTTCTGCGGGCGTTAGCAGGCCTATTGCCCAGCAGCGGCTCCATGGAACTGATGGGCAGCAACCTGCGTACGCTGCCTATCCGCCAGCGCGCCCAGAAAATGGCTCTGATGAGCCAATTTTCCCCGGCTACGTTTGATTATACCGTTTATGAAGCCGTAATGCTGGGCCGCTACGCCCATCAGGCAAGCGGCCTGCTGTCTGGGGAAAGCGCAGCAGACCGCCGCGCTGTGGAGGAAAGCCTGCGCCTGACCGGCACATGGGTCCTGCGGGAACACCTTGTGACACGGCTTTCCGGCGGGCAGCTACAGCGCGTGTTCCTTGCCCGGACCTTCGCCCAAGAACCCAAAGCCATCCTGCTGGACGAGCCCACCAACCATCTGGACCTACGCTACCAAGTAGAGCTGATTGAAAGCCTAAAAGCTTGGTCTGCCGCTGGCGGACGCTGCGTGGTGGGAGTATTCCATGACATGAACCTTGCATTATCCTTTGCAGACACTGTGCTTCTTCTGGACCATGGGCAGATACAAAGCTTATCCAGCATTGATGATTTTGACCTCTCCCTGCTGGATCAGCTTTACCACATGGACGTGCGGGGTCATATGCTTGCATCGCTCCAGCGTTGGGTCTGATGCTGCCTGCCTTTGTGGTAAGCTGCAGCACAAGGGGCTGTCGCACTAACGAAAATTACAACACATAAATTTGTTCAAAAGGTTTACATTGAAAAGCAATGCAAACAAAATTCACAAAAAATATCTGGGGAAGCTAGCTTCCCCAGAGTAATTTTGTGTATTCTGTCTTTGCCGCATAAGCGGCAAGACCTTTTGAACAAGTAACTATATTAGTGCGACAGCCCCTTATTATAAGGCCAACAGGGCACATTCCACATTATTCCTTCATAGAGTCCACAATGGCGTCTGCCAGTGCATCCAAATCCACATTTTTATCTGCGCCCATGGAGGATGCAATACTTAACCTTTCGTTCAGCACTGTCATATCCTTTAATTCCTCGTCAATAAATTTCTGCATTAAGTCCCCGGACTTGCAGGCCCAAGAGCCATTTTCCACCAAGGCAAAGGTACGTTTCTGGAGGTTTAACGCCTTCATGTCCATCAGGAAATTATGCATCACCGGGTAAATCCCAAGGTTATAGGTTACCGAAGCCAGCACAATATGGCTGTACTTGAAGGCTTCTGAAATCAGGTAGGACACATGGGTGTTGGACACGTCATACACAGCCACATTGGTGCAGCCCTTCTCGCAAAGCCTGCTGGCAAGGGCCTGCGCAGCCCCTTCCGTATTCCCATACATGGATGCATAGGCTATCAGTACGCCTTTTTCTTCCGGCTCGTAACGGCTCCATTTGTCGTATTTATCCACGAAATATCCTAAATTCTCACGCCATACCGGGCCGTGTAAGGGACAGATATATTTAATCTGGTCTAAAATCCCCCCTGCTTTTTTCAAAAGGAGCTGGATATGTGGGCCATATTTCCCAACAATATTTGTCAGGTAACGGCGGGCCTCGTCAATCCAATCCCGGTCAAAATCCACTTCATCTGCAAACAGCTTCCCATCCAATGCAATGAATGAGCCGAAGGCATCTGCGGAAAACAGCACGCCGTTGGTGGTGTCAAAGGTCACCATAGCTTCCGGCCAATGGACCATGGGGGCTTCCACAAAAGTCACCGTATGGCTCCCAAAGCAGTGGGTATCCCCTTCCTTGACAGTCACGCACTCATGGGTATCCGGATGGAACCCGAACTGGCGCATCAGCATAAACGCTTTTTCTGTGGAAATCACTTTCACATCCGGGTAGCGCAGCAGGATTTCTTCCACCGAAGCCCCATGGTCCGGCTCCATATGGTTGACTACCAGCCAGTCCAGCGTACGGCCGTCCAGCACATGGTCTAAGTTCTCCAAAAGCTGCCGGCATGCAGACCAGTCCACTGTGTCAAACAAGACAGTTTCCTTGTCCAGCAGCAAGTATGCATTATAGCTTACGCCATGGGGGATTGGATGGATATTTTCAAACAGGTGGAGCCTGTGGTCGTTAGCGCCTACCCAGTATAAATCGTCTGTGACTTTCCGTACACAATACATATGATCTTCCTCCTTCTTCTATGCGCCGGGGTACGCCGCTGCCGCCGCCCCCGGCAAAACCATATATTTACAGCTCGAAATTTATTAATTGCAGACTTAACTTTCTATAAACTGGTCTTTGCCCTCGGCACATTCCGGGCATACCCAGTCAGAAGGCAGTTTTTCGAACAGCGTCCCAGGAGCCGCGCCGGAATCCTCGTCCCCAACCTCCGGGATATACTCATAGCCACACCCCCCGCAGACATACCGCTTGCCGATGGGGGTTGGTTTCGGGACGGGCGGGCGTTTCATTTTCACCATTGGGGGCGCAGGCTGCTTCTCCCCGGTGCCCAGGGCTTCGGCCAGCAGGGGCAGGATTTCATTTACGTCCCCCACAATCCCATAGTCGCAGTTCTTAAAGATAGGCGCATTCCCATTTTTATTGATTGCCACAATAGTGGAAGCGTCCTTGATGCCCTTTAAGTGCTGGGTTGCCCCGGAAATCCCACAGGCAATGTAGAGGTTCCCCCGGAATTTCTGGCCGGACATCCCCACGTAACGGCTTAAGGGCACGTATTTCAAGGTTTCTGCCACTGGGCGGGAAGACCCGATGGCTGCCCCGGCTGCATGGGCAAGGTCCTCGATCAGCTTCATATTTTCCTTGCTGCCAATGCCTTTCCCAGCGGAAACTACCCGTTCCGCCTGTGCAATCGGCGTGTCAGCCGGGATGCCTACCGTAAAGTCGTGGCCGTCCTTTTTCAGGGCTTCCGCCAGCGCTTTTACCTTCTCCTCTGCGCCGCCGTCCCGGAAGATATGGCCTTTGCGCACCCCGGTAATGGGGGCTGGCTTTTTGGACGCAGAACGGCTCCCGCCGCCCTTAGAGTCTTTTGGCATCCTGCCAATCAGGTGGGAAGCGATGACTACCCGCTGGATTTCATTTGTCCCTTCATAAATCGTAGTGATTTTAGCATCCCGGTACATCCGTTCCACGTCCATGCCTTTTAAGAAGCCAGTGCCGCCGAAAATCTGCATGGCGCTGTTGGTAACCTCAAGGGCAATGTCAGAAGCATACATTTTTGCCATGGCAGCTTCCATGGCGTAAGGATCATGGGCTTCTTTCAGCTCTGCGGCAGAGTACACCAGGAACCGGGCGCAGCGCAGCTTGGTAGCCATATCCGCCAGCTTAAAGGAAATCCCCTGCTGGGCTGCAATGGGCTTCCCAAACTGGATACGTTCCTTGGAATAATCCAACGCCTGCTCAAATGCGCCCTGGGCAATCCCAAGGGCCTGGGCTGCAATCCCAATGCGCCCGCCGTCCAAGGTAGCCATGGCTATTTTAAAGCCTTCCCCTTCTTTCCCTAATAAGTTCTCCTTCGGAACCTTCACGTCGTTGAAAATCAGTTCCGCCGTTGTGGAGGAGCGGATGCCCATTTTATCATAATGGTCGCCAAATTCAAAGCCATCCCAGCCTTTTTCCACAATAAAAGCGGAAATTCCCCGGGTCCCGATATCCGGCGTAGTCACTGCAAATACCACATAAGTATCCGCCCTGGGCGCGTTGGTAATGAAAATCTTCCCGCCGTTTAAGAGGTAATAGCTGCCTTTATCCAAAGCAGTAGTTTCCGTGCCCCCTGCGTCCGAGCCTGCGTTGGGCTCCGTCAGGCCAAATGCGGCAATCTTTTCCCCTTTTGCCAGGGGAACCAGATATTTCTGCTTCTGTTCCTCATTCCCAAATGCAAAAATCGGGAAGGAACCCAGGGAAACATGGGCGGACAAAATAACGCCGGAACCGCCGTCCACCCTGGAAAGTTCTTCCACCGCAATGGCATAGCTGGTAACGTCAAGCCCTGCCCCTCCGTACTCTTTTGGATAAGGGATTCCCATTAACCCCAGTTCCGCAAGCTTTTTCACGGCCTCCTCTGGAAATTGGTTCCCCTGGTCTAAGGAAAAAGCAATGGGCTTTATTTCCTCCTCCGCAAAGGCACGGATTTTAGCCCGCAGCGCTTCGTGTTCTGTCGTGGTTTGGAATAACATAGCAATTACCTCCTTTTCTTGGTTGTCATTTTACAAAATATTGCCAGATATGACATTTGAAAACT
>Ga0137308_101178_pt1 | contig 28821 bp, 20 predicted proteins | sample Inofrocosms_June_FD_97181 | JGI IMG/M metagenome (GOLD analysis project Ga0137308, IMG submission 97181) | Mouse cecal microbial communities from Vienna, Austria - N-Acetylneuraminic and N-Acetylglucosamine D2O microcosms_June | ecosystem: Host-associated > Mammals > Digestive system > Large...
TCAACCACTGGAAAGTATGGTAAACTCACACATGAAATAACTCTTTCCGTGGTGTTTGTATCTTTCTTAAGTGTGCTAACTTAAAGATACCATAAATCCATATGGAAGAGTTATTTTTTATGATAGAACTTTTTACTCTCAAGTATTAGAATAGATTATATTTTTTAATCCGTTTTCCAATATATTTTCTTTAGTAAAATATGTAGAAAATTTTTTCAAGAATTTGTATACTTCATATTCAATCTTGTTTTCTTCATTCGATTTATATATTTCATTTGACATTACATATACATCATTATCAATTTTATTACTTGCACCATTATCCAAATTGAATACAATATAAAAATTTCTTATCAACACCAATAATCTATCATATAATAAATCTGAAAGAACGCCTTTTACGTTCTGAATTTTTAGTGCCAGAAAAATAGAACGGGCTTGTTGAATTTTCTTAAATTTGAAATATTCATATACTTCCGCTTCTCTTAACGTTCCAGTAGCATCATATATTGCGCGATAATATCCTCCACATTCAATAAAAAAATCAAAAAAAACTTGTAAGCTAATTGCGTTTTCTTTTCGAAGTTGCTCCTTTGTCACATCAAACAAGCGATCTTTTGATAATTTATTCTTATAATACCAACAGCGAAAAACGTGCAAATAGAAATCATCCAAATCTATTCCTTCTAACAATTGCTCTAACTCAGCCCATTTATTTTTATATATATCCAATAATGTTTTCGGTTTTAAGTATTTAAACAGATAATTTTTTAATAATTCAACCTGTTTTAACTTTACACCTCGAGCATTTAAAATTTCAAATATATTATATACCTCTTCTTCCTGCATTGATGATATAGCTACTACACGAGTTCTTAAAAATTGCCTTGTAAGAGTTAACAACTCTTCAAAATCCAGTTTAGCAAAATCATTAACAAAAAACTTCAAAGCCTCTAAGATGAAACTCTTATTCTTTTTATTTTGATTTAAGAGATTATCATATTTTTGCAATTCTTCTTCATTTAATTCCATGAAACACTGATTAACCTCTACATATTCTTCATAACCATTTTCAACCTTTATCGTTTCTGACTTTCCTAATGTTTTGTTAACAATTAAATCCTGTAAATATGCAATATTTAAATCGCACTGACGGACAATTTCTGAGCTATTAGTAGTTTTTCTAATATTTCTAAAACTATATATCATTGAAAAAATCACTATTTGAAGAGTTATGATTCTTTGCTGTCCATCAATAATATCAACCAAACCTCCACTTTTTTGTTTTCTTTCAAAAACCATACTTCCAATAAAATGACTCCATCCCGGAGTTACCTCAGCACAATATCTAATATCTTTAATTAACTGAGACCAATTTATTTCTCTCCACACATAATTCCTCTGATACCTTGGAATAAAAAAAGTATCATCATTTTTAAACAACTGCGTAATATCTTGATCTACAACATCAAATGCCATTTTCATTCCCTCTCTATCATTTGTTTTTACTTACATATTTATCTTCTATATCCGTATTAAATGAAACTGTATGGTTGATATTTCATCCAAATTTTTATTTAAACAAATAATATCACATAACTGGTAATCTTGTAAATTATTGACATCACCAAACCTAATTTATAATTGACACATCATACAACTCCGCAACCGACTATAACGTCAAATCTATAATCTGTCTCACCATATTCTCATTCACATATCTTGTCAAACAAGGAACAACCTCTTGCAAATTCTTCTTTTTCACCCCTGATATCTTCCTAATATCCGTCCAGCAAAAAGGCTCTCCCTCCTCTTCCAACTTCTTATACGCCCAAATGATCCTTCTCGCCCAAGTCTCTGGATAAGATTCCGTATACTTTTCAAAAATAGCTTTACACCTTGGCATATTCTCCAACTGATGCCCAAGCAGATTCATTTCTCTGTACACAAATTTTTCTGATACTCTCTCCGGCCTTCCATTTTCATTCGCAATCCCATCATATACAGCCCTGACAAACTTTTCTAATACAGGAGCCGTTTCCCGATCCAACATTTCCCAGTCTACAGGTGCATTATTTTTCATATAATGGCTGTCCTGTTCCTGTTTGATTTGTTCCGATGTTAGAGAAGGGGCTGTTAGTTCTTCTGGCTTCATCCCCAGAAATAATGCAATCTGACAGATGGCGGAAAACTCAGCCAAACTACCCAAAAGTATTCTCTGAATCTGATATACACTTACTATATTGCATACGCCCATATTCTCAAAAAAATTATTTATGTCCTCAGCAAGCATCTTCGTGTATCTGCTACGTCCCGATGGTTTCAAATATTTCGTCCTTCTCATTCCATTATACAGGATCGAACTGATAGAGATATCCTTTTCAAAATCCATCATCGCATCAAATATCGAGTCTAAGTATTCTGCATACTGAATCACTAATGAATCATTCTCAAATACAGCTTCCCTGTCATATGTATAGCTTTCAGCAGGACAAAACGTAAAGCTCTGCTCACTCTTTGCAGAGACGTTTGATTCCATAAGTCTACACTTATGCTTAGTGCATATACTCATATTCCGGATCTGATGCTTCCTATGCCAATATGTTTCACCATATGCTTCTCTATCATCATTAACACACAATGGACAGAACCGCAGATATCGTTCTCCATCATTTCTTGGCAGAACAGGGAACAAACGATGCGCATCACAAGAATCATGGGCTAAACGGTGCAGAGCAACTTTCTTCTGATCTAACGGAACAAACCGTGCATACTGTGGGTACATGGTATGATTTAAAACGAGCTTGTCCATAGGATATATTTTTTCAATCTGACCCTTTGCTTCGGGATTCAGATTGCCGATAAATTCCTTGCTTGGATTATCTGATCTTTTACAATACAATTCCTCCAAAACCTCCTTATGTGAAAAACAGCCTAAATGGACATAGTATCTACAAAACCAGCTATATACCAATTCATCAGGATATATTGTGGGTAAGTAAGTAATCATACTGCCACCTCCATCACTGTCATATGTTCTTTCAATAACCGTACGATATCCACATTTTCATCCTTGGCAACAGAAACTAATCCTGCAATCGTAACCTCTCCGCTATCCCCTTCTCTTATAGGATTCTTCACACCTACACTCGTAACAGACACTTTCTTTTTAGGCTTAGATGTCTGCTTTTTCTGCTCCATATGAATAAAACCATGCAGCATAGATAACCTCTTTTGATATGCTTCGTTCAATGTTTCCAGATCCAGAATCTCTTTCCCATTTAAAATAGCAATCTCCTGTGCATCATGGATCAGGGACACCACTACCGATATATTCCCTGAAGTATGCTCATAGAGCCATTCCATAATCCCATCAGTAATCTCTGTCCTCTGTTTCACATACTGATAAGAAAACACAATCTCACAAAAATTTCTGAAATCCGTTCCATACTCCATCACATCATACCGTAATCCCAACGACCTTCTTGCAAGCTGTACCGCCTGTTCAAAGAACACTGCGCTTTCAGGAGTTCCTACCATACAGATTGATATACCACTGTTATTGATAAGCTGGGTAAGCATACCCACAAGGCTCTTCCCATTCTTGCTGTTACATACATTCTGAATCTCATCCACCACCAGCAAGCCGATATGATTTAATGCAACCTGACTGACGCTCCCAATCAGCATATCCGTTGTAGTCCTTGCCCTTAATGCATTCTGATAATATTTACTTTCAATCATTTCATCCACCTTGCGTAATATCTCTAACAGTAATCCCTTTACAGAAGAATCAAAAGGACACTGTACACAAATACATGGAATAATCTTCGTATATGGATTTTCAACTTCAATCACTCTATTCTCGGTAATCAATGTAATTGCCCGACTGATAGCAGAACTTTTGCCTATTCCACTGGAACCAATAATCGTAAAACTATCCGAACCACCCATAATACCGCTATACTCCTGCTGTATCACGGCTTTATGGTTCTGATTTTTCTGCTGTACAGCCATTTTCGTACCCTTCTTCTGCAATGACCGCAATAATGCCAGATACATCTTACTGTAAATCTCCAATGACATTTGAGAAGGTACATATATCCTGTAAAGATCAGAAAGTGCCATAAGACGCACAGGAACCTCTGCTGTACAGATTGATTCATCATACTTCGGTAAAACTTCCAACGCTGAAAATAAATCTTCCCCTGCTCTCATTGGTGGCAGAATATGAATAATGTTTGAAAGATCAGTCATGCTTTGCTCCCTCCTTCATATAATCCTGATGACATCTGCTCTGTTCCTTTCTTCTCGTATGGCGGATATTCTTCATATGTACATCTGCATGAGAATTAACATTGCCCGCGATAATTTCAATATGTTGTGCCAGATCAATCTGCGCCTGTAAATTGTTCCTCATTTCATTCTTGCTAATAATCCTCTGTCCAGTCTTTAACTCTTGCACTTCTGTAAGCTCTTTTCCCTGAAAACGAGATTCTATCAGCATAAATTCCACATACGCACCATTCTCAATTACCCATACAGAGGTCACATCTTCCGGGTTATAAGCCACTGTCACATTACCACCAGATAAATACTGCTCTGTATATCCCTCACAATGATACCTCAGTTTATTTACCTTCAAACCCGTTCGTCCAAATTTTCCTATAGTCCTTGGCAACAATGTCAATGTCAGTTCTCTACTACCCACACTTATCAGATTAGCCCCTATCTGCAATTTACCCCATTCCCAGATACAGGACGCATAAGGCTTCACCCCTGCATTTATCATAGCTTCTGTATAAGGAAAATTTTCTATGATCCGTTTTGAATTATAGTAGATCATACAATGTAGGATAATCTTCTCAAAGTCCATCATCGTCAGACAGGCATCTTTACGGTAATCATGTGCGCCTCGTTCCTGATAATCCGGCTCTATCACACCCTTTCCCTTCAAATGCTTCTTATACGTCTCCTGTATCAGATCAAAAAACTTCTCTACCAACCCTTTCAGTTCTGGTCTGTAAGAAGGAAGATTGACAACCGTAACACCTAATTCTGCAATCTGTTCAAAGTTCTCCGATTTATATTCACTACCCATATCGGTAACAAATGTCCCCGGAAGCCTGTCGCAATCCCAATCTTCCTTTTCTATAGAAATACCATAACGCTTACACCATGCCACCTTATCAGTTATGATATTCAGCATTAACCCCCGAAGACTGTATACGCCACCTTCCCATGAAAGAGAATAACCACAGCACAGGCTACTGTAAGCATCAATACAGGCAGTCAGAATCGGTCTGCCAACCAGATTTCCTTCCTCATTGATCAGATAAATATCACACACTGTAGCATCCAACATCCCTACACCAACCGCAGGGGCAAACTCCTGTACACCTTCTCCGATAAGAGGTCTGTTATTCCTCTGATAATTTTTCAATCCATCTCTTGAAATGTAAAAGTTCTGCATCTTTCTTGTCTTTCGATAGAAATAACGAAACTGATAGAAAGATGGATATTCTTCTGCCAGCACACCACTGGCATCACAATACTTCTCTTTGAGCATCATGGTATAGGCAGTCATAAGCGGTTGCTTCTTTGTCGTATAGAAAAACTTATTCAATGCCCAGCGCATATGTTTTTCATCCTGTGTCAGTTCCCGATCCTCCTTCCGCTTCTTTGGAGCAAGCACAGCCATATCCAGATAAGACAAGTAAAGACAGAGATAATTCCTAATCGTCTGTTTTGACACTTGATGATCTTCAGCTATAGAACAGATCAACCTAGATCGCATTTTATTATCCGATATGAACGGAAGTATGGGTGCAATCATTGTATACCGTTCATGCATTATCTTTCTCTGGTCTGTATCAAGAGCATCCGTATCTCCTATGACATCAACACTACTAACCCCAAACAGCTCTCCACCAGTACACCCAACATAAGATTCCAACCACTCTGATTCCAACCACACAGGCATAGTCTGTTTCAAACAGTCGATCACGAGGATTCTATCATCCTGCATATCCAATATTCTGATAATGCTATCACCAGATCGCAACAGATCATGCTTCTTCATCAATGACCAACCCCCAATCTGTAACTCCATGCCTGATCCAATACTCTCTCGAAGCATCCAATAATTTCACAGTCAATGGCTTCATCAGGAACTTACGAAACACACATTCCCGTACCATCAGATCACCGTCTGTCTTTGTACATACAAAATCCGATGTATACTCCCCGACATGCAATCCCTCCAACAGAACATTGCATCTGATCTCCTTTACTTCCTCATCCATCTGCAGAAGATCAGCATAAGCATACTGGATCGCATCATACGTCCTGCATACCTCAGTACACTTTCTGATCATCCTCTTTTCACATCGCCCTTTGAAATTCTTCTTCCTCATCCTTCGCAAAACCTCCCATCCGGGAACATCCTGCCATTCTCCCAAAAACGTTCCCAAAAATGAAATCTGGTCGCTTTTGGGGAATTTGTCTCTCATTTTTGGGAAATGGCAATCCTCTCAAAGTCCCTGTTTACAAGGATTTTAAACCAATTCTCATTCTCCCAAAAACATATTCAGGAAATATCACCATGTCGTAGGGCACGGAAATTTTTTCTATATCGGGCATATAAAAGGCAATCTCTTTTATCCTCCTCCGCTAGCGCTTCGGCTGCCCCTACTCCATGGTGATTTCTATGCAGTACGTTCCAAAAATCCCGTATTTATGCGAGGGAAAGGATAGTCGTTAGACAAAAATAAGACCCCGCATCCTGCGATGCAAGGTCTTATTTTTCTATGTCGTAGAATAAATACTTTTGCCCTTGTTATAGAATAAATTTCCGTGCCCTACGACAATTTGTAATCTACTTTCCTACATTGTTTATCGCCGCCTGTGCTGCTGTGACGTATCAGAGGAAAGTTCTGTTTGGGTAACTGTATAATTGTTGCTCCTGCCTTCGACATCCAGCTTGTAGTCATCTGGAAAGAAATTCAATTTCCAAATAAAACAGTCCCTACAAACTACTATCTCTTTTACGAAAGCATCTATTATTTCCTCTGGAATGTGCTTAGTTGAGAAATTAAAGTCCTGCTCTAATCCATATTTTAACACTTCCAGCTTATCCTTGTAAATATCATCTGTAATTTCTTCCTCACTCTCAAGCAACATTAGCTGCTCTCGGAGCTTTTCCTGCTCTTTTTGAAGTTGCGTCCGCTTCTCATCGTAACGATCCTTTTCAATCTCACCAGCCATACGCATATTCAAGAGGTTATCATATTTCCTATCCCATGCCTCTAATTTCTGTTCAAGCTCATGTTTCCTCTGTAAAGCCTCGTTATCCTGTTCGTTGTCATAGCATTTATCCAACATTTCATTAGCAATGGTCAAGACACCCTCTCTGTCATTCCAAAACTTCTGAAATATAACATCAGCCATAGCTTCCAACTTCCAACGGGCTACCATTTTGGTAACACACATACCCTCGGTACTAAGTCCCTTCTTTTCTCTGGTCTTTACAGAACCGAAACGTACTTGACTATAACATTGATACGCATACTGCGGTCCGCCTGCTCCATAATGCCAAACCACTCTATTATAAGTATGACCACATTCGCAAATCAGCTTCCTACACCATACATCTTTGGAAACTTTTTTCCCACGCCTGCCTTTATTATTTATAGATGCTGATTTACCGTCCAACATTTCTTGAACCTTTTGAAACTGTTCTTTGGTAATAATAGGTGTATGACTACCCTCCACTACTACCTTATCAACATCTCCAAAATTATTGATTTTCTTCTGTTCCAAAAAATCTGGTACATATTGTTTCCGATAAACGATTGTTCCACAATAAAATGGATTGCGAAGAATCCTGCTTATATTTGCCGGTTGCCACTTTGTCAATCCGGTTGCTGTAAGATGACCTTCTTTTTCAATAATGAACTGTATCTTCCTGACACCATTACCATCTAAGTACAAGTCAAATATTCTTCTGACCGTAGCTGCCTGTGATTCATTGATGACAAATTGCTTATCAATCCTATCGTATCCTAAAATATTTCCATTTCCGTATGGCACGGCATTCTGAAAAGAAATCATTTGACCTGCTTTTACTCTAAGCGATGTCTTTTTACTTTCATTCTGCGCCAATGTTGCCATGATAGTTAAACGAAGTTCCCCATCTTCATCATTCATTGTCCAAATATTATCTTCTGTAAAATAGACTTCAACGCCCTCTTTTTTTAATAGACGTGTCTGTTGCAGTGTATCAACTGTATTTCTTGCAAATCGTGATACCTCTCTTGTTATGACAAGATCAAATTTTCCATCTGAAGCATCTTTCATCATTCGCATAAAATTCTTTCGCTTTTTTACAGAAGTTCCAGTAATCCCTTCATCTATGTAACGGTCATAAAGTTCCCATTCTGGGTGCTGGGCTAATAAATTGTCATAATACTGAACCTGATTGCCCAATGCGGATATTTGCGCCTCATGTTCTGTTGATACTCTGGCATATATCGCCACTATCCTTTTCCTATACATTTACTCGCCTTTCTTTGTTTCCTCGTTTTGCTAACACTCATATATTAACATGATATTTTCGATTCTGCAAGCCCTTTCTTTTCATATTGCGATAATATTTTCTTATATACTTTTTCAGATATTTTTCCTTGGTTATATAAATGCTTCATTAGAGCCAAAGCCATTGTAGTATTGATTTGTTCCTTTGTTATATTACTGCCCATATTTCCTCCCTTCTCTTTGCATAGCATTATCTGCCCATGACAAACAAGAACATTGCTCCTGCCTCTCATCAGCAGACAAAATTCTTCCATAATTCTTTTCAAAAAACACATACGGGTGACAGTTCATTACACTGTCCACATCGGTATCGCACCGTCATTCTATATTGACCGAATAATCGGAAGTATCATTATCAAAGATATGCCTCATTGCCTCATGTACCTGCTACACTTTTTGCCAGACATTCATCGCTCACTGCCTTAACTTCAATACCAGATTTCAGTATTCCCTCGTATACACTTCCACATAAAAATGAAAGCAGGCAGCTCTTGGCGTGTCCGCATAGCGGCTCCGCATATCCCACACGTCCCGTATGTATTTGCATATTCAATTTTCAAGGTACACATGGACAAAATTTTCTGTCCGTTTTGGATAAAATCATTTCTGGACTTGTCAGCCCAAAAAGCACATAAGCACTCTCCGTCTGCTATGAACGGTTCTGTAAAAATTATGTGCTTTAGCGGAATGACAAGTTTATACCTCCAGCTTATCGGGTCCGTATTTATTTAAAATCTGCAACAAAATTTTCTTATGTACACCCTCTGCCTGTCTGTATATCTCGCACAATGTATCTAACTCATCAGAGGAGAGGGTATTCACATATGGCTTGTACTCGTCCCCTATATAAATCCCTCCGTCCCCTCCCTGCTTTGTATAAACCGGAAAGCCGGGAGATAAAGCCTGAATATCCCTCTGTATTGTGCGGGTAGTGACGCCTAATTCCTCTGCCAGTTCCCTCGCCGTTGTGTGCCGCCGGAGAATCAAAATATTCATGATTTCCGTTCTGCGGTTAGTCGTATTCATGCTTCACCTCCCTTCCGTTGATTTTCAAATTCTATTGTAAAAAACGAACCCGACAAAACCCGTCTTATTCAAAAAAATAATTTCAAAAAATTTTTTCGGTGCTGTTCTGCCCTACTTTTTTGAACAGCCTCCCTGCCCTGCCTTTCATTTTTCCTTCTATCTTTTGTTGACTTTCTTCCTGCCGCCTGATAAAATTTTTAGTGGATAAAATCATAAATTCTTAAAAGTACACTCAAACTGCTATGAGCCAGAACAGGGCAATTATGTCCTGCTCTGGTTGTGGCAGTTTTTTATTTGCCAAAGTAATCCTCTTACAGCCCAAATACCGAAAGGCTTTACAAAAGACGGGCGGTAACGCCCTTATGTGTTGTAAGGCACTCGCCTAAACTCGTACAACACGCAAACTCCCTACGGGCAGTTTGCACAAGAATAGCAAGCACTGCCCGCGTATATACGCAGGCGGTCAAACGCCCGTCGTTCCACTCGTGGAACGACAACCGTTTTCGCTTGCAGAGGGCATATCCCCCTGACCCCCTTAAACGCAAAAACGCAGCACCGTCCGGCAAAGCCCGCCCGTGCATTTTTGCTTCAAAAGACGTGCCAGAAACGGCATTGTAAAAACCAAAAACAACAACTATATCCAGAAAGGACAAGGAAATGGACAAACACAGAAATAAAAACCGTTCCCGAAAATACGGGATTGTAATCCACCTCAGCGAAGATGAAAAATATATCCTCGATGAGAAAGCAAAATGCTCCAACATGAAAAGCCGTTCCGCTTTTATCCGGCATCTAATCATATATGGTTATGTCTATGACATTGACTATACAGAACTGCGTGAATACAACTCTGCGCTTGCCAAAATCGGGAACAACTTAAACCAGATTGCAAAGCGTATGAACGCCACAGGCAACGTATACGAAGCCGATGTAAAAGAAGTAAAGGAGCTGATGCAAAAGGTATGGCATACACAAAAATCCATGCTATCACGGCAACCGTCCATAAAGCAGTAGACTATATCTGCAACCCCGACAAAACCGATGAGGGCATACTGATTTCTTCTTATGGGTGCAGCCCCGAAACCGCCGCATACGATTTCAAATTTGCGCTGTCAAAAACCAAACAGTCCGATCCAAATAAAGCCTACCACCTGATACAGTCTTTTCTCCCCGGCGAGGTTTCTTATAAGGAAGCCCACCAGATCGGCGTGGAGCTTGCAGACAAACTTTTAGAGGGAAAATACTCTTACGTTGTCAGCACCCATATAGATAAAGGACACGTCCACAACCACATCATTTTCTGCGCCGCTGATAACATCAACCATGAGAAATATCATGACTGTAAAAAGACCTATTACAACATCCGCAGCCTGAGCGATAACCTCTGCCGGGAGCATGAGCTTTCCGTCATTACTCCGGGAGCAAAAACAATGGCTGCAAAGGGCGCAGCCAGAGGCAAAACATATAAGGAATGGCAGGCTTGCAGAAGCGGTTCTTCATGGAAAGAACAGTTAAAAGCCGACATCGACGAAGCCATAAATAACGCCTCAACTTATGAGGACTGTATTGAGTTGATACGGGCAAAAGGCTACGAGGTCAAGGGCAGCGACTTCGGGGAAAACGCACACAAATTTATCTCATTCCGTCCTCTGGACAGGGATCGTTTTGTCCGTGGCAGCGCAAAGTCTTTAGGTGCAGAGTACACCAAAGAACGGATTAAGGAACGCATCACGGAAAAGGCACTTGCAAAGGAAAAAAAGCGTGTGCCGTTCCCGACCAGAAAGAAGCCCATTGTCAAAGATTATTCAAGAAAAAATCTTATTGACACAACCGAAGATAAGTTTGTGCAAAGCCCCGGCTTAAAACATTGGGCTGACATCCAGAACCTTAAAATCGCCGCCGCAAGCTACAGTCAGGCAGGCTCTATTGCGGAGCTTGAAAATCAGATTTCCGCCAAGTCCACACTGGCAAAAACAGCCCGTGAAAGCCTTGTGGAAACCGAGCGCCAGCTAAAAGATTTAGGACAGATTTTGAAGTATGCAGAGCAGTACAAAGCCAACCATATCTATCATGTCCGCTACAAAAAATCTAAGGATAAAGATGCCTACCTGCGCCGCCATGAAACAGAACTTATCCTCCATGACGGTGCGGAAAATATGCTGAAACGCTTCGGCATTGACACGAAAAATCTTGATATCGAAAAGCTCCGCAGCAACTATAATTCTCTCTATTCCAAAAAGCAGACTTTACAGAAAACCTATAAATCTGCCGAGAGAGAAGCCGCTGACCTGAAGCGGAAACTGGATAACCTCAACCAATATCTTGACCGCAGTTTAGAACAACAATCTGCTGACAAAAAGATTGACAAAAATACCCAATCCCTCTAAATTCGACATTAAAAAAGAGGGTACCGCAACGAGTTTTCTCTCTGTTGCGATACCCTCTAATGTGGGCAGGATTTATATTTTGTACTACCTTGTACTTTATGCCATGTATCCCCCTGTTTCTTTCTTCCATGTATCTTACTCCATTTCTCAATCGTTTCCTGCTGTATTTCACGCACAATTCCCTGAAACGTTCTTTAGGAAAGCCGGAAAAATCCAAAAATTTGCTTCCGGCTTTCTCTTACTGTCAGTTTTACCGTCTATCCTTTCTGACCGGTAATTGCCCGAAACAGCCCGCTTTGAAATCTGGCAAGGTCTGCCTTTTCAGCGCACAGGTTCTGTATACACCAGTAAACATTACGTTCCCTTCCTACTAAAATGCTGTCAGAAATCCCAAAAATAATCCTGTCCTCATTATCTCCCTTGTCTATTCTTGGCAACATGACTGATACATAACACAATTTGGATATGATATACTCATCCGCTTCTTCCATGCTCCCAAACGGGATTACTTCTACCCTGAACCTGGAGTTTCCATTCCCGGCATCCCTCCATGTAGTTTCATAGGAACCCATGATCTTCACCGGGGCAACGCTTCTTTCAATCACAAACCCTTCCCTGTCTGAAAGTTTCAGCATAGCTGGAAAATACATATCCTTTTTTTCGATTTTTCTCCGTTCCCATGTTTCAAATAAATAGGTATTCTTTATGTTTTCAATTATCTTCTCCATAATCTTCCCCCTAAACAATTACCGGCAATGCCCGGGCACCATTTTCTAAATGGTAATCACAGGAACCTACGCCATTCGGCACTATAGGGCACAGGCACTCACGGTAAGAATCGTCATCTGCCTGTACGCCTTGAAGGCTTGTATGAACTTGTTCATCTGTATATTGTGAAAAACTCATCCCCACAGACAGCACGTACCCATATGTGGGTGTTTTTATTTTTAGGGACGCATCATACACCTTATGAACCGTATTATTCTTATCGTATTCTGTGCCGTCATGATGCATCGCTGTTTCATGATAAATAAAAGTGTTATAGTTTCCGGTTTCTGAATTTCCTATTGGTATAATGGGATTTAATAAAAAATTATTTCCCATACGTTCACAGCGTAAATTTCCCCCCATCATATTCGCAAGACCCACTACAATCGCAGCGCAGTCCGTGCAATTTACAGCATAAGTACACTCCATCGCATCTGACTGTTCCCTGTAAAACATATCAGATAAAAATTTGGTTAAAAAAAATTGCTTTTCTAAATAACTGACCTGCACATAATTACTCGCAGGGGTATATACCAGCTGTTTGTCTTCATTGACAGCCTGTGCTATCTTTTGGTATAATCCCTGCATATTTACTTCCCCCTGCACTTTGGGTATGATGTATTTCAATGCATCCGCCCAAATCGGTCTGCTTAGCCATTGACAGCAGGGCTGGGACAGTATAAAATACAGCTTGACATTGATTTTTTCTTCCAACGCAGCCGAATTGCTGCCTCTATATTTCCATGATATGTTTTCTTCAATTTCACTGACACAGGATGGCATATGATAGAATGCAAATTGAAAAACCAGCTTTATATTGATGGTTTGACGTGCCGGGACTAAAACACTCTTTTCATCCGACCTGCCATAAAAGGATGTGCCTTCTGCCCATATATGAACCGTAACATCTTCATTTCCTGCATTTGTCAATACAAATGCTGCCATGACTTCCAGCGGAATCCTTGCTCTGTTTAAAGTATAGACCGCCACAGCCTGAGAATCCATGCTGTCCCTTTTCCATTGCGATAACGATTCCGTTTCTTTCCCGTTTTTTATAACTCTATACGATTCTATTACAACCACCGCTTCTCCGCCTTTGTTATATGCCGACACCCCTCCCGCATTCACAATATTGTCAGACCTCTTTCCCATACCATCCAGTGGCAAATCAGAAAACTTTACCTCTGATAATGTCACGGAACACATCGTTTTATCTAAATCATCCCTGTCAGGATAAGATGCAATATGTATTCCTACCTGCACGACTAAAGCCGCCAACTGAACCGCTGCCGCTGCCCATCCGTAGCCCAACGCCCATGATGCAAACTTTGTGCATATTGTGATGACAGACCAGAAAGCTATGCCGGAAATCAGCAGTTTCAATATTTTCAGCAAAACATTTTCTTTATAGAAAAGTGTAAATAACTGAAGAAATGTGTCAACCGTAATATTTCCAAGTGCCATGCACTTCAAAGCATTCACCAATGCTACATTGCTGTAAAACATCTTGATAAGTTGTTTGATTGCATTACTCTTTGTCTTAATATGCAGACCAAAAACAGCAGCACAGACTCCACCTATAATCATCAAAACCAGTTCAACCCACCAGATCACTACCTCGGAAGCATCTTTTTCTGCTATCGTGCCAATCGTATACGCCTTTCCATTATGGCATCCTACAAAATATATGGTTTCCTCTTTGCTCCATGCCTTAACTCTGTATGGCATTTCGGAACTACAGTCAAGACCATTGGCTTCATAGTATGTTATCCATTGGTTCAGGCACATTTCATATATTTCAGATAATTCCGTTTCTGAAAGCTGTTCTTTTACAGACTGCCTCAGCGATATGACCTCAGAAGTTCCGCTAAGGGTATCGCTGACTTCCTCTTCCACTTTGGCATGATTGCCTAATGCGACACCATTATAAGTCACAGCATTGAAGCATCCATCATTGTCAATATCCAATGCAAACCCAAGTTCCTCGGCATCTGCATCCAATTCCTCATTGATATATGCCTGTACTTCCTCATCTGATAAGGCTCTTTCCCATACATCGCACTGGGAAATATACCCTGCAAAATAATCCTTTATGCTGTCTGTTACATCGTCACGTTTTGCGCCGACCAAAAACATTCTTCCAGTATCATACTCACAAGCAGGTAAAAGACCTTCCTTCTTGCAATCCACCTTTCCATCAATATACATCGTGGCTGTTTCCACATTAAAAACAACAGCGGCGTTGATCCATTTCCCCTGCCTGATTATGGATTTCGATACCACAGTATTCCACTCTTTGCCGTAAAAAGCGTGTGAAAAACAAAGATGAAAGCCATCTTCCATACGTTCCAGATAAAGGCTGATTCCACCCATATAATATTCTGTTAGATCAGAAAGGATACTGTAATATATGGACGTATCGCTTTCTCCAGTCACAAACTTAAAATGGACCTGAACAGAATACTGCTGTGTCCCATAATACCCCGGACGTACCTCCATCAGATCCTCTGCCTTCACTTCCAGATATGAATTACCCATAAGACATATGGCAGAGGTAAAGGACTTAATATAAGCATCTTTCAATGAAAGCAGTTTGCCGCTAATCTGCTCCCTAGCCGGATTTTGGGTAAAATCATACCACGCCAAAGGGATTTTGCTCAAATCCGTTTCATGTATAATTTCTTTCATGGTGTCTGCATCCAGACACTCACTGAATATACGGACATACCGCATATCTCCTGTAAATCCGTCACCTATCATAATGCTGTTATTACAGTTGGCTCCTGCTGCCTGACCAAATACACAGCAGTTATAATTCCCCTCCAGATACAAGGATACCCTGCTTCCGTCTGTAGTCATGCCAATATGAAACCACTCATCTGTCTTTAAAACCTCCTGTGATCGGTTCGAATAAATAACAGGATACCCCGGCAGTTTTACATATACACAGTCTTCATGTATTCCAAAATCTATAATTCCCTCTATCTTTAATACGGACTTATCTGTTGCCAGTTCCATAACCCTGACCATAGCATCCACGGAAAAGGCTGCTGTGCCATTTAGCAGACTTCCCAGCCTGTTCTCTGCCGTGACGCTGCCTTTTACAGATTTGCGCATGGCAAAATAAGTATTCTTCCCTATCATAATATCCTCCCTACACAAATATCGTGCTGCATTCTCCTGTAAGCACCAGCTTTGAGGTTTCTGTCAAACCAATATGTTCTGCCGGTTCAAGTCCCAGTTCTTGTAATGTTTTGCCAAACTGATAGCATTTCTGGTTGAAGCTGACTGATGTTAAAAAATCTGTGTCTATTTGTGCATTTTCGGGGAATCCCGCCTTTCCATCATCATTGTACGCAAATGTTTCAACATAGCCGTCAAATCCCGCCGGAATCATAGCCGCAGTAGCAAGTGACCTTACTTTTTCACTGCTCTTTACACTTTTTCCCAAATCTGGTATGGCATCGCATTTTACCCCCACCGTATATCCGTCAGGAAGCCCCGTCCAGCTAACCTTAATCATGGCAGGCTCCTCTTTATCACTTGGATTAGACAGTGTATCCAGTCTCTGAAAATCGTATATGGTTTTACCTTTTACCACATTAAAATTACGCACTGCAACACCAATATTAGTACGAACCCAGTAATTAAACTGATCATAAGACGCAAAATTTTCAGGGATACATTCTCTCTTTTCATCAGTTACAATTACAACCATACAGAAATACTGATTATTTAATACATTCAATAGAAAAGGTTTGTTAATTACCGCAATATCATTTTGAACATCCGAAGATACAAATGCACAGCTTTCACCATCCGCCGTATATACCTTTTTACTGCTCCACAGGCTTGGTTCCATAAATAATGATGAACCGCAACAGTATAACCATACATATCCATTTGTTGCCACACCATTAGCTGCTTTATTTTTCCCCCTGACGTACACAAAATTTGTACCCGAATTTTTATCTAACGGCATATTGACATCTTTATCATAATTTCCCTTAAAATACTCATCCGGATTTTCAACCTGTGTATGCGCAATCATATCCGGGGACTGATAACTAAACTGCCTTTTTCCAATTACACCTTCGTCACCTAAACTTGTCCTGATTAAAATATTGTTTTGATAGCCCATAATGCTTCCTCCTTAAATGAAATATTTAACAGCGGCATGGAATTATGAATTTTCTGACTGCTCCATTCTTATGTGGATTGCAAATCAAGACTGTAAATCTATGCCGTCAAATATCACAATTCCCGCCCTCTGCTTATTAACCTTTGCTGTTCTTTTTCCTGCCTACAAAGAAAATTACCAAGCCTGCAATAACCAGCACTCCACAAAATGCAAACACCCATATCCGATTCCATAAATCATCGTTCACATCTGCATCTGTTGTGTCAGCCGATGTACTTTCCTCGCCAGTCTTTGGTGCTTCTGCTGTACTTCCTGCACCTGTTTCTTGCTCCATAGAATCTGCATCAATCACAACAGCATAATCTGAAGCATGGGTAAAGACAAGCGATACCATACCGTCCTCTGCAACTGTCTCAGCACAGACAAATTCAAGCTCCCCTGTGCTTTCATTATAGTAATACAGGTTTGCGGTAAGTCCTGCATTATCTTTACCGAGATTGATAGAAAGGATTGCGGTAAAGCCAAATTCTCCTTCATGGGACAGGCTTAACTGGATACTGTAACACTCCCCTGTGATGTTGTTCACTATATCCACCGGGATAGCATTTGTTCCCGTTTTTACGGAAAAGTCAATGTCATCCGCTTTATCCGTGGTGACGTTCTTTCCGTTCACACTCCAAATGATGCCGTTTCCCATATCAAAGGTAATCGTGATGTCTTTACCCTTGATGCTGTCAAAAATATCTCCCGGAACAACAGCAGAGCCATTCATATCTATATTGATGATACTTCCTTCCTCTGCCTTTTCTTCCTCGGTGCGGATCACGTCCCAGCCGTTCTTGCCGTCCTGGTCTTTGATAAAAGGGATTTTGACATCTGCTTTTGTATCCTCTGTGTTTTCACTGCCCGAACTGCCCGGCTGGTTTTCCCCTGTGTTTTTGTTGTCCGGCTGGTTACTATTATTATCCGGCTTCTTATCTCCCGGCTGGCTGTTCTCAGTATGCGATGGCGGCAGCTTATCAAGCGTTTCTGTTCTCGTTCTGCCACAGACTGTACAGGTATATGTTTTCTCTCCCTCTCTGTCCGTAGTCGGCTGCACTGTCACTGTTCCGCTGTCCCATCTATGGGCGGCTGTACCACTCTTTTCTCCGCAGGAACATTCATGCCAGTGGTTGCTATTGTCTGACTTCCACTCTGTTCCGTAGCTGTGCTTATGCGATGGCGGCAGCTTGCCAAGCGTTTCTGTTTTCGTCCTGCCACAGACTGTACAGGTGAATGTTTTTTCTCCCTCTTTGTCTGTAGTCGGCTGCACTGTCACCGTTCCGCTGTCCCATGTATGGGCGGCTGTGCCGCTCTTTTCTCCGCAGGAACATTCATGCCAGTGGTTGCTATTATCTGACTTCCATTCCGTTCCGTAGCTGTGCTTATGCGATGGCGGCAGCTTGCCAAGCGTTTCTGTTTTCGTCTTTCCGCAGACTGTACAGGTGAATGTTTTTTCTCCCTCTTTGTCTGTAGTCGGCTGCACTGTCACCGTTCCGCTGTCCCATGTATGGGCGGCTGTGCCGCTCTTTTCTCCGCAGGAACATTCATGCCAGTGGTTGCTATTATCTGACTTCCATTCCGTTCCGTAGCTGTGCTTATGCGATGGCGGCAGCTTGCCAAGCGTTTCTGTTTTCGTCTTTCCGCAGACTGTACAGGTGAATGTTTTTTCTCCCTCTTTGTCTGTAGTCGGCTGCACTGTCACCGTTCCGCTGTCCCATGTATGGGCGGCTGTACCACTCTTTTCTCCGCAGGAACATTCATGCCAGTGATTGTTGCTGTCAAATTTCCACTCCGTTCCGTAGCTGTGCTTATGCGATTCCGGTAACTTCTCTATTATTTCTGTCCGCATCTCATAACCACAGACGCTGCATTTATATGTCCTGATTCCCGTTTCCGTTTCGGTTGCAGGTTTTGTCACCGTGCCGCTGTCCTCTGTATGGGCTGCACTGTCAGACTTAGCTCCGCAGTCACATTCATGCCAGTGGTTATTGCTGTCAAACTTCCACTCCGTTCCGTAGCTGTGCTTATGTGATTCCGGTAACTTCTCGATTATTTCCGTCCGCATCTCATAACCACAGACGCTGCATTTATATGTCCTGATTCCCGTTTCCGTTTCGGTTGCAGGTTTTGTCACCGTGCCGCTGTCCTCTGTATGGGCAAGCACTTCTGACTTTTCCCCACAGACAGCACATTCATGCCAGTGACCGTTACTGTCCGATTTCCAGTCTGTCCCGTAATTATGTCCTGCATTTACCGTTACTGTAGTAACATTCCCCGCTTTATCTGTCGCTGCTATAACAATAGGCGTTGTGTCGAATTTCACATCTAAAGTAAATTTACCGTCTGACAAAGCCTGCTCTTTCCCATTCACGGTTACAGATTCCAGATTATCATCTGTGACCGTCACCGTCTGAGATGTGCAGTAAGTTTCCCCGTCCATAACGCCGGTAATGGACGGAGATGTGCCATCGAATACCATGCCGTCAGAGGAAATATATTTCACATTTCCCTGATTGTCCGTAATCCTTGCATAAACCACACAGGATTGATCCGGGCTGATGTTAAAGGTTGTTTTGTCTGTATTTCCGGCTGTCCAACTGTCCAGCGCTTTTACTTCGTCCTCTGTCAGCCCGCTGTCTGATATGTAATAAGATACAGAAGCCACGCCGGATTCGTTATCCTGTGCAGTAATCGTCACCTGCTCCGTTTTCTTAAAAAACAGCCCGAAAGTAATCGTATTCCAAAAACTGTTCCACTTATTTGTGCCTATGCTGATTTCCCCTGTCGGCGCACCTGCATCCTTCAACAGTTCTCCATATTCACCTCCGCATACTGTACATTTGGCTTTTTCCGTATAGGTGGCAGTACCGCCGGTACAATTTTCTGTTTCCGTGGAATCACAGCCAGACCTCTGACAGCTATGGGTATGCGTCCCGTTTCCGGTACTCTCCCATGCCCCGTATTCATGCCCTTTGGCGGAAATTTTTGTATCCGTTATTTCCTGTTTCCCGTCAGAATCGGAAAACAGCTTATTACATACGTCACAGCTCCAGTATTCTATGTTTCCGTCTGTAAGACAGCCTGCTTCCCGCCCTTCATGGTGAGTCAGCGTATGTGCTTTCACAGCAATTACAATATCAGCGTCTGCAATTTCTGTCTTTCCGTCCTGATCTGAAAATTTCTTCCCACAGATAGAGCAGTCCCAATACTCCTTATTTCCTGCCGCTGTACAGGTTGCCCCCTGTTCTGCATGATGAATCAGTGTGTGGTCAGTAATCGGAATAATTATATCTGTAATTTCCGCCTGCCCGTCTTTATCCGAAAATATTTTCTTACATACAGAACACTCCCAATACTCTAAAGTTCCCGTTTGCGTACAGTCCGCATCAACCTTTTCGTGATGGGTAAGTGTATGGGCGGCAATCGGTATTTCCGTATCTGTAATTTCGTTCTGCCCGTCCTGATCTGAAAATTTCTTTCCACAAACAGAGCACTCCCAATATTCCAAAATCCCCGTATGTGTGCAATCCGCTTCCACCCTGTCATGATGGGTAAGCGCCGCACCGTTATTGTGGATACATGGAAGAATTATGACGGTTTTTGAAATAGTTCCTTTGTCTGCATGGGTATAAGTGGCAGTATATTCCATATCAGATACTTTTGTAACACTCAATATCCAGCCACTCGTATCCACCGTAAAATCCTGATTGCAGATTGTAACATTCCCCGCAAGGGTTACTTTCCCCTTAATCTCCGCCGCCATGTCCGCCGAGGTATAGTGCATATCCGAAGGAACAGAAATCATGTCTGCTGTAGGTGCGGATTTAATATTATAGGTTCCCTTAGAGCCAAGAATTGTATTGCTGTCCAGCACATTGGCAGAACTGAGAGTCAGTAAGCCATCGCTGCTTGCTTCTGTTGAACCGCCGATACCGGGAGCATCGGAGATTCCATCGAAGCCTCCCTTTGCAACCACTTTACCGCCATTAATAGTGATATTACCACCCTTACCATCGTTAGTAAAATCCCCCGCTGCACCACCAATTCCGGCGGACGCATAACCTGCACTTCCACCAGTAGCTGTGATGTTTCCGCCATTGATTATCACTGTTCCACAGTCAATATCGCCGTCATTATTATTTAAATCATAAAGTGAACCACCAATGCCAGCACTATATGGTCCAGAAACATCCAATGAACCTGCGCTCTCTGCGGTAATTACTAAGGTTGCTCCTTTCGGTACATAAATTCCACATTCAGAACCCTTTATTGTATTGCTGCCCTCTAAGGTCAGATTCATGGTCGCGTTGGGGGCGATGCCTACATATGCCGCCTCGAAAATATTTAAGCCGGAAAACGTCACATTATGGGTGCCGCTTTCCACAGAAATCATTGCAGCTTGGACTGTGCCGGTAAAGGTATGCCCCGGACAGCCGCCGTCTTCTGCGGTTAATATATTTTTAAGAGTTTGAGATATGTTAATTTCTTCCGCAGTCTGCACCGGTGCGTTGGCATTGTCAAGTGCCTCTTGCAGTTCGTAGCAACGAGACAGGTCAATCTCCTCCTGTTCGTCCTCGTTCAGTTCCCCATAGAGAACAAGGATTTCTTCAAGCTGCGCCCGCACATCCTCTGCATTATCCTCCGTTACCTTATCCGGCAGGGCAGCAATCAAATCCTCAACAGGACAGATGCGGCACTTATAGGTACACAGGCTGCCTTCCCCGTCCTCCGATTTTGGTATATAGCCGCAGTCCGCATCATGCTCCTGATGATGTTTGCAGATGCCTGTATCTTCCTGATTCTCCGTATTTTCTTCCGGCGCTTTTCCTTTGCAGTCTAAGAGACTGGCATCATCAGCACCGCACACAGGGCAGTCCCCGTTGATGCTGTCCTCCGTGCATAATGTCTCACAGATACATTTGGCGGTATCTGTTCCCGTATCTTCGGTATTCTCCCCGGTATCCTCCAGCTCCGTGCCATTACAGATTTCACAGACATAGCCGCAGTCCTGCGCTTCTTGATAACCGCAGCTTTCGTCATGCTCGTGATGACAGTCCAGCACCTTTGTGACACAGCCGCTTTCCTCACTGCATACATGGGTACAGAGTGACGGCTCCCGATTCCCTGCATCAGAGGGCGTAGCATTTCCCTCTCCCATGCTTTCCTCCGTTTCCCCCGTTTCCGGATAGCACCCGTCCGTATGCGTATGCACACACTCCGTAACAGTTTTATAACATTCTTCCGTATGCTCATGGGTACACGGCTGTGCTTCCCTATAACCGCAGTCCGGCGTATGCTCCGTGTGATGTTCACAAAGCCCCGCTTCCCTGCCCGAAGCAGACACGGCAAGCCCGCTGGCAGGCAGCGTATTGAATATTAAAGCCGCCGCCATCAGGAAGCCCATGCTTTGACGCAGCCTGCCCCCTTTTCGTTTTCTTCCCTCTTTTTCATCCAGAAAATCCCCTACAGGGTGTTTTCTGAAAGAAAATAATCCTTTATCCTTTTCCATATCGTTCCATTCCTCCTTGCTTTTCCGAAGGAAAAATGCTCCTGCCCCTGCGGGGGCAGAGGAATTTCCCTCCGTTCCGAAACATTTCCTTCACAGATATCCTGATAAACCGGGGCTTTCACAGACCATCTCTGCCATATGGCAATATCTCCTTCCTTTATCCTCCTAAGCGGCTCCCTGAACCTCGTTTCCTCCAGCGGGCGCACGATAAAGTCGAAACTATGCGTCCGTATCGCCTCCCTTGCAAAATAGGGATCGTCCGTAATCCAGATCACCAGCGTATTTCCATACAGTTCCCGGTATTTACACACCAGCTCCATCCCCTGTGCGCCGTTTATGCCCACTACCACAACATCATATTCCCGCTCAAGATGGTACTCCCTGTCAATCACGCCCCGGCTTACCGTAACATCTGACAGTTCATCCGCAAGTATCCCGGAAAGCATTTCATATTCCGGTATGCTCTTTGTATAGATGACAGCATCCATATCCCACTCCTCCTTATCCTGTTTAAAGACGCAAAAAAACCGCCGGGGAACGGGTCATTCCACAGGGCATAAAAGCCCCGCAGGAAATCCCCGCCTCCGGCGGTCTTATATTTAATAACACGATATATAAAAAGATACAACAAAAAGACAGATTTATAACGTCTGTCTGTCTGTCTGTCTGTCTGTCTGTCTGTCTGTCTGTCTGTCTGTCTGTCTGTCTGTCTGTTAATTATCAGGCATTCCGGCATATCCTGTCAACCTCCTTTGGCAGAAAATTTCATTTAATTATAATAGATATTTGAAAAAAAACAAGGTTTTTGGCAGGAACGTCAATTTTCTGGCAAGAACGTCATGCAGATTTTAAAAATAAGGTATTGACAGGTTTGAAAAATGTCTTTTTTTGTTGTATGATTATATTTGATTTTTTAAAGATTTGAGGTGAAACCAATTTGAAGATTGCTTTAGTAGATGATGAACCGAAACTTCTGGACGAAATGGCAGGGCTTGTCTGCGACTTTGGCGCACAGCGCCAGTGCCATGTGGAAACTGTCCCATTCCTGAATGCGGAAGGCTTCTTTGAGGCATTCGGGGACGGCGGTTTTTCTGCAGGCGGCAGTTTTGATGCCGTTTTTATGGACATTTACATGGACGGCATGGACGGCGTTGCCGCAGCGCAGAAAATCCGGAGCATGGACAACCGGTGCGTCCTCGTGTTCCTGACTTCCAGCTCGGACTTTATGCCGGACGCCTTCTCCTGCCATGCCTTTGAATATATTACCAAGCCTTTCTCCCCGCAGCGTATATTCAAAGTCCTTGGGGACATTTTGGAAATGCTTCCCCCGCTGCAAAAATACATAGAAGTAATAAACGGCAGGAAAACCATTCATGTATTCCTTGACGAGATTTTCTCCGTCATTACGGACGCACATTATCTTGACATCGCCCTTTCAAGCGGGGAAACCCTGCACTGCCGCATGACCATGCCGGAATTTGTAATGCTTACAGACGGGGATTCCCGCTTCCTTGCCGTCAATAAGGGTATCATGGTAAACGCCGGCTGCATCCTTGAATTTACGGACAACTGCTGTGTGCTGGAAAACGGCGCAAAGCTGCCAATCCGTGTGCGGGACCGCCTGAAAATCGAACAGGCGGCGAGGGATTACAATTTCAGGAAGATACGGGAGCGTCAGGCACACTTTGCCGGACGCCCTGTGCCGGAAATCATCAGGAAGGGGGACTGAACATGGATATGGAAAAATGGTTATCGGCGCTGCTGGTGCTTTTGGTACTGCTTCCTTCGGGGGCATCCTGCTATTATGTAATGAAGAACCAGATGAAGTACACCCTGCGTAAGACAGCCGCACTATTCACGGCTGTCCTGCTCCCATACGCTTTTTTCTGCTCCATTTTAAGCGTCTTACTGCGGATTGATGTAAATATCATCCTCCTGCCGTCCCTCGTCCTGTTCTTTTTCCCATACCGCTGTACCGTAACGGCAAGCCTGCCAAAATGCCTTGCCGTCTATGTGGGTGTCTGTGCCGTCCATACCTTTCCGGCACAGTTCGCCTATGCCCTTGATGCCTTTCTCCATCCGGCGTCGGGTGCGGCAGACTTCTCCGTGGAAGCGGCTTTTTTCCGGCTTTTACTTTCCTGTCTGGTTGCCGCCGCTTTCGCACAGCCTGCCTGCGGGCTTTTTTTCAGGATAATCGACTGTCTGGACACGCCAAAGATATGGTACTCCACCGTCATATTGTCCTCTGTCTTTCTGTTCTTCAATATAGCGGCTGTCCCCCAGTCCTACAGCACCCTCCATACGGGGCGTATGTTTTCCCTTTTCCTGCTACTGGAGGTCTGCCTGTTTGCAATCCTTACGGCAATTTATGTGCTTCTTTACCTGGGTACAAGCGTTATACTGGAACACACCGAGCTGAAGGAACGCACGCAGCTCCTTGAAATGCAGGCACGGCAGTACCGGACGCTGCAGGAGCATATGCGCCAGACCGCACGTCTGCGGCATGACTTCCGCCACTCCGTGCGTCTGCTTTCTTCCCTTGCAGAGAAAGGCGACATCGGCAGCATCCGGACACATCTTGCAGCATACGAGGTCAGCCTTGCGGAAAATGCACCTTCAAATTACTGTGCCAATGCCGCCCTCAATGCGCTGTTTAGTCACTACCACGAAATAGCTGTTTCAGCAGGCATAGACACAGACTGGCATATTGAACTGCCGGAGCTTACGCCTGCCAATGAACTTGACATCGTTTCCCTGTTCGGGAACCTGATAGAGAATGCCATCGACGGGTGCCTTACCGTGCCGGAGGGCAGGCGGTATTTCTGCCTGACCACAGAAATCCGCCATAACAACAGCCTGTACATCGTTTCCACCAACAACTTTGACGGCAGGGTGCGGAAAGGGAAGGACGGCTACCGTTCCACGAAGCACGGCGGAAACGGGATCGGGCTTGCCGCCATTGCAGCAGCAGCGGAAAAGTACGGCGGTTCGGCACAGGCTTCCAACAGCGGAACGGAGTTTTATGTAGATGTGGTGCTGAAAATATGAGCTGGTTCAGCACCTCTCCCACTCTTAGATAAATTCAAAACTATCTTCATCCGGTTCAAAATATTCCATGAATGAAAGATACAATTCTTCCGGGCGATCCGGCAGGCAATCCTCATAACTGCATATATCCTGAACAGTATGGTTACTGTATTCGATATGCACCTGCCATGACGGTCTGCCCTCCGGCTCCGCTGGCAGAGCCTCCTCTTTTTCCTCCAAATCATCTATATAGATGCCTTCCTCCGAAAGAATATCCGTAAAAAATTCATCTTCATCAGGATTCAGACAATAATCCTGCTCCCACATAAAAATTTCCAGCGTATGTATGATATACCGCAGCAGCTTCGCCATCTTCCCGCCGTCCAGTACAACGGACTGCTCCCCGCTGTCTGCATGGAAGTCCGTCATGGTCAGAACACGGCTTTTCCTGTCAATGGTAAACAGGCGGTCAGCCATTTCCATATCTCCATACCCGTCATAAACCTCTGTATGCACTTCAAAAGACAATGTATTGATGACAAGCTGCTTTTTCATGGCATTGCGTTCCGCATAAGGAAAACATACGTTGTAAATCTCCCTCGCCGTGTCTGCCACTTCCGGGCATTGATCGTGCATTTTTCCTTGCAGCCATTTCTTCTCGCCGTCTGAAAGCCGCCGCATTGGAAAATTCATCATCCGGTTTATATCCATTGCCGCCGCTTTTTCGGCAGCGCTTAAACGGGAACAGGATTTGCAGATATGGGCTGCATGACCTTTCCCTGAAAACTTCTCGTTTGCCTTATATTCGCCGCATATTTTGCAGTAATGCCCATGCGGGCGTTTTTTCTTTGACATAACAATTCCTCCGTTTCTGCACTATATTATACTGTTGACCGTCAAAATCCGCAACAAAACTACTGTGTTTTTCCAGATTGACAGAAACCATAATCAGGCACAAAAAAACAGGCTTTTCCCTCCCTCATTTTAATAGGGAAGGAAGCCTGTTTCTGTTATATTTTATTCTGCTTCTGTCAATTCAAGCTGTTCAAATTCCTCGTCAGTCATATTCTGTAACTTTACAATTACCCTGTGGGATAATTCTTCCATATCCGTATCTTCCAGATATGGCAAAGCCCGTTCCATATCTTCTATGACCTCATTCCTGCCTTCCCCTGCAAATATGCAGATTAAATTACTTTCTTCCACGGTAAACATTGTATCCATATTCTTACATCTCCCTCTGCTTATTTTTTATATTTTCTTCCTGCTCCCTGCCCTGTCCTGCCACCTGTGCCTTTTTCTCCGCAAGTCGGGCTTTTAAAGACGGTTTTGCCGCTGGCTTGTCCTGTGCTTTCCTGTTTTCCTCTTTCCTCGCTTTCTCCCCTGCACCGTTATTCAGCACATTATCGACCATGTTATAATTCTGTTCTTCCATTTCCTCAATCTTTGCAAGGGGCTTGTATTCTGCCAGCTTTTCAAGCAGCTCCATAGCCCTCTTTCTTTCCTCCGGCTCTGTCCCGTCCGCAGCTATCTCCGCAAGCCATAGTGCAATATCATGTGTATCCCTCTGCTTTAAGGCATCTGCAAGCTCTGATACATTCTCCGTCATGTTCTGGCTGTTGTCATGGTAAAGGGCGGCATCATAATCATATGTAAAGCGGTCAAGTTCCACTGCAAGCTGTTCTGGTGGTGTCAGACCGGGCATTCGCTTTTCCCATACTTTTGCTTCAAATTCCTCGCCCATATGTCCGTCTATCTCCATTTCCGGCAGTTTCGCCACAAGCTCCGCAATCACTTCCATCGCCTGCGGACTGTCTTTTATGTCAGGGATATACTCCAAAATATCAAGATCAATCCTTTTCCCTAATAAAATGTCAATCCCCACATCTTCAAAAGCCTCCGTTCCCGGTGTATGGATATTGATGCCGATAGCAGGGATACCGTTCATGCGATCCGGCGGTATCTGCTTCCAGATTGCTATAGCTTCCTCCACAGTAGGGATATTCTCATAAAACTCGCCCATAGTGTGAAATTCGCCGCACTCCGCAACGGTCAGCGTCACTTCCGGTTCTGCCTGTTCCGGGAATAAAGTTTCCCGCAGACCTTTGTATGCAAAGTTTTCCCCGTCAAATATGGTGATCTGGTCAGTTTCCTCATTAAACTCCAAGGAGAAGTCCAGCCTGTCCCCCTGCTCAATAGAAGCATGGTCTGCCGCTTCTATCCTCTCTCCGTATTTCCCCATTTCCACAAAAGGCTTGTCACATTCTGCATACGCTTTACACAGCCCCTCCGCATCAAGCCCGCTGGTATTCTTAAACCACCGTTCCTCGTCATTCATGCGGATATTAAAAATACTGACTGGCTCTTTCTCCCTTGCTTCACGCACTCCCTCCAGATAGTCCTCCACCTGCGGAAGATACGTTTCAAGGCTTCCCGTCCTCTGTGCTGTAATCGGGTTAATATCCACTTTTACCCCGCCGATGTGAAGCCCGTCCCCATTAAACGTATCAAACAGCACATCTTCACGCTCATTCGTGGAAAGTTCCACTGCCACATCAAGGTCAGAGCCTTCACGCTCCAAGCCCCGGCACCGGCTCCCGACTACTGCCACATCCACAATCTCCGCATCAATGCCATGTTCATCTAATTGTGCCTGCACATGACATTTTACAGTTTCCTCAATCTCTGCCGGGTTCATTTCGCTGATTTCATGGAACAGCTCGTTTGTCTTTGCCTTGAAATTTTCAACCACATTTCCCTGTGCCTGCGGTTCGATATGGTCTGCCGCTTCCACCTTTTCCATCAATCCATCATAATCAATCGGTATCAGTTCATCATTCTCACTAATATTTCCCCTTGCACCGTTGTCAAATGGATTTTCTTTCAAGTCCTCCACTATATTGTTAAGGGCTTCCCTTATGCTGACATCAGGGTTATCATAAACTCCGCCGTCTATCTCCTTATAGTCTGCACCCATAATGGAATAGTCATAGCCGCCGTCTGTTTCCTGTATGCTGATGAAGCGGTCTGCTATCTGAAAGGCAAGTTCCGTTTCCGCCTCTTTCTTCGATTCTGTTTCTAACTTCTGGACATTATGTCCAGAAGTGTCCTGTCTGCCTTCTAAGGACTGTTTCATCTCTGCAAGCACCTGTTCCGTTTCATCTCCGAGGTCAATAATCTCATCACCGTCCTCCATATTCTCAAATTCCGGTGTTGCTGGCTTCTCCGGCTCTGACTGCTCCATAGCGGTCTGCTCCGTTTCTAACTTTTGGACATCATGTCCAGAAGTCATTTTTTCCTGTCCGATGGACAATTCTTTTTCCTTT
>Ga0137308_101180_pt1 | contig 28759 bp, 21 predicted proteins | sample Inofrocosms_June_FD_97181 | JGI IMG/M metagenome (GOLD analysis project Ga0137308, IMG submission 97181) | Mouse cecal microbial communities from Vienna, Austria - N-Acetylneuraminic and N-Acetylglucosamine D2O microcosms_June | ecosystem: Host-associated > Mammals > Digestive system > Large...
CAGAAAAAGTTGCCACACGGAATATGTTTTATGATGAGCGTGGGCGTCATGTGAGGACAAAGAAAGAGATTCTTGACGAAGATGGAAATATCCGCAAAGGCTGTAAAATCATCAAAAAGGGCGAAGTGTATGAGCGTAAGATTTTTACTATTAAAGATGAGAGTTTCAAGCAGGAATCCTTTTTAGATGAGATAAAAGTGTTTTGTACGGATTTAATCAATCAAATGGTGCTTGATGATAAGGACAGGCTCAGTATTTTCGATAAAAACGGTCCGTACCTTGCAACAAAGAAGGTTGGTAAAAATAATCCGAAAGCGGAGGAAATCAAAGCAGACAATGAAATCCGCATGGAATGGAACAGAACTGTTGACCGTGCGATTGTAAGCGGCGTATCAGATGCGGAGATTGTGGAACTTAAAAAGGCGGAAATCACGGAAAAAGTTAAGGAATCCGTTGAACAGAACGGACATAAGCCGGAGCTGTTCGGGGAGATTGTCAAAGCGGCGATTCTGTTATTGGAACTCCTGATTGCTAAAGCCATGCAGAAGATGATAGATATAGCGGAGAAAGTGATCGGTATTGATGTCAGTGTTGTTAAGGAAACATCAAAAGAAATAGACAGCCGTATTCGTACAGGAGATAATCTGATAGTTCAGCCGGAAAGGAAGAAGATACCATTTCCCGTAAATCCGAATCGGAAACTTGATATGAAAAAGCATACAGAGCATTCAGAAGTTGATTCCACAGAGAAAGAAAGCATTATTAAACAGATAAAGGCAGAGCAAAAGCCAGTTTCGATTGAAACCGGGCAGACAGCAGAAAGACCGCCGCAGCCAAAACCGTCCGTTCTTGCAAGTAAATATCCCCGCCTGAAAGAGATTGAGGGTAGGCTGAAAGACCAAAACAGGGTAATTTTGGGGCGTGAGAAAGGAAGGGATATGCTGAAAAAGGAACTGTCCGAATGTGCAGGTATCTTCAAAGGCGGCAGACGTAAGGAATTACAGCAGGAGATTGATAGTCTTGACTTCCAGATTTCTAATATGAAAAAGAGACTTTCTTCTATTGTCAAGGAATACAATTTTGACTCTGTACAGGCATTCTATAAGGAACTTAATGCGGCCAAGAGGGAGAATCAGGATTATGAAACAGCTTGTGCAGAGTATGAGAAAAATTACGGAGAAAAGGTGGTGGATATGCGGAGCGTCAGGAATAGACTCAGAAAAAAAGAGCAGGACATAAAGATAAGGGAAGCAGGCAGGGGGCATCAGGCAAGACAGAAAGATAAAGGAGCGAGGTAGCAAAGGAGACAGATAGCAATTGTTATCTATCTTCTTATTTTTTGAGGAACTTACTAAGTAAAATTTGTACAGTAAAAAATGGAGGTTGAAAAGATTATGGCAGACAAAACAATTATTCTTGGATATATGAGAGTTTCTTCCCGTGATCAAAATGAGGACAGGCAAAGGATTGCACTGAAGGAAATGGGGGTGTTGGAGGCAAATATTTATGTTGATAAGCAATCAGGCAAGGACTTTGAGAGAAAACAGTACAAGCGGATGCTGAGAAGGCTTAAACCCGGCATGGTGCTGTATATCAAATCCATTGACAGACTTGGCAGAAATTATCAGGAACTCATGGAACAGTGGCGAATCATCACAAAGGAAAAAGGAGCGGACATTGTTGTGATTGATATGCCGATTCTTGATACAAGAAGAGAAAAGAACCTGCTCGGCACATTTATTTCGGATCTGGTATTAACATTATTGAGCTATGTCAGTGAAAATGAAAGAGTGTGCATTAAGCAGCGGCAGGCTGAAGGGATTGCGGCGGCAAAGGCAAAAGGCGTGAAGTTCGGAAGACCTGAAAAACCACTTCCGGATAATTTCAGCGAGTATTGTCAGATGTGCAGGGATGGAAAAATATTTGTATTAAAAGCCTCAAAGGAATGTGGTATGCCAGAAAGCACGTTTAGACAGAAAATGAAGAAAGCATTGGAAACAGACGAACAGTAGGTAGAAAAGCTGGATTGTTAAAGTATACTTTTATGAGAATGCCACATTTTTACGAAAAATACCGAAAAACCAACAAAGAAATCTTGATTTTACAAGGTTTTTGGCGTAAACTACTAATTGTGAAAATGTAGCAAATTCCATTCGCATAAAAGTATACTTTTGTGCGAATCGAGGAAAAACTTCGATGAATATTAGAAAAATGTGGTGTTAAAGACGATATCCCAGAGAGAAAGAGATAATGTGAATATGAGGAGGATGGGGACATGCCTAAAACTGATAAAGAAGGACGAGAATATATTGAACAGGACGGAAAGAGATATTATAGAGATTTTTTTGGAAATTGGAATGCTGAAACTGATATTTTTGGAAATGAAAAAGTAAATACTGATATTTTTGGAAACCCTAAAGTTGAAACTGATATTTTTGGCAATCAAAAAATAGAAACTGACTGGCTGGGCAATCCATATGTTGAACCAGAGAAGAAAGACGATTCTGGTTGCTATCTCACAACAGCGTGTATGAGAGCAAAGTCCGCTCGATTTGACGATAACTGTGAAGAACTCAGCATATTGAGAAAGTTTCGTGATACATATGTTAAAGATTATCATCCGGAAACAATACAGGAATATTATGAAAAAGCACCATTGATTGTAAAAAAAATAGGAGAGCAAGACGAGTCGCAGACTATTTATGTGAGGATGTATAGAGAACTTGTTATCGGTACTTTAAGTCTTATTAAAAAGGGAAGAAATGAGGAAGCATTTGACTTGTATAAAGAATATTGTGATTCTTTATACAACAAATATTGTATCGCATAGGGAGGTGAAGGAATGAATCGACCACCAGAAATTTCAAGAAGAGAGTTAGAAGAATCCGGAGAGATACTCAGAGAGAAAGAAAATATACAGGGTCAATCTGACCAAAATCAGAGACAGACGACAGATTGGGATTCTCTTAAGGATGTACCTTTCAGAGGAGATCAGGAAGAAGAAGCATCTTCTAAAGAGTACGCAGATGAGGAAGAGATGTGTATGTAAATGAGAAAAAGCATTACAGGTATTTCAAATGCAAAAATGCAGGATTTAAATCATGTAAAGCAGATAGAGAGGACATTCACAATATATAGCACTTTTGACGGATTTCAATATTATAAGGATAAACTTCTTTTTCAAGAACGTTGCATTTATGAAGATCTTAAGACTGGGATTTTGTCATTTAGTGAAAAAATAGATATATCACCATGTGAAAAAAAGGTTGAAATTGAAAAAATATACAGATACGTGATGCTTGATACACCGATGATTTTTCATGTAGATAAATGCAATGTTTTTATGGATGGAAAGAAGATTTCTGTACGACCAAAATATAAAATGTCCTCAAGTATCTATAAAGATATCAAAGACGAGTGCTTATCGACAATAAACAAGATTAAGAACCTAGTAGAAAAAGAGAATGAATGGGGTATTTTGTTCGAAATTCACACATATTTGATAGACACAGTATTGTATCATGAAGGTGGTGGTGAGCATGATATAACAGGACCGTTTTTGAAAAATTCGGGAGTATGTGATGGTATTGCAAAAGCGGTAAAAAGCATTTGTGATTATGTTGCTTTCCCTTGTGTTGTGATAGAGGGTGAGGCGCAGAGGGCGGATGGAAAAATAGGAAGACATGCATGGAATGCGATTAAGATAGATGGGAAATGGAATTATTATGATTTTACTTTTGACATAACGCTAAATCAAAACAATCCGTGTAAAAGTATCAAATGTGTAGATTATTTTGGCTTGGATTACAGACGAATGAGCAATGACCATTTTTCTTGGAGTACAAAGTTGGATACAGATAATCAGCATGCTGATTATTTTGCCAAATTCAAGCTTGTTATTGCGTGTCAAGGTGAACTAGAGAATATGGTTTTCCGAGGAATGGAAGAAGGTAATCCTGATTTTGCATTTCGCATAGCCGAACATTGGAGGGAATTTGCCATTGGAGATTCTCTTGAAAAGTTAATTGATCTTGCTGTGAAAAAGTATAACCGAAGTTATCGGTATACATATATCTTTAATGAGAAACAAAGGACGGGATATGTCCATATTACATAAATGCTGTTGTGGCGGGGAGGAGATTCCAATGTCTTTGACTCATGAAATTGTATATGGTGGGCTGGTTGAGAGTAATAGTCCTCCACAGGATGGCATTCACGATTGTCTCCAAATTTCTGGAAAGTTTAATGGACAAAAAGCTAAATTTGGTATAAATGAGGAGATATTAAGTAAACATTTGCTTCTCGTAGGCGGAACTGGAAGTGGAAAGACGAACCTTTTCTACCATATTGTAAAACAATTAAAGAAAAATCTTAACAAAGATGACGTAATGCTGATTTTTGATAGTAAAGGGGATTTTCACAAGAAATTTTTTGAATCGGGAGATGTAGTAATAGGAAATTCTAAGACCTATAGAAAGATATCGGCCAAGTGGAATTTGTACGATGAAATCACTGCTGATGGAAGGGATAGAATCTCTATAGCCCAAAACACACAGGAGATTTGTAAGTCACTGTTTGCAGAAAGAAGTGAAAAAAATAACAGTAACCCATTCTTTCCCAATGCTGCGCGTGATTTATTGGCTTCAATCATTATATCTTTGGTCAGGGAGGGTGTGCCGTTCAGCAATAAGGATTTGAAAGATTTATTGGATTCGACTCCGATAGATGAAATACGCTCAATGGTGGGAAGCCATAGTGACCTGGCTTCTGTTGCGGCATATATCGGGGGAAAATCAGGAACTCAGGCACAAGGCGTGATGTCTGAGGTATACTCGGTTACAAGGGATATATTTACAGGTGTTTTCTCCGATGTAGGAGACTTTTCCATGCGAAAGTTTATTCGAGGAAAAGGAGGCCATACGGCATTTTTGGAATATGATCTTGCAATAGGCGATGTGTTATCTCCAATCTATACATTGTTATTTGACCTTGCATTGAAAGAAGCACTTGGCAGAACGGCTACTCAAGGCAACGTATACCTGATTGCTGATGAATTAAAGCTTTTGCCTAATCTGCGGCATTTGGAAGACGGAATAAATTTTGGTCGAAGTCTGGGTGTAAAGATATTGGCGGGGCTTCAAGGAATAGACCAGTTGAATGCAAACTATGAGAACGAGGCAAAGGCGCACAATGCTGTTGCGGGTTTTAGCTCAGTATTTGCATTTCAGTCAAATGACTATAACACGAGAGAGTACGTCAGCAGGCTATTTGGAAAAAACATGATTCTTGAGACATTTCCGGAGGCGAATGGCAGCAGGCATTATGAAAAACGGGAAGGCTTTGTAGTAGAGGATTGGGATTTGATTGGTTTGGATATAGGCGAGGCTGTTGTTGGATTACCAAACATTCCGCCATTTAAATTCAAATTTGATTTGTTTCATGGGTAGGTGAGATATGGGTTTATTAGGTGACGCATTTCATGTAATGGGTGGTGTTACAAGGGCTGCTTATGGTGTATCCATGTGGACTGGTAATTCCATATATACTGCATTACAAAATGCCAGGACAAAAAAAGAAATCAGACGGATATGTGATCATGCATCAGAGGCGAATTTTCAGAATCGCTCTGTGATGATTATGCCAAATGAAAATAAGCAGCAGTTATTGCTGGTAACATCTGATCCAAGCGATAATGACATATATGACTATGACACAAAGAGCCAAACCCCTGCTCTGGATTTTATCTGGGGTGAAAACGATTATCCTGAAGGAGAGATTGTTTCCGGAGGAGAAGTTCGCACAAGAATGGAGGCGTTAATTCCTTTTGTGCATAAATCGCAGCAGGAGGGGATTCCTCTTATAGCATTACATAGCGGTAATCGAGATATCGGTGCTATGATAAGAGAGCATAGTGTTGATGCGGAATTTATAGATAGAACAAATACTTATTATGATGTATTCCGTGGAATGCCGGTGGATGATATTGCATATCTCTTATACGAAACAATGCCGAATGATGATTCCAATCCGAGTTCGGAGTCACTGTTGAGGGCATTGATAGAGGTTGTGCTTCATAAAGAGGGAACAGTTACGATTCAGAATCTAGCCGTTTTTCCTATATTAAAATTAAAAGATGAACTGGATAAGCTATTAAAGGATGGGGAAATCACGACAATTGAACATAGAGAAATAGATAGATATTATATGGCGGGTTCATCGGAAACAGATGCCGTTAGAATTTTTTTGAACAAACTGAATCGTCAGGCTGAAGGAATATATGGGAGACCGACTGGCAGAAAAAGCAATATAAAAAGAATGCTCAATCAGAAAGGAGTAATCTCTATTGATGTGGGAGGGGTCAATAATGAACTTATTGGTGAATTGGTTATTAACCACTTGATGTTACTCCAAGCGCAGGGAAAGGAATTCTCGATTTTGCTCGATGATGTTCCAATATCCAGGTTTTTGAAAATAAGGGATTTATTGAGGGGAAGGACATACGCGATAAGTCAGAAGGATTTTATATCATCGTTGTACGGAGGAGATATCCATGGAGATGAATTGTTTGCAGAACTTACCGGAAATGTTGCAAAGATAGTGTTGTTTCGTCATTCCGCCGGTACTTCTTGTCAAAAGTGGTCAGATTTTATGGGAAAGTATAAAAAAATCAGGATACGATACAACATATCACAGAATAATTCATTTATGAATTCCAGTGATACCAGAGGAATTTCTGTCGATGAAACCGATGAACCCAGAGTAAGAGCAGAAACACTGGGTAAGCTGACTGGTTCGCTGGCATGTGTATATAGTACAAATGGGATATTATTTGCTGAGGTGTAAATAGATGGAGGTAAACTGATGGAGGAACAAAAAAGTAATACATTCGATAAAGACAGAACATCTTTTGGCACAGATGGTTCTGTAAATGAGTATTGTATAGATAAATCAGAAATTCAAAACATTGTTGACAAAAATGGTGAAGAGAGCGCCAAACCTCTCGATTTTATAATGGATGAAGAGCGGGAAACGGAGAAAGAATCCAATCCAAAATTTGGTCTAGCCCTTGAAAAGATAGAACAGCATATTGAAGAACAGGCAGAAAGCTACAAAAAAATGGCAGCTGATGTCAGAGAGATGCATAAGCTTTACCATAATGAATTTGCTGGCAGGTTAAAATCTATGCAGGACGAATTGGAATGCTACCACGAGATAGACAGAGGCAGGGCTTTTGATGATGTTTTACGCGAGGTTGCGAGAATCTATTGTGATAATGAGGCGCTTTTGAACGTAGAAGTGGATGATAAAACAGCGAAACATATCAAATACCTTTTTATGGATATAAAACAGCTTTTAGAGAGCAATGGCGTTATGTTGCAGAAGAGTAAACCGGGGGATAAAAGGAACAGCAAGTTTTGTCAGATTGTAGAGCGAATAGAAACGGATAATTCTGAATTGCATGATACAGTCGTTTCCAGTAAAGGTACTGGTTTTTACACAGAGAAGAGACCCCTTATCAAGGAACTGGTTGATGTATATGTGTATAAAGAATCTGCTGTGGATAATTTGACTGAATAAAAAACGAGAGGAGAAATCAAAATGGCAAAAGTATACGGAATTGATCTTGGCACTACCTATTCAGTTATTGCTACTTTAAATGAAAACGGAATGCCGGAGGTAATTGAAAACTATGAGGAGGATTCCAGGACGCTTGCATCGGCAGTATATTTTCAGGAAAGCGGCGATCCTGTAGTGGGAGAAGCTGCAAAGGCACAAGCTGAAATTGAGCCTGAAAGAGTGGTTCAGTTTGTCAAACGGGAAATTGGAAAACCAGATGCAACAATAAGGAATTTTGATGGCGTTGCTTATGATCCAATTATGATTTCTTCTTTGATATTGAAGAGAATGAAGGAATATGCCGAGGAACAGGGAAACGATGAAGTAAAGGATGTCGTAATTACCTGTCCGGCATATTTCGGAAATGAGGAAAGAACTGCGACTAAACAGGCGGGTAAAATTGCGGGCCTGAACGTTCTTGATATCGTTAACGAGCCTACAGCGGCTGCACTTAATTATTGCTGCAGAGAATTTGGTGAAAACAGAAAAATTATGGTGTATGATCTTGGAGGCGGTACATTTGATATCACACTTTTTGATTTTAGTGTTGATGATGATGGCAAAGCAACCATAGATGTTATCGACTCAGGCGGCAATGACCGGCTGGGTGGTATTGATTGGGATGCCAGGTTATATGATTATATTGCGGAGCTGTACTGTGACGAAAATGGTTTGGCATTGGAGGATATAACACCGGAATTAAGAGCTGTCATTCAGCGCCAGGTGGAAGGAACAAAAAAGTTGCTTTCTAAGAAGGCTAATCACAGTATTAATATATCATATGATGGTGATGTTACCCGAATAGAGATTTCGGCAGATGCATTTAAGGAAAGGACACAGGATCTTGTCGAGATGACTATGGATTTTGTCAGGCAGATTCTTGAAAATAATTCACTGACTGCGGCAGATATTGATGTAGTTCTTCTTGTTGGAGGATCTACTAAAATGCCAATGATTCGTGAAGCTGTAGAAACTGTGTTTGCAGGAAAAGTAAGGATGGAAGACCCTGATCTAGCAGTGGCAAAAGGTGCGGCGTTGAAGGCTGCTCTCGAATGTGTAGAAAGAGTATTGGAAAAAAATCAAGATCAGAGTGGAGAAGAGGAGGATGAAGAAAGCGGTGGGTATGGAAGTGATGATGAGATGCCTGATTTCACGCAGGAGGAGGCCGAGCAACTTCGCAAAATAATTCCTCAGAAGGTGAGTACTGTTAGTGATAAATTGTCTCGTTCATTCGGTCCGGCTGTATGGGTTGATGAAGAACATTTTATGATTGATAATCTTCTCTTTGTGGGAGATGAGTCTCCGGCTGAAGCTACGGAGACTTATGGAACAGTGGTAGATAATCAGGTTGCAATAGATCTTAAAATATATGAAAACGTTGGAAAAGACCGGATTAATGATAAGCATGTAATGCCATCAATAGATGAGAATGGAAATGAGCAATATACAGATCCTGCATTGAAGGTAAAAAAATTGGGTGAGGTTAAACTGGAACTTCCAACAGGAACACCTAAAGGCTCTCCTATTAAAGTGTTTTTTCGGTGCAGTGCAATTGGCCTTGAGGTAAAGGCTACTAATCCGGATACCAACGAAACGGTAGAAACAGTTATTACATCTGAGAATACAAAGACGCAGGAAGAAATGAATGAAGCTATCAGACATGTTGCTTCACTCAAAACAAGCAGCGATTTTTAACAGAGGGAGTTAGAGATAAATGTCAGTTTCAGTAGGTATAGATTTAGGAACAACGTATTCGGCGGTTGCTTATGTTCCAGAAGGGGAAAACACCCCCAAAATAATTATGAATTCAGAGGGAAGAAAAATCACTCCCTCTGTAATTCAATTTATGAATGGAAATCTTATTTTTGGAAGTGAAGCCGAAAGTGCGTTTATTGCCGGAGAAGAAGGATGTGCTGCTACCTTTAAACGTAGTATGGGTAGTAATGATTCCTATTGCATAATTGATGGAAAATCTTATTCATCAACAGATTTATCTGCATTGTTATTAAGACATTTGAAAGAAGATGCGGAACGAGAATTGAATGATACTATCGACAGTGCTGTTATTACGGTTCCTGCTTATTTTTATTCCGCCGAACGAGAGGCAACAATTCGTGCTGCTGAAATTGCAGGACTAAAGGTTAAAAAGATAATTGATGAACCAAATGCGGCGGCAATGGCTTATGGCTTGAATCATTGGAGAGAAAATGCGAATATACTTGTTTATGATTTGGGTGGCGGAACATTTGATGTGACTTTGACACATATGAATGGAAACGGAGATTTGCAAACCGTTGTAACACGTGGAGATCATTATCTTGGAGGCCGTGATTGGGATAACAGGCTGGAGAATATATTGATTGATAAATTTGAAGATGAAACGGGACTGGAAATTCGGAATGATGATGAATTGCTGCGGACAGTGAGAGGATTGTCTGAGGGAACAAAGAGGCAGCTTACGTCATTAAAGTCTGCTAATGCAAATGCTTCATTCTCAGGATATGGTTATGCATCCGTATCAGTTACACGCCAGGAATTTGAGGAAAACACGGTTGATTTAATTGAGAGAACCGGAACTCTTTGCAGAGCTATTATGGAAGAGGCGAACCTTAAATGGTCAGATGTTTCGGATATTTTGTTGGTGGGTGGCTCTACAAGGATGCCGCAAGTGTCAAGTTATCTGTTTAAGCTGTACGGCAAGAAACCGATTACACATGTTAATCCAGACGAAGCAGTAGCATTGGGAGCAGCGATACAGTCCGTCAAGGAAAGCAGTCAATATACGCAGCTAACCGTTGCAATCATGGATGGAAAGAAAAGGACGGATCGCTCCGCTTCATTAGGGAAGATGCACTTAGCAGCAAAACCAGCGAAAAAGCTGGATGGACTTGGCGTGATGACGTTGAGGGAAACCACAGCGCACGCTATGGGAATGATTGCCGTCAGTGAGGATGGAACACACTATGTCAATGAAATTATTATTCCGGCCAATCATCCGAGACCGGTTAAATCAGCAAAGGCCTTTTCGTTCAGAGTGCGGAGAAAAGGATTGAACGAAATGGAAATTTTTGTTTTGCAAGGGGATAAGGAGAATCCGCTTGATAATATGATTCCATTTAGATATGTTGTTACCGGGTTAAAGTATGACAAGAAGAAAAAGGGAAAATCAATTGTAAGGATTCAATATAGTTATGATGACAACGGAGTGATAAATGTGGAGGCACGCCAGGATGATGAGAGGACAAATTTGACTGTACGCAGGGATAAAGTCCCAGAGGATATGTCAAAATATGGACTTCCCCTAGATGCGAGTCAAAATCAACCGATGCCCTTGAATGTCGTAATGGCAGTAGATGTGTCGGGGAGCATGTCGGGAACTCCAATTGCTGATGCGAAAGCGGCCATGTGTGATTTCGTAAGGCAGCTTGATTTTGCATACACTTGTGTCGGGGTGGTGGCTGTGTCAGATAAAAACCAGATAGTGTGCGGGCTGACTGATAATGAAGATGAATGTATTCAAAAGATACAAAGCATTGAATGCGGACAAACTGGATATGGAAATGCGGAGCATCCATTCTATACTATAGAAAATATGTTGAAGAACGAGGAAGGAAGGTTATTCGCCGTTATATTAGCAGATGGAGTTTGGGATCGTCAGCAGAATGCGATAGACGCAGCTCATGAGTGCAATGAGAATGGCATAGAAACTGCAGCCATTGGGTTTGGAGGGGCAGATTATAATTTTCTTCGGAGTATTTCTTCAGAGGATGCCAATGCAATGTTTGTGCCACAATCAGAGCTTACGCAGGCATTTGGGAGTATAGCCCAAAGTCTCGGAGATTTGGGGATAGCAGAGGAAAACGTAAAAGTGACGGATGTGGCAACGTGGGAAGGATGATAAATTCATATGGCGGAATACGATTTTTTTGATATAACGGGTCTATCGTTTGATCCTGCTGAAAAAGCCGCAAAAAAGATTAAGGCTGCCATAGAAAAAGCGGAGAAAAGTCTTGGCGGTATGCTTGGGAGTATTTCCCAACAGGCACAGCGTGACGAAATTAATGGGAAATTGGATTTGCTGAGGAAAGTGAAAGCAGAAGTCTTGAGCAACGATGGAAAAGTGCTTCCTAAATTTGCTGAACTTGCTGATGAGAGAAAAACAACATCAAGGAAACGACTTGAGTCTGCAATAAGACTTGAGAAGCTTAGTAAAAGCGAACTGGTTGTAACAAATGGAAAAATAAAGGCTCAAAAAAAGAATACCCGTTTATCCAAGGAAAGCATTGAGGATGCTTACAGGAGTTATGGATTTACTATCCTTAATATAGATCCATTTGCAGCAATGCCTAAATTTCCAACCAATTCGGAAAAAATTTATAGTGAACTTGCAATTTTAAGAGAAAGCAGAGATCCAAATCCAAACGGTGCGGATTTAACTAAAGTATACGATTTGTACAGTTTTGCTGCCTATTTGAGCGGAGAACCGGAAAATGCAGCAGAATATAAAGATATGTCTACCAGGGATATATCAAATTTGTTTGATGAGTATTCAAAGAAAAATTCAATGAGAAATGACCCTTTAGGTAAATTATGTGTTTCAATTGCAACGGCGGGGAAAACGAATGTTTTTAATAATGAGACAAACAGAAAGGCGTATGAACAATTCCTGCTGTATAAGAGTCCTGAACTTACGGAGCTATTTTCTATAATGAAGGATTCGGTGCAATCGGATTTACGTGACTTTGGATTTGCGGACATTTGTATAAAAAAAATTACGGATGTTTTTGGAGATTCCGATGTAGCTCTTGCGATATATAACAGCGAGGCAGGACTTAGGGATGACCCTTATGTTCCGGAAAAAGCATCATTTTCAGTGAAATGCGTTAATTGCCAGAATGTTTCGGAGTTTGTAAGCATTAAAGAAGCTAAAAAGGTAAATAAATGCAGACATTGTGGCAAGGAGTTTTATAAAAAATGCTCACATTGTGGTAAGGATATTCTAGTTTCTTTAAATAGATGTCCAGAGTGCGGTTTTGTATTTGCGAATGTTGCTCTGTTTTCAAAGTACATATCTCTTGCAGAAAAGGCATTAAAGCAAGGGAAACTCAATGAGGCTAGGGAGCAGCTGATTCGTGCAAAGATAGCTGAGCCCAATGAACAGAGCCAGACAGTATCTTTGGAGAAAAAGTTGGAATCTGAGGAGGCCAAAATTGCGGAGCCAATTAAGAAACTTCGTGTTTTAATAACGAGTAAGCGGTATGAGGCGGCAGAGAGTTTTCTTGCAGAAATTGTAAGAAAATATCCACAGATTGATTTGATGGATCAAAAAAAGGAGATTAAAAATGTATTGTCAGGGTGCCGGTCCAGATTTGAAGCCTGTGAGACTATGCCGCTATCTGACAAAATTAACATTTGTCTTGAAATATTAGACATTTGTGAGGACTTTCGGCCTGCAAAAGAAATCTTGGATAGAAATCCTCCAGTTGTGGTAAGAGGAATAAAGGCATTATTTGATGATGACAAGAAGGCAGTAGTGATTAGATGGGACAAGTCTACGGAGCCAGGTGTATCTTATGTATTAGTTAAGAAAAATGGAAGTGCGGTGGCTATTGGAATCAATGACGGAACAGTTCTCATGAAAGGAGGAGATACATCTTTCAATGATAGATCAATTTCCGCGGGAAATGAATATACATATACATTATTTGCATATAGAAAGGGAAGCATTTCAAAGCCGATATTCGTCAGGACTAGAGTATTGTCCAGAATTCTAGATTTGAGGAATCAACAGAAAGACAACTCCTTGATTGTATCATGGAGACTGCCCGAAAACAGCAGAGGGGCAATTGTTAAGTATCAGCATAAAGGAAAAGAGTATACAATTTCTGACAATGTTTATCAAAGCATTGAGATAAAAAATATAGAATATGGAAACCCATATACCATATGCGTCAGTGCCGATTATGGTGATTTGGGAATCAGTGATATAGAAAAAATTACGGTAACGCCTACGCCAGTGGTAAATTCTTTTTATATTACCGGAGGACAGGTAAAAGACAATCATTGCCCAATTGGATGGTCTATCACTGAAAAAAATGTTGACTTACAGATTATGGTTGACGGGAAAGTTGTGCAGAATACTCGTTCCGAACTCAAAACATGCATTATAAACTTGCCTCCCGATAACCATTATAAGGTTCGGGTAAAAGCGTTTTCCGGCGGACAGTGGATTCCGTCAGAGAATGAGCTTATTATCAATACCTATAAACCTGTACAGATTGATGAAAATGGAACTACAATCTCAGAGAATACAAGATCGACTGCAAAAGGGACAAGCCATCAGATTGAGATAAAAGTAAAATTAGAGGATAATGTACCTAGAAATATTGTTGCTTTGTATTGTATTGTCAGGACAAAGGAGCCAGGCATGACAAAAGCTCCTTGGGCTACAGAAAATGACATAAATGGCAATTCGGATAGAATTGATTATGATACATATTTGCAGTGGCATGAAATTACAAAGCAACTGACAGCGCATGATGAAGATGCATATTATGTTACTATTTTTTCTGTTTACAGAGTTGAGGGGCGAGATATAATTTCAGCACCTTGTAAAAAGAAATTCAACAGACCTTTGGATGCAAATATATATTGGAAAGCCATTAAATCACTTTTTGGAAGCAGGTTGACCATAGATATTGAATCTAATAGACCAATGGGAAAACGACCGGAAATGGTTTTGTGTGCTTCTCCTGGAGGTAAACATTTGCTTTCAGATGAGGACAGTTCTGCTGTTGAATTAGCAAGAATTAGTGAGGAAGTTTATGATAGACCAAAGTTAAAAATAACGGAAAGCTTCGGTTTGTCTTTTTCGGAAAAGAAAAAGACAAAAGTGTTTTTGTTTGTGAAAAATATTTCAAATAATGAAACATATTCTGTGCGATGGGCCGCAGGATATGATGGAAAACTATAATATTTCAATGAGGAGGTTCCAATGGCTGGGATATTTAACAAATTTATGAATCGCGGAAAGTTTACCTGTCCGTTCTGCTTTAGTGAGTATGATAAAGAAAGAATTAAATATGTATGTCCTGATTGTGGTGAGACAACTTATCCTAAGACATCTGCGGAAAAGAAAAAACCTTCCATACGCTGTGAGCATTGTGGAAGGATGGCAACGGTAAGGCTTTGCCCTGAATGTGGAGAATATAACAAGCAAATACCAGAAGAAGCAAAAGGAGTTATTCCACTAGGTGCTCTTGATGCTGACGGAAGCCTTCCATTTTGTATTATAGGAGTATCATCGTCTGGAAAAACCAATTTTATTACAGTTATGCTTCATGAGTTAAGCCGGGTTTCTGAATTGAGGATTGCCTTGTCAGCACAAAATAAGTACACGAGGGATGTCCAAAGGGAGAATTATACAAATATTTACGAGAATCATATCCCCCCGAGACCGACTGATCCTACAGAACTGGGAGATAGGCTGAAGCCCCAGCTTTGGCAGATTAAGAATCTGATGAGGCAAAAGAGTAACACTACGCCTACATATACATTTACAATTTATGATGGAGCAGGAGAGGATCATTCAGAAAGGCTGGATCCGTCATCAGCAATATGCGGATACATTAATGCATCTAACGCAATTATTATTACATTGGATCCATTGATTCTCACTAATCTTCGGAGGATGATTAACCCTGATGTGAGAAGAAATTCCGGAGCTTCAGAAGGGGATACAAATAGTGCAGAAGATATAGTCAATAGTGTTGCTGCTTACATAAAAGCAGCAAGAGGGCTAAATACGAATAAGATGTTGACAATACCAGTTGCTGTCGTTCTGACAAAATTTGATACAATTCTTCAGTTGGATTCACTTCCGGCAGGAGCTGTGGTTCGAAAACCTAGTATGACATTTTCCAGGGGTAAGGTAAACCTGACGGAGATTTCGCAGGTAAATGAGGAAATCAGAGATTGGCTCTATGGAATTGGAGAAGGGTCATTTATTGCTGCATTGGAGTCGAATTTTAAAAATTTTTATTTCTTTGGGGTTTCCAGTTACGGAGAACCGCCTGAGACACAGGGTTCTGTAAATGAAAACATAAAACCTCATAGGATTTTAGATCCGGTTCTTTGGCTGTTTAAGGAAGAAAAGTTTATAGATTGATACTGGTATAGTGGTATCGGGAAGGAGATTTTATGTATTATGATCTGATTTACACAAGATGCAGACATGGTGTAGATATACTACGTTCTGGTCAGCCGATTTTGAGTGATGGGTTTAAGGTATATGCCTGTTGCTCTGATTTATATAAAGAAGATATCGTTGATCTGCAGCTTGTTATGAATTCATTACAGAAAAAGCAGTCGTTTAGTGAACCGGATTTTATGGATGATGCATATCTTTATGCTGTGCCGGATGCAGGGTTTAGTTTCTTAAACTCCTTTCATCCAATTCCATATGATTTGTCTGTGACCGGGGATTTTGCAAAACGTCCGGGTATGTATTTGAATCATGCTATTATAGGGAATTTTAAATATCTTTATCCTTTTGAGATTTTTCACGATAGGAAGGTTTGGACAGCCCGGGAAAATAATGAGGCGTATTATTATGAAAATGAACCAGCAGATTTGGAATGCAGGGAAATAAGAGCAAGTGAAAGCCCGTTTTATTCTTTTAGCAAAATAGGAAATTTTATTAAGGATGGTAGGGCAGATGCATTAAAGAAAGCTGTTGCTTTTATTCTTGGCCAATTTTTGCTGCCGCTTGACAAAAGGAAATATCTTGTAATAAAAGATGAATCATCGGAAAATATAGAAATGTGGATAGGTGCAATTGAACTGGCATTTTCGCCAAGAATTGCATCAAACATTCCATTTGCCACACGAATGGATAAATTCATCAATTCCAATATATATTATGTGAAAGAAGATGGCAGCTTTTCACAGCAACAGCAAAGCTCTCCAGCTAACCATACCCGTTTGCGGGCTATGATTGTTGGAGTTGCTTCAAAGGACAAGTCCAATCAGGTGCGCATTCTTAATGATTCGCCTTATGTAGTTTTAGACGGAGAAAACAAGAAGGCAGAATTTAATATGGAATCATTGGGAGAATTTTTTAATATAATATCATCCTTTGATGGAATGCATGAAAGGTTTTCGAGAGAATTTTTGCAATCATTCGATATTCATTTTCCTTCAGCTGATTTTAATGCACTTGCGAAAGCATATGAAATATTATGCGGAGATTCTTTTGGTTCTCCGGAAGAATATGCCAAAGCACTTTCAGTATTGTCTAAATATAAGATTTATAAGACGAATATTATTTCCGAGATATATGAAAAGGTTAATTGCCGGCTTGGTCAATTTATAAAAAGCAGCTTGGAAAAATCATTTCCTATTCTTAATTGGGTAGGGGATGTATCTGACGTGGTAGGAGATCCTGACGCGAAGACGAGATTGTCAGAGATTATTAGGGACAGAGCAAAGGAAGTGTTTTTCACTGATTATAAGAAGGGTGGAATTACAGCTTTTTGGGATGAAGTTAAGGGAGGACCATTTGTTGAGGATGTTGGAAAACTTTTAACGGATATGTCAGTTGCAGATGAATATGCTGAAGTAATAAGGTTATATGATTCTTCTGATGCTGTTCTCTTCTTAGAGATCTATTGTATGTTATGCCGTGATATACTAAGGAAGGGTGAATCGGCAAAATTGATTGTTTCATACTGTGTTACATCATGTGAAAAAAAGCCAATGACGGACAGCTCATACAAACGCATATTGTTGACACTAAAAAAAGTAGTTGGAGATGATGCACTTAAATTCTTGTTAGATGGTATTAAGACTTATGAACCAGAGATTTTTGATTCTGTAGTAGACCATGTTATTGTAGTAAGCAGTGGTAGAGGCTTGACTCTTGACGATATGTTCTTATTATGCGGGGATTTATCAGAATATGGTATGTATGATAAGGAACAGATGCTTGTACGCCATTATATTGAAGATGCGGAGAACATAATGGAACTGGAAGCATTTTCAGAAAGAGCAGTCAGCGCAGCCTGTTTTGATGAGAAAACAAAGGAAAAAATCTATGAGCTTCTTGATGGCAGGGTAAACGTGGAGGGACAGGACTCTGAAATTTTTGCAGCATCTATACAGAAAAACCTCCCGAAAGACACTGTTTGTACAAATTCTGCCCATATTGTAGCGATAGATAATTTGCTGCATATGAAAAAAGGAGATTCTGTTAAAATGTGTTTGAAGCCGTATATAAAACAGGATTTTCCTTCTGTTTTATCAAAAAATTATGTTGCACGGCTGATATCTGCACTGTTAAAGATTAAGACAACCAGAGAGGACCAGTGGTTTATCCTTGATTTGTTATTGGAGAGTCCGGATATTTTTCTTAAACAGTATATGTCCGCACTTGTTATGACAGCTGAATCAAATCCAGAAAAATGGGAAAGAACACTTGAATTTATTTATGCAAGTCCTAACGCAAGAACTAAGAGGAAGCTTGAGAGCATTTTGAGCAGCTCTATTGTAAATTCTGGACTTAAAAAGAAGAATCTGGATGCCTTGGGTAAACTTTTGTCAGACAAGAGTATGCGCAAATATTATGAAAATATTATTGATGATGCAGCTGATGAAATAAAGGAAAGAGATGGTTCTATCGTTTCTAAATTATTTGGCGGATTCAGAAAATAGGAGGAAGTGATATGAGAAATATTGGATTTGTTATGGCTTCGAGAATGCTTGTGGAAGAAAGAAAACTTGTAAGGTTTATGTATCGTGAAAAAGGGGAAGGGAACGATAGTGGATGGCGTTTTTTTACGGGAGAAGAGGATCAGCAATATGTAGATGATCCGGATAATATTAAAATTTATGATATCCAGACTATACTGGATATCGACAAAAGCATAAGGCCTTACCTGGATTCTGCGGAATACAGTGCATTTGAGAAAGATGAAGATGAGAAGTGTTTTCGAATGGTTGAGGACTTTGATTTCGGCAGGAATATAGAGGAGGCTTGACTATGGCGTTGCATAGACCGTACATACGTGCAAGTGTCCGTGAAGAGGTAGAAAAAAGGGCTGAAAAAAATGAAAAAGGACAGTTTTTAGATGCCAATACTGGAAAGCCTATAGAAGGAAAGTATGATCTTGGGCATAAAGCCGGTCACGAGCATTGGCGCGAAGCAGAAAAGGCAGAAGCCGAGGGGTTGGATCAGGAAGAGTTTAATGAGAGAATGAATAATCCTGATTATTATCAGATAGAGGATCCGCATGAAAACAGATCTCATGCCCATGAAATGCAGGATGAAGATAATTTGTCTCAAGAAGAATCAAGCGAAACAGAGGAAAACGGGCAGGAGATGTAGAATAGGAGGTCGGGGACAATGGATTCAATGCCATCTGCTGTTGCTGAACATGTAAGCATTTTTTTTTCATGGATAAAGAATGCATGGAATATGTCTGTGCATTTTGTGAATATATTGCCGCCAGTTGTGAGGTTTATTATTCATGCCGCATTTTATTTGTCTATACTGGGGATTATATTAACACAAATTCGTGCTATGTTTTTTAACAGGGATAAATGGAAAGAAAAATATAATAGCGGATTGACATTCAGCTATTTCAGAGGGACAGGACAATATCAACGCCGTTATATTTATAGGGATGCCCACAACTTTCTCTCAGACAGGACATGGCTATTGCTTAGTGCCGCTGGTGTGGCATACCATCTTGGCATTTATGAATCGGATTCAAAATTAAGGCTGTTTTTGCTTTCTTTTATACATATACCTTTAACAGTTATTGGCTTTATTGAAATGGTGTTCAGGGTTGTGTTTGGAACAATATATTTGTGGATTGCAAGTATTATACATGGATTGTTGCTTATTATCTTGAAGATTGTCACATTGATAGTTACTCCCTTTTTTAATCTGATAGATAAAGCGAAAAGAAACGAACAGCATTGTACCTATTGTTACCGATCTTTTAAAGTGCCAGGATATGTATGCCCTTCATGCGGCAAAATACATAAGGATTTAGTCCCTGGGGATACGGGAATATTAACAGCAAGATGCGGATGTGGGAAATTTTTGCCATGTTCTTTAATATCAGGCCGTTCCCGTCTTGAAAGTGTCTGTCCAGAATGCGAAAAGCCACTGGCAGCAACGGGAGCCAGGGAATTTACCCTTCAATTGATAGGTGGGGATACATCAGGGAAGAGTGCATTTTTAGCTTCTTTTCAACATTTGTACCGCATGACGGGAAATGCGGATAATGTTAAGATTGAACCGTTTCCAAAAGAAGAGTTTGATGCACTGGAAAAAATGTTCATGACCGGAAATACATCTGAGTCGTCTAAGACCTCTATTGTTACATATAGCATGGTACATAAATATGAGGATGGATTCAAAGACACCCTTGTGGTATATGATGTCCCGGATGAGGTGCTTATCAGTGGTGTATATGAGCAGAATCCGCTGAATTTTGGATATACAGATGGAGTTTTGATTATTATTGATCCGACAACAATAAAGGCTGTGCGAAACGAGAGTGAAAAGAATGGACAGATGATACCGGATAACAGCTTTGCTGATAATGAAGCGAATGCAGAGGATGTAATAATTGAATTTATACAGCAATTTTCGAGATTAAGTAACCGTTCTTCAAATAAAATGATAAAAATTCCAGTTGCGGTCATTATCAATAAAGCGGACTTAAAAGCTGTGAAAAATAAAATTGGATTAAGAGCGATTGAAAAAATGTACCAATCTAATCCAGCCAAATTCAATGATGACATTAATATTGCGAGAAATACAGCTTGCAGAAATTATATGATTTCAATAGGAATGGCAAATACGATTAATAATTTGGAGAGCGTATTTTCTAAAGTGCAATACTTTCCGTCAAGTGCGATGGGTCATATGGCAGAAGAAGGAACGCCATTCAGTCCGTTTGGTGTAATAGAACCGATTGGGTGGATAGCCAGTCAAAATAATGTTAGATTCAAAGACATACTTGCTGCCTCAAGTAAAATAGTAGGTGAAGATTCTTTTGAAGATGTTTTAACGGCAAAAGCATTGTTGGAACGCTATAAAAAAGCTGAGAAATTTCTTTCTGATAGAGAATTTGGCAAAGCTTATGATGAATTCATGCGTTTGGGAAATTATCGTGATGCACAAGAACGCGCCAAAACTGTAACAGCGCAGTGCTATAGTTATGCAAAGCGAATGTTTGAAGGGAATAATTTTGAGGAGGCGGCAAAACAGTTCACTGCCATTAAGGATTATAAAGATTCTGCTGACTATGCCGCTGAATCTTTGTATCAGTATGGAAAAATTCTGGTGAATGAAGGAAAATATAAAAGGGCCTGCGATTGTTTTAAGCGTCTTGGAAACTATAAGGACACGCATTCAAAATATTTGGAAGTGCGGTATTTGATTGCTAAAAAGGAGGCGGAACAAGGTAATCCAAAGGTTGCGCTTGATGAATATAACAAGCTCGGTGATTATAAGGATGCCAAGCAGAATGTAAGACTTCTCTTCCCTAAACTTATAAAGAATGGTGAAAGGAGAAACCTTGCGTTTGGAAAATATAAATGGAGAGTTATTCGAGTAGATAAGGATATGGCGTTGGTAATAACCGAAACGGTTATCTGCCAAAAAGCATATAATGATACTTTGACTGGAATTACCTGGAGGGATAGCAGTGTCAGGAAATTTCTTAACACAGATTTTTTATGTGATTTTGATGACCGTGAAAAAAGAATGATATTTTCAACAATGATATCAAATAATGGAAACCCAGAATATGGAACGAGCGGCGGAGAAAATACTGTTGATGCAGTTTTTTTGCTAAGTGATTCAGAAATGAGAACACTGTTTTCGTCTGATCAGGATAGGATTCCGAAGGAAGGGGGAATAAAAGCTGAATGGTGTTGGTTGAGAACACCAGGCGGAAACAACTCCTACGCTGCTATTGTTGATTCCAAAGGGGCAATAAGTGATGGCGGTAATACGGTTAATAACAGAAATGGCGGGTTAAGACCTGCGATGTGGATTATACTGTAAAGGAAGGTCGATGGAAATGGAAGAAGACAAGACAGAAAATGCTGAGAATACAAGAAAAAAATATACTGTAAAATCCATGTCAAAAAAGGTAGCAACTTGGATAATAGCTATTCTCATTGGACTTTTTATAGTAGACCTTATTCGTTCATCTCAGGCAGGAACTTCCCCTTGGATTAGCAGATATATGGAAGTCCATTATCCAGGAGTGCTGGATGCTTTGTCTGATGGAAGCAGTAGTGATTCCATGGCCGCCACGGAGGAAGCGGCAGCAGTTGAAACTGGAGTTTCGGTGGAGGAAGCTGAATCGGACAGTGTTTTTGATGCTGATGGATTTATTTTTCCCGACAGTGCAGATGAATACCTGACTGAGGACGAATTATACGAATTAAAGTATGATGAAGAGTATAGTTTTGAAGATTTACTTGGATTTGCAAGAAATGAAATATATGCTCGTCATGGATTTCCATTTAAGGAAGGCGGCAGATATTTTAATCATTATATTCAGTATGACTGGTATAATGAATTGGAGCATAATGATGTTTCGAATGGCGAACTTAATGAATTTGAACACGCAAATGTAGATCTTATTGTTAATATTGAGACAAGGGAAGGGTTTCGGTAATAATAGCTAAGGCCGTGTTTTGGGATTGGAGATTATGAGTCTATGAATATGGTTTTGCGTGATTGAGGTAAAAAAAGAACAGATTTTTGGTTTTCCAAAAGTGTAAGTTTTATCGGCGGTCATCGTGACCGCCTGTTTATATGTATGATGATTATAGAAATAATTCTTCACTTCTTTTGTAAACTGTAACTCTATTGGTTGCGTTCATTCCGTAATATTCTAAGATATTGAAGTTCTTCTTCTGATGTTCAAAATTTCAGATTCTTATCGAAAATAATTTTACAAACACACTTGACAACACTTCTCTGAACTGACCGGAGGGAAGGGCATCACGTTTGCAACGGGCACACCAATCAGCAACAGCATGACGGAACTTTACACAAATATGCGCTATCTCCAGTACAACACCTTACAGCGATTGGGGTTAGGGCATTTTGACAGTTGGGCGGCATCATTCGGGGAAACTCAGACAGCCATAGAGATAGCACTAGAATTAGAGGTACATAAACAAATCCAGGGAGAAATACGCTAAAAAGAGCAACCATAAATGAATGGATTGCTCTTTTAACATATTTGGAAAGTATTGCATAAAAAACTCAGTTTGCTATAATAAAACGCAAGAATGAAAAATTGGTAAGCAGATATGAAAGGTCAGGAGAGATGCTTCATGTATTATATTGTAATCATAGATGATGATCTATCTGTTCAAAGAGAACTTAAGTTATTGTTGGAAAATGCCGGATATCGTGCAGATGTTGCGGAGGATTTTGCTAACATTCCAGAATATGTGCAGAAACTGCAGCCGGATTTGCTTCTTCTTGATGTTGCTCTGCCGGGAGCCGATGGAATTACTCTGTGTTCTAAAATACGGATGATATCGGATGTCCCTATTATTTTTATTACTTCACAAAGTTCCTCTTCCGCAGAATTAGAATGTATGATGACGGGTGGCGACGATTTTATAGAGAAACCTTACCGTCCTGCAGTATTACTGGCACACATAGCCGCAATATTGCGGAGAGTTTCTGGAAAATCACAGAATAAAGTGCTTGTCTTTGGAGGAATAGAGCTGAATCTGCTTAATGGTACAGTGCGGTGTGAAAAAAAGGAAGTTGAACTTTCCAAAAATGAAATGCATATACTGTCCTATTTTTTTATGCATAAAGATGAAATAATATCAAGAGAAGATTTAATGAATAATTTGTGGGATAATGAAAGCTTTGTAGATGATAATACATTGAGTGTCAACATCAGAAGAATCCGCCAGAAGTTAGAAGATATCGGAGTACAGGATCTGATACAGACAAAAAGGGGAATGGGCTATCAGTTAAAAGCAAGAGAGGGGACGGTATGAAACTGAAAGATTACTGTAAGGATAGAGTAACAAGGTTATTAGGGACACTGGTAGTTTTATTTATTTTATCTGAATTTTTATATATCGTAGGTAATACTTTTGCTTCTATTTTTTTGATTGATTTAACAATTATCAGCATACTATTCATAAAGAATCTGATAGAGTGGTACAGAAGAAAAGAATATTTCAAAACAATCCGGGAGCGGGTAGAAGGTATGGAGCATCCCTGGCTGATCGCTGAGCTTCTGCCCGTTTCTTATCGTGCCGAGGACAAATTGTATCAGGAATTATTAAGGCTGGTGGGAAGTTCAGCTATAGAGCAGATTCATAAGATAGAGGATGAAGAAAGGGAGTATGAGGAATATATTGAAGAATGGATACATGAAGTAAAAGCGCCGATTACCTCAATGCAGCTTATGATAGAAAACAGGGCTGGAAATAATCCCGTCTTGAAAAAGGGGTTGAACATAGAATTGGGAAAAATTGAAAATGACGTAGAACGTGCGCTATATTATGCTCGTTCAGAACAGGTATATAAAGATTATTTGATTCAGAAGCTGAATTTACACCGTATCTTAGTTAGGGCAATTAACAGAAACCGTACTATAATTATGAATAGCTGTGTCGGAATAGAATTTGAATGTGAGGATGATATTTATATTTATGGGGACGAAAAGTGGCTTATCTTTCTTATAAGCCAGATCCTTTTAAACTCCGTAAAATACCGGCGCAAGGAGGGTGCAAAGATTATCCTGTCATCTGAAAAAAAGAACAAAAAAGTTATACTGAAAATATGGGATAATGGGACAGGGATAAAGGAAGAGGAATTACCGAGGATTTTTGAGAAGGGGTTTACCGGGAGCAATGGAAGGGAAAACGAGCGTTCTACGGGAATAGGCTTATATCTGGTAAAAAAATTATGTCAAAAGCTGGATATGGAAGTATGGGCAGAATCTTTGTTCAAAGAATATACTTCTGTTTATCTATCGCTTCCGGCAAAACAAAACATCTGATTCTAAAAGGCAAATTCATCACAAATGGATGTGGGGAGTTTGCCTTTTCAAATGGAGAACAGCATATTTCCGGATATATGACAAAATTGTAAGATTCAGGTAATGAAAATCAATAGGTAATCTGTAGGGGGCAGTGTTATACTGACTACATCAGGAAGAGATATAAAGGAAGGATAAAAATGTTAAGCAAAAATCAGTTGGCCAGGAGAAATGTAAAGACTGCGATTATAAGAGAGCCAGTATATTTTTTTACAATGATATTGATTGCAGCGCTAATGTTTGCGTTTAATTCTCTGTTTTTTTCAGAAGATGTCAGGAGAGCCTGCGAAACGGCATCGGTTCTGGCTGTGTTTTTAGGAATAGCATCTGTACTGATTGTTATGATTACGGCGTGGCTGATCCAATATATGATGCGGCAATCGCTGAAAATCCGCAGCAGGGAATTCGGACTGTATATGCTGTTTGGCATGAAAGGAACAGAGGTATTTCAGATTTTCCGAAAAGAAACGGTATTTATGGTTGGAATGGCATATATACCTGGAATCCTGGCAGGGGAATTGCTGAAACAGTTTTTGATGGTAATTTTTTTCCATATGTTCCGGACGGAATATGTGCTTAAAATGGATTTTCAGCTTGTAACGGTGTGTTTGACAGCAACTTTATATTTATTTTGTTATTTAGCCGCATTGCTTAAAGTGAGAAAACAATTTTCCAAAATGAATATCCGTCAGTTAAATGAAATGGAGAGGATAAATGAAGCCGATGAAAAAATATCTGGAAAGAAGAAGCAAAGGAAAAGAACTAAAAAATGGCTTTTGAAAGGAAACCGGCTATTTTTATGCAGGGCAATAGAATCTGAACTATATTCTATGCGGAAAATAATCATATTTGTTATGTCCCTTTTAGTTGTTTCTATTTCAGGAAGCGCAGTTGCCATGATGTATACCGATTATCAGAACCACCAGATTGATTCGGAATATCCGTTTGATGTCATGATATATCATCAAGCCCCCAAACCTGAATTCCAGCGTGAAAAAGATATATTAGAAAGTGAAACTGGAATACAGGAATCCCATGAATATGTGATATATCAAAATGGCGTCAGTATGATGAATGAATGGCTTTATACACATCTGATGTATTTTGGGGATCGATTTATCAGTGGAGAGGGTGCATTCGATGCAGAAAAGCTGGACGCTGATGAAGAGGGATATGACGTCTACTATGAATATGATACTTATATGAAAGTGAGCGACTATAACATACTTCGGAAAATGCTTGGCCAGAAGCCTGTCAAACTCCGGGCAGATGAGTATATTTTACAGATTAAAAGAAGGTTAGAACCTGAACTTACTAATGAAATCCGAAGCAGGACGCTGCTATGTGATACAAAAGAATTGCACTGCAAAGAAATCAGTACTGTAGATTTTGAACAGAATGGACATAATGGAGCTGACTATGTTTTGGTAATCCCGGATGATGCGGCAAATCATATGACACCATATTACTCTGTATTTGCGGCATCTATAAAGAAACAGGCTGCAGGAACAGTGTTTGATAAATTAGATGATGCGTCCAGTGGAAATGACGGGCTTTATTGGGGCAGTAACCACAGTATTTTATATGTCAGTCCGATTTTGCTGAAAAAGCAGGTGGAAACAGAATTGAAAGCAACGCTTGTGCCATTTATATTTGCGTTTGCCTATGTAAGTATCGTGTTTTTATGCGTGGCAATTTCTTTCCTTGCATCCCATCTGATCAGCACTTCGGAATCAAACAGACGCCGTTACCTGCTTTTAGAAAAACTGGGAATGAATCAAACAAAAATTGATACGGTGATACATGAACAGTTGGCAGTTAATTATCTGATTCCGCTTTGTATGGCGCTTATTCCCGGATGTCTGATTGCGAACCATGCAAGCAAAGGTTTTATTCTGGCTACGGGACTTCGTGCGGTATGGGTAAAATATGTGTTCTTGTCGTTCTTATGGATTTTAATGCTGTACATGATTTACTTTATACTTACAGATATATTTTTTAGGAGAAATATTCATCATCGAAAGGAAGGAAATATATAGGATGGAAACATATATCAAGGTGGAAGATGTTGAGAAATATTATGGGAGTTCAGGAATCATTACAAAAGCGGTAGAAAGAGTCAGCTTTGAAATATCAAAAGGGGAATTTATTGGGATTATGGGGGAATCCGGTTCTGGTAAAACATCTTTGTTGAATGTGCTTGCCACCATTGACACAGCTACGGCAGGACACATATATTTTGAGGGAAAAGATATTACAAAAATGAGCGAGGACGTTAGAAGTGAATTCAGGAAGGAAAATTTAGGTTTCATTTTCCAGAACTTCAATCTCTTAGATACTATGACATTGCAGGAAAATATTTATATGCCGCTGATCCTTAATGAACAAAAAAGTAACGACATCATAAAACGAACGGAAGAAATCATAAATATATTGGGAATCAAGGAAGCTGGAAACAAATATCCATATCAAGTATCCGGCGGACAGCAGCAGAGATGTGCCTGTGCCAGAGCGCTCGTAAATAATCCTAAATTGATTTTAGCGGATGAACCGACAGGCGCCCTTGATCCACAGAATTCAGAAAATTTAATGGAATTGCTTTTAGAAATCAATAAGAAATTTAAGACAACTATTTTGATGGTTACACATGATTCATTTTCTGCAAGCTATTGTAACCGTATCTTGTTTTTGGAAAATGGGAAAATATCTTATGAGATATATCGGGGAGCAAGGAGCAGGGAAGAATATCTCGGAGCAATTCAGGATGCTCAAAAAACATAATTTCAAAAAATAATATGAATATATCTGTATCAGATTGAGATAACATTACTTTGATGATATAAATCGGTAATTGAGTGGAAAAGGTGAAAGGAAGGGGATTGTAATGAAGAGAACATCAAAGAGATTATTGGCAGGAATGGCTTTTTATCTGACAATTGTTTTGATATCTGGGTGTACTATAAAAGGCACTGCTAATCAGGCACCAAGGGAGATTTTAGAAGATGCTAGGCTCATTTCTGAAATGGATGCAGAGATATATAAACAAGAGAAATTACCGTTGGATTATGATGGAGAAGAAGTGAGAGCAGATTTAACCCATGTAGATTTTATCGTTCGTTTATCAGAAGATAATGGTTTTTATCTTGAATACAATATTAGTGGCAAAAACGATGAACCCCCTTTGACAGTCAATATACAGGATGGAGTTCTTATCCTGAAAGAGAAAAATGCTAAGCCGGCAACTTATTATAACGGAGTATTTGTTGATGGTATTAGCAATAACTTGAAAACGAAAAAAACTGACTACACCAGTGTTGTAACATTATATGTTCCTTCTGATGCGGAAATTAAGTTGATGACAAATATGGGGGAAGGCGATATGGAACTTCATGGAATCAATGTAAAACCAGTAGACATTCACATGGATGAGGGAGATTTAGATCTCTTTGATATGACAATAGAGGGCGGAAATATTATATTAGTTAATGGAGATATTGTGGCAGAGAATGTGAAATTATCTCAAAATATCCAAATGCAAACGGAGAATGGGGATTTTTCTTTGGAACTGAATCCATCATCCCAGGATATGCTTTCAATTTATGCCAATTCAGAGATGGATATAGAAGTGTCCGAGAAACTGGGAGGAAAGTTATCGGAAAATGATGAGAAAGCATATTTTGAGAGAAAGGTAAAAGGCTCAGATGATTGCCTGACGATTGTGTCGAAATGTGGGGATATCATGATAGACTAGAAGCGGACAGCAACAGTTTTGTGAATATATTCTTATCAGATTTAGACGGCATTATTTTGATGAAGTGAAGGAATGTGTTGTGGAAAATATCATTGAACAATATCAAGAACGCATTGAGCATGAGTTTAATGCCTTATGTAAGATCATCATTCGCCATGCGTCAGCAGAAGCAAAGTGCAAAGTTTCTAAAAGATGGAAGCAGGAGATATCTTTTGAGTATCTAATAGAATCGGGAATGATACCGGCATATAGCTATGGAGAATTTAAGGATGGAATAGAA
>Ga0137308_101181_pt1 | contig 28745 bp, 19 predicted proteins | sample Inofrocosms_June_FD_97181 | JGI IMG/M metagenome (GOLD analysis project Ga0137308, IMG submission 97181) | Mouse cecal microbial communities from Vienna, Austria - N-Acetylneuraminic and N-Acetylglucosamine D2O microcosms_June | ecosystem: Host-associated > Mammals > Digestive system > Large...
GCTATCGGGAAAGCAGACCAGCGAAATGTAAGGTTATTTAAATCGTGTTATACTAGACGATAAAACCGGCGGCACCGGCCTCTTACGGCCGGAACCACCGGTTCTTCCTGAATCCCTGATAATAAGTTATACCTTAAAACAACTCCCTCCAATGAATTCCCTTAGAATGGAATTCTTGGGTATATCCTCGCTGCTGATCCCCAGGAAATAATCCAGGAATTTCAGCAGGCTCTTGGCCTCCTGGTATTCGGCGCTGTCTCTTGGTACGCTGAAAAGGGCGGGCTCCGCGTACTGTTTTAACACAGCAAGCTCATAGACCAGGGCTGAGTTGAAGATCACATCTGCCTCCTCCTGGAACGGGAAGATATTGGCCTCCTCTCCCCGTCTTACGGAAGGCCACATCTGGATGGTCCGCTGGGCCGAGGCTCCCCGCGTCCGGGAATCCCGCACGATTCTGCGGATCAGACGTCCGTCTGTAGTAGGGATCCGGTTGTGGCCGTCGATATTCAGCTGGGTCAGGGCACTGATATAGATCTTGAACTTATTTTCCTTGGGCAGGCTGTAGGACAAGGCCTCGTTGAGACAGTGGATGCCCTCAATTACCAGAATATCCTCCTTGCCCAGGGTCAGGGTGTTGCCCCGGTATTCCCGTTCTCCGGTAATGAAGTTATAGGTAGGCATAGCCACGGTCTCCCCGGCAAGCAGCGCAGTCATATCCTTGTTGAACTGCTCTACATCCATGGCTTCCAGACACTCATAATTATAATCCCCCTTCTCGTCCCGGGGTGTTTTACTGCGGTTAACAAAGTAATTGTCCACAGCAATTGGATGGGGATTGAAACCCTTGGCACGCAGCTGGACAGAAAGCCTGTGAGAGAAGGTAGTTTTCCCTGACGAAGAGGGGCCTGCGATCATGATCAGCTTCTTCTCCGGCATCTCTGCAATCTGTTCGGCAATATCCCCCAGCTTCTTCTCCATCAGAGCCTCCTGGACCAGAATCAGGTCATTGATCTTCCCGGCAGCGATCTGTTCGTTGAGATAACCTACTGTGGGAACCTTCAGTTTCCGGCTCCATTGGCCTGCCTCCCGCAGAACCTGGAAGATACGCTCCCTATGGGGAACCGGCCTGATGGTCTCCGGCTGCTCCTGGCTGGGCAGAAGCAGAAGGGCTCCATCCTGGTAGCACTGCAGGTCAAAGTAGCGGATATAGCCCGTATTATGAACCATATATCCATAGTAGTAATCCTCAAAGCCTTCCAGGCTGTAGATATTCACCCGTGAGACCCGGCGGTACCGGAACAGCCGCTCCTTGTCAAACATTTTGTGCTTGTGGAAAAGCTCGATGGCCTCGTCAGTATGTATATTCCGCTTCTCAATGGGAAGCTTCCCGTTCACAAGGCTCTGCATCCGGGCCTTGACGGTCTGCACCAGCTCCTCTGTCAGTTCAAATTCCCCTCTGGTCTCTATGAACAGCCCGTCTCCAAGAGAGAAATCCACCTTGATATAGGAGACCTTCTCCACACCGACCACATCATAAAATGCCTTCAGCATGATGAGAAGCGCACTGCGCTGATAGGTTTTCATGCCAGGCTTATCTGCTGCTGTCAGGAAGCTCACATGGCTCTCCCCGCAGACTCTCTGATGAAGCTCCTGCAACTTCCCATTGACCACGGCCAGCAGGATCTCGTGGGGATAATCCTCCTGAAAATCCTTCGCCACATCCAGCAGCAGTACATCCTTTGGATACTCTTTTGTCTTTCCATTCACTGTTATCAACATATCCTTCTCCTCCTATTGTCTGTCGTTTCTGTAATCCTTCGGTGTCCCCGGCATCCTGATCCTGGAACGTGCCCGCCGGCACTTGAACCGGTCCGGCCTGCAGTTCTTATGTTCCGGCCTCCAGGCTGCAGCTTGTATTCTTCCTACACCGTCACCGCCGGAAATGCCGGCGCAGCCGTGATCACCTCCAGCTCCCCGCCGGACACCTGCTCCAGGTAGTCCTTTATAAATGGAATGAATATGTGTTCCAGCCCATAATGCCCTGCGTCAATCACCGCCATATGGTCTGCCACCGCGTCAATCCCCTCATGATGCCCGATATCCCCTGTCACCAGCACCTGCGCGCCTGCGGCGATTCCATGCCGCAGCATACTCCCCCCGGATCCCGGTGATATTGCCACACGACTCACGGGCCCTTCTCCTGTCTCCATACCATATACGGTCACAAAAGGAATTCCAAAAGCCTCTTTGACCTGTTGAGCCAGCTTCTTCAGCGTCACCGGTTCTCTTAAAAGTCCCACCTTTCCGATCCCTACCGGCTTTCCATCCTCCTCCCCGGTCACCTCCAGAGGCACGCCGTCTATAAGACCCAGACGCTCTGCCGCCAGATCTGCCATACAGCCTGGTGCGATATCAAAGTTGGTATGCATGGCATAGCAGCTGATTCCATTCCCGATCAGGTCCAGAAGCCTTCGTCCGGTAAAACTCTGGTCATTGATCTGTTTCAAGGGCTTAAAGATCATTGGATGATGGGTCAGAAGCATATCTGCCTGCTCTCTCACCGCCTGTTCCACCACCACATCCGTAGCATCCAGAGCCACCAGCACCCTATGGATCTTCCTATCCTCCCATCCGGCCAGCAGTCCCGGATTGTCCCAGTCGCAGGCCAGCCTTCTGGGGGCCAGCTCCTCCAGCTTCCCGATCAAATTCCTGCATTGCATTCTATGTTTCCTCCATCATTTGATATTCGTGTACAAGTCTTCTGGTCACATTTTGTAACAGTTCAGACACTCCCTGAACTGTTGCCACATTCCTCCATCGCGCCATAAGCTTCTTCCATCTCACTGTACTCCTGCTCCAGCTCACCAAGGCGTCTTCTGGCTCCTTCCCCATCCTGGCCTTCCAGACCCTGACGAATCATCCGGTTCTGGGACATTTCCCTCTCCAGAAAGCTTTGCAGTACCAGGGAAGCTTTACGGATCAGACAATCCCCGTACCGGTACTGGTACTCCCGCCCATAACTCATGGCTCCTGGTGTCACTTTCATGACCGTATAATATTTACCGTCCTCCAGAACCATCTCCTCGTCCCGGATAGACAGTCCCAGTCCCTCCAGTCCATGGCGGAACTGGGACAGCTCCGACTGGGGCGACAGAATCCAGTGGGCAATGTGCTCCCGCACATGGGCCCCCTCCTCCAGGATCCGCAGCATCAGCTCCCCGCCCATACCGGCGATCACCACTGCCTGGGCCTCTCCAGGCTGCAAAGCTTCCAGGCCGTTTCCCAGGCGTGTCCTGATCTGCCCTTCCAGTCCATGCTGACGGATATGTTCCCTGGCACGCTCCAGGGGCCCTGGCCGTACATCCATGGCCAGAGCACGTCCACAGACTCCCAGCTCCACCAGCCGTATAGGAACAAAGCCATGGTCGGTGCCCACGTCAGCCACACAAGCCTCCGGCCCCAGACAGGGAACCATGGATACTATCGTTTCAAGTCGTTTTGACAGCTTCATTCTTCAAACTCCTGATTTATAGTTACAGTTCACGGGGCGGGGAAAACTGGACGAAAACAGACGTCAAGCTCGCTTGTAAGACTGTTTTCGTCCAGTTTTCCACATCGGGCGGACGCCCGATGCTTCTTGTCCGGCAGAGCCGGACAAGAAGATGCCCCCCGTGAATAGTAACGATTTATATGTGTAAGTATGCAGAATCATTACCTTCCGTGATCACAGAGTGTGTCTCCAACTAATCCAGATAGTCTTTCAGCTTCCTGCTCCGGCTGGGATGGCGCAGCTTGCGCAGAGCCTTGGCCTCGATCTGGCGGATCCGCTCCCTGGTCACGTGAAACTCCCGTCCCACCTCCTCCAGCGTCCGGCTCCTTCCGTCATCCAGCCCGAAACGCAGCCGCAGCACCTTCTGCTCCCGGTCGCTTAATGTATCCAGGGTCTCCATCAGCTGCTCTCTCAGCAGGGTATAGGCAGCCTGCTCCGCAGGTACCGCCACCTGGTCATCCGGCAAAAAATCCCCCAGATGGCTGTCCTCTTCTTCCCCAATAGGCATCTCCAGGGACACCGGATCCTGGGCGATCTTCTGGATCTCCTGTACCCGGCTCACCGGCAGATCCATCTTCTGGGCAATTTCAGCCACCGTAGGCTCCCGCCCCAGTTCCTGCACCAGCTGTCTGGAGGTACGGATCAGACGGTTGATGGTCTCCACCATATGAACCGGAATCCGGATCGTCCTGGCCTGGTCCGCGATAGACCGGGTGATGGCCTGACGGATCCACCAGGTGGCGTAGGTGCTGAACTTATAACCCTTACGGTAATCGAACTTCTCCACTGCCTTGATCAGCCCTAAGTTTCCCTCCTGGATCAGGTCAAGAAAATGCATACCTCTTCCCACATACCGCTTGGCAATGCTCACTACCAGCCGCAGATTGGCTTCCGCCAGCTGCTTGGCTGCTTCGTGGTCACCCAGCTCGATCTGTTTTGCCAGCTCGATCTCATCCTCTGTGGACAGAAGCGGAACCTTCCCGATCTCCTTCAGATACATACGGACCGGATCTCCCACGCTTACTCCCTCTGGTGCTGACAGATCGATACTCTCCATATCGATCCTGTCCTCCTCGCCCAGATCTTCCTCGGAGAACATATCTGGATCGATCTCCTCTTCATCCCCTACATGAAGCACATCCACCTGGTTGCGTTCCAGGAAATCGTAGATTTTGTCCAGCTTCTCCGGATCCAGGATCTCCCCCCGGAACACATCCAGGATCTCCCTGTTCTCCAGTACATTCCGTCTCTTCCCTGCAGCTTCCAGAAGCAATGCCAGTTTATCCTCAAATGTCTGCGTATGCTCTTCCATGTCTAATCCGCCTTTCCCTTGGAAACTTATGCTAATCAATCGTGATCTTCATCGTCTTCAGCGCAGCCTGCTCCCTGATAATCTTCTGGAGCTGCCCGATATCCGTGGCATTCCGGCTGGCGTAGTCCAGACTGCTCTTCCGCACCCGGTATACGGTCTCGGAAAATGCTTTCTTCTGCTCCTCATTGTTCAGGGATTCTTTCAGACTGGCGTGAAATAATGCCGCCACCTCCTTGTATTGTTCTTCATCGTTGATAAAATGATTCAGGATCCCGGCAGGATTTATCTTCCCGGTCTCATGGGCGTCGAATACCATCCCGGCAACCTCATGGTAAAGAGGCTCCACAAAATCGTCCGCATCCACAATCCCCCGGATCTTGTCAAAAAGCTCCGGCCGCTCAATAAGCCAGGTCAGCAGAAGTCTCTGGGACTGGCGGATCCCTTCATCCTTTTCCCTCTTCCGCCGGTTTCCTGCTTCCCTCCCCCGGCTGGCACTGTACTGGTTCCCATACTGGTCGTCATCTGTACCGGAAGCAGCCCTGCCGCCATACTGATTGCCTTCCCCGGCACTTGTATGGTCTCCATACTGGCCCGCGCCTGCTCCGACTCCTGACCGGCTCCCATACTGGCCCGCGCCTGCTCCGACTCCTGACCGCCCGCCGTACTGTCCGCCAGTCTGGTTTCCCGGCCTGCTGCCCAGGCGGTTCACCAGCCTCCGCAGATCCTCATAGGGAATATAATGCTCCCGGGCCACAGCCTGGATGTAATTATCCCGCTCCAGAGGCTCGGAAAATTCCAGAAGCTTCCTGGCGGCGGCATTGTAAAAAGCCGTCTTCTGCTCCGGATCCTCCAGATCATAGCTCCGCTTTAACACCTGGATCTCGAAGAGAAAGCTGTTCTTCGCCTCCCGGATCCTCTGGCGAAATGCCTCCGCACCCAGGTTTTTCATGAATTCATCCGGATCCTTCCATGGCTCCATGGACAGCACCTTGGCCGAGATCCCGGCCTCCTTCAAAATCGGGATCGCCCGCAGGGCCGCCTTGATGCCTGCACTGTCGCTGTCGTAGGTCAGCACCACCTGGTCAGTATAGCGCTTCAGCAATATGGCGTGCCGGGGCGTAAAGGCCGTTCCCAGGGAAGCCACTGCATTGGTAAAGCCTGCCTGGTGCATGGCGATCACATCCATATAGCCTTCACAGACCAGCATATAGGATTCCCGGCTTGTCCGCGCATAATTCAAACCATAAAGATTCCGGCTCTTGTCAAAGACCAGGGTCTCCGGGGAATTGAGATATTTGGGCATTCCGTCCCCCATGACACGGCCGCCGAAGCCGACGACCCGGCTGTTGACATCCATGATGGGGAACATGACCCTGTTCCAGAACTTGTCATGGGTTCCCCGCTCCTCCATAGTCACCAGACCGCTGTCCTTTAAGATACTGTCCGGGTATCCCTTCGACAGCAGATACCGGTACAGATCATCACTGGTCTTGTTGGAATACCCCAGGCCAAACCGGCGGATGGTATCATCACTCAAGGCCCTGTTCTTCAGATAGTCATATCCCAGCTTTCCCTGGGGCTGGCGCAGCTGATAGTAGAAATAATTGGCCGCCGCCTTGTTGATCTCCAGGAGTGTGGCCCGCTTATCTGCCCGCGCCCGCTCCTCCTTAGAATATTCTATCTCCGGCAGTTTGATGCCGGCCCGGTCAGCCAGCATTTTCACCGCCTCCGGAAAGGTATAATTCTCGTACTCCATCACAAAAGTGATTACATTCCCCCCCGCACCGCATCCGAAGCAGTAATACATCTGCTTCTGGGGAGATACGGAAAAGGAAGGCGATTTCTCATTGTGGAAGGGACAGAGACCGAAATAATTGCTGCCCTTTTTCTGCAGCTTCACATAGCCTGAGATCACATCCACAATGTCATTGCGCATTCTTACTTCTTCTATGGTTTCTTCCGGATAATACAATCAGATCCTCCCCCTGTCCTTCCACATGGCTGTCCTTTTCCCTGGTCCCGTGAACTGCAGCCGTTATTTCCACGATTTGGGCACAAACAGTTCCACGAACTTGGATGTGGCATAGCTGTCGCTCATCCCCGCGATATAATCGCAGACCACCCGCTCCTTCTTCTCACCCTTCTGAACCATAAGAAGCACATATTCCTCCGGCAGCTCAATCACATGTTCCATATAGTAGCGGTACAGGGAGGCGATCATCTGCTGGGCCTTGCCCTCCTCTGCCTTGGGGATCTCGTTCATATACACATGCTCGAACAGCCAGGAGCGCAGGCCCTGCATGGCCTCCTCCATGCCTGGTGACATGCGGATCACAGGCTGGTCCATGCTGTTTAAGATAATGTCATGGATCATGGTATTGAGCCGCTCCCTGACACTGTGCCCCAGGACACTGGTGTAGCACTCCGGAAGTCCCTCCTCCCGGAAGATCCTGCCCCGGATAGCGTCGTCGATATCGTGGTTTATGTAGGCAATCTTGTCGGAGAAGCGCACGATCCCCCCTTCCAAGGTGGAGGGATGGCCGCTGGTACGGTGATTCAGGATCCCGTCCCGCACCTCCTTTGTCAGATTCAGTCCTCTGCCGTCATTTTCCAGAACCTCCACCACCCGTACACTCTGCTTGTAATGGGCAAAGCCGTCGAGACAGACCTCATCCAGGATCCGCTCCCCGGAATGCCCGAAGGGTGTATGGCCCAGGTCATGACCCAGGGCGATGGCCTCGGTCAGATCCTCATTGAGCCGCAGGGAGCGGGCGATGGTTCTGGCGATCTGGGCCACCTCCAGGGTGTGGGTCAGACGTGTCCGGTAGTGGTCTCCTTCCGGAGCCAGAAAGACCTGAGTCTTATGTTTGAGGCGGCGAAATGCTTTGCAGTGGAGGATCCGGTCCCGGTCTCTCTGGTAGACCGGACGGATATCGCAGGGATCCTCCCAGACATCCCGCCCCTGAGTGTTCCGGCTCAGGGACGCATAGGGGCTCAGGAACCGGGCCTCCCAGTCTTCCCGCATTTCTCTAATGTTCATATGGATGCCCTCCTTTGTACCAGAAAACAAAAAATGCTATTATAAAAAGTATATCATATTTGGGATGTGAATAGTACTATTTTTTATTTTCTAACCAGAGTTGTTTGATACAGGCATCCATTACTGTTCAGGGAATGCAGCTTTTTGTATCACATGACAGGAGCAAGAAGAGAGCCGGACAAAAAGATCCATTACTGTTCAGAGAGTACAGCTTTTTGTGTCCTCATCAGACAGATTGTCCGGTATGGGAAAAAATAGCAGGACTCCAGGTATCCGTTGGATCCGGATACCTGGAGTCCTGATTTCTTCTACATTTCCCCAGGCAGCAATTCCTTTAAAGCCTCTGGATTATGCCGGTTATTGGGTTTTGTCCGGGGCTTGTATTTCCTATTTCAGGAATCCGTTCACAATCTGTGCCTCCGCTTCCTCCTCCGTCAGTCCCAGAGTCATCAGCTTGATAATCTGCTCTCCCGCAATCTTGCCAATGGCCGCCTCGTGGATCAGGGCGGCGTCTATATTGTTGGCCTCCAGCTGAGGCACGGCCAGGATCCGGGCATTCCCCATGATGATGGCATCACATTCTGTATGACCGCTGCATTTGGCATTACCCACGATCTGGGAATCGAACTTCTGGTAAGACTCATCTTTGGCCACGGAGCGCGACACCACATCAGCACTGGCGTCCTCGCCATTTAAGCGGACTACGTAATCACTGACCGCCTCCTGGCTTTTGTGGGTCAAAAGCCTCTCCCGCACCACCAGTGTAGCACCTGCGGCCAGCTCTGCCGTGGTCTTGCGGAAGGTGGAGTCCACACCCTTAATCTGTACCATCTCCATCTCCATGGAGCTGCCCTCTTCCATGTATACTTCCGTTCCGGGGTTCATCACCCGTTTTCCGCTGCCGTCGCCTTCCCCGTAATGCTTCTCAACATATTTCACCCGGGCATTCTTCCCCACATAGAAACGGTGAAGACCGTCATGCTGGGAATCCTGGTCCCCGCAGTTGTGGATGCCGCATCCGGCTACAATCACCACATCGCTGTCCTCGCCGATGTAGAAGTCATTGTACACCATCTCTTTTAAGCCGCTCTCGCTGATGACCACCGGGATATGGACGCTTTCATGCTTTGTCCCCGGCTGGATGCGTATATCGATGCCGCTGACATCCGTCTTGGAGACAATGTCAATGTTAGCGGTGGTATTGCGTCCGGCCATCTGCCCGTTGGCACGGATATTGTAGGCACCCTCCGGCACCTGATGGAGGTCTGCCACCTCCTCAAGAATTCTCTGCTGGATCTGGTCTGTCATGGTCTTACACCTCCCCGGTTGAATTTTTCACAGGCATCCACCGCGGACGGTGTGCCAAGGAGGGTGGGAAGCACCTCAGCCCTGGGCCCCTGGGCGGTGATCTGCCCCTCTGCGATCACCACGATCTCGTCTGCGATGTTGAGGATCCGCTCCTGATGGGAAATAATCAGGATAGAACCATCCGTCACCTGGCGCATATGCTCAAACACCTGGATCAGGTTCTGAAAGCTCCAGAGATCAATTCCCGCCTCCGGCTCGTCGAACACAGACATCTTCGTAGCCCGTGCCAGTACTGTGGCGATCTCGATCCGCTTCAACTCCCCGCCGGAAAGGCTTGCATTGACCTCCCGGTTAATATAATCCCTGGCGCATAAACCCACCTCCGATAAGTATTCACAGGCATCCACCGGGGTCAGGTTTTTCTTTGCCGCAAGGCGGATCAGATCCAGCACCTGGATCCCCTTGAACCGTACCGGCTGCTGGAACGCAAAGCTGATGCCCATGTTGGCACGCTGGGTGATGCTTTTGTCTGTGATATCCGTGCCGTCAAAGTATATCCTGCCTTCTGTGGGGTGCTCGATCCCTGCGATCAGCTTGGCCAGAGTAGACTTTCCTCCCCCATTGGGTCCGGTGATCACCACGAATTTGTGATCCTCAATGGTCAGGTTGATATTTTTGATGATCTCTTTCTGGCCCTTGTCCGCCTGTACTTCAAAAGATACATTCTCTAATGTCAGCATGACTTCCTCCAACTTATAATGATTCCCGAAACAGCTTTAAGCATGCTCCGGGGTGTTTTTGTAACACATAATTTTGACAGAGTTACAGAGGCTATTATATACTATTTTGCTGGGATTTACCATAGATTTTTGTACAAACGCAAAAAGCGAAGACTTAAGTCTCCGCTTCTTTCATGCAGAAGATGGGAGTCGAACCCACAAGGTATTGCTACCACACGGACCTGAACCGTGCGCGTCTGCCAATTCCGCCACTTCTGCAAACCATCACCCGGTGAAAAACCCTCACCGAACTGACAAAGCCTATTATAATCAGTCTGTCAGGATTTGTCAATTGCTTTTTTCAATTTTCTTTAATTTTTTATTTTGTTTATATTTTATCAAATAATCAATCATTTCAAAACACTCCGGCTCCCCCCCGACCATGACAAAGCCACAGCAAGACCTATGGCAACAGATGTCAAGCCAGCTTGTAAGACTGTTTTAAATCCATGGGCTTTGGTATCGGCAACAGTATGGGAATTCCGCACGCCATCTGCACGCCCCACATAATCTCTTTCATCCTGTCAAATGCCTCCTGCCCCGTACAGTGTCCCGTATAATGCCGGGAGCATACCGTTAAAGTATTCCATCCACATACACACTCTTCTCCCGGATCCCAAATGCCGCAAAATACCGGTTCTCCATGGGAATCCACTCGGCACAAAAGCGTTTCAGCATCTCCTCCCCATTTCTGCGGCGGATCCTGCGCATCTGCTCCTCTTTTGGAATGCCGCAGAAAAACCGCAGATCATAGACATCCCCGAAATACGGATGCTGGCTGTAAGCGCCCTCCACGATATTCAGCCGCCTGCGCACCACCTGTACCCTCTCTCCCAGCTTCTGTCTGGAGCAGTCATAGGCCTGGTAACAGAAATCCTGCGGAGCTTCCAGATGCGCCAGAATCTCTTCCTGGAAACGCTCATAATCCACATTTCCCCCCGGCTCCTCCAGTCGTGTCTTCGTCCGCTGCCCTGGCCGGAGAAAGAAGTCATCCATATGAAACAGATTACAGTCGTAGATTTCCTGCAGAATACCTCCCAGAGTACTCTTTCCGCTGCCGCACATGCCGTCTACTGCCACAACCACCTGGTCCTTGTCAGCATTTCCCAGCACAAGGTCGATCTGCCGGAAAACCTCATAATAACGCCCATACCAGTCTGATACTACCCTGTACGCCGGATGATACCGGTTTCTGTATGCCTCACTGTGGCTGACAGCCGGACACCCCCGGCGTCTGTAATCCTCAAGATACAGCTCAAAAGCCGGGACATCCAGGGAGATCTCTCCCTCTTGACAAAGGTGGTGCAGCAGCGCCAGCTTCTCCTCAAAAGAAGCCTGCTCTCCCACCTTCTGCTTTGCCGTCCGGACAAACATCCGGTTCAGGGTCTCTGGCGCCAGCCCTTCCTCCAGTACCCCCAGATACATGCGGCACATCCCGCTGCCGATCTCCTCCACCAGCCTTCCGTCTGCACCTGCAGCGCGCTCCCCGAGGCTCTCTTGCTCCTGCACCAGACGCTCCAGACTCTTACAGGGATCCGGGATCATATGTCCGCCGCCAAACTCACTCTGATACAAAAGCTTCACCCCGTCTTCCGGCTGCATTCCCGGATAACGGCTCCAATGCTCCAGTATAATGTCTCTCATCTGCTACTCCATCACCTTAGCCCGTTTCAGGGACATGATAATAACCGGAATCAGCACAAGCTGCAGTATGATCCCCGGAACCGCATTCAGCAATGCTCCTCCCATAAATATCTGCCAGGAAAACGCCTTCCCTGCCACTCCATAGAGGGGAATGCTGACAATCCCCCACACCAGACGTCCGGCGATCATAGCTCCGGCCAGACTCACATAGACAAAGGCCTCCTTGTCCGGAAGAACCCTGTTCAGAATCCCTGTCACCGCTCCATAGGCCGCCAGTTCAAAGGCCATAGCCGCTGCCGTAGGCATCATGGGAGGCATGCCAAACATGGCGCTCCGAAGAAGAGGAACCACAAATCCCACCGCCAGTCCCCACTGCCAGCCGCACACATAGCCGCAGACCAGCACCGGAATATGCATGGGAAGCAGCATATTGCCAATCCCAGGTATCTGCCCGGTCAGAAAAGGCATGATAATCCCAAGCGCCAGGAAAAACGCCGCAAGAACCATATGTTTCGCAGATACTGCCATCCTCTCCCGGGTCTGCATCTGCGTCCGGGTTTGTGTCTGTGTCTTTACCATAACTTTGTCCTCCATTTAAATAAAAAAGGTACCAGAAATAAACGCATCCCTTGGAGATGCCTCTACCTTCCTGGTATCCATTCTGATATGCTTTCTATGTTCTGACTGCTGTTATAATGTCCTGGATCTGCCCTGGACATTGCTGTAAAAATCCTAAAACCTGTTGTGTGCCTTCATAGCCTTTCTGCCAGCTTCTGCCGACCATTGTCTCTATTATAAAGACTTTCCAGACATCCGTCAACCTGTAAATTGCTGCCGGATGCTAAAATAGTAACCGTTCGGTAACAAGTCAGACAAGTCTGGCACTTGCTGAGCTGACTCTACGAAAACTTAGCAGCCGCGGGCATACAGCCTTGCGGAGCGATTCTAAATGACCGTATGCCGTAACAGTTCAGGAGGTATCGAACAGTTACAGCAATTTTCAGACATACTTAAGCTCTTATAGCTTTGTATGACATACTTTCTGGACACAAAAAAAGCAGGAAGCCTGCTTCCTGCTTTTCCTGCAGAAGATGGGAGTCGAACCCACAAGGTATTGCTACCACACGGACCTGAACCGTGCGCGTCTGCCAATTCCGCCACTTCTGCAAAACTCCCCGAGTAGGACTTGAACCTACGACAGCGCGGTTAACAGCCGCGTGCTCTACCGACTGAGCTATCGAGGAATAGCTGCGGAAGATGGGACTTGAACCCACACGATAATACTATCACTAGATCCTTAGTCTAGCCTGTCTGCCAATTCCAGCACTTCCGCGAACTCATATAGTATAACACCCTTTTCAGGAAAATGCAAGCACTTTTTCAAATTTTTTCTAAAGGATTTTTTGTTAATGTTACTGTTCACGGGGCGCATCTTCTTGTCTGGCGTAGCCGGACAAGAAGCATCGGGCGTCTGCCTGAGCTGTTTAGGCATACGGCCATTCAGAACCGCTTCGCGATGGCCGTATGCCCGCAACCATTACATTTTCGTGTGGCCAGACCTGACGGGGGCGCAGACCTGTAAAATCCACTCAATGTGCCAGCACCTCATTCAGGGTGTCAAACAGATGCGACACATCAATGGGCTTGGCGATGTGTCCGTTCATCCCACATTCCAGGGCCGCCTGCTTATCCTCCTCAAAGGCATTGGCTGTCATGGCCAGGATCGGGATGGAAGACAGCTCCCTGTTCTCCAGACGGCGGATCTTCCGGGTGGCCTCATAACCGTTCATTACCGGCATCTGGACATCCATCAGCACCAGCTGGTAATACCCCGGCTCTGACTTCACCAGCATATCCACAGCGATCTGTCCGTTGGGGGCAACCTCCGTGGTGAAGCCCGCCTCTTCCAGAATCGCCACCGCAATCTCCTGGTTCAGCTCATTATCCTCAGCCAGAAGAATACGGCCTGCCTCAAACTGCACCGGCTCTATATCAAAACTGTCCTGGCTCTCCTCCCCGGCATTGAGAATGGAATTCAGGCAGTCCCGCAGCTCTGAGAAGAACAGGGGCTTGCTGCAGAAGCTGGTCACCCCGGCTTCTTTGGCCTCATCCTCAATATCTGCCCAGTCGTAGGCCGTCAGCACGATGATAGGCGCTTCCTCCCCCACCTCCTTGCGGATCCGCCGGGTGACCTCGATTCCATTCATATCCGACAGCAGCCAGTCAACGATATAGACACTGTAATTGTCCCCCCGCATGGTTGCCTGACGGGTACGCAGCACTGCCTCCCGGCCTGACAAGGTCCACTCGGCACGCATTCCGATCTGCTGGAGCATGTAGGATACACTGTCGCAGGTGTTGAAATCATCATCCACCACCAGGGCCCTGCAGTTCTTGAGTTCCGGAATATCCCTTGGCTCCTTCTTCCCCTGGGTCAGGCGGAAGGTGAATGAAACCCTGAATTCCGTCCCTACCCCCTGCTCACTTTTCACATCAATGGTGCCGTTCATCATGTCCACGATATTCTTCGTGATGGCCATGCCCAGACCGGTCCCGGGGATCCCGCTGATGGTAGTGCTCTTCTCCCGCTCAAAGGGCTCAAATATATGGGTCACAAATTCCTCACTCATGCCGATCCCTGTATCCTTGATGCAGAACTCATAGTTGGCAAAGCCGGCGGGCGCTCCCGGCTTCTCTATGATCCGCATAGTGACGGTGCCCCCTGCTCCTGTATACTTGACTGAATTGCTCAAAAGGTTTAAAAGTACCTGATTCAGCCGGAGACGGTCACAACAGATCTCCTCATCCAGCACGTCCACCGCATCGATATACAGCTCCAGCTGCTTGGCGTGGATATCTGCCTGCAGGATATTGCGCAGCCCGTGGAGAATATCCGGCAGACTGCATGGTTTCTCATCCAGATGGATCTTACCGCTTTCGATGCGGCTCATATCCAGAACATCATTGATCAGGCTCAGCAGATGGTTCCCTGATGTCATGATCTTTTTCAGGTATTCTTCCACCTGCTCCTTATGATCCGCATGGGCCAGGGCCAGGGCCGTAAAGCCCACGATGGCATTCATCGGCGTGCGGATATCATGGGACATGTTGGACAGGAACACGCTCTTGGCCTTGCTGGCCTGATTAGCCCGCATCAGCGCATCCTCCAGCATGTTTTTCTTCTCCATATCCTTGCGGATCTCATCATCCACACTGCGGATTCCTATTACAATACAGTAATCCGTATCCCAGGTTCCCGTACGCACCACCTTCATCTGGAAGTACTGGATTCCACCGTCCCGGGATACCCGGTAGTTGACATAATGCTGGGGCTTCTCCAGCAGAATCTTTCTCAGCTCCTCCAGGGAAAAGATATGATGCAGCATTTCCCGGTCATCCTCATATACAAACTGGTCTATGTAACCGCCTACACTCTCCTGGAAGGAGTTCTCCCCGTCAAAGAGCTCATCAAACATATGTCCGTTGCTCTCATCATTTCTCAATGGAAATCCCATCCCTGTATCCAGGTCAAAAAAGTATACCAGATTATAGTCAATACCCAGGGCCTGGATCAGCTCTGCCTGACGTTGTTCCCGTTTCTTTTCCTCAAGCTTCTGGGCTGTACAGTCCAGAAGGAAACGCTGGTAGAACAGCTCCCCCTTCTCTTTGATCAGCTTGATATTGCCCATGACATGAAGGACGTCCCCATTCTTATGGCATATCTGGTACTCTACACTTACGCTGTCATCCTCTTTCTCCAGGCCCATGATGGCCGCCCTGAGTCTTTTCCTGTCAGCCTCCATCACGGAAGCTGCCACCATGTCAAAGCCGTCTTCCATCATCTCCTCCATGGATTCATAGCCCAGGATCTTCAAAGCAGCCCGGTTCACACTGAGGATACGGCTTCCGTCCACAGAATGACACATCACACCGCAGTCCATGGTGGTAAAGATCATCTCCAGGGTATGGTTCTTTTTTATGATCTCCTGCTCGTAGGCACGCTCCCTGGTCACATCAATGGCCACACCTACAGTTCCCATAACGCTGCCATCCAGGTCATACAAGGGAGACTTATAGGTGGTCAGCAGTCTGGTGCCGCTGCCGGTCTGGATGGTCTCTTCTGATACGCAGGTTTTCTCCGTGGTCATGACCTCCTGCTCCGACTCAATGCAGGCAGGATCATCCTGCTCCACATCCCAGATATATGCATGGCCGCGCCCCTCTACCTGCTGTTTGGACTTATTCACTGTCTCACAGAAGCTGTCGTTCACCTTCTCATGAATCCCGTTTTTATCCTTATACCAGATAAGATTAGGAACATGGTTGATGGTGGATTCAAAGAAATGGCTGGTCTCCCAGTGATCCTTCTCCAGCTTCCAGGTCTGCTGCCATCTCAGGAAACGAAAACGGATCTCCTCATCCTCCATGGGTATGTTCCAGATATCCTGCACCCAGGACAGGCATGACTCCAAAAGGGGCATCTGATCCTTCGCGACTGCCAGGATCACCTCCGCCTCCTGTTTCCTGCCCTCCGCCAGAACCTGTAAAGTCTCCTCTACAGGCAACTCCGTCAGATCTGCCACAACCACATCTGCAAGGGCCGCCAGTTCCTTCTCCGGTCTGCCACTTTCCGAAAATTCATGGGTAAAATGTTCAAGGGGTTCCATACCCTTTATAATATCAAATATTCTGCTGTGGTCACCTATTAAATAGAAATGAGTATGGCAGTGATACATACTATTTCCCTCCTATGTTTGTGATGACCCTCCATCCCGGGGATAGCAGGTCATATATAACTTTATTCTAACAAGTGCGGCTGTTTATGTCAATATTTAGAATTACTGTAACTAAACACCAAAAGCCCCCTGGATATGTTCATCCAGGGGGAAATTCTCACTGCCGGTCTTTGATCCTTGCAGCATGCCTGTCCGTAAATACCGGACAAGCATGAAAAAGCTTCTTAAGCCAGTTTGGACTTGGCCAGCTCTGCCATCTTTGCAAAGCCCTCCGCATCATTGATTGCCATGTCGGAAAGGAGCTTGCGGTTCATCTCAACGCCGGCCAGCTTCAGGCCGTACATGAACTTGCTGTAGGACAGCCCGTTGATTCTTGCAGCTGCATTGATCCGGGCGATCCACAGACGGCGGAACTGTCTCTTTCTCTCCTTACGTCCTGAGTAGGAACTGGCCAGAGCCCTCATCACGGACTGCTTGGCGATTCTATACTGTTTGGAACGGGCGCCTCTGTAGCCTTTGGCCATCTTCAGCACTCTGTTATGTTTTTTTCTGGCATTCATGCCACCTTTAATTCTTGCCATCGGTTTCTTCCTCCTTCTTTCCTTCTATTTACAGATACGGTAAAATCTTCTTCATGACTTTTGCGTTGGTCTTGTCTGTAACGATGTCTTTTCTAAGATTTCTCTTTCTCTTGGAAGACTTTTTGGTCAGAATATGGGACTTATAGGCTTTGTTTCTTACCAGCTTACCTGTACCAGTCTTTTTGAAACGCTTTGCAGCCGCCCTGCTTGTTTTTAATTTAGGCATAATTTCTTCCTCCTTAATCTTCGTTCGACTTTACTTTTTAGCAGTCAAAAACATAACCATGCTTCTTCCCTCAACCTTGGAAGGCTTGTCAATAACGGCAATATCTTTCAGGCTTTCAGCAAAATCATCCAGAATGTATCTGGACTTAGACATATGCGCCATCTCACGACCGCGGAAACGAAGCGTAACCTTAACCTTGTTTCCCTTCTCCAGAAACTTCCGCGCCGAACTCATCTTAGTATTCAGGTCGTTAGTGTCTATGTTCGGCGTCAGACGTACTTCTTTTATTTCGATGATTTTCTGTTTTTTCTTAGCTTCCTTCTCTTTTCGCGCCAGCTCGTAGCAATACTTACCATAATCGATAATCTTACAAACTGGTGGCTTTGCTGTCGGAGCGATCTTCACCAGATCCAGCTCCGCATTCTGGGCAAGCTTATAGGCTTCCTTCGCAGACATGATTCCCAGCTGCTGTCCGTCCTCACCAATCAAGCGAACTTCCTTATCCCTGATTTGTTCGTTAATCATTAAATCGCTAATTGTCGTGCACCTCCAATTTCCATAAGAACATGTTTGTTTTCCTGCATAAAAAAAGTAGATAGACGATTCTATCCACCCTGCAAATATCACACCGGAAAAAACACTGCAATCCCGTGCTTCTTACTTATAAACCAGGGTCACGCAATTGTGCCGAGGTGAGGTGGATACCTACTTTCCTTGTCGCTGTTTTCACAACTTTTGTTAGTATACTATTTCTGGGAGGAAATGTCAAGTGCGAAATGCAGGAATTTTTTGCAGCAGTTCAGACGGGGTAACAGTTCAGATAGGTCTGCGCACTCGCTGCGCTGACCGTGCGAAAACGTAGTGGCCGGAGGGCATCTGCCCCATCGCGTAGCGATTCTCATGGGCAGATGCCGTAACAGTTCAGGGGGTATCTGAACTGTTACCAGACGGGGGTACTGTTCATGGTGGTAATGTTCCAGAGCTGGTATCTGCTGGTCAGGAAAAAACATTTTAGTCACTTTAGTCTATATGCAAAAGGAGATTACCATGCCGACATCTATCATTTTAGGATCACGAATCCGTTTTTACCGGAAAGAAAAGAAGCTCAGTCCAGGAGCATGTCTGAAAATTCATTCCCGCCATCTGTACGCCCCACTTTGCGGTATATTTGGGCCAAATTCAGGTTACATAGCCCACTATGCGCCCTTCATTTGGCCCAAATCTCCCACAAACTGTGACGCACATCTGCCAGAAAGCAATTTTCAGACACACTCTACGGAAACTCCAATGGATATTCCAACATATTCCGGTATGGTCAAACCATTATACCCGAACTCCACCTCGATTCCGTAATAGCCTGGATCCAGCACCTCACTGCTCTTTAAATTTCCGTTTGCCGCATACAGTGTGAAGAGATCTGTAACCTCCTCCCGGTCATCATAGCCTTCTCTGAAGACCCTCACCAAATTCCAGTCAGTTATCTGCAGCTTCTCTTCTCATTATGAGAATCTTCTGGTTCTCTGGCTTCTCCATCCACAGTTACCTGATACCCCTTCACACGGCTTCCGCGATAACTTCCTTATGTTGTAAAAAACATCTGTCTATGAAAGCCTGTTTCAGTCCGGTCTTACTGTCTTCTTTTACCACATCATCCGGGTTCTCTTGTTTTCTGCTCTTTCTGCTCTTGTTTTTTGTCCTTCTTCCTGGTCATCTGCCATCCTGCGGCCATGACTGCCACACCGGCTGCTGCCAACAGGTACCGCCAGGGCAGGGAACGCTGCATTACCACTATCTCCCCGCCGGAAGCTGCCTGGAAGACCAGATAGTCCCCGTCCTTTACTGCTTCCACCGGTTCTATGGCGCCGTCCCGGAGGATTCCCACCCTATCAGCTTTCTCTGCCAGAACATGGAGGATGACCGTGTCCGGAAGGACTGTCTCCCCAGACGGCTGGATGTCATAAGTAATGCTCTTTACCACCCTGAGTCCGGGGGGGACAGCTTCTGCCAGCTGGCCGGAAGCAAAAGTCTCCTCGCCAGATTCCTGGATGACAAGGCGGGTATTGGGATAGAAGGCTGCCTCCGCCAGTACAGACGGCATGGGATCCTCTGAAGATGCAATGGTCCTGGTCCAGGGTACATAGACGGCATGAACCTTGTAGTTCCTGCGTATATTGGACAGATCTGTCTCCTCCCAGTAGTGGAAAAAGCCTTCCTTTTCCGGAATCTTTGGCATAGCGTCAGGCTCCAGGGCCTGACCGTACTGACATACCAGATGTTCTATTGCCTGGTCGTCTGCCAGGAAGGTCACCGTGAGACTGTAGAATTCCTCCGGCAGGTCTTCTTTCTGCAAAAGGGTCTCATAGGTGATCCCCTCAGCTTCTCCCCGGAAGGTAATGCCGTCTATGGCGCCCATGCCGTCATCCACATAGAAATTGGCACTGGCTTCCCCTTCTTCATCCCTGTTTCCGGCGATGCTTCCCTGCCACTCTCCGTCCTCACTGACCACGCTTACCATGGCATAATTGTCCTTCAGATTCTTCCCCCATCCGGCAATCCCTCCGGCGTAGTCATTTCCGCTGACCTCACACATGGTATAGCTTCCGCTTATAAGAGACTGGCTGCTTCCGGCGATCCCTCCGGCATAGTCCCCGTCCACGGTACGCACATCCCCGTAGTTCTGGTTGGACGCCAGCACGCCGATCCTGGCGGCTCCGGCGATCCCGCCGGCATAGTCCTGCTGCACCAGGACATCGCCTGCATTGTGGCATTCCCGCACGGAAGCCATGGCATAACGGTCCCGGTACAGGGACTCATCCCCGTAGGTCTCGATATCCTCCTCCGGATCCAGATCCACCTCGATGCCGATGGTACCTACCACGCCGCCTGCCTGGAAATCGGAAAAAATGTCTCCCTGGTTGGTGCAGCCGATGATCATACCGTTGTTGAGATCCGTGACGGTCTCGGAGATATCCTCAAATAATGATTCTTCATCATCCTTCAGGCTGTCCAGCTCAGACCAGGCCCGGTCCTTCCCCTCGGTGATGATCTCCTGCATCTCATCCAGCTGATCATCCAGCTGGTCCTTCTCCTGGCGGAGCCGGTCCTTACCGGATTTTAAATTGTCCGAGAGAGCATCCAGCTCCTCATACAGCCGGTCCAGCTGTCCGGTCACATCCCCGTCCAGACCGTCGATATCCTCTACAAGCTGGTCCTTGTAGTCGCGAGTCAGATCAAGGAATTCCCTGGACGCCACCCGCAGGGAATCCAGGTCATCCTCAAAATCCCGGACACCGTCCACCACACCCTCGACCCCATAGTCGACCATGGCGGCCGCATCCTCTGTGATATCCCCGGCACACTCTTGCAGGGCCTTTAAAAGCTCATAGATATACTGCAGCTCTCCCAGAGCGCCTGCATCCTCATCAAAGATGAAATCCTCCGGCAGGGGAATCTCCCCGCCGGCACCCCCTGAAAGCTGCTCCAGCAGCTCTCTGGCCCGGGCGATATTTCCCCGGAGGCTGCCTGCTGCCCGCTGGGCGCTGCGGCTTCCCAGATCCAGTTCCATACCGGCCAGGATCTCGTCAATGAGATCCAGCTGCCTGCCTGCCTTCTCGTCATAGTCATCCCGCTTGACCCTGCGGTCACTCTTCTTGTCGCGGGTCAGATCCCGGATCATCTTTACGATCTCATCCACCCGGTCCAGATTGCCTACAGAGGCATCGGTAGTATCCCGCAGCTGCTGTCCCATAGCTTCCGTAGTCACCGAGATCTCATTCACCTGGTCATTGATCCGGTCAAAGGTATCCTTTCCATACTGAATCAGAAGCCATGGCTCCAGCTGTCCGGCAATACCCCCCACATCCTTCCGGCCTATGACCTGCCCTTCATTCTCACATAAGACCAGAACACCGCTCTGACGGCCGGCGATACCGCCGATGTTGTAGCCGGTGCGTTCATATCCGATCCCAGCAGTATTGCGGCTCTGGCGGATGGTGCCGGTGGACAGTCCGGCGATACCTCCCACATCATAGACCTTTTCAATGATCAGAGGCGCTTCCATGGCCTCGATGGTTTCTGGTGTCAGAGCCAGTGTGGTCCTGCTTTCCGAATCCTCATCCAGCCCTTCGGAGGCGGTGTTGATCTCTCCTTCATTGCCGCAGTTCTGGATGGTCCCGGCATTCTCCCCGGCAATACCGCCGATCCTGCGGTTACCCGTCAGCTCCGCCTGGTTTACACAGTCCTCGATAACTCCGGTCTCCTCATTGATCCCGGCGATTCCCCCCAGATACTCCAGGGCTTCCCCGGTTCCGGCGAAGCAGCAGCCCCGGATCGTGCCCCGGTTGGTTCCGGCGATACCGCCGATCTTCGTCCTGCTCCCCCCCGGCCTCAGCTCTCCTGCTACCTTCAGATCCTCCACTACTGCCTCCTGGGACAGATAGCGGAACAGCCCCAGACCAGAGCCGGTCTGTAAGATGCTCATGCCGTCTATGGTATGACCATTTCCGTCAAAGGTACCACAGAATACCGGCACCGGCTCGAATCCGCTGCCGGTCAGATCCAGATCTGCCTCCAGCCGCACGGTCTTCCCCTGGGAATAACTTTCCGAGGTGCAGGCTTTGCCGAATTCCAGAAATTCCTCCACAGTACGGATCACCAGTTCATTCTCCTCTGCCTGCACACGGATGGGAGCCGTCGGCACAGACACTGCCAGAAGTGCCGCCGCCATCAGAAATGCCGCGCCCCGGTGTATGCTCCTGCAACAGGTCCGGCGGGTGGCCGGACGGCCTGTCAGGACTGCCACTGTTTCTTCTCTATCCAGCCGTCTCATCACGGACACCCCCTTCCTGCTTCTGCCACAGTCCCGGATTCTGGCACATTGGCTACCTCTGCCGCAGTCCTAGTCCCCGGCACATTAGCTGCCTCTGCCGCAGCACCGGATTCCGGCACATTGACTGCTTCTGACGCAGCCCCGGCCCCCGGCACATTAGCTGCTTCTGCCGCAGCACCGGATTCCGGCACATCATCTGCTTCTTCCGTCTCCTTCTTCACGGCTCCCCGGTTGAATTCCGTCCGGTCAATCACCTTATCAAACACCAGCAGGATCTGGGGCAGTACTGTCATGACCATGATGATGGAAACCAGGGTTCCTGCTCCCAGAGCCTTTCCCAGGGACGCGATGATGGCATTGGAGGTCAGCCTTCCCACCGCAAATCCGGCACAGGTAAGGATGGTACCAGAGGTGGCAACCGTCGGAAATGCCTGGTTCAGAGCCTCTATCACCACCTGCTTCCGGTCCGGGATCCTCTTGCGCAGATCCATATACCGGCTGGTGATCACGATGGCATAGTCAATGGTAGCACCCATCTGGATGGCGCTGACGATCAGATAGCTGAGGAAAAACATGGTTCCCCCCTTTAAAGGCGGTATGGAGAAATTGATCCAGATACTGCTCTGTATGGTGAGCACCAGCATGATGGGAAGTCCGGCCGACTGGAAAGTAAACAGCAGGATAATCCCCACAAACAACGCGGTCAGTACACTGATTTTCACATTGTCCATGCGGAAGGATTTGCTCAGGTCATAGTCGCTGGTGGAATCTCCCACCACATAGACCTCATCATAGTACATCTGTCCGATGGCCCGGATCTGATCGATGACCCGGAAGGTCTCCTCCCCCTCGATGGGCCCGGTCATGGTGAAAACGATTCTGGAATATTTCTCCCCCTCCAGCTGCTGTCTGGCATCGCTGAGGGCCTGGTGCAGGTCGTCTACATCCTCCGACAGATCATCATCCAGGTCAATGGCCCCCTTCTCCTTCTGGTCATAGATAAAATCCACCATATCGATAATGGGAATCCTGTACTCATCCAGATTCTTCATGAATGCCCCGTACTGCTTCTGGTCAATGGCATAGAAACGGTACAGAAGCCGCACCAGATCCAGATCCACGTCAGATACCTCCGCAAATTCCCTGGGATTCAGTTCATTGACCAGGATGTATTTCCCGTCATCGTCCACCTCAATGTTGCTAAGGCCCAGAACCGTGTCCACCCGGTCGATCTGCTCCAGCCCCTCAATGATACAGGCTTCCTTCTGGTAGTCCCCCTTGGGCACCACCACCGCCATGGTGTTGGTCATCTGAAAGGTCTTCTCGATCCGCACCCTGGCTGTCATATATTCATTCATCTTATCCGCTTCAATGGACGCATGGTCGTACACATACTCGCACCGGCTGGATAAGATACATCCCCCGGCCATCACTACCACAAATACAGGAAGGACAAGGTACCGGGTGGCCACCACCAGACGGCCCCAGACCCGGATCGAAGGCACGAAGCTGCGGTGTACCGTCTTCTCGATCCATCTGGATGACATCACAATCATAGCCGGCATCAGGAAGAACACGGTGATCAGACTGAAAATGATAGCCTTGGTCAGAACCCGTCCCAGATCCATCCCGATACCGAACTGCATCAGCATCAGGGCCACCATACCGGACACAGTGGTCAGGCTGCTGGAGGATATCTCCGGTATAGCCTTGCTGAGGGCCACGGTAACCGCCTCAATGGTCTCCTTCGTCTCATGTTCCTCCATAAACCGGTGGAACAGGATGATGGCGTAGTCAATGGACAGCGCCAGCTGCAGCACCGCCGCCACAGCGTTGGTCACAAAGGAGATCTCGCCAAACCAGAAGTTGGTCCCCGTATTCAGCACAATGGCTACAATAAATGTCATCATGAAAATGACGATCTCCATATAGGTACCGGAGGTAAAGAGAAGAACCAGCAGGATAATGACAGCAGCCACAGCCAGGATTCCCTTCATATCCTCTTTCAGGGCCGCATTGTCATCCTTATCCACGGTTGTGTAGAAATACACCTGGTAATCCTTCAGCTGCTCCCTTACACTGGCAATGGCCCGCTGGGACAGATCCGTGTCCTCTTCCTCCTCAAAGGTCAGACTATAGAGAGCGCAGGCATCCTTATAATAGTCAGCCAGCTCCTCATCATCGTAGGTTCCGTCCTCATCCCCCCAGTCGTAAAATCTGACAGAGGATATGCCGCGGATCTCCTCCAGGGCCCTGGCCTCCTCCAGAGCCTTCTCATATGTAATGCTGGTCACCAGCACCTTGGCCGAACCAAAGGTGGTAAACTCCTGGTCCATAATATCCAGCCCCTGCCGGGTCTCCGTGGTATCCGGCAGATAATCCGTCAGCTCTGTGTTGACCTTAGCCCGGTTCAGGGTGGTCAGACAGTAGATACACGCGATGGCGAACAGCACCACAAAGGCATTCCGCTTGTTCACCACAAAGGTTGCAAGCTGCATCATGAAATTGTTGCGGTCTACTTTCGGTTTCATACTGCTTTTTGTTTCGTTCCTTTCCAAAGTACTTATTTCCTGTTTACCTATTCTATCTCTTTCGTTCAAAAATGTCAACCAAAAAAAACAGTTTTTATAAGACCGATTAAACATTTGATGTAACAGTTCACGGGACGCATCCTCTTATCCGGCTGCGCCAGACAAGAAGTGCCGGGTGGACGCCCGATGTGGAAAACTGTTACGGCATACGGCCATTTAGAGTCGCTTCACGATGGCCGTATGCCCGCAACCACTACGTTTTCGCAGGGTATCACTGAAAAGGGAGCTATGGATCAGGATCTATCCCAATACATAACTCCCTCTGTTTTTATCAGGCCACCGTGAAGGTATCACACAAGGTCTGCTCTGCTTTATTAGCTCCGGCTCCTTTGATACCAATGCGTTCTGCCTGACAATGGCGGTTTTCATTGTAGATGCAGTTCAAGGCCTCACAGTCGATCTCCAGACGGTTCTCCGGGGTCTTGAAGACATTTTTGAAGGATCCGTCCTTGTTCTCGTCGAAGCTTCCGCAGCAGGTTTCCTTCTTATCCTGGGCTCCCTGGCCGTCTACGACAATGGTCTGCTTGCAGCAGCGGCAGTCGCAGTTGTGAAGACAATTGGTTACTGTACATTCCAGATTGGTCATAATAAATGCATACCTCCTATGATTGTAGTGCGGAGTGCAGCCGTCCGGACCAGCCGGACGGTTGCGCTCCGGTCACAGTTAGTATGCATAGATGATTCCGAAAATATTCGATTACCAAAAAACAGCATCAGCATTTCATAACAGTCCAGTCAGCCATTCTGGAATGAAGGATTATTTCCCGGCATTCACTTCCACCTTCCGGGCTTCTTTTGTTTCAATCTCCTTCTTCACAGACGCGATGAAATCCTTCAGATCCTTCTGTCCCTCATCTCCCAGGAACCGGCTGCGGACAGCCACGGCCTGCTCTTCCTCCTCCTTCTGTCCTACTACCAGCATATAGGGGATCTTCTGCATCTGGGCCTCCCGGATCTTGTAGCCGATCTTCTCAGAACGGGTATCCAGCTCCACACGGATGCCTGCCTCCTCCAGCTGGCCAGTCACCTTTTGGGCATAATCCATATACTTGTCGGAAATTGGCAGCACCTTTGCCTGAACCGGGGCCAGCCAGGTGGGGAAGGCTCCCGCAAAATGCTCGATCAGGATGCCGATGAACCGCTCGATGGAGCCGAAGGCTACCCGGTGGATCATAATGGGACGGTGCTTCTCTCCGTCTGCGCCTACGTACTCCAGCTCAAACCGCTGGGGCAGCTGGAAATCCAGCTGGATGGTACCGCACTGCCAGGTCCTTCCGATAGCATCCACCAGATGGAAGTCGATCTTGGGGCCGTAGAATGCCCCGTCCCCTTCATTGACCACATAGTCCAGCCCCAGCTCGTCCAGGGCGCTGCGCAGACCCTCGGTAGCCATCTCCCAGTCCTCGTCGCTTCCCATGCTGTCCTCAGGTCTGGTGGACAGCTCCACATGATACTGGAAGCCGAACAGGGTGTACACGTCATTGATCAGCTTTGCCACGCCCTTGATCTCATCCTTGATCTGCTCCGGCATCATGAAGATATGGGCATCGTCCTGGGTGAAACAGCGGACCCGCATAAGGCCATGGAGCTGGCCGGATTTCTCATGACGGTGAACCAGCCCCAGCTCGCCTACCCGCAGGGGCAGATCCCTGTAGGAACGCGGCTCGGAAGCATAGACCAGGATCCCGCCCGGACAGTTCATGGGCTTGATGGCATAGTCTTCCTCATCAATGAGGGTGGTATACATATTGTTCTTGTAATGATCCCAGTGGCCGGAGGTCTCCCACAGGCTCCTGTTCAGGATAATGGGGGTTGCGATTTCCACATAGCCAGCCTTTTTATGGATCTCTCTCCAGTAGTCCAGAAGAGTGTTTTTAAGCACCATGCCCTTTGGCAGGAAGAATGGGAATCCGGGGCCTGCGTCGTGCATCATGAACAGTCCCAGCTCCCGGCCCAGTTTTCTGTGGTCACGCTTTTTGGCCTCTTCCATCATGGTGATGTAGGCTTCCAGCTCCTCTTTCTTGGAGAATGCCGTAGCATAGATACGGGTCAGCATCTTATTGTGCTCATTGCCCCTCCAGTAGGCGCCTGCGATGCTGGTCAGCTTGTAGGCTTTTCCGATCTCTCTGGTACTCATAAGATGGGGGCCCGCGCACAGATCCGTGAACTCGCCCTGCTTATAGAAGCTGATCTCCTCCCCTTCCGGAAGATCCTCAATCAGCTCCACCTTGTAGGGTTCCTCCTTCTCCTTCATAAGGGCTATGGCTTCCTCCCTTGGCAGGGTGAACCGCTCAATGGGCAGGGCTTCCTTGACAATTTTTTTCATCTCCCCTTCGATCTTTTCCATATCCTCTGCCACCAGGGGAGTCTCAAAATCAATATCATAATAGAATCCGTCCGCAATGGAAGGGCCGATGGCCAGCTTTGCTGACGGATAGAGCCGCTTCACCGCCTGGGCCATGACATGGCTGGCGGAATGGCGCAGAGCCGCCAGACCTTCTGTATCCCTGGCCGTCAGGATGTTTAAGCTACAGTCCTTCTCCAGAACCGTCCGCAGGTCCACAGTCTCTCCGTCAACCTCTCCCACGCAGGCCATACGGGCCAGTCCCTCGCTTATGTCCCGTGCTATGTCGATCACGGACATGGCACCTGGGTATTCCTTTACGCTTCCGTCTTTCAGTGTAATCTTCATCTTTCATTCTCCTTTTCAAATAAAGTCTGGAAGCATGTCTGGATATCCAGACACATTCCTGTTCCGGACAAAGAAAAATCCCCTGCCCGGTATTCTATACCTGGCAAGGGACGATATTCCTATCGCGGTTCCACCCTGCTTGCTGCTGTTCTGCCATACGCGTCCAGCAGCCACCTCATTCTGATGATAACGGAATCACCGTGTCCGGTTAAGGACCGCTCAGAGCTGGTCTTCCCTTTGCTTCCCCGCAGGATAGTTCCACCAGCTCTATCCCTCTCTGGCCGCTTCCACAAAGGTACTCGTCTCGTCAACGCTTTGTCTGTAATAGTTTTGATTATAGTCTTGCCTGTGGGGTTTGTCAAGAGTATTTCCCTTTGTGCCACGCCAAACACATGAATGATTGTTACTTTTCACGGCCTGGGGAAATAGGGCATGATTACAAGGGACTCCCGAGAGTCCCTCATCCTGCTTTACATTCAGATGGAATCGTATCAGCAGATCCGGGATCTTTAGATACTGACATGACTGGTCCTGGTCTTTCGAAAACTTCTTTTACTGACCGGTAAAGATTATCCATATTGCCTGATGCGAAGTGGTCCAGAACGCTTAAACATTCACAAAAGTATGTCAACTGTTCAAAACTCCTCAGGGAAATAGCCTGGTTTATTTTTCCTTTCAGGATCCGGGCTTTCCGTTCGCACAGATTGTTATCAGGCTCCACCAGCGGATTTGACAGGAACAGAAGGTGGTTATGCCTGTATTCCGCCATCCGCCGGTACAGGTTATACCCGTCCCTGTAATACTCTGATGGAGGATCATCTTCATATTCCTCTGCGGCTGTCTGTACTATGGCATCATACCTTGCTTCAAATCCAGCGGTCTTTTCTTCTGCCATTCCCTCTGCCGGGGCGATGTTGTTCTCATGTATCATTTCCTGTATAAGCTCTAACATCTGCCTGTTCCATGTAAGGCCTTTCTCATTTTCTATGCTGTCCCTGAGGTACCGCTCTATGTGCACCAGGCACTCCTGATGGTCCGAACCATAGCTGTAAAAGCATGCCTCGTGGTCATGGATCAGGATACCTCCAAAGGTCTCTACGGGCGTATCTGTGATCCCGGCATGCCCTTTGTGCTCTCTTGCAAAGTACATGGCCGCAGCGCCGTTGCTGCATACAACGACATTGTTATTGCTGCCGTTTACCCTTGCCGCCGTGCCGTCCACATGCATCACGGGTGCGTCAAGGAGTGCCTTGAACAGGCCATCCTGCTCCTGCCTGCTCTTTGATGAGAATTCCCGGCACAGGCCGTTTATCATCCCCACGCATGGTGAAAGTGCCCCGTCTGTGATGTCTGAGACGAACCGGGCCGTTTTCTCTAAGGATACATTGCACCTGCTGTTCAAAAGAAAAAGGAAAGCTTTCAGGGAACCGTCGTAATTCACGTCATCTGTCACCTGGC
>Ga0137308_101182_pt1 | contig 28690 bp, 28 predicted proteins | sample Inofrocosms_June_FD_97181 | JGI IMG/M metagenome (GOLD analysis project Ga0137308, IMG submission 97181) | Mouse cecal microbial communities from Vienna, Austria - N-Acetylneuraminic and N-Acetylglucosamine D2O microcosms_June | ecosystem: Host-associated > Mammals > Digestive system > Large...
TTTTATCTTTTTGCGGTGGTGCTCGCCTATAAAATATTTGGCAAAACCGGGCTGTATGTGTTTACGGCGATTTCAGCGATTCTTGCCAATATACAGGTATGTAAAAATGTGGATATTTTCGGGCTTTCTACCACTGCGGGAAATACGCTTTATGCGGCCAGTTTTCTGGTGACAGATATCCTGTCTGAAAAATACGGAAAGAAAGCGGCGCAGAAAGCGGTCTACATCGGCCTGTTTACTACAATTATTTTCCTGGTGGGAACACAGGGGCTGCTCAGGTTTGTCCCGAATGCGAATGATATGATGAATGAGCCGATGACGATGCTGTTTGGTTTTGTGCCAAGGGTAGTTTTGGGAAGTACGCTGGGATATATCTGCTCGCAGACGATAGATGTTACACTTTATCATTTAATCTGGAAAAAGACAGGCGATAATGAGAGGATGCTGTGGCTTCGGAACTGCGGTTCGACCCTGACCTCTCAGGCTGTAGATACGGTGGTGTTTACATTTGCCGCTTTCTGGGGCGTGTATGATACGGAGGTATTTGTCAGCATTCTGCTTACAACTTATCTGTTTAAAGCAATTGTTGCATTCTGCGATACGCCTTTTGTGTATCTGGCGAGAAAGCTTAAAGTGAAGGAGGAAAATTAAATGTCTCAGTTACATGCGCTTGGAAAGCAGACAGAATATCAAACGGATTATGCGCCGGAGGTACTTGAAAGTTTTGAAAATAAGCATATGGATAATGACTATTTCGTAAAATTCAATTGTCCGGAGTTTACATCTCTCTGTCCAATTACGGGACAGCCGGATTTTGCGACGATCTACATATCTTATGTCCCGGATAGGAAAATGGTTGAGAGCAAATCCTTAAAACTGTATCTCTTTTCTTACAGGAATCATGGAGATTTTCATGAGGACTGCTGCAATAAGATTATGAAAGATTTGATAAATCTTATGGAACCGAAGTATATTGAAGTCTGGGGGAAATTTCTTCCAAGAGGAGGGATTTCGATTGATCCGTACTGTAATTACGGAAAGAAAGGGACAAAATGGGAGGAGATGGCTTATGACCGTCTCGCCCATCATGACATGTATCCCGAAAAAGTAGATAACCGATAATAGATTTGGGTGCCCCGTGGTCTTACGGGGCATCTTGCGTATCCGAAAATTTATTATAAGAGATAAGATTTCTGGGCGGAAGATAGGGATAGATATCTTCATAAGATTCCAGTTCTGCTTCGGTTTCAGGCGTGAAAGGGATCAGTCCGGTACAGTCCTGGAAGGAACAGGATTTTCCTAAATAATCGTATTCATCAATAATCTGACGGTTGGTCTTTGCGTTCTTTTTCATAATTCCTCCTTGTGTAAAATGATTTAGGTGTAGTATATGTACTTTTCAGTGTGATATACTAAAGGTATTATTTGGAGACGGAACGGTTTGCATTTTATGGAGCCGTGAAACTGAGTTGGAAAAAAATAAAAAAACGGGGGATTTGACTTTGTGAAAGGACGGTGCAGAAGATGAATTATAGAATGGTTGTACAGTATGACGGAACGAGATATGCGGGCTGGCAGAGGCAGCCTATAGGGAAAGATACCATACAGGGGAAACTTGAGGCTGCGCTGGGAAGGATGACAGGAGAGCGGATAGAAATCAGCGGCGCGGGACGGACAGACGCAGGCGTTCATGCCAGAGGGCAGGTGGCGAATGTGCATCTGCCAGAGGGATACAGCGCCGAAGGCGTCAGAGATTATCTAAACTGCTATCTGCCGGAGGATATTTGCGTAACGGAGATGAGTGAGGTGTCTGAACGTTTTCACAGCAGGCTGAATGCAGGCGCAAAGACGTACCTGTACAGGATATCCACGAATACGACAAAAAATGTATTTGAGAGGAAATATATTTATGATTTAGATGAAACCCTGGACGTGGGCAGAATGAAAATGGCGGCTGATTATCTTATCGGGGAGCATGATTTTCAGGGCTTTTGCGCTAAGAAGATAAAGAAATCGACAATACGAAAATTGTATTCGGTTGAATTCCGGGAGCTGCCCGGAGAACTTCAGATTTCTTACCGGGGCAGCGGGTTTCTTTATCATATGGTGCGAATTCTCACAGGGACGCTAATTGAAGTGGGAAAGTATGAAAGAACGCCGGAATCCGTACAGGAGGTTCTGCGGGCAAGAGAACGGGCAAAAGCCGGCTATACGGCTCCGGCGAAAGGGCTGTGTCTGATGCGGGTGGAATATTAGTTTAGTATCCCAGAGATTCCCCTACCAGGATGACATGGATTCTTCCGGGAATCCTGCTGTAGCGAGTGACAAGAACCTGGGCGCAGAGACATTCGGGAGAAAGACAATCTGCACATACTCCGGTTTTTCCGCAGGGTGTATCCGAACCGAGGCGAACGGCATTTGGCGGGGCGGCAACATTATGCACCCGGTCAAGAGCCTCATCCACGGTTTTTGTTACTTTGTTCATGCCCACAACCAGAATGACATGGGCAGGGCCGAACGTGAGGGCGGCAACCCGGTTTCCGGTGCCGTCAATGTTTACCAGCTGTCCGTCCAGAGTGATGGCGTTGCTGCTCATCAGATAGTAGTCGGTAGAAAATGCTTTGCGGTAGATGACCTGCACTTCGTCAGGGGACTGTGCGTCGGCGCGGTCTAATAATGTGACGGGCGCTTTTTTGAGCGCGTCAATCATGCCGCTCTCTTTTAAAGACATAGAGCCGCCCCAGGAAACCGTAGAGCCATTTTCAATAAGGGAGAGCGCTTTGTCTACGGCGGAAGAACTGTCCGGGCAGTAGTATCCGGACATGTTTCTCTTTTCCAGATGTTTGATTATCGTATTAGCCTGTCTTTCGTAAAATTCTTTCATAGGTGTCATAGAATCTTCCTTTCTGTATATTTGGATTTCATTCCTGCGAGCAATGAGCTAAGTGACTGCTTACAGGAATTTGGCGACTGCCGCGAGGGTCAGATAGCCTGACCCTTCTGCTTTTTCAGGAAGTATATCTAAAATAACGGGACTTGTCAATGAGCAGAAAAGTTCCTGAAAACATAAATTTACCTATTGACTCTAACGTTATGTCATACTTTATAATATGCCTACACGAAAGGGGTGGAAAATCATGATGACTGTTCATGAGGTAAGTGAGCTGACGGGAGTGAGTATACGCGCTCTTCATCATTATGACAGGATCGGGCTTCTGCATCCAGCAGAAATCACGGGTGCGGGTTATCGGCTGTATGACGATACGGCCCTGGAACGCTTGCAGTGTATCCTGCTGTTTAAAGAGCTGCAGTTTTCATTGAAAGAAATTAAGGATATCCTGGATAGCCCTGATTTCGATTACAGCAGGGCGCTTGACCAGCAGATTACACTGCTCCAGATGAAAAAGGAACATCTGGAGAATCTGATAAACCTTGCTCGTGAAATAAAGCAGATAGGAGTGAAGAAATTGGATTTTACAGTATTTAACACAAAAAAGATGGATGAATACGCAAAGCGGGCAAAAGAATCCTGGGGACAGACGCCGGAATACCGGGAGTTTGAAGAAAAGTCGAAAGACAGGACAAAAGAAGACGAGCGGAAGCTGTGGGCTGGACTTATGGAAATCTTTACAGAATTCGGAAGTATGAAAGGCAGCAGTCCTTCCGGCAGCGAGGCGCAGGCGCTGGTAAAGAAATTGCAGGATTATATTACGGAGTATTTTTATACTTGTTCAGATGAAATTTTGGCGGCGCTTGGCAATATGTATGCCGGGGGTGGGGAGATGACCGACAATATCAATCATGCCGGAGGCGAGGGAACGGCGGAGTTTGCAGCCCAGGCTATTAAGGTATATTGCAGCATCCTCTAATAGGTGCCTCCATATAGTCCTATAGGATAAATGGAAAACCTAAAGAAAAATTTATAATTTCTACAGAACCCTCTTTATAACTGGTGTTTATAATCGTGTCTAAACAGATGACAGATATAAGGAGGGTTTTATTATGTTCCGCTTTTTTATAGAATTTGTGAAGCATCCAAAGACAGTTGGCGCTGTCATGCCAAGCGGAAAAGCTTTGGCAGAGAAAATGATGGAGCCCATTCAGTTTGACAGGGCCGATTGTATTGTGGAATATGGACCGGGGACGGGTTCTTTTACCAGGAAACTGCTGAAATATAGAAAAGAGGGTACGAAGCTTATTTTAATAGAAAATAATCCCGTCTTTTATGATAGGCTGAAAAAGGAATTTGGTATGCAGAAAGAGGTAGTGATGATCCTGGGGAGCGCGGAAAACGTAAACGGATATCTGACGCAATATGGAATAAAGACTGCGGATTATATTGTTTCAGGGCTGCCATTTACGTCTCTGCCAAAGGATATTTCAGAGAAAATACTGCTGGCTACGCAAAGGGCAATTGGGACAAAGGGACGGTTCCTTACATTTCAGTACAGTCTGGTTAAGCGGAAGTTTTTTGAGAAGTATTTTACTATAGCAGGCTGTTTGCTGGAACTGAAAAATATACCGCCAGCTTATGTTATGGTGATGAGGAAAAAAGCGGAAAGGGGGCAGAGAGTATGATAGCTTTGTATTTTCTGGGATGCCTGCTGCGGCCGATATGCCTCCCGGTTCCTGAAACGCTGCTGGTATTGTGGGGAAGCAGGCAGGTAAGCCAGCCGCTGGCGCTGGCTGTGGGCGTGGCAGGTTCGGCAGCGGGGATCGCAGGGATGTACCTGATTTCCTCAAAGGTTTCCGAATGGATTGTAAAAAGGCTAAACTGCAGGAAAGCTCTGGAAGGCTTTCAGGACTATATTGCATACTATAAGACAAAAATGATAGCAGTACTTTTTATAATTCCTGTATTTCCGGATATTATCATTTCTATAGGGGCTGCTGTTTCAAAAATCAGCTTGCCGGTATTTGTCTTTATTGCTATAATGGCAAAAAGTGTTTCAATAGGAATGATCGTATATTCAGGGGAGATAGCCCATTTCCTTTGTTTGGAAAAATGGCAGGTGATTTTAACAGAGCTATTTTTGGTTAATATCATTTCCTCTGTTTTTAAAATTTATAACCGGGGCAGGGAGCGGTATGCAGATGCAGGATGAATATATTCTTATTGTAGATGATGATAAAGACATCAGGAATTTGCTGGGGATTTACCTGGAAAGTGAAGGGTATCGGTTTATAAAGTGCGACAATGCAGAGAGGGCGCTTGAGGTGCTGGCGGAGTATCATGTTGCGTTGATTCTTCTGGATATTATGATGCCGGGGATGGACGGGATAGCGGCATGTATGAAAATCAGAGAGAGAGCGAAAATGCCGATTATTTTTATGTCTGCAAAGGCAGAGGATATGGATATTGTAGAGGGACTTATGGCGGGCGGCGATGATTATATAACAAAGCCGTTTCATCCTGTCCAGTTGGTTTCCAGGGTAAAAGCCCAGTTAAGGCGGTACAGGCAGTATAATGACAATCGTATTTCTGATAATATGCTGCATTATGAAGAACTGGCTCTGGACGCCAGCACACGGCAGACGTGGGTGAATGGAAAAGAGCTGCGGCTTACCTCCAAAGAATATGAAATCTTAAAGCTTTTATTGGAGAATAAGGGAAGCATTCTGTCCATCCCGCAAATCTATGAGAGAGTGTGGAAAGAGGAGTTTTACCATTCTGAAAACACAGTCATGATGCATATTGCAAATTTGAGGAATAAACTGCGGAATGCTACAGGGGGGGATGAATATGTCCAGACAGTGTGGGGAAGGGGATATAAATTGTAAAAAAAGGCATCCGCTTCATGTGGCGGGGGGATGCGTCGTCAGCCTGCAGGCGATACTTATCCTTCAGGGGGAGAAAGATTTTATTGTGAATTACCTGATTCCATATCATATGGAATGGCTGCAGATACTGATACGCTGTCTGTTTGATGCAGGCACAGCAGCCGCTGTCTTTTTTATTTTCCGGTATTTTTTATCTGTGAAGAGCCATAAACTCATTATCTATTACCTGCTTTCTGTAGTGCTTTCTGTGGCAGCGGCTGTTTTGGCAGGAGGACTGATTATCCGGTTTTTAAAAGACTGGTTTATAGAGACGGCTGCATCAGGATTCTTGGATACAAAAAGCGGGATTTTCATAATGACTAATTTATCCGGCGTATTCGTCCTGCTTTTAGTAGCAGTATTTTCAGGAGCATTCGCTTTTTTAACGAAACGAAAAGTAAATTATATCCAATATATTTCCAGGGAAATAAAAAACATTGAGAACGATGGCTTTGGGCGGGAACTGAAAGTAAGCGGAAATGATGAAATTGCAGATTTGTGCAGCAGCATTAACCATATGTCGCAGAAACTCCTTGAAAAGCAGGAAAATGAACGGCGATTGGAGAAAAGAAAAAACGAACTGATTGTAAATGTGTCCCATGACCTGAGAAGCCCTTTAACGTCTATTATAGGTTATGTGAAGCTTTTAAAGAAAGAAGGGGCATCTGATGAAGAAAAGTTCCGGGAATATATTGATGTGGTAGATGTACGCCTGCAGGGGCTGAATGAAATGGTGAATGAATTGTTTGAATTGACCCGTTTAAATGGAACAGATGTAGAAATGAATCTTGAGAAAACAGATATGGCGGCTCTGCTGCGCCATCTGGCATATGAGAACGAGATTCTTTTACAAGAGCATGGGCTGGCTCTTCAAAATAATGTTACGGATTTCAGTTTTGAGATGAAAGTGGATATAAATAAGATAGTGCGGGCATTCCAGAACCTTTTTGATAATGCCAGGAAATATGCGAAGGAAGGTTCAGAAGTCATCCTCAGCGCCGGACTGGAAGAAAATATCTTCCTGATTCAGATGAAGAACCAGATAAAGAACCAGGAAACTTTGCAGGCAGAGAAATTATTTGAACGTTTTTACCAGGGGGATGCTTCCCGCAGTGATACGCGAAGCTCCGGCCTGGGCTTGGCAATTGTCAAGAGGATTGTGGAATTGCACGGGGGGGAGATTAGCGCGGATGTTAAGGAAGGGTGGCTGGTTTTGGAGGTTCGGTTTTGGGAATAGCCTCAATTGCCACTTCCTGGATTTTTTCTTCATCCGCAACAAATTTCTCCCCGATTGTGCAATTAAAAAATTGATACTGTACAACATCTCGTCTCCAAATTCGATATCGCAAATTTGCTTTCTTACGTTTAGAGTTAGATAAATTTGTATTTTCTAGGATGCCTCTTTTTTGTGATGCAAAGCATTCCTCAAAGTTAATCATTTCTGCCTTTTATTCTGCATTTATTTTGTCCTTGATATCTCCATGATTTATCTTTATAATTGATATTGAACAGCAAATTTAAGCTTGGAATCAACAAAGTTCTATTTGATTATTGTATGAAAACTGCGAGAGCAAAGAACGGCCGTTATATGCCTGGTACTATAAAACAGGCGTGGATTGAAAAAGAGATTGTGTCCTACGAACAATCATCAGATAGTACAAACATAAAGAATAAAGGAAAATAAAATGCCTAAGAAAATTGACCAAATTTTAAAACCAGAAGAAATTTCTCCTATATCCCAGTTCTCACAAGAAGATAAAGATTGGATAAACAGCCGTATTCACGACAGATCAGATGGTGAAGCAGGTGTAGAATGCGTTGTGCGTGGAAAAAACGATGATGGCGATTATTTTAAACTCACTCCAGAAGAAATAGTACGCCAATATTACGCATATAAATTGATGGAGATTTATGGTTATACCAAGGAACAAATTGGATTTGAACTTCCTGCGGTTTATGCGTGAAAAGAAGTAATCAAAAACAAGCGTATTGATATTGCTGTTTTTAATAAAGACGATAAATCCAAAATAGATATGATTATTGAGGTTAAAAGACCAGGAATCAAAGATGAAAACTCTATTGCTGACGGAGAATCTTCTACACCATTTCAACAAATGCAATCCTACTGTCGTTTGAAACAGCCACAGATAGGCGTTATTGCTAATGGGGATAATTTGCTTAAATTTTACGAAGCTCCTGCTTTTGATGAAGCTTTAGTTATTGATAAATTCCCTGCAAATGGAGAAAATATAGCTGAGTGGAAAGAAAATCGCCGTTTTACATTTAAACAGCTTATGCAGGCAGACCGTTTGCAAACCGAAACGCTTAAAGATATTATTCTGGATGTTGAACAGCGTTTTGGCGCAAACGATTCTAGCGATAAAGCATTTGAAGAAATATTCAAGCTAATATTTATAAAGCTTTATGATGAGGTTCTATCTAGTCAAGATGCAGATATTATCGCAAATGATATGAATAGACATAATATCGCATTAAAAGATATTGATGATTCTATGTTTAGAGTTATGAAGTTTAGAGCTAGGGACACGGATTCTCTTGCTGATATTTATAACAATCTTAGTGATCTTTTTGAACAGGCAAAGAATAAATGGCCTGGTGTTTTTGCAACCGATGCAATTTTGGATATGCAAAGAGCCACTGTAAAATCATGTGTCAAAGAACTACAAAATGTAAAATTATTTAATTCCAATCTTGAGGTTGTTGACGATGCATTTGAACACTTAGTTAATCAAAACCAAAAGGAAGGCATGGGACAATATTTTACTCCTAGATATGTTATTGATATGTGCGTAAAAATGCTAAATCCTAAGCCAAATGAGAAGATGATAGATACGGCTGCTGGAAGTTGTGGTTTTCCTATGCACGAAATCTTCCATGTATGGAAGCAGCTCAATCCAGAAAGATTCAACTTATTTACCACTAGAAGCAGGACCCCAGAAGAATTGGCTTATGTTCAGAATAATGTTTTTGGTATTGATTTTAGTGAAAAATCTGTCCGTGTAGGCAGAATGCTAAATATTATTGCTGGTGACGGACATACAAACGTAATAGAACTTAATTCATTAGATTATCCAAACTGGAGAAAAGCTTATTTGGATGTTGATAAATGGCAAAGAAAATATCGTGAAGGATTCGATAAATTGCAGCGGTTAAGTACGTCGCCAACTTCAACTTCTGATAAAACCAAGTTTGAAGCATTTAACTTTGATATTTTGATGGCAAATTCTTTATTGAGGACGCCAGTCCTATTTGTATCGATGAAGATACCTTTCATAATACATATATGTTGCGCTCACATTTGAAAAAAGGTGATATTCTTCTTTCAATTGTTGGAACAATTGGTAAGGTTTCTCTTGTATCAAAAGACAACAAAGCAACTTGTAATTGTAAGCTTGCTATTCTAAGGCCTTATGATATAAAGGAATCTGCTCTTATTGCTATTTATCTAAAAACGAAATATGGTTTCGACCAAGTAGATAAGTTTAAACGCGGTGCTGTTCAGATGGGATATCTTCTTGAAGATATGAATCAGATTCTCATACCAGAATTTTCTAATACGTTTGCAGAAACTGTAGCTAAAGCTGTCGAAGGTATTAAGACGCTAACAGACAGTTCTACCAGACAATACTCGGAAGCTGAGAGCTATTTAATAAAAGAAATAGGAATTGATATGTCATCTATTACAAACGGTGGCGTATCAATTAAGTCTTTTTCAGAATGTTTTTTTATACAAAACAGAATTGATTCAGAGTTTTATCAGCCCAAATACGATAAAATTATAGAATCCATAAAAAAATATGATGCTAATACAAAATCTATTGACGAAATATCTAATTATGTGTTTACTGGCGAATGCGCTGATGAGTATTTTACGTATAAAGCTGGTTTGTGTCATTATATTAGAGGAACAGATATACACGAAGGTATTGTAGATGTTGATTTAGAACATGCTGTAGAAGCAGAACGACATGGGAAATTTGTATCGACTGGTGATATCGTTACAGGCAGAGTTGGAACAATTGGCAACTTTGGGGTTATTTCAGAAGCTTTAAATGGTTCAGTTTGTTCCGATAACGTTCTTTGCTTTCATCTTCCAGATAATTATCTACCAGATGTTTATGCATTGTACTTTAACTCACCAATTATAAAAGAACTAACAAAACGTATATCCAGAGGTTCGGTACAACAACGATTGAATCAAGAAACATTACGAGAGCTAATCGTGCCATATATTGATGAAAATATACAGAAAGAAATTGATTCGAAAATAAAGAGTTCTTTCGTTTTAAAACAAAAATCTGAAAAACTTCTTGAATGTGCAAAAACCGCTGTCGAAATGGCTATTGAACAAGATGGAACAATCGCTGTGTCTTGGCTTAAAAGTAAAATTGACGAACTAACGAAATAAAATCAAAAATAGGGCTCTCGTTTAGGAAGCCCTATTTTTAAGCATATTCTTTTAATTTATTTATCAAGACTCTTCATCGTCGGGAACAGCAGCACGTCTCGAATCGCTGCCGAATCCGTCATCAGCATACACATTCTGTCGATACCGAACCCGATACCGCCTGTCGGCGGCATACCAATCATAAGTGCATTCAGGAAGTCCTCGTCGGTATGGTTGGCTTCTTCGTCTCCCTGGGCGAACTGTTCTTCCTGTGCTGCGAAGCGCTCGCGCTGGTCAATGGGGTCGTTCAGCTCGGAGTAGGCGTTTGCCATTTCCCAGCCGTTCATGAAGAATTCAAAACGCTCTACATATTCGGGATTTTCCGGTTTCTTTTTGGTCAGAGGTGAGATTTCAATCGGATGATCCATAACAAATGTCGGCTGTACCAGATGTTCTTCTACAAATTCCTCAAAGAACAGGTTCAGGATATCGCCTTTCTTGTGCCGCTCTTCATACTCAACATGATGTTCTTTTGCAGCTGTCCTTGCTTCCTCCAGTGTATGGATTTCATGGAAATCTACGCCGGAATATTTCTTGACGGCGTCTACCATAGTGATTCTCTCAAAAGGCTTTCCGAGATCCATCTCGATTCCCTGATAGGTGATCGTAGTAGTCCCCAGAACTTCCTGCGCCACATGGCGGTACAGGTTTTCGGTCAAATCCATCATTCCATTGTAGTCGGTATATGCCTGATAGAGTTCCATCAGGGTGAACTCAGGATTGTGTCTGGTGTCCAGGCCTTCGTTGCGGAATACGCGCCCGATTTCATAGACACGCTCCAAGCCGCCGACAATCAGCCTTTTCAGAGGCAGTTCCAGAGAAATGCGGAGCTTGAAATCTTCATCCAGCGCATTGAAATGCGTCTCGAAAGGCCTTGCTGCCGCGCCGCCCGCATTTGCTACGAGCATAGGAGTTTCTACTTCCATAAATCCCTGGGCATCCAGGTATTGACGAATACTGCTGATGATTTTCGAACGCTTGATAAAGGTGTCCTTTACTTCCGGGTTCATAATCAAATCCACATAACGCTGGCGATAGCGGATGTCTGTGTTGGTCAGGCCGTGAAATTTCTCTGGCAGAATCTGCAGGCTCTTGCTCAGAAGGGTTACTTCTGAAGCATGGATAGAAATTTCTCCGGTCTTTGTGCGGAATACTTCGCCTTTTAACCCTACGATATCGCCGATATCCATTTTTTTAAATGCTTTATATTCATCTTCGCCAATGCTGTCCCTTGCTACATAGGACTGAATGTTTCCGGATAAATCCTGGATATTACAGAAAGATGCTTTTCCCATGACACGTTTGGACATCATACGTCCTGCCAGAGATACAATCTGTCCTTCCAGTTCATCGAAGTTGTCTTTGATATCCTTGCTGTGATGGGTTGCGTCATACTTTGTAATCTGAAATGGGTCTTTTCCATTTTCCTGTAAGTCCGCCAGCTTTTCGCGGCGTACTTTTAAAAGCTGGTTTAAGTCCTGCTCCTGTACTTTCTTCTGTTCTGCCACTGTCTTTTCACTCCCTAATTTGATCTATGAATTCCAAGGACTTTATATTTCATAAGCCCTGCTTCTGCCTCGACGGTAATTTCATCGCCGACCTTTGCACCAATCAGCGCTTTTCCTACGGGAGATTCGTTGGAAATCTTACCCTGCAGGCTGTTGGCTTCAGAGGAACCTACGATTTTAAATTCCATTTCTTCTTCAAATTCCTCATCATATACTTTTACCAGACATCCTACGCTGATTTTGTCCAAATCAACTTCATCCTCTACGATAACTTCTGCGTTTTTCAGGATTTTCTCAATTTCCTCAATGCGTGCTTCGATGTCTCTCTGTTCGTCTTTTGCTGCATCGTATTCGGCATTCTCGGAAAGATCCCCCTGCTCCCGTGCCTCTTTGATTTTTTCAGCGACTTCTTTTCGTTTTACGACTTTCAGGTCGTGCAGCTCTTCTTCCAGGGCTTTCAGTCCTGCATAGGTCAATAAATTTTTCTTTTCTTCCATTTTAGTCCTACACCCTTTCAAATTTCTTAAAAAAAGGTAAGCCGGTTTCCCAGCTTAACAGTCACAGTATTATAGCCCATTGGCGGTAAAATGTCAAGATTTTGAGCGCAGGAATGGACGCGGCGGAAAAGAAATATTAACGGGAAATGTCATATTTGTAATACACAAACTTTATTGTTTTGATTTGAGACAAATATTATAATTTTAAAATATAAAGCATATAAAAGCATGAATAATATGAAAAAACACAAGAAAGGAGAGCGTGGATAGAGACATGCGCTATTCATGTAAATGTGGAATATGGAAAATTTTAGGAGCGGAAGGCTGTCGGATTATAATTATGAGCTTGTTGCGGCAGTTTCAGGTGAAGAGGTCAATGGTAAGCTAAAAGAATATTTTGACAAAGCGGATGCCGTAAAGAAGGTTTATGTCCTGGATGACGGAAACAGCAATTATTATCAGGTGGAGGAGGGGAAAGACTGCTCGGATCTTCCATCTACCTATCCGGACAACGTGGCTGCCCTGGCTAAGCAGAAAGGCGCGCTTTATAACGCGCTGGATGGGCTTCAGTTATTTTCGAAAGAGGCAAGCGAGGAGAACGTCAGAAAAGCGTACGATGATTATTACCTGGCGTATGGGATTTATGCGGAATACGGGCTTCCACAATGCTTTTCAGACGAAGAGATAGAAGCTTTTCAGATTCTTGAGTTCCTGGAGACCCTGGACGTGAACCAGTCTTACGTGCTGTATAATTTATGCTTCCGAAATATTTCGGTGTTTGAGATTGGAGAGAATCACAGAAAGGTTTCCCTGAAGATGGCGTGCCAGCCACAGACAGGCGGCATAAAAAAGGCGTGGAGGTTCCAGTATCGGTTTAACATGAACTTTAGGCAGGCCATGTTTGGAAAGCTGCCGGTTCCGGTACAGGAGAGAATACAGAACCTGGCGGCGCCGTTATGGGAAGGAACGGAAAACGGGGATGTAGATGATATTTTCGACATTTCCAATCTGGTTATGATCCTGAACAGCAGGACGGCGACAACTACGCCGGTGATCGAAGGGCTTTCTGAAAAGGCGTCGGATTTTGTGACGGGCGTATTTGTCCATCACTTTTTTGATAAGCTTGAGAGAGATGAGCAGACGGTTTTTGGGCGTGTCATTACTCCGAAAACAGGCGAGGAAAAGTACCTCTTTACACCAAAAAAATTTACGCTGACGGTAGATAACCCGACGTTCGGGACGCCATCGTACGACTCGGCGCAGACGATGTTGAACTATATCGTGATGTGCGGCGATAAAAATATCCCGCCGCTGAAAAAGTTTTCATGGAGATGGCTGGAAGCTTCCGAGCGGGGAAAGCTTGGCGGCGTTATGGAAATTAACAGGGATTTGCTGTTTGCAAGGGTATGTGAACAGTTTAAGCGCGAGATTCTGAGCAGGCTAAGGCTGGAAGTGAATGCGTGGATGGAGAAGCAGACGGTAGGGTTTACCTACTGGCTCGGTATTCAATCAGCTTCCGGGTATGACGCGGCGCAGTTCCTTCTTCAGCCGGACGGGTCCTATCAGTACTGTTATTCTCATGAGAAATCCAGCGAAACGGTTTACGGGTGGATACCTCCGATTTTTGCGGCTTCCGGTTCACTGGCGGCAAAATATTCGGTGGCGTGTAATGCCAGAGGCGGAGAGATAACAGTGGATAACGTAAAGTATCCCGCCCTTATCTTTGACGCAAGGGTTGTAGGATGGCTTGACGTGGTGTATGACGGTGGGCACTCTAAGGGGACAATCTATGACGCTGATTTAATCTTTTCCCTGGGAATCGCGCTGGATGATTACGGGAACATCAGCTTCAAGAAGACTTTTGAACTGAAAGAAAATAAGACAACAATGGATAAGAGCGGATGGGCGGAATTTGCAAGCGTTGGAGGGATTGATTCTACCGTGGATGGCTTTACAAACTATTTGAAAAAGTGGATCGGAGAATTTAATGGTTTTGCAAAGTCAGGATTCTTAAATAACTTTTACACAAAAATGTGCTGGGTAATGCCCGGAAACAGTACCTTTACCTACAGGGATGAAGGATTTACCAAAGGGCATGATTTTTACGCGATGATTAAATATGTGCAGGAATAGGGGGAATGGGAATGAAAAGAATAGAAGTTTCTTCGGAGCTGGCGGATTATTTTGTGCCGTTGACGGCAGTGTGTTTTGAGAAGGATATAGAATTGCTTTGTACGGAAGATTTTTTTGGAATGCTGAGTATCGGAACAGATAACAGGTTGTATTTGTACTATGGAGATTACGGAAAGGCGGCCAGGTTCCAGAAAGCGGATATTACGGGGAGCCTGGGAGGAAACGTAAAACGTATGGCCGCTATGCAGGCGGAAAATGGGAAAGAATTTATCATCAGCGTGATTGCGGGGGAAGAGCTTTATTATGCCGTGACGGACACGCCCCAGAAACCTGCATGGAGGCGGGTGGATTTTTCGGAAGCGGCGTCCGGAAGAGCGTATATCCCGGAAGATGTCTGCATAAGCGCATTTTCGGATCAGATTATTCTGGCGGCGGAGCTGAAAGATAAGGGCACAGGTAAGACGGAGCAGTTTTTTGTGGAGTCTGATTTGGCAGGCTCAAGCCTGAAATATTACCCGTGCGCGGCAAACTTTGAGACGATAAAGGCTTCGCTTTTGGGACAGGCTGTATCCCAGAGAGTGCCGGGAATCTATACCTACGGGAATTATGCCGGGACGGAGCAGATTCTCTATACGCCTGTAAGAAATGTATATCAGCCGGGAATCATGCCAAGTCCGTTTCGGCTGGCGGCGGATAGAGGAACGGATGCCATCAGTCTGGTTCCGCTCTCAGAGGACGACCGTGATTATCCGGGGACGCATTTATTTGCGGGGGGAGGGGGAAAGCTATTCTTTTATCCGTTCCGGAATCAGGTGGACTGTATTCGGCATCCAGAGAAAGGGCCGACTTTGATTGCCCGGTCAGATTCTTTCAATCAGATAAAAAAGATGGAGTCTTATTATGATGGGACGAAATTGTATGTGTGGATTCTGAACGAAAGTGGGGAACTGCTGTATCTTTGCGCGGACACGGAGAAAGGGCTTCCTGTTTCCTTTAGCGCGCCCCTGCTGTTCCGGGAAAATGTGCTGCATTTCGGGGCAAAGCCGGGAAAAATCTTTTTGTGCGAATCCTCGAAAGGGATGAAACTTACGATTGGGGAATATAATAGAAATTCCGGCGTCTGGGATTTTTCTTCGGTGCTGATCGACGGCGGGCTAAGCAAAAAGATGGAACCGGTTAAGATTCCGGCATATATGACAAAAGCTATCGTGTACAGGGAGAATGGAGCCATTTCTGAAGGGACGAAAGTCTGTGTGACGGCGCTGGACAATGCGGAGGCTTATATAAACGGCATATACCGCAAGTTCGAGAAAGGGAAAACGCTTACGTTTCGGACAAATGAGCAGGGGTGCGTGAACATTGTGCAGGCTGCGAAAACATCTTTAATGGCTGTCTCCTATGAAATCAGCCTGGCAGAAAATAAGGCTGATGGAATCATATGTGAGGACCCGTCGCGAAAGGCGCGTGAAAAGCTTATGGGATTAGATACGCCGGAGAAGATAAAAGCGGCCCAGATTGTGGATATTCATGGAAATGCAAGGCCGTTTATAACAGGGGTGTCGGAAAGTGATCTTGAACATACGGCGGCGATCGTAGGAAAGCTGAATACGGTTCAAAATATGCTGGCTGCGCCTTGTGATATGAATGGGATGTTTGCCTGTAGAGAGGCGGACAGCTTTATTACAGATTTCTTTGACGCTGTCGAGGATGCGTTTAATTATGTGAAAGGCAAGCTGATCAAAGGGTTTGACATTTTCATTGACGCCGTAACAAAGACCTGGAACTTTGTCATCAAAATCGGGGAGAAAATCATAGGATTTGTGATTGACACCGCAGAGCAGATTTATAGCTGCATCGTTAAGGTCTTTGAGTATATCAAGGCAGGGATTGAGAAAGTCATTGACTGGCTGAAGTTCGTATTTAATATGGACGATGTGGTCAGGCTGAAAAATACGATGAAGCAGTTTGTAAAGCTGTCACTGAAAGCGGCGGCGGATAAACTGGAATATGCCAGAGGGATAGCGGATCAGGAAATCCAGGGCACAATAGAGAAGATTACGGAGTGGGGCGGCATTGATGAACCGAAGATTGAGCCCGCGGGGGAAAAGGAAGGGTATCAGCCGGACTCAGGGAATATGTATCTGTTTGATCTTATTTTCGGGAATCTCCAGCCGAAATTTGAAATACCGGCTATGGAGATTTCGGGAGAGGCAAAGAAAGCAGTTGCCAGAGTTTCCGGGCTGTATGCAGAGATGCAGACAGAGATGAAAGGATACGCTGGAAACATGCTGGATACGGTGACGGATGCCCTGGAGCACATTGATTTCTCCGACGTGAATACGATTATGGCGGCATTGAAAAAGACGGCTGCCGTACTGGCGGTTACAGGCCTGGAGATTGTAAGGAAAGTTGTTGACGCGCTATTTGAGCTTCTGGAGACAGTGCTTTCCTCAATCTTTGAGTATCTGGACGCCCCGGTGTACCTTCCGTTTATTTCAGAGGTGCTGGAGCTGTTTGGCATAGACGAATTTTCAGTGCTGGATATTGTAACGATTGTCCCCGCGTTTCTGACGAGCGTCATTTATAAAATCATCAAAGGAAAGCCAGTGGTTGACGAAACAGTTTATACACAGATTATGGATGCACGGACAATCGAAGAGCTGAATTTTGGAGATGATGCCGCTGACGCGCTTGGGGATCTGCCGGCCGGCGGGAAAAAGACAGGCGTCCAGATATGTAAAATCTGCCTGTTTGGGGTTTCTCTGACGGAAACGATTCTGACCGGGGTTCTCTATGCGACTGTGGGGACGGAGACGCCGCCTCTGTATACGAAAATCTCCACATGCCTCGGGGCGGCAGATTTTGCGTTTTCTATGATTTCGGGATATGTGTGCTATTCTCCTATGACAGAGGCGGCAGATGATTTGGACACCGCGATCAGCATCTATACATATGCATGGATCGGAAAATCCATGACGTTCCTCCTAGGCGGGATCTTGCAGATACTGGAGGAGATGACAGTGGAAGAGAAGCTGAAAACAGGGTTGAAAAAGGCCGCGAATGTATGTAATATAATTGCTGGAGGGATTTCCCTGGTGGGACTTGCCGCGGAGATTACAGCATGTGTCATGGCGGCCCGCGTTTTGGCGGACACCCATGACAAAAAGATAGATAAGGCAATTTTCCTTACAGAAGATGTAGGGTATATGGTAGATGACGTAAGAAATATCATGGATGTATGCACAGTCTTTTTCAAAGAAGAGGAGCCTGTAAATGCTCCGGTGCCGCCCTGGTTTACGGTAATCCGGACGATTGGAAGCGGCGGGTACTGTCTGTCGCAGCTAGCTTCCCTGATAATCCTTTCGGAAGGATAAGTGTATGTGGTTCTTCTTATTTAAATCCATGTTTCCGCCGAAATACTAAGTATAAAATACATGTATGTCAGGGGGGAGAAGCAATGGGAATGGAAATGATGGGGAATCTAAACCAGCAGGCGAAAATGGCAAAGATGCAGCAGGCATGGGATATGAAAAAGTCAGGCACGCTTCCCATAATGGGAAAAACAGGAACTTCGGTTTTTAAGACGCTGGCGCCTGAGAAAAAGAAGACAAGTGATGCAGAAGTTAAAAAGAGGATATCAAAAATTAAAACAAAGCTAAAATCAGGCGCGAAGCTTGGCGCTGCGGACAAAGCGTTTCTGCGTAAACATGCACCGGAGCTTTACCGAAAGGTTCTGGCATTGGAAAAAGAGCGGGAGGCTTACGAGGAGCGTCTAAAAGAGTGTAAGACAAGGGATGAGGTGGAAGAGGCCAAGCTGCAGAAGAAGGGTGAGATGTCTTCTACACTGAAAGATACAGATCCGGAATTTGCCATGATCCGCATGGCGCAGATGACTGCGGCTGAGAGTGAAGCGGCTCCTTCGGTGAAACAGAAGCCCTGGCGTTATGAAATAGAGCAGGAAGAACAGCAGGAGAAAAGTGAAGCGGTGGAGAGGCTGACGGAGAAAGAGCTTGAAAACCGCAGACAGGAAAAAAGCAGGGAAGAAGGGCAGTGGGCAGGAAGGGAAGAGGAAGCTTTTTCGGATGAGAGATTTAAAGATATGCATATTGCAGCTATACGCATGATGCCGTCTTCAGAGCTGTCGGATGCAGCAGCGGATTATACAAAGGGACAGGCCGCATACCAGGCATCGGCTGGAATGGAAGGCGCAGAGCTGCCGGAAGCTGAGACAAAAAAAGAAAAAAGAGGCTGAGAATATTTCGGGATTAACAACAAGAAGAGAACTATGCCGTTGGTGCCAGGTACGGAACACCGATGGCATAGTTTTCGTATGGCAGGACAAAATCCGTGTTATCGGGAACGGTTTGAAGCGTAACGAATTTAGGACAGGAAGATGATAAAGATGGAAAATAAATTAGTAATAGGAATACTGGCTCATGTGGATGCCGGGAAAACTACATTATCAGAGGGAATGTTGTACCTGGGGGGAAGCATACGGAAAATGGGGCGTGTGGATCATGGGAATGCTTTTCTGGATACGTATGCGCTGGAGCGTGCCCGCGGCATTACGATTTTTTCCAAGCAGGCTGTATTGAATATGGGAAAATGGGTAGTAACGCTTTTGGATACGCCTGGGCATGTGGATTTTTCGGCAGAGATGGAGCGTACACTTTCGGTATTGGATTACGCGGTTTTAGTGATTAATGGCGCGGACGGGGTACAGGGGCATACACAGACTTTGTGGCGGCTTCTGCACCGTTATAGGGTTCCGGTGTTTCTGTTTGTGAATAAAATGGATCAGGAAGGAACGGATAGGGAAGCGTTGATGGAGGAGCTGAAACAGCGTTTGGATGATTCTTGTGTGGACTTTACAGAAGAGGAGGCCAGACTTGAGAATATTGCTATGTGTGAGGAGGCGGCGTTAGAGGAGTACCTGGAGACGGGAGGGATAGCCCAGGAAGAAATATGCCGTATGATTGCAGAAAGAAAGGTGTTTCCGTGTTACTTTGGCTCGGCGCTGCGTATGACGGGCGTGGAGGAATTTATGACGGGTCTGGCGAAATATGTACGCCTTCCGGTCTATCTGGATGGGTTTGGGGCGCGGGTATTTAAAATTTCCAGGGATGAGCAGGGAAACCGACTGACCCATATGAAGATTACAGGGGGGAGCCTGAAAGTGAAGGAGCTTCTGGAAGTTGGCGGGGACAGGGAAGAGAAAGCAGACCAGATTCGGATTTATTCGGGGACGCGCTATGAGGCGGTTTCGGAGGCAAAAGCCGGGACGGTATGTGCAGTGACAGGGCTTTCACATACCAGGCCGGGGCAGGGAATCGGACTGGAAACAGAGACGGCAATTCCGGTGCTGGAACCGGTTCTGACATATCGGATGATATTTCCGGAAGAATGCAGTGTCCACACGATGCTTCCGAAGCTTCGTGAACTGGAAGAGGAGGAGCCGGAGCTTCATATCGTATGGGACAAGGAGTTAAATGAAATCCATGCCCAGCTGATGGGAGAAGTGCAGATTGAAGTGTTGAAAAACCTGATTGGGGAGAGGTTTGGCGTGCAGGCAGAATTTGGCGAGGGAAATATCGTATATAAAGAAACAATTCTGGAGCCTGTAGAGGGGGTCGGGCACTTTGAGCCACTGCGTCATTATGCGGAGGTACATCTTCTGATGGAGCCGGGAGAGCGGGGAAGCGGCCTGCAGTTTGCCGCGGCCTGCAGCGAGGATATATTGGACAGGAATTGGCAGAGGCTGGTGCTTACCCATCTGGAAGAAAAAGAGCACAGGGGTGTGTTAACAGGATCGGCAGTTACAGATATGAAGATTACCCTGGTGTCTGGAAAAGCGCATTTGAAGCATACGGAAGGCGGGGATTTCCGTCAGGCAACGTATCGTGCTGTGCGCCAGGGATTGAAAAAAGCGAAGAGCATTCTGCTGGAACCATACTATGACTTCCGTTTGGAGGTTCCGGCAGAGATGGTGGGACGTGCGATGTCGGATATCCAGCGTATGAACGGCATATTCGAGCTGCCCGGACGGGAAGGAGAGATCTCGGTGCTTATAGGAAGCGCGCCAGTGGCAGAGATGCGCGGCTATCAGACGGAAGTGTCATCGTACACCCGTGGCCTGGGGCGGCTGAGCTGTACGTGGAAAGGCTATGAGCCATGCCATAATGAGGAAGAAACTGTTCTGGCTCTGGGCTATGATCCAGAGAGAGATTTGGACAACCCCACGGGGTCAGTGTTCTGTGCACACGGAGCCGGGTTTGTGGTAGAGTGGGACAAGGTAGAGGAATACATGCACCTGGAAAATGTGCTGCCATCTAAAGAAGAGACAGAGCCGGAGATTCCGGCTGCCGTCTCAGGAAGGAGCCGCAGCGCTGGAAGCCGGAGGGAGGAAAAGGAGCTGGAGGAAATTTTTACCCGAACCTACGGCGCAGTGAAACGGCAGCTGCCGGAAGCGGGAAGGCGTGTAGTTTCTGCGCCATCTTACCGCTCGCCGAAACGGGCGAAAGAAATGGATGAATATCTGCTGGTAGACGGATATAATATCATTTTTGCCTGGGAGGATTTGAGGGAGCTTGCCGAGAAGAATATCGACGGCGCTCGTACCCGTCTGATGGATATTCTGAGTAATTACCAGGGCTATAAGAAGTGCCGGGTAATTCTGGTGTTTGACGCCTATAAGGTAGAAGGGAATCCGGGGGAAATCATTAAATATCATAATATTTATGTCGTGTATACCAAAGAAGCTGAGACAGCTGACCAGTATATTGAGAAAACGGTTCATGCAATCGGGAGGAAATACCATGTGACAGTGGCAACGTCGGACGGGCTGGAGCAGGTGATTATCTTGGGACAGGGCGGGCACAGGATGTCGGCACAGAATTTGCATGAGGAAATAGAGATTGCAGGAAAGGAAATCCGTGAGGAATGTGAAAAGCTGCCATCAGGAGGGAAAAACCTGCTGTTTGCCGGGCTGGATGATGAGACAGCAGAATATATGGAGGACGTGCGGCTGGGGCGCAGAAAGGTACAAGATAGTTCGGAAGATTGATGAGAATGTCATAGAAGAAAGCAGCACAGGAAAGTTAAATTTCCTGCGCTGCTTTTTAACGTCCGGATATACTCTACGGTCTTTTATGATTTTACGATGCTGATACCGATACCATAAGCGCCGGGACCGATGTGGGCGCTTACACTTAAAGAAAGGGGATCGTACTGGACATCTACGCCGGGAAAAGCCTGAGAAATTAAAGATTTCCACTCAGCGATTTCTTCAGGTGTCAGTCCTGCTCCGGCAGCATCCACGCGAACGCGGGAGAGGTCAGCGCCCTCGAACCTGGTTTTGTAATCATCTACAATGGCGTCTACCATGCGTATCCTGCACTTTTTCATCCCCCGGATTTTGGCGAAGGCATCCAGCTTTCCTCCCTGGATCGTAAGCACAGGCTTGATATTCAGTACAGTTCCGAGAGCGGCGCCTGCCGGAGTGACCCTGCCGCCTTTTTTTAAATAGGTCAAAGTATCTACCGCGATATAAATAGAAGAGTCATATGCCCGTGCTTCCAAATCCTGTTTGATTTCTTTTGCGGACATTCCGCTGTCAGCCATTTGCTTTGCTTCGATAACAGAAGCTTTCAAGGTAATGGAGATGCGGTGATTATCTACGACTGCAACTTTGCCCTCATAGTCATTGGCAAGCCCCAGCGCTGTTTCACAGGAATTGCTCAGTCCGCTGGACATAGGGATATGAACAATTTCATCATATCCTGCTTCCAGAAGCCTGTCCCACAAATCCATCACATCTCCGGGAGAAGGCTGCGAGGTGGAGATATCTTTCCCGGCAGCCAGGCCGGCGTAAAATTCCTCATCGTCTAAATCGATGCCTTCAAAACGAATTTCCCCGTCAATAATTACAGGCATGGGAAGCAGAAAAATACCCATTTCTTCCGCTTTTTTTTGTGAGATACCGCTGTTGCTGTCAGTGATAATAGCTGTTTTCATTTATCATATCCTCCTTATTTGAAACGCGAAGCTGAAATCTTTTTAAATTGTTTTGATTGTAACACTTCGCGGCTTTGAATTCAAGCATGCGGAGGATTTTTAGAGGACTGGCCGGAAGATTGATGGAGTTTGTTCAGGTAGGCTTTTAAAATCATATTGATATATTGCGACAGGGAACGGTCGTCCTCGTCAGCCAAATCCTTTAGTTCTCCGACAATGTTGTGGTCAATGGTAATGCTTACTTTTGCTTTTAAAGGTTTCATAGATGTCTCCTTTCAAGGATTTCTTCGTTAGTATTAAGATATCCCATGAATTTATACTCACAATATACCATTGAATAGCGTCTGCTATTGCGGTTTCAGGCGAATTCATGTAAAGTAGTTTTGGAGATTCACAAACAAGTAATAGAAAGATTTAGGACGAGATAATAAGGAGGGGAAAGATGAAAGATATACAGGAATGGGCAGAAATGGGAGATACAGAGTTTTATTTTCGCTATCTGCGCGATGCAGGTGTAGAAGAACTGACAGAATTTCTTGAAATGTTCCCGGAATTTCTGGAAGACGATTGCCAGTTCTTACAGAATGGGATATAGTAGAGACAGCAGATAACTTATGGAAAAGACGGAGGCGCAAGATGGATGTTGAAAAATTATTGCAGCAGGTAAAAGACGGAAAGGTATCCATCCGGGAAGCGGCGCAAGATTTAAAGAAGCTGCCCTATGAGGATTTAGGTTACGCGAAAGTGGATCACCACCGCAGGCTGCGCACAGGAGCAGCAGAGGTAGTATTTTGCCAGGGAAAGGCAGACAGCCATCTGTGTGGGATTTTTGAAAATTTTTATGAGAACAGAAGAAACGTGCTGGGGACACGGGCAAGCGCCGGGCAGTATGAGATGCTTCATAAGAAATTTCCAGAGCTGCGCTATGATCCGGTGGCACGGATTGTAAAAGCGGAGTTTGAGGAGAGGGAGTTACAGGGAAATGTGGCGGTGTGTACGGCAGGTACGGCGGATATTCCGGTGGCGGAGGAGGCGGCACAGTGCGCAGAGTTTTTTGGGGCAGGGGTTAGCAGATATTATGATGTGGGCGTGGCAGGAATCCACAGGCTGCTGTCTAAGCGCGAGGAAATCTGCCGGGCGAACTGTGTAATTGCCATTGCGGGAATGGAGGGCGCACTGGGGAGCGTGCTGGCAGGGCTGGTGGACAAGCCGGTGATTGCAGTGCCCACATCTATCGGATACGGGGCGAATTTCGGTGGTGTATCGGCGCTTTTGAGCATGTTGAATTCATGTGCAAATGGAATTTCTGTAGTGAATATTGACAATGGTTATGGCGCGGCGTATATTGCGGCTCAGATTAACCGTCTTGCACTTGGAAAAGGCGGGCGTTAGCAGACAGGGATGCAGGAGGCAGAGATGAGGACTTTATATTTGGAATGCTGTTCGGGAATCAGCGGGGATATGACAGTAGCGGCTCTTCTGGATTTAGGGGGAGACAGAGACGGACTGCTGGCGATGCTGGAAGGCATGCCGCTTCAAGGTTTCCATGTGGAAATCGGGCAGACGGAAAAATGTGGGATGGCGGCATGTGATTTTGACGTTATTTTGGATGAGCAGCCCCATGAGCACCGCCATCTGGCAGGCATTTATAAGATTATTGAAAATACGGATACATCCATCCGGGTAAAGCGGCTGGCAAAGAGGATGTTTGAAATTGTGGCGGAGGCAGAGGCGAAGGCTCATAAAGTTCCGGTGGAGGACGTACACTTTCATGAAGTGGGGGCAGTGGATTCCATTGTGGATATCATGAGCGCAGCATATTTGATAGAAAGCCTGAAAATTGACAGGGCAGTGGTTTCAGAGCTACACGAGGGCAGCGGGCAGGTGCGGTGCCGGCATGGCATTCTGCCTGTACCCGTACCGGCAGTGGTAAATATTGTGCAGGAATGGGGGCTGGCGCTGCGGCTGACAGAGACGGAGGGCGAAATGATAACTCCGACGGGGGCGGCAATTGCGGCAGCGCTGTGTGAATATGGGGGCAAGATGCCGGAGGGCAAACCACAGGGGAAGTTGCTGCGTATGGGAGCAGGCGCAGGAAAAAAAGATTTTCCGCACGCAAATGTCCTGCGTATGATGCTGTTTGAAGAGAAGACAAATACAGACCGGGAGACGGGGCAGGAAACGGCTTGGGAAGCAGCGGGGGATGGTGATTTGTGGATGCTCGAAACAAATATAGATGATTGTACCGGGGAAATGCTGGGGTATGTCTCGGAAATTTTGCTGGAAGCTGGGGCGAGGGATGCATTTTTTACGCCTATCTATATGAAGAAAAACCGTCCGGCATATATGCTGAGCGTTATGTGCGGCGGAGTGCAGAGGGAGTGCATGGAAAGCCTGATTTTCCGGCACACGACAACGATAGGGATTCGTAGATATCGGGTGATGAGGAGTGCACTGGAACGGTGGGCAGATACGGCAGATACGTCTTATGGTACGGTAAAGATAAAAAGGATTGTAAGGCCGGACGGCATATGCAGTATGCCGGAGTATGAGAGTATCCGTGAAATTTGCGCCCGGACAGGAGAGGGGTTTTCAAAAGTCTATGAAACGGTAAGGAATGAGGTGGAACAGACGCTGAAAGGTGAGGGAACAACATGGAGAAGCGATTGAAACTGCTAAGAGAGAGAATGGACAAGCTGACGAGAGAGGATAGCTGCGTAGCATTTTCCGGGGGCGTGGACAGCAGCCTGCTTTTGAAAACGGCGGTAAAAGCTGCGGATAAGAATCATACAAAGGTCTATGCGGTAACGATAAGGACGCGGCTGCAGCCAGGGGAAGATATGGAGATTGCAGCCCGGGTGGCGGAAGAATGCGGCGCAGAGCATGTTGTCCTATATCTGGACGAGAGCCGGGAAGAGAGAATCCTGGAGAATTCGAGGGAGCGCTGTTATCATTGCAAGTCTTTTCTTTTTCAGGGACTAAAGCATTGGGCTGAGAAGCGCGGCGTAACGGTTCTTTTGGAAGGTTCTAACCGGGATGATTTGGAGGTATATAGGCCGGGACTGCGCGCTGTCAGGGAACTTGGGGTACAAAGCCCGCTGGCAGAGCTGGATATCACGAAAGCGGAGGTTCGCCGGATGGCGCAGGCGCTGGGAATTTCAGTGGCAGGCAGGCCATCTGCCCCATGCATGGCCACACGTCTGCCCTATGGTACGCGTCTGGACTTTGAAGTTCTTGACAGACTGGAGGAAGGGGAGAGAAGGATGCGCAGCCTGGGCTTTGGTGTAGTTCGTCTACGCCTTCACGGAGACATTCTGCGGCTGGAGGTGGCGGCAGAAAAGCTGGCGGACGTTGTGGCGCAGCGGGAAAATGTCACGGCAGCGCTGCGGGAACTGGGATTTCATTATATTACATTGGATATGGAGGGCTTCCGATCAGGAAGTATGGACTTATGGTAAGAAAACATTTATATTTTTCAGGTCAGGTGCAGGGAGTGGGGTTCCGTTACCGTTCGGCGTGGATCGCGCAGTCCTTAGGGCTGACAGGGTGGGTATCAAATCTGTGGGACGGGCGGGTAGAAATGGAAGTGCAGGGGGATAAGCATGCGATAGAAAGGATGATTCAGAGCCTGTATGACCAGAAGTATATACAGATTGACTTTATTGAATCTGACGAACTTCCCCTGAAAGTATCCGAGCGAAAATTCCGGGTGGTATAAGTGCATAGAAATACTCCCGCAGCTTCGCGCCTTTGCGATAACCGCGGGAGTATAAGGGGGAGGATAAGTATACTATCGTTTTATCTTTGGTAGTAACTACAGTATAACCCAAGAGAAAGAGTTTATACAGGAAACTGAAAAAAATCAGGATAAAGGATAAAATTTAAAAAAGCACTTGACTTTTCCTGATGAACGATGCTATAATGACCAAGCTGGAAAAAACAGTAACGATGCGTGGCTCAGCTTGGTAGAGCGCTGCGTTCGGGACGCAGAGGTCGCAGGTTCAAATCCTGTCGCATCGATGATAAGAATCATAGAAACAGGGAGCATGTGAGATATGTTCCCTGTTTTGTTTTGCGTTCTCATAAACCCATAATAAATAGCGAAAAAAATTGTTGACACACTTGGGCATGTGTACTATAATATCTCAATGTGACGAAGCATGTAAACGTCTAGCCATAGCCCCGGTATGACGGTTTACGATAGAAGAAGCAACAGTTAAATTATCAAGGAGGAAAAACCATGAATAGTTATATGGCTAGTCCAGCAACAATTGAGAGAAAATGGTATGTAGTAGACGCTACCGGATATACATTAGGACGTTTGGCTTCAGAAGTAGCAAAGATTTTAAGAGGAAAGAATAAACCAATCTTTACTCCGCATATAGATACAGGCGATTATGTAATCGTGACAAATGCAGAGCAGATCAAAGTTACAGGAAAGAAACTTGAGCAGAAGATTTATTACAGGCATTCTGATTACGTAGGCGGTATGAAAGAAACTACCTTGAAAGAAATGTTAAATAAGAAACCTGAAAGAGTAATCGAGCTGGCAGTTAAAGGAATGCTTCCGAAAGGACCTTTAGGAAGGCAGATGATTACGAAACTTCACGTATACGCCGGACCGGAGCACAAACATGAAGCTCAGAAGCCGGAAGTATTAACATTTTAATAGGAGGTAAAGAACATTGGCTAGTGCAAAATTCTACGGTACAGGAAGAAGAAAAAAATCTATTGCAAGAGTATATTTAATGCCGGGAACAGGTAAGATTACGGTTAATAAAAGAGATATTGACGATTACTTCGGTCTTGAGACACTGAAAGTTATCGTTCGCCAGCCTCTGGTAGCTACAGAGACGGTTGATAAGTTTGATGTTTTGGTAAATGTACATGGCGGCGGAACTACAGGACAGGCCGGGGCTATCAGGCACGGTATTTCCAGAGCGCTGCTTCAGGCAGATGCAGATTACAGACCGACACTCAAGAAAGCCGGATTCCTTACAAGAGATCCGAGAATGAAAGAGAGAAAGAAATACGGCCTCAAAGCCGCTCGTCGCGCTCCGCAGTTCAGCAAGCGATAATCTACAGCTTAATAATGCTAAAAAAGCCCGGAAATACGCCATTTTCCGGGCTTTTTCTATACCCAAAATTCTGCCTGGACTGTTCGGTTTTGATGGAATTTGAACGGAAATTTATGGGTTTATAGTGGTCAAATTACTGGTGGACAAGCCCATTTTGACCACTTATGGGTTAAATTACTGGTGGACAATAGGAGCAAATGAAGTCCAATTTTGCCATCGACGGACGAACACATACTTGACTGATTTACATAGAGCCTTGGCTCATTCTTTGAAAACGAGAATGGGTCGAGGCTCTATTTTTTTCGCCCGAAATCCGGCGAGACAAATTTGAGTAGGAGGTAACAGGTATGACGGATTTCAATCAGAAGACCCATGACACCGATGTGGGCAGTCATGGCGGACAGTCGAGGCAGATGATGGAAGTGTTTGAGAACCAGGAGTTTGGTTCGATCCGTTTGTTACAGGAGGCAGGCAAGACCTTCTTCTGTGCAAGCGACGTGGCGAAAGCGTAGGGATATGTGAATCCCTACGCCGCTGTGAAACGCCATTGCAGAGGCCCCCTAACGAAACGCGAGGGGGTCGTTCAGAAGGTGAATCAGTATGGGGATGCTGGAGAGCAGGTCGTTGAAATCTCCTTTATCACAGAAGGCGATGTTTACCGGCTGATCGTTCACAGCAAGCTGCCATCGGCAGAACGGTTTGAACACTGGGTGTTTGATGAAGTTCTCCCGTCCATCCGCAAGCATGGTGTGTATATGAGCGATTCCATTTTGGATCAGGTGATTCAGCACCCGGAGGTCATCTACACCCTGGCGCAGGAGCTTGTAGCCGAGAGGGAGCAGCTTGAGGGTATCCGCAAACAGCTGGATGCGGCACAGCACAAGGCAGACTACTTCGACACCTTTGTAAATTCGGAGGATTGCACCTGCATCCGGAATTTCTGTAAGGAAATCGGAATCCCAGAAAAGACGGCGGTGGCTCTCTTACTGGATCACCGCTATCTGTACCGCAGTCCAAGCGGCTGGCTGATGCCTTTTGCAGACAAATCTGCAAGGGGCTATTTTATTGTCCGAGATTGCTACGGTAGAAGCGGAAAACTGGTGCAGCAGACGAGAGTGACCTGCAAGGGAAAGAATCATCTCTTCAAGTTGTTTAAGAAATGGGGTGTGATCG